>JAESFO010000800.1_pt1 | contig 13459 bp, 17 predicted proteins | sample 9269421 | NCBI WGS metagenome assembly JAESFO01 (sample SAMN14502839, study PRJNA617101) | algae metagenome | isolation source: Nostoc desertorum CM1-VF14 and co-occurring heterotrophs from rocky... | place: USA: Clark Mountains, San Bernardino, California | collected 2000-06-05 | reverse complement strand
GTCATGGGGGCGCTGGGGCGCGGGTACTGGTTCGACGAGGCGCTGATGCTGGCGATCGGGCGGCACCACCTCGACTGGGGGTCGGCCGACCAGCCCCCGGTCGCACCGGCGCTGGCCGGGCTCGCCGACGTCCTCGCACCCGGGGTGAACGGGGTGCTGCGGATCGTGCCGTCGCTGGCGACGGCGGGCGCGGTCGTCGTCGCCGCGTTGATCGCCCGCGAGCTGGGTGGCGACCGCCGCGCCCAGGTCCTCACCGCGCTCGCCCAGGCCACCGGGCTGTGGGTGACGCTGTTCGGGCACTTCCTGACGCCGTACTCGCTGGAGCCGCTGCAGTGGGCGCTGCTGCTGTGGCTGCTGGTGCGCTGGACCCGGGTCCGCGACGACCGGCTGCTCCTCGCCGTCGGCCCGCTCCTCGGCCTGGCCGCGCTGACGAAGTTCCAGGTGATCCTGCTGGGCGCGGTGCTGGTCCTCGCGATCGGCGTGGCCGGGCCGCGGGCGATGCTGCGGCGGCCCGCGTTCTGGTGGGCCGCCCTGCTCGGGGCACTGATCGCGTCACCGACACTGGTGTGGCAGGCCGTGCACGGCTGGCCGCAGCTGCGCATGACGTCGGTCGTCGCGCAGGAATCGGTGCTGTTCGGCGGGCCGGGCCCCAACGCGGTGGCGATGCTGCTGCTGGCCGGGCTGCTCGGCACCGTGCTCGTCGTGGTGGGGGCGGTCGCGGCGTTCACGACGCCGCGGCTGCGGCCGTACCGCTTCGTCGCGGTGGCCTTCCTCGTGCTGTGGATCGTGTTTGCGGTGACCGTGGGGCGTGCCTACTACCTGTGCGGTCTGCACGGTGCCGTCGCCGCGCTCGGGGCGGTGTGGTTCCAGGAGCGGCGCGCGACCGGGCGACGGCGGTGGTCCTGGGTGGCGTGGCCGGCCGGGGTGCTGTCGGTCGCCCTCGCCGCGGCGATGCTGTCCGCGAGCGCCGGGGCGGCCGACCCCGCCGTGCCGGAGCGGATCGTCGGCGAGGTCGCCCGCGTCCGCGACGGGCTGCCCCCGGACCAGCGGGACCGCGCCGTCGTGGTGGGCGGCTCCTACATCTTCGCCGCCTACGTCGACACCGCCGACCCCGCGCTCGGCCTGCCGCCCGGGTACAGCGGCAACCGCAGCTACGGCTACTTCGACCCGCCCCCGGACGACCACGACGTCGTGATCTTCCTCGGCCGGGACCCCGGCCTGCTGGCACCCACCGGGGTGGTACTGCGACCGGTGACCGACCTCGGCGACGGCAACCGCATCTGGCTGGGCGAGGGCCTGACGCGTCCGTGGTCGCAGGTGTGGCCGCAGCTGCGGACCCTCGTCGTCGACTGAGCCCGGGCCGGACCCGGCCCGCCCGGGTAGCGTCGCGGACGTGCCCGAGGGAGACACCGTGTACCTGGCCGGCAAGCGGCTGCACACCGCGCTGTCCGGGCACGAGCTGCTGCGCGGCGAGCTGCGCCATCCGCGCCTGGTCGAGCACGACCTGGCCGGGCTGACCGTGACCGGCGTCGTCTCCGTCGGCAAGCACCTGTTCACCCGCTTCGACGACGGCCGCAGCCTGCACAGCCACTTCCGGATGGACGGCTCCTGGCACCTGTACCGGCCGGGCATGCGGTGGCGCCGGGTCGCGCACGAGGCCCGCGCGGTGCTGGAGACCGCCGACCGGGTCGCGGTCGGGTTCGCCCTGCACGACCTGGAGCTGCTCGCCACCGACGACGAGCACACCCTCGTCGGTCATCTCGGACCCGACCTGCTCGACCCGGACTGGGGCCCCGGCCACGACGCCGAGGCGCTGCGCCGGATGACCGCCCGGGCCGGCCACCCGCTCGGGCTGGTACTGCTCGAACAGCGGGTCATGGCCGGTCTCGGCAACCTCTACCGCAACGACATCTGCTTCCTGCTCGGGCTCACGCCCTGGGTGCCGGTCCGCGACGTGCCCGACCTGCCCGGGGTCATCGACCTGTCGCGGCGGCTGCTGTCGTCGAACAAGGACCGCCCGGAGCAGACGACGACCGGCTCGCTGGCCGCCGGCGAGGCGCACTGGGTGTTCGAGCGGCCCGGACGCCCGTGCCGCCGGTGCGGGACCCGCATCCGGACCGCAGACCAGGGCGACGACCACCGGGCCCGGGTCACCTACTGGTGCCCGCGCTGCCAGACGGGACCGTCCCCGCGCCCGGTGCGCCGGGCGACAGGCCCGCGCCGCGGTGCCCCCGGGCGACCGCCACCCGGCGCCGCCCGCACCCGCTGACCCCTGCTGCCACGGGCGCCACCGGCGGCCGGGCCTGCGGACAGCCGCCCGGGCCCGGACACACGTCCGCCGCGGTCCCTGGGCGGGACCGCGGCGGACGGGACGGAACGGGCGAGCGGCTCAGGCGGTGCCGGGCTGCTGCTGGTTCTGGGTGTTCTGCTGCTGGGCCGGCGCCGGCGAGGACGGCAGCTGCTGCTGCGCCTCCCCCTGGCCCACCTGCGGGGCCTGCTGACCCCCGGCGATCGGCGCCCCCGACATCGACGCCCGGATCTGCTCCAGCCGCGACATGCCGGCCATGTCGGTGGTCGACTGCTGGACCTCCAGCATCCGGCCCTGCACCGAGTTCTGGGCCAGCTCCGCGGACCCGAGCGCGGTCGCGTACCGCTTCTCGATCTTGTCGCGGACCTCGTCGAGCGAGGGCGCGTTGCGCGGCGCGGAGAGCTCGCTCATCTGCTGCAGCGACTTCGCGGCCTGCTCCTGCATCTTGGCCTGCTCGAGCTGGCTGAGCAGCTTGGTCCGCTCGGAGATCTTCTGCTGCAGCATCATCGAGTTCCGCTCGACGGCCTGCTTGGCCTGCGCGGCGGCACCGATCGACTGGTCGTGCAGCGTCTTGAGGTCCTCGACGCCCTGCTCCGCGGTCACCAGCTGCGTCGCGAAGGTCTGCGCCGACTGCTCGTACTGCTGGGCCTTCTGCTCGTCGCCCTGGGAGCGGGCCTGGTCGGCCAGGACGAGCGCCTGCCGCGCCGACGACTGCAGCTTCTCGATCTCGCCCAGCTGCCGGTTCAGCTTCATCTCCAGCTGACGCTGGTTGCCGATCACCGCGGCCGCCTGCTGCGACAGCTGCTGGTGCTGGCGCTGCGCGTCCTCGATGGCCTGCTGGATCTGCACCTTCGGGTCGGCGTGCTCGTCGACCTTCGACGAGAACAGGGCCGACAGATAGCTGAAGAACTTGGTGAATCCGTTGGCCATCTCTGCGCGTCCTCCGCCTGCGTTCGCTCGCGACCGTGCCCGCCACCACGGCGGGCGTGCGGACCCCGGACCGACCCCGCGTTCCCCCCGTGGTCGGCACCGGACCTCCGGCCCTGTCCATCCTGGCATCGCTGCCGGTCTGTCCGCACCCTACCGCGCAGGAGCGGTCGGCCGGGGCGGGCCGTGCGATCAGGCGGCCGAGGCCACCGGCCCGCCCGAGGACGCCGGCGCGGCGACCACGGAACCCGGCCGCCCGGCCAACCGCAGCTCGGCGTGCCGCTGCCCGATCGGGACGAGCACGTCGTCGCGACGGCCCGCGGCCGCGGCGGACGTCGCCGTCGCCATCTCGGCGGCGACGATGGTCAGCAGGTCCGGCACGGAGACCCCGAGCGCCTCGCAGATCGCCGCGAGCAGCTCGCTGGAGGGTTCCTTGCGCCCGCGCTCGACCTCGGAGAGGTACCCGAGGCTCACCCGCGCGGCCCGCGAGATGTCGCGCAGCGTGCGCCGGCGCGCGGTGCGCACCTCACGCAGCCCACTGCCGATCGCTTCCCGCAGCAGCATGTGCCCTCCTCGACTGCTCCCCGGACACCCGGTGATGTCTCACCGTACCGACTTCCCCGGTTCCCACGCGCCGTGACGCTGTCCGCCCACGGCGAACACCTCAACGCCGCGCGGGCCCCGGATCGTCCCCGCAGGTCAGGCGGTCCGGGGGCGGACGGCCTTGCGGACGTAGTCGGCGCCGGTCACCACGGTGAGCACCAGCGCGACGGCCATCACCGCCCACTGGAGGACGAGCACGGCGGTCGCGGCGGCGCCGGGGCCCAGCAGCTCCGGCAGCGGGAGCAGGAACAGCCCGATCGCGACGGTCTGGGCGACGGTCTTGGCCTTACCGCCGCGGCTGGCCGGGATGACCCCGCGACGGCGGATCACGACGAAGCGCAGCGCGGTGATGCCGAGCTCGCGGACGACGATCACGATCGTCGCCCACCAGGGCAGCACCCCGAGGATCGACAGCCCGATCAGGGCGGCGCCCATCAGGGCCTTGTCCGCGATCGGGTCGACCAGCGCACCGAACCAGGTGACGAGCCCGCGGCTGCGGGCCAGCTGGCCGTCGAGCCGGTCGGTGGCCGCCGCGATCACGAACACGGCGAACGCGACCAGCCGCCACATCACGTCCTCGCCGCCGTCGACGAACAGCGCGACGACGAACACCGGGACGAGCAGCAGCCGCAGGACGGTCAGCGCGTTCGCGATGTTCAGCAGCGGCGGGTCACCGACTCCGGCGGTGCCCCCGGCCGGGTGCGAGCTCATCCGGCTGCGGAGGCCGCCGGGACGGCCGCGGCCGGCACACGCGGGTCGAGCAGTTCCAGGGCCTCCACCAGCAGGTCGACACCCTCGGTGTCCACGACGCGGCAGCGGACCAGGTCACCGGGTCGCAGCGAGTCCGGCTCCGGGCCGTCCTGCGCCGCCCCGACGACGGTGGACTCGCCGTCGGCGTCGGGGCCCTGGTGCGCGGCGCGGCCGGTGCAGTCGTCCTCGTCGCTCTCCCCGGACTCGACGAGCACGACGACCTCGGTGCCGATGCGTTCCTCGGCGCGCTGTTCCATCAGCTCGTCGACCAGCGCGGAGATCCGCGCGACACGGGCCTGCACCTCGGCCGGGTCGACGTGGCCGTCGTAGCCCTCGGCCTCGGTGCCGTCCTCGTCGGAGTAGCCGAACACACCGACGGCGTCGAGCCGGGCGCCGGTGAGGAAGGCCTCCAGCTCGGCGAGGTCCTCCTCGGTCTCGCCGGGGAACCCGACGATGACGTTGGAGCGGATCCCGGCCTCCGGGGCGAGCGCGCGGATGCGCTCGCAGAGGTCGAGGAAGTCGGTGCGCGACCCGAAGCGGCGCATCCGGCGCAGCACCCGCGCCGACGCGTGCTGGAACGACAGGTCGAAGTAGGGCGCGACGCCCGGCGTGGTGGCGATGACCTTGAGCAGGTCGGGCCGCAGCTCGGCCGGCTGCAGGTAGGCGACCCGGATCCGCTCGACCCCGTCGATCCCGGCGAGCTGCGGGAGCAGGTCGACCAGCGCGCGGGTGCCGCCGGGGAGGTCCTTGCCGTAACTGGTGGAGTTCTCGCTGACCAGGACGAGCTCGCGCACGTCCTGCCGGGCGAGCCAGGCGGCCTCGCCGAGCACGTCGGCCGGCGGGCGGGACACGAAGCTGCCGCGGAAGCTCGGGATGGCGCAGAACGCGCAGCGGCGGTCGCAGCCCGACGCGAGCTTCAGCGACGCGACCGGCCCGCCGGAGAGGCGGGTACGCGCGATGTCGGGCACCCAGTCGTGACCGGGGACCGAGACGTCCGCGGTGGCGGCGGGGCGCTCCACCGGCGAGATCGGGAGGAGTGTGCGGCGGTCGGTGGGGACGTGCGGGGCGGGAGCGTGCCCGCCCAGGACGTCGCCGAGGCGCTCGGCGAGCTCGGGGTAGGCGTCGAAGCCGAGCACCGCGTCGGCCTCGGGCAGGTCGGCGGCCAGCTCGGCGCCGTAGCGCTCGGCGAGACAGCCCACGGCGACGACCTTCGCCCCCGCCGGACGGGCCACGTCCGACGCGGCCAGCACGGTGTCGATCGAGTCCTTCTTCGCCTGCTCGACGAATCCGCAGGTGTTGACGACGATGACGTCGGGGCTGCCGTCCTCGGCGTCGACCAGCTCCCAGCCGGACCCGGCCAGGCGGCCCGCGAGCTCCTCGGAGTCGACCTCGTTGCGCGCGCAGCCCAGCGTCAGCAGGGCGGCGCGCCGGGGTGCGTTCTCGGGGGAAGCCACGGGTACCAGGGTAGACGCCGGGTCCGACGGCCCCGGTCTAGGCTCTCCTGCCGTGCCCGAGCCCGTCCCCGCCCCGGTTCCCGACGTGATCGTCCGCCGTGCCCGCACCCGCGACGTCCGCCGGATCCGCGAGCTCGTCGACGAGTACGCGGGCACGGTGCTGCTGGCCAAGGAGACCGTGACCCTCTACGAGGCGGTCCCGGAGTTCCTCGTCGCCGAGGTCGACGGCACGGTCGTCGGCTGCGGCGCCCTGCACGTGCTCTGGGAGGACCTGGGTGAGATCCGCACGGTCGCGGTGTCGCCGTCGGTGCTGGGCCGCGGGGTCGGGCACCGGATCGTCGCCGCCCTGATCGACGGCGCGCGCGAGCTCGGGCTGGAGCGGCTGTTCGTGCTGACGTTCGAGAAGCAGTTCTTCGCCCGGCACGGCTTCGCCGAGATCGACGGGACGCCGGTGTCGGCCGAGGTGTTCGCGGCGATGCTGCGCAGCTACGACGCCGGCGTCGCCGAGTTCCTCGACCTCGCCCACGTGAAGCCGAACACCCTGGGCAACGTGCGGATGCTGCTCACCCTCTGACCTCAGCCGGTGGCGGCCCGCACGGCCGCGACCACGGCCCACACCAGCGCGGCGACGATCGCGACGACCAGTGCCACCAGCAGCAGCACCGGCGCCAGCGCCACGACGACGCCGATCAGCACCTTCGCCGCGGTCCCGAGCGCGGCGAACCCGCCCTTGATCGCGCCCCACACCGGGTTGTCACCGCGGGCGAGGGCCTTGCCCGCCCCGAGCGCGGCGCCGAGACCGGGCCCGCCGTCGGCCGCCATCCGCTCCAGCGAGTCGGCCAGGCGGTCGACCTGGTCGCAGGCGAGCGCGGCGATCCGGTCGACGAGTGCGGCCAGGATCCGCTCCCCGGCGGCGCGCAACTGCGTCATCGGGTCGGGCGGCGCCGGCGGGGTCGCCGTGCCCGGCTCCGGGGCCTGCGGGACCGCGGGGGCCTCCTGCGTCGCGATGCTCATCGGGTCCTCGCGGGGACGGCCATGACGATCGGTCCTCTCGGTTCCGGGTGTGTGTCGGTTTCCGCCCGCCCGGGCGGGGGAACGCTGCAGTTCGAGTCGACGTGCGGAGGGAGCGCGCCCATGCGGCCACCGGACCGGTCGACGCTGGACCTGCTGCTCCTCGGCGCGATCCACGACGCCCCCGGCGACGGGGCCGCGGTCCGCGACGCCGTGCTCGACCGCTCCGGCGGCGCGCTGGCCCTGTCGGCGGGCCCGGTGTATCGGGCGCTGCACCGGCTCGAACGGAACCGGCTGGTGCGACGCCCGGCCGGGAGCCGCGGGTACCGGCTGACCCCGGGCGGGGAGCGGGTGCTGCGGTCGCGGACCCGCGAGTTCGAGGCGCACGTGCGGGCGGTGCGCGCGGTGCTGCCCGGCGGGGGTGTCACGAGCGGTGCCGGGGCAGCAGCGGACCGAGCGGGCCGAGCTCGAGGTTCAGGTCCGCCGCGGTCAGACCGAACTCCGCGGTGAGCTCGTCCATCGCCTCCTCGAGGTGCATGAGGGCGCTGCCGAGGTCCTCGACCTCGTCGTCGGTGAGGTCGCCCTGCTCGACGCGGCGCAGCGCCTGGCGCTCCATGAGCTGACGCAGCAGCTCGACGATCGTCAGCACCAGCTTCATGAGGTCCCGGCGGACGGCGTCGCGGTCGATGTCGATCCGGCCGCCGGGGCGCGGGTCAGGCGTCATCGGGCGGCTCCTCCCCCGCCTGCCGCCCGGCCGGGGCGATCGACACGATCAACGCGCGCAGCGAGATGCGGATCAGGTCCACCCCGGCCAGCGAGACGGTGACGTCCCCGGCCAGCACGACCCCGCCGGCGAGCAGCCGGTCCAGCAGGTCGACCAGCGCGACCTCGCGGTGGGCGAGGCCGGTCTCCCCCGTGCTCACCGCTCCTCCTCGACGAACGAGTACGGCACCCACGGCCCGGTGACCTCGACGGTGAGCCCGGCGCCGTCCGCGGCCCCCGTGACAGCGGCGCGCCAGGTGTCGCGGTCGGCGTCGTCGACCAGGTAGGCGCCGTTGAGGACCATCGGCTCGGTGCGTCCGGTCAGCGCGGGGGCGTGCAGCCGGTGCCGTCGCGTCGTCACCGCGGCCCGCGCCGCCGCCTCGTGCAGCCGCTGCGCCGCGGCGTGGGCGGTGTCGTCGTCGCCCGCGACGCGGTCGAGCTCCCGGCGACGGCGGCGCAGGTACTCGGCCCCGGACGACGCCCGCCCGACGTCGCGGCGCTCCGGCCGCGTCGTGGCGTAGGCCTTCACGCCCCACTCGGTGCGGCCCCGGAGCCGGTCCAGGACCTCGGCGAACGCGGTGTGCCGTTCGGTCAGCACGGCGCGGACCCGGTCGTCGTCGCGGTAGACCGTCGCGAGGGCGAGCGGCGCGACGACGGTGCGCGCACCGAGCGCGTCGACGACGGCGTGGTGCTCCCGCGCGGTGGTCGCCAGCCAGGTGAGGTCCTCCAGCCGGGCGGTCAGGGCGCTCTCGCCGAAGTCGGACTCGGGGACGGTGCCGGTGGCGGCCCAGAGCGCGTCGCCGCCGGTCACCGTGTGCACCGGGCGGCCGCCGATGCCCGTGAGCCCGGCCAGGTCGGGCGGGGCAGCGTCGCCCACGGCGTAGACGTAGGTCAGGTCCACGGCTCAGTCCTTCCCGCGTGCCGGGCGACGGGTGGTGGTCGTGCGGCGCCGCCGGGTGGCGGCGGGACGGGTGCGACGCGGTGGGGCCTCGGGTCCGTCCCCGTCCCGTTCCGCGCCGGCCCGGTCCCCGTGACCGGCCGGGTCGGGTCCGTCGTCATCGGTCTCGTCGGCCGGTCCGTCGGCGGCGTCGTCGGCGGCGGTCCCGTCGGTCTCGGCGTCGGTCTCGGCGTCGGCGACGGCCCGGTCGATCGACCTCTCGACGGCGGCGTCGTCGGCCCGGGCCGATACCCCGTCAGGACCGTCGTGGGTGTCGTCGGACGGCGCGGAACGCTCGTCGGCGGGGAGCAGGCGTTCGAGGCGCTCCACCCGGTCACGCAGCCGTGCGTTCTCCTCCTCCAACTCGTCGCGGCCGCCCGACAGCGTCGGGTCGCGCTCCCACCAGTCGATGCCCATCTCCTTGGCGCGGTCCACCGAGGCCACGACCAGCCGGATCTTGATGGTCAGCAGCTCGATGTCGAGCAGGTTCACCTGGATGTCGCCGGCGATGACGATGCCCTTGTCCAGGACGCGCTCGAGGATGTCGGCCAGGTCGGTGCCCGACTGCTGGGGTGGTCGCTCGGTGCGGCGCTGCGGCGCACCGGGACTGCTCCAGCGGACGGCGTCGCTCATGGTCCTCCCTCAGTCGTCGTCGCCGCGGCCGCGCGGGTAGCGCCGGACCCGCTGGTACGACATCAGCTCGGCCTCGTCGTCGAGCTCGGCCTCGTAGACGGCGAGCACGTCGGAGGAGTCGGGGATGCGCTCGGTCTCGACGACCTCGACACCGACCAGCCAGCTGTCGTCCTGCCTGCGGACGAACGTGACCCCCTCCGGTGCGCGGCCGGTCATCTCCGCGATCTGTTCGACGGCGGCGCGGGCGGCCGCGCGGGCGCCGATGCGACGCCGGGGCGGGTCGGGTCGCGCCTCCGGCTCCGCGTCCTCAGGCTCCTCGCCCTCTGTCACCTCGTCGTCCGGTCCCTCGTCCTCGGGGGAGTCGTCCTCGTCGAAGCCGTCCTCCTCGTCGTCACCGAGCTGGTCCACGATCCCCTCGGGCTCGGGCTCCCCCTCCTCCTCGGACCCGGGATCGGGATCGGGCTCGTCGTCGGGCTCGTCGTCGGAGTCGTCGTGGGAGTCGAGGTCGGTCTCCCGGTCGTCCCCGGTATCGGTGTCGGCCTCGACCCCGGTCCCGTCGTCGGCTCCCGTGTCGTCCAGGACCTCCTCGTCCCGGTCGCCCACCGGCTCCCGGTCCGGCTCGTCGCGGCCGGCACGTCCCCGCCGCGGGCCTCCGCCCGCCGGGCGACGCCGCCGCTGCGGGGGCTGCGCCTCCGTGTCGTCACGGCGACGACGCGGCGCCGCCGGGGCACGGTCGTCGTCGCGGGGCCGGGTCCGGTGCGCGGGCCGCTCCCCGGTCGCACCATCGTCGCCGGACCGGCGACGACGGGCGGGCTCGTCCCCGGCGGAGCGACGACGCACCGGCCGCTCGCCGGTGTCGCGACGCCGCCCGGACCCGCCGTCCCGTGCACCGCGTCCGCCCCGCTCCGACGGCGCGTCGGCGGCCCGGTCCTGCGCGGTGTCGGAGCGGCGGCGCGACGACCCACCGTCGGCCGGACGTCGCCGCCGGGGCGGTTGCTCCCCGTCCGCCGACCGACGGCGCGGCGCGGCGTCGTCGTCCACCGAGCGACGACGAGGCGGAGCATCGTCGTCCCCGGAGCGACGGCGTCGTGGAGCCTCACCCGCCCGTGGCCGCCCCGGAGCCTCCGATCCGTCCCGCCGACGGGCCGGCTCTCCCGACCCGCGACGACGTGGTCGCTCGTCGGACGACCGGCCCTCCGGCTCAGCCACGGCCGTCCCCCGGTCGCCCCGTCAGCCGGGCCAGCAGGACCTCCTGACGCGCGTCGCGGTCCGCCTCGGAGATCTCCCCCTGCTCGTAGGCCCGTTCGACCTCGTCGATCTGCCGGCGCACCGCGACCGGGTCGTAGAGCCGGGCGTGGGCCTGGTCCTGCAGCTGCTCCCCCACCCAGACGACGCCGCGCAGCGGTGCGAGCGGCAGCCCGAGCAGGCCGCGCAAGAGCCCCATCAGCCCTCGGCCTCCGGTGGTTCGGGTAGGAAGTCGTACGGTGCGACCGGGCCGATCAGGCGCAGCCGCACCCGCTCGTCCCACTCGTCGCCGAGCGCGTCGACGGCCTGCTCGAAGTCGCCGACCCGGTCGCGGTGCACCAGCAGCGCCAGCTCGACGGCGCCGTCCTCGGCAGCGGGCTCCTTCACCGACGTCGCGACCGCGAACGGGCCCAGCCGCTCCACGGCGAGGTCCGCGTCGTCGGACCGGATGCGCTCGACGTGGCCCGCGATCGCCTCACCGAGCCGGATGCGCTCGTAGTACGTGGCGTCCGGGTCCTTGCCGCGCACGGCCTCACCGAGCTGCTGGATCTCCGGGTCGGCCTCGACGATGCCCGCCACCAGGCGGTCGGAGTCGTAGCGGCCGGTCAGCACGAACTGCCGGCAGCCGTCGAGCTGCTCCAGCGCCCAGGCGAAGTACTCCTGGTGCGCGGCGAGGAGCTCGTCGACGACGGCGCGGTCGTCGTCGACGACGCCGCCGAACCGCATCGGCAGCACGGTCGTGCTCCCGGCCAGGGTGTTCACGGTGCGCTCGTGGGCCAGGAGGTCCTCGCGGCTGCCCAGCGGGGCGTCGCGCGGGACGTCGCTGACGACTGCGGCGAGCTGCCCGTGGTCGATCACCGCCACCTCCTCGCCGCCGCCGACGGGGGTCAGCCCCTCGGGCAGGTCGATGTCGGCGGCGACGACGGCGTAGACGTAGGTCGCGCTGCTCACCCGCTCTTCTCCTTCCGTGAGCGACGCTCACCCCGGAGGTCGTCGAACTTCTCCTTGCCCGCCTCGATCACTCCTTTGGTGGCTCCTTTCGAGACCCCTTTCGAGCCGCCCTCCGAGATGCCGCTGACGACCTCGCCGAGGTCCTTGCCGCCCTTCTGGTGCAGGTCGAGGCGGTTGGTGGCCTCCGCGAACCGCAGGTAGGTGTCCACACTGGCGACGACGATGCGGGCGTCGATCGTGACGAGCTCGATACCGACCAGCGACACCTTCACGAAGATGTCGATGACGAGACCCTTGTCCAGGATCAGGTCGATGACCTGGGCGAGGTCGCCCTGCGGGGCGCGGTCGACCCGGCCACCGCCCCCCTGCCGATGGCTGACGGTCACGGTGTCCGTCCCTCCGTTCGCAGGTGCCGGGCCGGGTCAGCCACGCGAGCCCGCCGTGCGACGGCGACGGCTCCCGGCCCGTCGGCCGCCGTCCTCCTCCGGCTCGGGCTCCCCGGCCTCGGCGTCCTCCGGCTCGGCGTCGTCGTACTCGGCGTCGTCGTACTCCGGGTCGGGCTCGTCGGCCGGTTCCTCGTCCGCGGCCTCGGCGTCGGCGTCGCCGTCGAGGCCGTCCTCGTCGAGGTCCTCCTCCGCGTAGTCGTCGTCCTCGGCCGGTTCCTCCTCGGCGAGGTCGTCCTCCTCCGCGAGGTCGTCCTCGTCGAGGTCGTCCTCGTCGTACTCGGCGTCCTCGTAGTCGTCGTCGTACTCGTCGTCCTCGTCGTCGTACTCGGCCTCGCGCTCCTCCTCGAGCCCCTCCTCGTGGGTCTTGACGACCTCGCTGTCGCGGATCTCCCCGCGCCAGCCCTCCAGCTCCTCGCGATTGAGCAGGGTCTCGACCATCACGTGTCGGCCGTAGTGCTTGAACTCCAACCGGGCCCGGCGGCCGACGGCGCGCCAGATGTTGCCGGTCTTCTCGAACAGGCCGACCGGGTAGTACTCGAGGATCAGCACGACGCGGGTCAGGTTCGGCGCGAGTTCGTGGAACGACACGCACCCGTTGGCATAGCCCTTGGCACCCTGCGAACGCCAGATGATGTGGGTGTCCGGAATCTGCTCGATGATCGTCGCGCTCCAGGTGCGCTTCGACCAGAACACCTGGGCCTTCCAGTTCGTCTTCTCGTCGGACTCCTGGTCGACCGACTGCACCTTCTTCATGAAGGTCGAGAAGTCCGCGAACTGCGTCCACTGGTCGTAGGCGACCCGCACCGGGACACCGACGTCGAGGTGCTCGACGATGTTCATGAACGTGAACTTGCCGCGGCCCCCGCCGGAACCACCGCCGCCACCGCCGCCGGCGCCGCCCTCGGAGTCCTCGTCGCCGCCGAGCCCGACGGCCCCCATCACCTTGTCCTTGACGGCCGAGAACCCGCCCTTCACCGCGTTCGTCACCGGATTGCCCCCCTCCTCCGAGCCACCCCCGCCGAGAGCCGCGCCCAGACCGGTCCCGCCGTTCTCGGCGACGCCCGTCAGCCGCTCGGTGAGTCCCTCCACCTGGTTCATCGCGGCGCCGACCGCACGGTCGGCGGCGGCCTTCAACAGCAGCTGCCCGGCCTGTTTGAGGCGGTCGGTGGGCAGCTGGTCCAGCACCGAGGTGCTGCCGTTCTGCTCCTCAGCCATCGGCCCGCGCCTCCGACTTCCTCGTCGCACGCCCGCCCGAGCGCGGCGCCCGGCCGTTGCGCGAGCCGCCCTTGCCCGACGAGTCCGAGGACGAGGAGGACGACGACTCGGAGCTGCGGCCCGAGGAGGACCGCGCGGTCCGCCGGGCCGGGGCCGCGCGGCCCTCGGAGTCGGAGTCCGCGCCGTCCGACGACGACCGGCACGACGATCCCGCACG
>JAESFO010000799.1_pt1 | contig 13460 bp, 15 predicted proteins | sample 9269421 | NCBI WGS metagenome assembly JAESFO01 (sample SAMN14502839, study PRJNA617101) | algae metagenome | isolation source: Nostoc desertorum CM1-VF14 and co-occurring heterotrophs from rocky... | place: USA: Clark Mountains, San Bernardino, California | collected 2000-06-05 | reverse complement strand
TCGTCCGCCATGGTCGGGAACCCCCTTCGGCCACCGGGATCTCCGGTACGTCCGAGCAGCATTGCAGCGGGTGGCCGTCACCGCATGTGCTGATCGGTGGCGCCCCGGGCGCGTAGCCTTCGCACCCGACCGCCGACCACCCGCGGGGGCGATCCTCCCGCCGGGACCCGAAGGACCACCGTGAGCGCTACGACCCTCTCCGCCGCCGCGATCGCCGGGATGATCGACCACGCGATCCTCAAGCCCGAGCTGACCCGCACCGAGGTCGACGCCCAGCTCGACCTCGCCGCCCGCTACCGCATCTTCAGCGTGTGCGTACGCCCGTCCGACGTCGCGCACGCCGCCGCCCGGCTCGCGGGGACCGGCGTCGCCGTCGGCACCGTGATCGGCTTCCCGCACGGCACGACCAGCACCGCGGCCAAGGTCGCCGAGGCGCGGCAGGCGATCGCCGACGGTGCCGCCGAGCTGGACATGGTGCTGAACGTCGGCCGGCTGCGGAGCGGCCTGACCGACGACGTCGAGGCCGACATCGCGGCCGTCGTCGGGGCCGCCGACGGCCGCGTCGTGAAGGTGATCCTGGAGACCGCGCTGCTGTCCGACGACGAGGTAATCGCCGGCTGCCGGGCCGCCGAGTCGGCGGGCGCGGCCTTCGTGAAGACCTCGACCGGCTTCGCCGGCGGCGGCGCCACGCCCGAGCACCTTGCGCTCATGCGCGCCACCGTCGGACCGCAGGTGCAGGTCAAGGCCTCCGGCGGGGTCCGGGACCTCGACACCGTGCTGGCCTTCCACGCCGCGGGCGTCACCCGCTTCGGCACCAGCGGTACGGCCACGATCCTCGACGACGCCGCGGCCCGCGACGCCGGCGCCGACGCCGCGGCCCGGGTGGACGACGCGTCGTACTGAGGGGGCTACCGAGCGGTACACCGGGCCGCCGGATCTGCGAAGCTGACCCGAGCACGTTCCCGTGAGCCCCGGAGGAGACCGATGGCGAAGCAGCCCCTCCCGAGCTCCTGGTCGCCCGCGGGCGTCACCGGGACCCTGATCGGCGCCGCCCTCGGCACGGTCGGCGCGGCCGTGGAGATCGGCCGCCGGCTGCCCGGCTGGCTGGCCGAGGCCCCGCGCGCGGTCGAGGCGATGCCGTCGGTCGCGGCCGACGTCGCCGCGCTGCCGCGGCGCATCGCCGGTGTCGACGCCGCCCTGACCGGCCTCGCCCCGGTGCTCGACGACGTGCTCGGCCGGGTCGTGACGCTGTGGGACGACCCGGTGACCGTCGAGCGGATCGACCGTTTGACCGCGGCCGTGGTCGAGCTGGCCGGGGCCGCCGGACCACTGCGCGAGCTGGCCGGTGCCCGCGACGACCTGCACCAGCTCGCCGGGCTGCGCGAGGACCTGCACCACCTGGCCGGCGTGCGCGACGACCTGCACGAGCTGGCCGGCGTCCGGGAGGACCTGCACGAGCTGGCTGCGGTGCGCGGGGACCTGCACGAGCTGGCGGGGATGCGGGAGGACCTGCGGGAGCTGGCCGCGGTGCGGGGCGACCTGCACGAACTCGCCGCCGCGGTCGGGCCGCTGCGGGAGCTGAGCGGGGCGGTGGCGTCGCTGCAGGAGCTGGCGGGGGCCGTCGAGGCGCTGCGGGAGCTGGCCGCGGCCGTCGGTCCGTTGTCGGAACTCGCCGGCGCGGTCGAGGCGCTGCGGGAGCTCGCCACCGCCGTCGGTCCGCTGACCGAGCTGGGCACGGCGGTCGAGCCGCTGCGCGAGCTGGGCACGGCGGTCGAGCCGCTGCGCGAGCTGGGCACGGCCGTCGAGCCGCTGCGCGAGCTCAGCACCGCCGTGGGTCCGTTGTCGGAGCTGGCCGGCGCCGTGGAGTCGCTGCGGGAGCTCAGCGCGGCCGTCGGTCCCTTGTCCGAGCTGGCCGCGGTCCGGGACGACCTGCACGAGCTGGCCGGTGCCGCGGCGCCGCTGCGCGAGCTGGCCCCCGCGGCGGGCGACCTGGCCGCGCTGGCCGGGGCGGTCACCTCGCTGCAGCGCCTCGCCGACGCCGTCGCCCCGCTCCAGGAGCTCGCCGCCACCCGCGCCGACCTGGCGCAGCTCGCCGGCGCCGTCGAGCCGCTGCGGGAGCTGGCCTCGGCCCGCGAGCACCTGGAGAGCCTGACCGGTGCCGTACCCGCGGTGCACGAGCTGGCCGCGACCCGGGCCGACCTCGCACGGCTCGCCGAGGCGGTCGGACCGCTGCAGGAGCTGGCCCGCACCCCCGACGACCTCGCCGCCCTCGCGGGCGCGGTGGAGCCGCTGCGGGTGCTCGCCACCGTGCGGGAGGACCTTGCGACGCTGGCCTCCGCCACCGGCGACCAGGGCGCCGTCCGGCGGATCGCCGCGGCCGTCGCGGACGCCGACGCGGACGGCACCCCGCGGCTGGCCGCGCTGGACGTCAACCTCGCGCAGGCCGCGAGCCAGCTGACCGCCGTCGCCCCGGACCTGCGGTCGGTCGCGGCCCGGATCGACGCGCTCGACCGGCAGATCGGGGTGCTGGCCGACGCGCTCGCACCGCTGCAGGGCACCACCGAGCGGATCGGCCGCATCGTCGACCGGCTGCCGGACCGCACCCGGCGCCTGGTCACCCGTCCGGCGACGGAGGGCTGAGAGCGCCACCAGCCGGCCGGCAGGCGCGCCCCGGACACACGAACGGGCCGGCCCGCCCGTCCGCGGACCGGCCCGTTCGCCGGAGAAGCCGGGCTGTGCCCCCGGACCTCGGGTGTCTCAGGACTGGTCGGCGACCTGGTCCAGGACGGTCTTCTGGGCCTGCTCGGTGGAGGCCTTGTTGCCCTGCTCGTTCGACGAGTCGATCGAGTTGTCCTGCACGATCTCCTGGCCGGAGCCGCCGCGGACGTCCTCGTTCGCGAAGTCGCTCAGCGAGGCGATGCCGTCGACGTTCGCCGCCGGGTTCGCCTGGGTCACCGGGGCGCCGTTGGCGTTGCCCTGGGTGCTCTCCGACGACTGGGTGCCGGTGGCCGAACCCGCGGTCTCCTGGGTGCTGGTCTCGCTGCGGTCGCCGCGCTCGTGGTCGGCGAAGGCCATGCCGGCCGCACCGATGGTCATGGGGACGGCGAGCGCCGCGGCGGCGGCGATGCGGAAGGACTTGCGCATGGGGGACGATCCTCTCGGGGAAGGGGCCCGGCCGACCCGGTCGTCGGGGCCGGCACGGGCGGTCGGCGCCGGAGCGGTGGGTCGTGCCCCGGCGGCCGGGGACGGCGGCGGATCAGCCCGCGAGGCCGGCGATCTGCTCGACGACGGTCTTCTGGGCCTGCTCGGTGGAGGCCTTGTTGCCCTGCTCGTTCGACGAGTCGATCGAGTTGTCCTGGACGATCTGCTGCCCGGACCCCTCACCGCCGTCGTAGTCCTCGTTGGCGAAGTCGCTCAGGCCGAGGACGTCGCTCACGTTCAGCGCCGGGTTCGCCTGGGTGACCGGGGCGAACGAGCTGTTGCCCTGCTCGGTGGCGGCACCCTGCTCGGACGATGCGGTGGCCTCGGAAGCCTGGCCCTGCTCGACGGTGTCGTCGGCGAAGGCCATCCCGGCCGCACCGAGGGTCATCGGGACGGCGATGGCGGTGGCGGCCAGAGTACGCACGGACTGACGCATGGAATGCGTTCCCTTCATGATCACTGCTGTCGACTGCACGCCCCGGAATTCGGGGGACGTACTGCGGAGAAAGATAACCGGCGTTCTCCCGGAATGCGCGCCGACACCGGGTGACGTCATCGACACCCGTCTCGGTGAACCGTTGACGATGTGTCGCACGTAGCGATCCGGGTCTCTCGGCTAGTCGACGAACTTGGCTCTGAGCTGCTGGAACGTTGAATCCGCGATATCACCCCTTCGAGTGACATCCGACTCGTGTCTGCCCTGCGCTCGAATTCCGTTGCACGCGGACACGGCGGGGTTACGGTCCGATTTCTCTCTTGTGTGGTGATGACCGTGACCCGGTGATCAATTGCACGATGATCGATTTCCTGGTGGAAGGAATTACGAGCGCAGCAGTGCCAGCCCCGGCCACACCAGCGCCATCAGCGTCGAGGCGAGGTCGTCGGGGTCCCCGCCGTCGCCGGCCCAGTCGGCCAGACCCTCGGCTGCACCCGCCAGCGCCGCCGCGATCGGGGTGGTGACCGTCGCCGGGTCGATCCCCTCGGGGACGACCAGCTCGGCGGCCAGCAGCTGTGCCACCCGGTCGACGATGCGGGTGCGCGCCGCGTGCACCTCGCCCGCGAGTGCCCCGGTGCGGGCCTGGCGGTAGAGCACCGACCAGCCGTCGCGGTGGGTGGTCACGCTGGCGAAGAACGCCCGGAGGCCGCGGTGCAGGCGCATCTCGGCGTCGGACGGTGCCCCGGCGGCGGCGCCGGAGACCGACTCCAGCAGCCGGTCGGACTCGCGGCGGATGCACCGCCGCAGCAGCTCCTCCTTCGAACCCCCGCCGTGCGTGTAGACCATCGGCTTCGACAGCCCCGCCTCGTCGGCGACGGCGTCCATCGACGCGTCGTGGAACCCGTCCCGGGAGAACACGCGCACCGCCGCGTCGAGGACCTGCTTCTCGCGCTGTGCGGGCGGGAGCCTGCGGCGGGGTGGGGGTGCCATCTCGACAGCTTAGCTACTGCTGCGTAAAGTACGCCCCGTCCGAGCCGGTACGGTGAGTACCGGACACTTGTGTGAACCACGGCGAGGTGGAGCGAGCGATGGCCGACACGGTCGACATCAACGAGCTGGGTCGCAGCGTCGACCCGAAGTCCCTGTCCGACGAGCAGCTGATCTCCACCCTCGGCACGGCCCTGCGTGACGGGAACGCGAAGGACGTCGACCCGTCGCTGTTCGCCCGCCTGGTCAAGACCGCGTCGAAGCAGCAGCTGGCGACCGTGATGTCGTCCGAGGTCCGCCGGCCGGTGCTGGAGGCGATCTTCGGCCGGATGAGCGAGTTCTACTCGTCGAAGGGTGCCTCCGGGAACCGGCAGGTCGTGCACTGGCACATCAAGGACGGCTCGACGACCGACAGCTTCCAGACCGTGCTGCAGAACGGGACCTGCACCGTCACCGAGGGCACCGACGAGGACGCCCGGACCGCGCTGACCATGCCGGGCACCGAGTTCCTGAAGGTCGCCACGAACAACGCCAACCCGGTGACCCTGTTCATGACGCGCAAGCTCAAGGTCTCCGGCGACGTCGGCTTCGCGACCGCCCTGCAGAAGATGTTCCAGATCCCGTCTGCCTGACGAGAACCGCGACCGACCAGCGGAGAGCTGAGATGACTTCCTTCGAACTGTCCGAGGAGCACCGCGAGCTGCAGGAGTGGGTGCACGGCTTCGCCGCCGACGTCGTACGTCCGGCCGCCGCCGAGTGGGACGAGCGCGAGGAGACCCCGTGGCCGATCCTGCAGGAGGCCGCGAAGATCGAGCTCTACAACTTCGAGACCCTCGCCTCCTTCTGGGGTGACGAGACCGGGCTGTCCATGCCGCTGGTCAACGAGGAGCTCTTCTGGGGCGACGGCGGCATCGGCATGGCGATCTTCGGCACCACCCTCGCGGTGGCCGGCATCTTCGCCTCCGGCACGCCCGAGCAGATGGTCGAGTTCATCCCGCAGTGCTACGGCGATGCCTCCGAGCCGCAGGTCGGCGCGTTCTGCTCGTCCGAGCCCGAGGCCGGCTCCGACGTCTCGGCGATGCGCACCCGCGCCGTCTACGACGAGGCGAAGGACGAGTGGACCCTGACCGGTCAGAAGGCCTGGGCCACCAACGGCGGCATCGCGAACATCCACGTGGTGCAGGCCGTCGTCGACGCAGGCCTGGGAAGCAAGGGGCAGGCCGCGTTCGTCGTCCCGCCGAACACCCCCGGCCTGGAGTCCACCCGCAAGATCAAGAAGATGGGTCTGCGCGCGTCGCACACCGCGGACGTGTTCCTCGACGACGTGAAGCTCCCCGGCTCCTGCCTGCTCGGCGGCAAGGAGAAGCTCGACGAGCGGCTCGCCCGCGCCCGGTCGGGGGAGAAGTCGAAGGGCTCGGCCGCGATGCAGACCTTCGAGCTGTCCCGCCCGACGGTCGGCTCGCAGGCGATCGGCATCGCCCGCGCCGCCTACGAGTACGCGCTGGAGTACGCCAAGGACCGCGTCGCCTTCGGCCGTCCGATCATCGAGAACCAGTCGATCTCGTTCATGCTCGCGGACATGAAGACCGAGATCGACGCCGCCCGGCTGCTCGTGCACCGGGCCGCGTGGATGGGCCGCAACAACGTCCCGTTCACCGCGGGCGAGGGGTCGATGTCCAAGCTCAAGGCCGGCCGGGTCGCCGTGTGGGCCACCGAGCGCGCCATCCAGATCCTCGGCGGTGCGGGCTACTCGCGCGAGCACCCGGTGGAGCGGATGCACCGCGACTCGAAGATCTACGACATCTTCGAGGGCACCGAGCAGATCCAGCAGCTCGTCATCGCCCGCGCGATCTCCGGGAAGCACCTGGCGTGACCCCGGCGGCCGGTCGGCTGCGACGGTCGGCGGACCGGTCCCGCCCGGCGGGTCGTACCGCGGCCGGAGGCCCGACCGCCCACAGCGGGACGGCCGACCGCCCGACAGTGCTGTCACCCGTCCGGGTTCCGCGCCGGGGCGAGACCTGGTTCCCAGGTTCCGGTTGTGCCGACGACACCGACCTGGCGCGGGATCCGGTGACCACCGGCACCGCGTTCCGTCCGTCCGAGGCGCACCCGGTCGTCGTCGGACCGACGAGAACGCGTCACCGCAGGCCGCCGCCCTCGTTCACCGATCAGGAAGATCGACAACGGGGGAAGACATGGCACGGACGACGAGGTCCACCCTGCTCGCGCTGGCCGTCACCGCGGCCTGCCTGACCGGCGTCGCGGGGGTGGCGGCGGCCTCCCCGGAGCGCGCCGCCGACCCCGGGCCCGCGCTCACCGCGCCCGGCCTGGACGAGAGCCTCACCTGCCACGGCGACCTCGCCCGCTCCGCGGGCGCCCCGGTCCTGCTGGTGCCGGGGACGACGCTGGACCCCGACGTCAACTTCGACTGGAACTACGCGCGCGCCTTCGCGCAGGAGGGCCGGGCCCACTGCCTCGTGCAGCTGCCCGCGCACGCGACCGGGGACATCCAGGTCGCGGCCGAGCACGTCGTCCACGCGATCCGCACCATGCACGACGAGGCCGGCGGCCCGATCTCCGTCGTCGGGTTCAGCCAGGGCGGCATGGTCCCGCGCTGGGCGCTGAAGTACTGGCCGGACACCCGCGGCATGGTCACCGACATGATCGGGATCGACCCGTCGAACCACGGCACGCTCGACGCCTACCCGGTCTGCGGACCCGGCTGTGTCCCCGCGTTCTGGCAGCAGCAGACCGGCTCCCGGCTCCTCGCCGCACTCAACGACGGGCCGGAGACGTTCGCCGGGATCGACTACACCGTCGTCTACACCGTGACCGACGAGGTCGTGGTCCCGAACCTGCCGCCCGCGGCGAGCTCGGAGCTGCGTCGCGACGGCGCGGGCCGGATCGCGAACATCCCCGTCCAGTCGCTCTGCCCGGTGCACGTCGCCGAGCACCTGACCATGGGCAGCACCGACCCGGTCGGGTACGCCGTCGTCGCCGACGCGCTGCACCACGACGGCCCCGCCGACGCGGGCCGGATCGACCGCGCCGTCTGCCTGGCCGACGTCATGCCCGCCGTCGACCGGACGCAGCTCCCGGCGAACGAGGTGCGGCTGCTGGGGCAGGTCGCAACCAGCATCGCGACCGAGCCGCGGGTGGCCGTCGAGCCGCCCCTGCGGGACTACGCCCGCGGGTGACCGGTGGGCGTGCCCGCGGGGGCCCGGGGAGGATGGAGATCCCACCGGGTCCTGCAGCGGGCCCGGACCGTGCTGTGAGGAGACCACGTGCCGAGCGTGACGTTCCGTGGACGTACCTGGAACCGGGACCGGGCGATGGTCATGGCGATCGTGAACCGGACCCCCGACTCGTTCTACGACCACGGCGTCACCTTCGCCGAGCAGGCCGCCCGGGACCGGATCACCGCGGTCGTCCGGGAGGGTGCCGACGTCATCGACATCGGCGGCGTCCCGGCCAGTCCGGGAACCGAGGTCACCGAGCAGGAGGAGATCGACCGGGTCGTGCCGACCGTGGAGTGGGCGCGCCACACGTTCCCCGACGTCGCGATCTCGGTCGACACCTTCCGCGCCGGGCCCGCCGACGCCGTCTGCGCCGCCGGGGCCGACCTGGTCAACGACAACTGGGCCGCCGCCGACGGGGCGATCCTCGACGTCGCCGCCCGGTACGGCGCCGGCTACGTCAGCGCCCACACCGACCACGTCACCCCGCGCACCGAGCCGCACCGGCCCCGCTACGCCGACGTGCTCCGCAGCGTCATCGACCAGACCGTCGCGCTCGCCGAGAAGGCCGTCGCCGCGGGCGTGCCCGCCGGGGGGATCCTCATCGACCCGGCGATCGACTTCTCCAAGAACACGCTGCACAGCCTCCAGGTCCTGCGCGGCATCGACGAGATGGTCGCGACCGGCTGGCCGGTGCTGCTGGCGATGTCGAACAAGACCGTCGTCGGTGAGTCCCTGGCCGTGCCGCTGGAGGAGCGGCTGACCGGCACCCTCGCCGCGACGGCGCTGGCCGCGGACCGCGGCGTCGCCATGGTGCGCGCCCACCAGGCCCGGGCCACCCGCGAGACCTGCGAGATGGTCGCCACCGTCCGTGGCGAGCGGAACCCGTCGCGGGCGGTGAGACTGCTCGCGTGAGCATGATCCACCAGATCTTCCCGGCGGCCGACGCCGGACCGCTGTCGACCGAGCAGCTCGAACGGCTCTACGCCTACCCGGACGACCGCCTCCGGTTGTCGGTCAACTTCGTGTCCAGCGCCGACGGCGCCGTCGAGGTCGAGGGCAGCTCGGCCGGGCTGTCCACCCCGCCCGACCGCGCGGTGCTGGACTTGGGGACCGACCTGGCCGACGTCGTGCTCGTCGCGGCCGGGACGGCCACCGCCGAGGGGTTCACCGGCGTCAAGCACAACGACCGGATGGACGACCGGCGCCGCCGCTTCGGGCTGTCGGAGCTGCCGTCGACGGCGGTCGTCACCTCGTCGGGGAAGTCGCTCGACCCGTCGGCGCCGGTGCTGACCGACACCGTGGTCCCCACGATCGTGCTCACCTGCGAGTCGGTCCCGGCGGACCTGCGCGGCCGGTGGGCCGATGCCGGCGCCGAGGTCGTGCTCACCGGCGACGAGTCGGTCGACCTCGCCGTCGCCGTCGCCGCGCTGGAGGAGCGCGGGCTGCGCCGGATCAACTGCATGGGCGGACCCGCGCTGTTCGGCAGCCTGGCCGAGGCGGGCCTGGTCGACGAGCTGAGGCTGACCCTCGCGCCGTTCCTGGTCTCCGGCGAGGCAGGCCGGATCGCCCGCGGCGCGGGCATGGACCCCGCGCGTCTCGAGCTCGTCAGCGTCGTCACGGGGGACGACACGCTCCTCATGCGCTACCGGGTGCGCGAGGCGCCGTCGTCCTGACGGGGAACCCCGGAGGGGGAGGTCCCGATCACGCACGGCGACGTCTGGGGCAGGATGGTGCCGTGTCGCGTCCCTCGAACATGCTGGCGGACGGCGTCGTCGTCCTCAGTCCGCTCGGCTGGGACGACGTGACGGCCCACCTCGCGGGTGAGGACGCCGAGATCGTCCGCTGGCTCGGTGGCGCACCCGCGACCCCGGCGACCGCCCGCGCCCACGTCCGCCGCGCGATCGAACGCTGGGCCGACGACGGGCCGAAGCTGAGCTTCGGCATCCGGGTCGACGGCGGCGCCGTCCTCGCCGGGACGATCGACGTCGACCTGGATCCCGCGGGGGACCGGGCCGGTCTGTCCTACGGCGTCTACGCGGCGTACCGCCGTCGCGGCCTCGCGACGCGCGCGGTCCGGCTCGCCGCCCGCTACCTGGGCGAACGGGGTGACGTGCGATGGATCTCGATCGACGTCGACCCGCAGAACACCGCATCGGTCGGGGTCGCGCGACGGGCCGGGTTCCGATTCCTGCGCCACGTCGTCGACGACGAGGGGTCCTTCGACCGCTACGAGCTCCTCGTCCGCGCGCCGGTGGTGCCCGCGCCGCCGCCGCGTCCGCGGCACGGCCGGCCCTGACCCCGTTCGCGTCGCCCGTCCGGTGCCCCGGTCGTGGGGACACCGGACGGGCGACGTCGCGGGCGCCGGTCGGGGGTCCGGCGCTCGTCGGTCCGCCGTCAGGAGACGGTCGGAGCCTCGATGTACATCACGCCCGGGACCTCGAACACGGGCAGCGCGCCGGCGTCGTCGGCCGACGGGAGGTCGACGTCGTCCGCGGAGGGGAGCTCGGGAGCGTCGTCCGCGGAGGGGAGCTCGGGAGCGTCGTCGGCCGAGGGGAGCTCGGGCGCGTCCGGAGCGGAGGGGACCTCGGGCGCGTCCGCGGACTGCAGCGAGGCGGTGGAGAGGTCCTCCGCGCCCGGCAGCGAGTCCGCGGAGGGGAGCGCGTCGGTGCTCGGCAGGGAGTCGGCCGAGGGGAGCGCGTCGGTGCTCGGCAGGCCGGGGAGCGAGTCGGCCGACGGCAGCTCCGGCAGACCGGAGGTCTCGCCGTGCGGGGTCTGCAGCTCGCCGAAGGAGACGCTGTTCGCGTCGTTCGACAGGGTGCCGTCCTCGTAGGACGGCAGGGCGGAGGTGTCCGGGGCGTCGGGTGCCTCGGGCAGTTCGGCGGCCGAGGCCTGGCCGACGACGCCGGCGCCGAGCGCGGCGATGCCGGCGCCGGCGAGGGACAGCCGCAGGGCGGTACGGGCGAGCGGAGTCATGCGCACGTCCTTCCAAAGGGGGAGCGGGGGAGCGGAGGGCCGACGGACGACCCTCGCCGGGGGACAACGAGACCCCCATCGGTCGGTTGCGTTCCGCAGTCACTCGGCGGCGATCTTCACTCGTACGAGTGGCAACCTGAGAGGGGGCTCGCACGTACGGCCCCTTCTCGTCACTCCAACAGGCATCAGGTGGTCCACTCGCGGCACACGTACGCGGGGGAGCAGGATGAGTCTGTGCGCGCGCCGAGCTCCTCCGTCCGCCACTCCGTCCGTCGTTCGGCGCCCGTCGCGGGAGCGCTGGCCGGGGCCCTGGGCGGGGCGGGCGGCGCCGCCGCGGCCGCGATCGGCTGGCACTACTCGACGATCCTGCTGCACCCGTCGCCGCACCCGGGACTGCCCGAGCGGGTCGTCACCGCCGGGGACGGCACCGTCGAGCTGGCGCGGACCAGGCTGTCCGCACAGCCGGGTGTCTGGGGGCTGCGAGGCCCGGCCGGACTCGCCGTCGTCGGTCCGGTGCTGGACCGCGGGCGCCGCACCGTCGTCCGGGAGCTGCGCGCCGGCCCGGTCCCGGCGACCGGCCCCGCGGTGCTCGACGCCGGCCCGTTCGACCCGGACCCGTCCGCCCGCGGGCTGCCCTTCGACGACGTCCGGGTGCCCACCGACCTCGGCCTCGCCCCGGCCTGGCGCATCCCCGCCCCGGACGGCGGTGACCCGGACACCTGGGCGCTGTGCGTGCACGGCCGAGGCGGGACCCGGCGCGAGGCACTGCGGATCCTGCCCGCGCTGCACGCGGCCGGGCTGACCCAGCTCGTCGTCAGCTACCGCGGGGACGGGACCGCCCCGGAGTCACCGGACGGGCGTTCGCACCTCGGCGACACCGAGTGGCGCGACATCGACGCCGCCGCGGCCTACGCCCTGGTCCACGGTGCGCGCCGGCTGGTGCTGGTCGGCTGGTCGATGGGGGCCGCGGTGGGCGGGGCGTTCCTCGACCGGTCCCCGCACGCCGACCTCGTCGACGCCGTGGTCTGGGACGCACCGCTGCTCGACTGGCGTCGCACGCTGCGCAGGCAGGCCCGCAACCGCGGTCTCCCGCCGACCCTCGCCGGGGTCGCGGCCCGGTTCACCGCGCGCCGGATCGGGATCGACCTCGACCGGTTCGACCTGGTCCGGCGCCCGCCCGCAGTCCGCCCGCCGACGCTCGTCCTGCACAGCGACGCCGACACCGCCGTGCCGGTCACGCTGAGCCGGGACCTGGCCGCGACCGCCCCCGGGCACCGGTGGCCGGTCACCTACCGGGAGTTCTCCGGCACCGAGCACACCGGCAGCTGGAACGCCGATCCCGACGGCTACGAGGCCGCCGTGACCGGCTTCCTGCGAACCCTGCGCCCGGCCTGACCCGTCCGCTCCGGGACGGCCGTGGGTCAGTGACCGCTCGCCTGCGACCGGCCCTGGCCGATCGGCTTGCCGTGGATCTGGTCGTCGGTCGGCGGGGTCGTCGGCACCGGGGTCCCCGGGTCCACCTCGCGCTCGCGCTGCAGGACCGTCGCCCAGCCCCACACCGCGGCCGCGGTCAGCAGCAGGACGGCCACGATCCACGGGGCCCGGCGCACCCGCGCCGGGGTCGGCTCGACCACCTCGGCCAGCGCGTGGCGGGCGTCGTGCACCGAGCCGGACACCACGTCGGACAGGCCGGACAGGCGGGACGAGACCCCTCCCGCCACGGCGTCGGCGACCGCGCCACCGGCGATCCGGCCGGCGTCGGCGAAGGTGTGCACGGCCTCGGCGGCATCCTTGCGGGCACGGGCCCGCGTCCTCTCGGCACTCATGTTCCGGACCTGCTTCCCACGGATGCGGCTGCTTACTGGCACGATGGTAGCCGTGACGGAACCAGGAAACGCCAACACGACGGCCGTCCTGCACACCTCCGAGGGCGTCGTCCGCGTCGTGCTGTTCGGCGACCACGCGCCGAAGACGGTCGCGAACTTCGTCGGCCTCGCGGAGGGCAGCAAGGACTACACGGGCCCGAACGCGAGCGGCGGCGACTCCGGACCGTTCTACGACGGTTCGATCTTCCACCGGGTGATCAGCGGCTTCATGATCCAGGGCGGCGACCCGACCGGTACCGGTCGCGGTGGCCCGGGCTACCAGTTCGGCGACGAGTTCCACCCGGACCTCAAGTTCGACAAGCCCTACCTGCTGGCCATGGCCAACGCCGGGCCGGGCACCAACGGCTCGCAGTTCTTCATCACGGTGGGCAACACCCCGCACCTGAACCGGCGCCACACCATCTTCGGTGAGGTCGCCGACGCCGAGTCGCGGGCCGTCGTGGACGCCATCGCCCAGACCACCACCGGCCAGGCCGACCGGCCGCTGACCGACGTGGTCATCGAGAAGATCGAGATCGAGCGGTCCTGACCCCGCAGGTCTCCGACCACCGAGTGGACGGGCCGTGGTGAACGGACGACCCGACGACAGCGGATCCGGGACACCCGGCGAGCCCGAGGGCGGGCCGGGTTCCCCCGGCCCCGCGGGCACGCCGTACTACCCGGCGCCGCCCGGCTACCCGCAGCCCCAGTGGCCGCCGCCGGGCGCGCCGGGCGGTCCGCCCTGGGCCGGTCCCGGCG
>JAESFO010000798.1_pt1 | contig 13485 bp, 14 predicted proteins | sample 9269421 | NCBI WGS metagenome assembly JAESFO01 (sample SAMN14502839, study PRJNA617101) | algae metagenome | isolation source: Nostoc desertorum CM1-VF14 and co-occurring heterotrophs from rocky... | place: USA: Clark Mountains, San Bernardino, California | collected 2000-06-05 | reverse complement strand
GCCGCCGCGCGAGCTCGAAGGCGTAGCGCAGGATCCGGTCGACGCCGGTGCGCGTCATGACGGTCTCCTGGATCACGATCTCGCGGTCGGTGCCGGAGAACATCCGCCCGCCCACCGACGAGTACTCGCCCTCGGTGTTCTCCCGGACGATCAGCATGTCGACGTCGCCGGGGGACCGGCCGGCCAGCGGCGACGCGACGCCGGGCAGCAGCCGGGCCGGGCGCAGGTTGACGTACTGGTCGAAGCGGCGGCGGAACTGCAGCAGGCTGCCCCACAGCGACACGTGGTCGGGCAGCACCTCGGGCCACCCGACGGCGCCGAAGAACAGCGCGTCGAAGCCGCGCAGCTGCTCGAACCAGTCCTCGGGCAGCATCGTGCCGTGCTCGAGCCAGTGGTCGGCGCTCGCGAAGCCGAACTCGGTGAACTCCAGCCCGATCCCGAACCGCTCCGCGGCCGCGGTCAGCACGCGGACGCCCTCCGGGACGACCTCCTTGCCGATCCCGTCGCCCGGGATGACGGCGATGCGGTGCGCGGTCATGTCGTGTCCTCCTCGACTCGGTTGCTTCTATCCTGATCGGCGAACCGGACGCGGTGAACCGTCGTCCGGTCCGGACAGTCTTTCCGCTGGGGAAAGGAGCGGGTGTGGAACTGCCCGAGTTCGACGACCTGCGCTTCTTCGCCGGGGTCGCCGCCGCGGGCACGCTGACCGAGGTGGCGCGCCAGTGGGGTGTGTCGGTGTCGGCGGTCAGCAAGCGGCTCGCCCGCCTGGAACGACGTCTGGGCGTCCGCCTGGTCAACCGGTCCACCCGGCGTCTCACCCTGACCGACGAGGGCCGCCGCTACGCCGAGGGCGCCCGCGACGTGCTGGGCCGGATCGACGACCTGGAGGACGAGATCGGCCGGCGTCGCTCGGGGCTGCACGGGCGGATCGCGGTGCACTCGTCGATGGGGTTCGGCCGGGCGCACGTCGCGCCGCTGCTCGGCACGTTCGAGGCGGCCAATCCGGACCTGCGCATCGACCTGGAGCTGTCGCACCTGCCGGTCGCCGTCGGCGGCTCCGGCTACGACTTCGCGGTGCGCGTCGGACCGCTGCCCGACTCGCGGCTGCACGCCCGGGTTCTGCACCGCAACCGGCGCGTGGTGTGCGCGGCGCCGTCGTACGTGGGCCGCCGCGGCACCCCGCGCACCCCCGCCGACCTGGCCGGACACGACTGCATCGTGATCCGGGAGAACGACACCGCCTACGCCCACTGGCGTTTCGGGACCGACGCCGACGCCGCCGGGGTCCGCGTGACGGGCGCGATGACCTGCAACGACGGCGAGGTCGCGACGGCGTGGTGCCGGGCCGGCCGCGGGCTGGTGATGCGCTCGCTGTGGCAGGTCGCGCCGCTGCTCGCGTCGGGGGAGCTGGTGCAGGTGCTGGCGGACATCCCGACCCCGTCGGCGGACCTGCTGGCGGTGCACGGGGCGGACCCGCCCCGGCGGGTCCGCGCGGTGCTCGACCACCTCGTCGACGGGCTGGCGGAGCGGCTGCCGGTCAGGCCGGTTCCCGTTCCCGCCGCCGCGTCCACGGCCACGTGATCACCGCCCACCCCACCGCGACCAGCACGAACTCGACGACCAGGTAGACCGGCCACGGGCCCAGCAGGTCCAGTGCGGACGCGTTGGTCGGCTTGTGGGCGAGGAAGCCGTAGTTGGTGCCCGCGGCGAGGTTGAACGGCAGCACCACCGCCGCCCAGGCGATCGTGGCCGCCAGCGTCACGGCCATCCCGCGCCAGGTCGGCCGCACCCCGGCGCCCCAGGTCAGGTACACCGCGGCCCAGGTCACCAGCAGGTGCAGTGCCCAGAAGTGCAGGAACGCGACGTGCGGGAAGTCGGGGGAGTCGGTGGCCGGGGTGAGCAGCGCCTGCGGGGTCAGCGTGAGACCCCAGTAGTACAGCGGCGCGCACGCCCACCAGCGCCGTGTCCACAGGGCGACCGCGGCGGTGACCCAGGACAGGTCCGAGAGCTGCAGCGGCAGCGAGATGTGCACGTCGAAGGTCTGCGGGGTCAGCAGCCGCAGCTGCAGCGGCACCAGCAGCACGACGACCACGACGGCGAACGCCCGCGAGACGCCCGGCTCGGCGGGGGTGCCGCGCAGCCGTCGGCCCAGGGCCACCAGCGCGACGGCGCCGAGGACCCCGACGGTCAGCGCGGCCCAGTGGGTCGCGCCGTAGGGCACGAAGACGCCGGTGTCTCCCATCGCCCGATCATGACGGACCGGGCAGCGCCGCGAGCAACCGCCACAGCGGGCGCTGCACCGCGTCGGGGATCCCGGCGAGGGAGAAGTCCAGGTCGTGGGCGACGTTGAGTCGCGCGAGGCGGCGCAGCGGCGGCAGCCGCCCGGCCGTCGCCAGGATCCGGAACTGCTCCTCCAGGGGCCCGGCGGGGGTCTCGACGGTGCGCACGCGCACCGGGCCGTCGCCCCCGTTGCCGAACGAGTGTGTGACGCCGGGCGGCACCACGATCCCGTCGCCGGGGTGCAGCAGGCTCGTCCAGCCCCCGACCCGTACCCGCAGGACGCCCTCGAGCACGGTGAACGACTCGGTGGCGCCCCGGTGCCGGTGCGGCGGGGGACCGGCCACCCCGGGTGGTACGACGGCCTCGAACTCGAAGGCCGGGGCGCCGCTGTGCAGCACGTCGATCGTCTCGCCGGACGGCATCTCGATGCGGCTCACGGCGGCCTCCCGGGTCAGGCGCCGGCGGTCCCGGCGGCCTCGGCGTCGTCGTCGGTGTCGTTCTTCTTCTTCCGCTTCGGCACCAGGTGCGCCACGGCGACGATCACCGCGCCGACCACGACCCCGAGGATCGCCGAGCCGACGGTGTTGGTGAGCCAGCCCAGGAACCCGCCCAGCGCACCGGTCGCGTCGGCGACGGCCACCTCCAGATGGTGCACCAGGTCGTAGATCGGGGAGAAGCCCAGCGCGTCCATCCCGACGAGCAGGATGTGCCCGCCGACCCACAGCATCGCCGCGACGCCGACGACCGACAGCGTCGTCAGCACGATCGGCATGGCCTTCACCAGCCCGCGCCCGAACGACGCGACGGGGCCGGAGCCGCGCTTCGCCAGGGCCAGGCCGGCGTCGTCCATCTTCACGATGAGCGCGACCGCGCCGTAGACGAGCGCGGTGATCGCGACGGCGACGACGGCCAGGATGATCGCCCGGGACACGATGCCCTCGGCCGCCACCTCGTTCAGCGCGATGACCATGATCTCGGCCGAGAGGATGAAGTCGGTGCGCACGGCGCCGGAGACGACGGTCCGCTCGTGTTCGGCCGGGTCGGTGGCGACCTTCTCGTCGCGCTCCTCGGGATGCTCGGAGTGCCCGGAGAAGTACTCCCAGAGCTTCTCCGCGCCCTCGTAGGCCAGGTAGCAGCCGCCGACCATCAGGATCGGTGTCAGCAGCCACGGCGCGAACTGGGAGAGGATCAGCGCGACCGGCAGGATGAACACGATCTTGTTGATCAGCGAGCCCCTGGCGATCCGCCAGATGATCGACAGTTCGCGTTCGGGCTTGAGCCCCTGCACGTAGCGGGGGGTGACCGCGGCGTCGTCGACGACCACACCCGCGGCCTTGGCCCCCGCGCGCCCGGCCGCGCCGGCGACGTCGTCGAGGGAGGCCGTCGTCAGGCGCACCAGCGCCGCGACGTCGTCGAGCAGGGCGAACAGTCCGCTCACCGGGTCACCGTCCGTTGCATGGCCGAATCCGTGCGCACGCGCGGAGCCTACGGGGAGAGCGGGACGAACGGGACCGAACCCGCCCGATCGCGGGGCTTGACCATGCCGCGACGGCACGGTGTCGACTGGGCCCATGGCAGAGGACACGACCACCGCCGCGCCGACCGCGACGACCGCAGGTCCGGACACCGTGGACCCGTCGGACCCGGTCGCCGGCTTCTCCGCGCTGCGCGAGGTGGCCGCGGCCGTCGAGATCCCGCTGGAGGTGCCCGGGCGGCCGACCCAACAGGGGCTGATGGTGACCCGGCACGCCGAGGTCCGCGCGATGCTCACCGACGACCGCTTCCGGCACGACGCCGCCGCGGTGCCGGAGGCGGAGAACTTCCTGCGCAACGCCCAGACCGGCCTGATCGGGCTGCCCGAGGACCTCGACCTGCTCCGCCGTCCGATGCTGGGCCGCGACGGCGAGGACCACGCGCGGCTGCGCCGGCTGGTGTCGCGGGCGTTCACGGTGCGCCGGGTGAACGGGCTGCGCCCCCGCGTCGGGGCGATCGTCGACGGCCTGCTCGACGACGTCGCCGCGGCCGGTGCCGACGGCACCCCGGTCGACCTGGTGGAGGCGCTGGCCTACCCGGTGCCGATCGCGGTCATCTGCGAGCTCGTCGGCGTGCCGGAGGGCGACCGGGACCGCTGGCGGGAGTTCGCCCGGCTGCTGATCCAGCCCGACCCCGCGCGGATGCCCGACGTCGCCCGGGGGATGGTCGCCCACGTCCGGGACCTGATCGAGGCCCGTCGCCGGGAGCCTGCCGGCGACCTGCTGTCCGGGCTGGTCGCGGCGCACGACGAGGACGGCGACCGGCTCTCGGAGCAGGAGCTCGTCGACATGACGGTGAACCTGACCGTCGCCGGGTTCGAGACGACCGCGCACGTGCTGGCCAAGGGCACCCTCGCACTGCTCAGCCGCCCGGGCGAGCTCGCCGCACTGCGGGCGGACCCGCAGCTGTGGCCGACAGCGGTGCACGAGCTGGTCCGCACCTGCGGCCCGATCCCGGCCGGGGCCCCGCGCTACGCGGCCGAGGACACCGAGATCGCCGGGACACCGGTGCCCGCCGGGACCGCGGTGCTGCCCGGCCTGCTGCCGGCGAACTTCGACCCGCGCGTCGTCGACCGGCCCGACGAGCTGGACGTGCGCCGCGACCCCGGACGCGGCGAGGGGCACCTCGGGTTCGGGCACGGCGCGCACTACTGCCTCGGCGCCGCGCTGGCCCGCCAGGAGGTCGAGGTCGTGCTGTCGGCGCTGGTCACACGCTTCCCGGGGCTCCGGCTCGCCGAACCGGCGGACGGCCCGTCGCGGCTGGGGTTCGAGCGGCTGCCCGCCCTGCCCGTCCACGTCGACCGCCCGCCGGAAGGCTGACGCTCAGCGCGCCGCGCGGGTCTCGTAGAGCCGCCGCGACCACAGCAGGCTCCCGACGGTGATCACCACGCACCAGCCGACGGCGAGCGCGGCGTCGGTACCGAGCCCGGCCCCGCTGCCGGGCCCGGCACCGAGCAGTCCGCGCAGGGTGTCGATGACCGGGGTGAACGGCTGGTACGCGGCGAACCAGCGCAGCCCGGCCGGCATCGAGTCCACCGGCACGAACCCGCTGCCCAGGAACGGCAGCAACATCAGGAACATCGGGGTGTTGCTGGCCGTCTCCACACTGGCGGCGGCGAGCCCGAGGGCCACGGTCAGCCAGGTCAGGGCGACCGTGAGCAGCACCAGCATCCCGGCGACGCCCAGCCAGGCGAGCGGCCCGGCACCGCTGCGGAACCCGAGCGCCAGCGCCACCCCGAGCACGACGACCAGACCCACCGCGGTCTGCACGAACGCGCCGGCGACGTGCCCGGTGAGCACGCTGGACCGGGCGATCGCCATCGTCCGGAACCGTGCGACGACGCCCTCGGTCATGTCGGTGGCGACCCCGATGGCGGTGCCCATCGCGACGCTCGCGACGGTCAGCAGCAGCACCGCGGGGGTGACGAAGGCCAGGTAGTCGCTGCGGTCACCGCCCAGCCCGGCACCCATCGTGCCGCCCAGGACGACCACGAACAGCAGCAGGAACACCAGCGGCTGGGCGATCAGCATGATCGTCAGCGACGGGTAGCGGCGCAGGTGCCGGATGCGGCGGCGCAGCATCGTCGCGGAGTCCGCGAGCAGCCGGGGCCGGTCGGCCGGGGCGAGGGTCACGGTGCTCATGCCGCCACCTCCGCGGTGCCCGGGTGCCCGGTGAGGGCGAGGAAGACGTCGTCGAGGTCGGGGGTGTGGGTGGTCAGCCCCTCGGGCTCGACGCCGGCCCGGTCGAGCCGGTCGAGCAGCGCCCGCAGGTCGCGCGGCCCGGTGGCGGGCAGCTGCAACGTCAGCGCCACCGGGTCGGCGACGGCGGCGGGCAGCACGGCGTGTGCCGCGGCCAGGGCGTCGTCGTCGGCGAGGCGCAGGCGTACGTGCCCGCCGGGGACCCGGGCCTTGAGCTCCGCCGGGGTGCCGCGGGCGACGAGCCGGCCCCCGTCCAGGACGGCGACGTCGTCGGCGAGCTGGTCGGCCTCCTCCAGGTACTGGGTGGTCAGCAGCACGGTCACGCCGCGGCCGACGAGGTCGCGCACGGCGTCCCACAGGTCGCGGCGGCTGCGTGGGTCCAGCCCGGTGGTCGGCTCGTCGAGGAACAGCACGGCGGGGTCGGCGACGAGGGTCATGGCCAGGTCGAGGCGGCGGCGCATCCCGCCGGAGTACGTCCCGGCGCGCCGGTCCGCGGCGTCGGCGAGGTCGAAGCGGTCGAGCAGCTCCCGGGTGCGGGCCCGGGCGGCCTCGCGGGGCAGGTGGTGCAGGTCGGCCATCAGCCGCAGGTTCTCCGCACCGGTGAGCAGGCCGTCGACGGCCGAGAACTGGCCGGTCACCCCGATCGCGGCGCGGACGCCGTCGGGGTCGGTCGCCGGATCGCGCCCGGCGATGCGGATGCGTCCGGAGTCCGGTGGCAGCAGCGTGGACAGGATCCGGACCAGCGTCGTCTTGCCGGCGCCGTTCGGGCCGAGCAGTGCGAGCACCGTTCCGGCGGGGACGTCGAGGTCGATGCCGCGGAGCACGGCGTGGTCGCCGTAGGACTTGTGCAGGGCCGCGACGGCGATCGCGGGCGGGGGTGTGGGCACGGTGGTTCCTCTCGTGGACGGGCTCGGGGGTGGGATCGCGGCCGGCGGGGGTCAGGCGCGGCGGACGACGATGTCGCCCTCGCGGGACCGGGCGTGCACGGCGACGGTGTCGACGGCGTCGCCGTCCGGGGCCTCGCGCGGTGCGAGGTCGTTGCCGACCCGGCCGGTGGTGTCGAGGTCGAGCCAGGCGGCGCTGCCCTGCGCGACGCCGATCTCCAGCCGGCCGTGCGTACTGGTCAGCGACACCTCGCCGCGGTGGACGCGGCCGAGCCGGACGTCGCCGTAGGCGGTGCGCACGCGGGCGCCCGCACCGAGCTCGTCGACGTCGATGGGGCCGTGTGTGCCGGTCAGCTCGGCGTCGCCGGTCAGCTCGTCGGCGCGGATGCCGCCGTGCTTGCTGCTCAGCGTCGCGGTGCCGCCGATGCGGTGGATCTGCATGCCGCCGTGGTCGGAGCGGACCGTGGCGTCCCCGGTGACGGTGCCGCCGATCCGGACATGACCGAAGCCGGTGCTCAGGTCTGCGGAGGCGGCGTCGTCGACGCGGACGTCGCCGAAGCGGGTGCGAGCCTCGCAGGCCCCGAGCGGGCCCTCGACGACGATCCCGCCGTGGGTGGTGGCGGCGGTCAGCGCCGACCCGGCGGGCAGGGCGATCCCCACCTCGATCGAGCGGCCGGGGGTGCGCGGGGTGAGCTTCTGCAGCAGCCCGAGCTGCGGGCCGGTGATGCGCAGCTCACGCCCGGTCAGCTCGACCCGGACCCGGTCGGCGTGGGCGCGGTCGGCGTCGGAGCTGCGGACCTCGACGACGGTGTCGGTGCGGTCCGACGCGGTCACCCGTAGCTCGCCGATGGCGAGGTCGACGATCGCGGTGACGGGCTCGGGGGTGTCGTAGGTGGGCACGGGGCATCGCCTCCTCGGCGTCGCGGTGACGCCGTGGGTCAGGGGTGGGTGGCAGAGGTCGTGTGGCTCAGCCGAACCAGCCGACGCGGCCGCGGCGGGCGGCGTCGGGACGGTCGGGCGCGGTGGCGGGGTGGTCCAGCGCGGCCGCGGCCACACGGGTCAGCCAGGTGTTCACGCTGAGGCCGTCCCGCCCGGCGGCCTCCTCGATCCGGGTCTTGAGCGTCTCCGGCGGCCGGAAGTTGATCCGGGCGACCGGTCCGGACTCGCCGTCGGCGCCCGCCGGTGGCGATGGCGCCACGGGTGGCGCCTCCGTCGTCGCCGGGGGTGCCGACGGCGGGGCCGACCCCGCCGTGACGACGAACTCGGGGTCGCTGCCGCGCAGCCGCACGTGCACCGACCCCGGTGCGAGCTCGAGGGTGATCTCGTCGGCCGCTGCGGCCAGCGCCTCGAGCAGGACCAGACGGGTCGTCGACGTCAGGGGCGTGAGCAGCCGTTCCGCGGCCGCCCGCGTGTCCTCGCCAGCGGCCTCGCCCAGTGCGGCGAACTCGGTGCGCAGGCGGTCGACATATCCGTCCAACTCCATGGCGCAACGATGGCGCACGATGGCGCCATCGTCAAGGGTGTGGCGCCACGGAGGGCGGTCGGCGCCGCGGGCTTGACCCTGCCGCGACGGCACGGTGTCCGATGGACCGGACCTGCTGACGCCGTCGAGGGAGTACGTCGTGGACCGCACCACCTGCCCGGTCGCCGCCTTCGGGCGCCTGCGCGAACAGGGGCCCGTCGTCGCGATGCCGGAGTCGCCGATGGGCGCCGCGTCGCTCGTCACCCGGCACGACGACGTGCACGCCCTGCTCCTGGACCCGCGGTTCCGCAACGACCCCGCCGGGGTGCCCGGCGCCGGGGACGTCATGGGCACGCTCCTGACGGGGCTCGGGCTGCCGCCGGAGCTCGACCACCTCGGCCGGGGCCTGCTCGTCCGCGACGGCGCCGACCACGCCCGGCTGCGCCGGCTCGTCTCCCGGGCGTTCACCGTGCGCCGGGTCGCCGCGCTGCGCCCCCGCGTGGAGCAGCTCACCGCCGAGCTGCTCGACGACGTCGCTGCCACCGGTGCCGACGGCAGCCCGGTCGACCTGCTGCCCACGGTGTTCCGCGCGCTGCCGATCGCGGTGATCTGCGAGCTCGTCGGCGTCCCGGTGGAGCAGCGCGGGCTCTGGCGGGAGCTGGCCGCGCTGCTCGTCGCACCCGACCCGGAGCGGATGCCCGACGTGGCGCGGGCCGTCGTCGCACAGATCCACGAGCTCGTCGCGGCCCGGCGTGCCGACCCGCGCGACGACCTGGTCGACGTGCTCGTCGCGGTGCACGACGACGGCGACCGGCTCACCGCCGACGAGCTGGACGTCCTGCTGTTCGACCTGGTCGTCGCCGGGTTCGAGACGACCGCGCACGTGCTGTCCCGGGCGACGCTGGCCCTGCTGACCCGCCCCGACCAGCTCGCGACGCTGCGCGCCGAACCGTGGCGGTGGCCCACCGCGGTGCACGAGATCGTGCGGACCTGCGGCGCGGTCCCGGTGAGCACGCCCCGGTACGCGAGCACCGACGTCGTCGTCGGCGACACCCGGATCGCGGCGGGGGAGTCGGTGACGGCCGGGCTGGTCACCGCGAACTTCGACCCGCGTCGGCACGACCGGCCCGACGAGCTCGACGTGACCCGGGACCCGGGCCGCGGCGAGGGGCACCTCGGGTTCGGCCAGGGCGCCCACTACTGCCTGGGGGCCGCGCTGGCCCGTCAGGAGATCGAGGTGGCGCTGCACGCGCTGGTCGGGCGGTTCCCCGCGCTGCGGCTCGCCACACCGGCCGACGGGCCGTCGGACCTCGGGTTCGAGCGCCTCGGGTCGCTCGAGGTGCGGATCGACGCGCCGTGACCGCCGGTGTTGCGCGACCACACCCGTGCTGCCGTCGTGCCCGGTTCCGGCCAGGATGACCGGTGTGACCCGTGACCCGCACCCCGCCCGTCTCCGTCGCGCCGGGACGGCGGCCGCGGCCGTCGCCCTGATGGTCGCCGCCGGCTGCGGCGCCGCCGCACCCGCGCCCGCCGAGCCGGCGCCCGCGCCGCCCACCACCGACGCCCCGGCTGCGGCCGGGGACCTGGCGCCGGTCGTCGTCGCGGACGGGCTCTCCCACGTCTGGAGCGTCGGCGTGCTGCCCGACGGGCGGGCGCTGGTCACCGAGCGGGACGGGCGCCTGTCGCTGCTCGCCTCGCTCGACCCGGGCACCGCGGTCACCCCGGTCTCCGCCGACCTGGGCGACGTGTTCGCCCGCGGCGAGGGCGGGCTGATGGGCCTGGCCGTGCACGCCGACTTCGCGACGTCGAACCGGTTCACCACCTGCCAGACCCGTGCCGAGAACGGGAGCCCGGTCGACGTCCGGCTGGTCACCTGGACGCTGTCCGCGGACGGGGCCACCGCGACCCGGGTCGCGGACCCGCTGGTCGGCGGCCTGCCGATCGCCTCGGGCGGACGGCACTCGGGCTGCCGGGTCGCCGTCGACGACACCGGGGCGCTCGTCGTCGGGACCGGCGACGCGGCGATGCCCGCCACCCCGCAGGACCTCACCTCGCTCGGCGGCAAGACGCTGCGGGTCGACCCGGCCACCGGCGGGCCCGCGGCCGGAAATCCCTTCGCCGACGCCGCCGACCCGGCCCAGCGGCTCGTATACACCTCCGGGCACCGCAACGTGCAGGGCGTCGCGGTCGAGCCGGGCACCGGGCGGGTCTTCACCGCCGAGCACGGCCCGACCCGCGACGACGAGGTGAACCTGCTGCGCCCGGGCGGCAACTACGGCTGGGACCCCTCGCAGGGCGGCACGGTGACCACCTACGACGAGTCGGTCCCGATGACCGACCGGGACCGCTTCCCCGACGCCGTCCCCGCGGTGTGGGCCTCCGGCAGCCCGCCCGAGGCGCCGGCCGGCGCCGCGTTCCTCGACGGCGACGCGTGGGGGCAGCGGAACGGGATGCTCGCCGTCGCCGCGCTGCGCGGGCAGAAGCTGCTGCTGATGCGGGTCGGCCCGGAGGGCACCGACGGCGCGGTCTCCGACGTCGAGATCCCGGCGGCGCTCGACGGGGACTCCGGCCGGCTGCGCGGGGTGTACGCCGTGCCCGGCGGTCCGCTGCTGGTCACGACCTCGAACGGCGACGACGACCGGATCCTGCGGATCGACCCGAGCTGATCCGGGTCGTCGTCCTCGACCACCGTGATGCGCACCAGGCCCAGGACGGTCCGACAAGGCGGACACGACGCACAGAAAAGGGCGCCCCGGGGGTCTGAACCGCCCGGAGCCGGGTAGACGGGGCGGGTGGTCGTGCCCGAGGAACCCGTGACGGTGTCGCTCCCGGCCGGGGCGGCGCTGTCCGGGCTGTCCGCCTACGACGTCTGGATCCGCTACGCGGGTCTCGGCGGCACCGGCAGCGAGCACGACGTCGCCGACATGCTGACCGACCCGGCCGCGGGTGCCCGGGCCGACCGGGTCCTGCTCGCCCGGGTGCTCGACGCACACCTGGTCGTGCTGGGGTGCCGCCGCCGGGTGCGCCCGGACACCGGCGACGACCCGGACCTGCCCGCCGCCCCGCCCGCCGTGTCCTGACCCGGCGGGCTCAGCCGCGCACCGACCGGGCGAAGCCGACGACGTCGCGCACGGCGTGCGCGTAGACGTCGGGCATCGCGTCGCGGAACAGGATCATCCCGACGTGGCAGAGCCCCGGGTACACGAGCCCGACCGACGGCACCCCCGCCGCGAGCAGCCGACGGTGGTGGGCGAGCCCCTCGTCGCGCAGCGGGTCCAGCTCCGCGCACGCGATCACGTGCGGCGGGAGCCCCTGCAGGTCCTCGGGGCCTGCGGCCGCGGCCCAGCAGGTCGGGTCGTCGGCGTGCGCGGAGCCGGGGTCGTAGACCTCGGCGAGCAGTGGGAACAGCTCCCGGTTGAGCCAGTAGCGGTCGTTCTCCCACAGCGACGCCAGGTCCGCGGGCGGCCGGTCCCAGGACCCCAGCACGTAGGGGCACTGGGCGTAGACCCCGGCGATCCGCCCGGACCAGCCGTCGCGACCGGCCCGGACCGCCAGCCCGAGCGCGAGGTTCGCCCCGCCGGAGTCCCCGGTGACGACGACGTGCGTGCCGCCCAGCTCCGCGAGGTGTTCGTGCACCCAGTGCAGGCCGGTGACGCAGTCGTCCAGACCCGCCGGGAACGGGTGCGGCCCGAGCCGCCCACCGCCGTTGCGGTACTCGACCCCCACGACGACGGCGCCCTCGGCGGCCAGCTCGTCGCGCCAGCGCACGTAGAGCGGCCCCTCGGCGGCCAGCATGACCATCCCGCCGCCGTGCACCTGGTAGACGACCGGCAGCGGCCCGTCAACGCCGGTCGGTCGGTGGACGTGCAGGGTGATCTCGTGCCCGTCGGCGGCGGGCACGGTCCGTGTCGTGCGGTCGATGCCGGACATCGGGGACCAGCTCGCGGCCAGCGCCGCGAAGAGCCCCTCGAAGCCCTCCTCGACGGCGTCGACGAACCCGAGCAGGGCCGGGCGGCCCGCGGTGCGGTCCATCGGGGCGTCGTCGGCGTGCCCGGTGAGGCCGAATCCCTCCAGCACCGCGACCATCCGGGGGTCGGCCCGCGGGTCGTCGCCGATCGTCGTCGCCGGGTCCCCGAGCCTGCCGGGTGCGCGGGTGGGTACAGAGGCGTCGGTGCTCATGCGGGCTCCTCGGGCAGCGGGTGGTCGCCCGATCGTGTCCCGCGTCACACGCGTCCGTCAACGGCGTCGTCGCGCCGCGCCGGAGCGGCCGGTTCGAGCAGGTGGACCTCCCGTTCGAGCTCGCCCATCCGGTCCCGCTTCACCGGCGGCGGCTCGGGCACCGGGCCGCCCTCGCGGATGACGCGCACGGTGTCGGCGAGCCGGTCCACCCGGCGCAGGATGCCGTTGCGGTGCAGGAACCAGGCCAGGAACCGGGTCAGCACGGCGACCGCGAGCGCGATGCCGACCGACAGGTAGTCGCGGAGGCGGATCTGGTTGATCTCCTCGATCCGGTCGTCGAGCAGCTCCCGCTCACCGGTCCGCATCTGGTCGACACGGCTGCGGATGCCGTCCATGAGGTTCTTGCCGTAGGCGAGGTCCTGCCGGATCTCGCCGTCGGTGTCCCCGCCCGCGGCGACGACGTCGCGCTGCCGGGCCAGGTCGGTCATCTGCTTCGACGTCAGGTCCCGCAGCTCGGCGATCCGGGCCAGCTTGTCCGTGCGCGGCTTCTCCCCGGGCTCCGCCGCGGCCAGCGTCTCCAGCCGTCCCAGCACCGCCGGGAGCTCCGCCGACGCGTCGGTGAACGGCTCCAGGTACTCCGTGCGCCCGGTGAGCTGGTAGCCGCGCACCCCGGTCTCGGCGTCGACCATGAGCGTGGTGAGCTCGCCGAGCGATCCGGTCATCTCGAACTTGCGCTGGATGTCGGTCTCGATGTCGACGCGCTGCAGGTTCCCGGTCAGGGCCAGCCCGGCCGAGATCAGCACCGCGACGAGCGGCAGCCCGATCGTGATGCGCCCCTGCACGCGCATGGGCAGGTCGTTCCAGTACCGCAGGACGGGTCGCGCCGGAGCGCTCAGGGTGTCGCGAAGGCGCCTGGCCACGGCGGGAGTCTACGGACGGGCCCCGGGTG
>JAESFO010000797.1_pt1 | contig 13490 bp, 9 predicted proteins | sample 9269421 | NCBI WGS metagenome assembly JAESFO01 (sample SAMN14502839, study PRJNA617101) | algae metagenome | isolation source: Nostoc desertorum CM1-VF14 and co-occurring heterotrophs from rocky... | place: USA: Clark Mountains, San Bernardino, California | collected 2000-06-05 | reverse complement strand
CCGGTCACGGCGTCGGTCCACTGCAGGCGCATGTACGGCTCGGGGCGGCGGACGACCGGAGCGACGGTGGGCGCCGGGGCGCCGGCGACGTACGGGGCGGCCGTGGCCGCCGTCTGCGGGGTGCTCCCGGCCGGGTTCTGCATCGTCGTCATGGCGACCCACCTCCTGCTCGTGCTGCACCGGTCGTCGCCGCCAGGGGCCGTTCCGGTCTCGTCGACATCGCGGACCTCGTCGTCCCCCGGCCGCAGACGTTCGGCGACCGATGGCCCCAGGTTGGGGTCGCACCCGGCCCCGCGTCCATTTACGGATCATTCACGGCGCTGTTCACCGTTCCTGCACAGCGCAATAGGCTCGGCCACATGGAGCTGTCCCTGTCTCGGCTGCGGATGCTGCGCGAGCTGCACCGGCGGGGAACCATCACGGCGGCGGCGACCGCGCTGCACTACACGGCGTCGGCGGTGTCCCAGCAGCTCGCGCAGCTCGAGCGCGACGTCGGGACCCGCCTGTTCGAACGGAGAGGTCGCCGGGTCCAGCTCACCGACCTCGGGGTCCTGCTGGCCGAGCACGCCGAGGAGATCCTCGCCTCGGTCGAGCGCGCCACCCAGGCCCTGGAGGGGGCGGGCGAGACCGTTGCGGCCAAGCTCACCGCCGGGGTGTGGGCCTCGGTCGCCTCGGGCCTGCTGCCCGACGCACTGACCGCGCTGGCCCGTACCCACCCCGGTGTCGAGGTCCGCACCCGCGAGCTCGCCCCGGAGGAGACCGCGGCCGCGGTGCGCGACGGCGAGCTCGACCTGTCCTTCGTCATCGACTACTCGAACTACCCGATGACGTGGGACAAGGGCCTGGAGCGGGCGGTCATCGCCGTCGAGCGGGTCTACGCGGCGGTGCCGGCCGGGGCCGTGCCGGCCGCGAGCGTGATGCTGTCGGAACTGGCCGAGCACCCGTGGATCGTGTCGCCCGCCCGGTCGCACTTCGGGCAGGCGGCCCGGCTGGCCTGCCAGAGCGCGGGCTTCGAGCCGCGGATCGACCACGAGGTCGAGGAGCAGGCCACCGCGATGGCGATGGTCGCGGCCGGGCTCGGCGTCACCCTGGTGACCGACCTGGGCCTGGCGCTGCGCCCGCCGGGGGTCGACATCGTCGCACTCGGCGACGCCCTGACCCGCACGGTGTCACTGGCCTACCGCACCACCACCGCACGACGGGCCGCGCTGCCGCTGGTGATCGAGGCCGTCCGGACCGCGGCGGCGCAGAAGGGGCTCGGCGCCGACGCCCCGATCCCGGTGCAGCCGGACTCGCTCGGCCTGGCCTGACCCGTTCCGCGGCGGAATCGTCGGAACCCGGTCGAACCGTTTCCGCCGCCGGTTCCGAAGAACGGTCGTGCTGACCGAGAACCGGACCGAGGGAAACGGGCCCCTGGCCCTTCCGTCGCGTTCCGTGGCGATCCTGGTGGAACTGCTGGCGATCTCCGCGGCGGTGGCATCGGGACACCTCGTGTCGGCCCTCGTGGCACCGGCGTCGTCGCCCTTCGTGGCCGTCGGCGACGCGGTCGTGCGGCTCTCGCCGCAGCCGGTCGTGGAGTTCGCCAAGTCCGCGTTCGGGACGGCCGACAAGCCGGTCCTGCTCGCCGGGATCGGCGTGCTGCTGGTGCTGCTCGGCGCACTGGCCGGGCTCGCGGCGCGGCGACGGCCCGCGGTGGGGACCGCGGTCGTCGCCGCGCTGGGGCTGCTCGCGGTGGCCGCGGTGCTGACGGGTCCGGTGCCCACCGCGACCGACCTGGCCGCCCCGGTCGTCGCGCTGGTGGTGGGCGTGGTGGTGCAGCGGGGGCTGGACCGCCTCGCCCGCCGTCCCGGTGGGACCCGCACCGGGAGCGACGGGAGCGGTGCCGGGGTCCCCCGGCGCACCGTGCTCGCGGGGGCCTCGGCGACCGTCGCCGCCGGGACGCTCGTCGCGGGCGGGGCCGGCCTGGCACTGTCCTCCTCGGGCAGCGGGATCGCGGCGTCGCGGGCCGCGCTGACCGGCAGGCTGGCCGCGGCGACGCTCGCCGAGACCGCCCCGCCGGTGCCCGCGTCGGCCGCGTTCCCGCAGCTCGGCACCGTCCCGTTCGTGACGCCGAACGCCGACTTCTACCGGATCGACGTCGCCCTCACGATCCCCGCCGTCCGGGCCGAGGACTGGTCGCTGCGGGTGCACGGCCGCGTCGGGCGCGAGCTCGTCCTCACCGTCGACGACCTGCTGCGACGCCCGCTGGTGCAGCGCACGATCACGATGACCTGCGTGTCCAACACGGTCGGCGGCAACCTGGTGTCGACCGCGGACTTCGTCGGCGTCGAGCTGGCCCCGCTGCTGCTGGAGGCCGGGGTCGACCCGTCCGCGGACCAGATCGTCTCCACCAGCCGCGACGGCTGGACCGCGGGCACCCCGACCGCGACCGTGCTCGAACCCGGCCGGGGCGCGCTGCTCGCACTCGGCATGAACGGCGAGGCGCTGCCGGTCGAGCACGGCTTCCCGGTGCGCATGGTCGTCCCGGGTCTCTACGGCTACGTCTCGGCCACCAAGTGGCTCGCCGACATCGAGCTGACGACCTTCGCCGAGCGCAGCGTCTACTGGCGCGACCGGGGCTGGGCCGAGCGTGCCCCGATCAAGACCCAGTGCCGCATCGACGCCCCGGTCGGGTTCTCGAAGCTCCCGGCCGGACGTGTGCAGGTCGCCGGGGTCGCGTGGGCGCAGCCGGTCGGGATCACCGCCGTCGAGGTCCGCGCCGACGACGGCCCGTGGGTGCGGGCCGAGCTGGCCACCGAGGTCAACCCGAACACCTGGCGGATGTGGCGGGCCGAGCTCGACCTGTCCCCCGGCAGCCACACCCTCACCGCCCGGGCCACCGACCGTCGCGGACTCGTCCAGACCGACGTCCGGGTCGACCCGATCCCGGACGGTGCCACGGGGTGGCCCAGCACGATCATCACGGTCATCTGAACCGATTCTCCCGACCCCCGGAAAAAGATCCGGAAATCTTCCGGAACACCCGAACCGCCCGGACCCGGAATCCGAACAACCCATCGAAAGTCCATACAGGACAGACAGTTTCCTCGAAAGGGAATCAGCCATGCGCGCTTCTCGCACCCTCGCCACCGTCGGCCTGCTCGCCGCCCTCTCGCTCGGCCTCACCGCCTGTGGCGGCGGCAGCGACACCTCCGCCCCGCCCGCGGCGGCCCCGGCCTCCTCCTCGGCCCCGGCGACCACCGCCGCCGCCGCCGACGGCGTCACCACCAACGACGACGTCTTCGGCCCGGCCTGCAGCCAGCTGCCGCAGGGCGACGAGCCCGGCTCGCTGAACTCGATGGGCCCGCAGCCGGTCGCCACCGCCGCGAGCACCAACCCGCTGCTGACCACGCTGGTCACCGCCGTCGGCAAGGTCCCCGGCCTGGCCGACACCCTGAACCAGCAGCAGGCCATCACCGTCTTCGCCCCGGCGAACGACGCCTTCACCGCGGTGCAGCAGCAGCTCGGCGAGGAGAAGTTCAACGCCCTGCTCGCCGACACCACCCAGCTGCAGGGCCTGCTCTCCTACCACGTGACCCCGGAGCGCCTGGACGCCGCGGGCCTCGTGGAGAAGAAGACCCTGACCCAGCTGGCGGGCGGTGACCTCACCATCGGCGGCACCGCCGAGGCCCCCACCGTCACCGACGGGCAGGGCAACACCGCCAACATCCTCTGCGGCAACATCCCGACCGCGAACGCCACCGTGTTCGTGATCGACAAGGTCCTCATGCCCACGAGCTGACGACCGCCGGCACGACACGACGGGCCCGGGGTGCGAACCCCGGGCCCGTCGTCGTACGAACACCCTGGTGTGACCGCGACCCCGATCCGCCCCACCGCGTCCCTCACCCGGCCGCGGGCGGTGGTCACCGGCCTGCTCGGCGTCGGCTCGGCCCTCGCCGTGGGCGACCTCGTCGCGGGGCTGGTGGCGCCGGCGTCGTCGCCGTTCCTGACCGTCGGCGACCAGTTCATCCGGCTGACCCCGGAATGGCTGAAGCAGTCCGCGATCGCCACGTTCGGCACCGCCGACAAGCTCGCGCTGCTGACCGGGATGGCGCTGGTGATCACCGGGATGGCCGTGGCCGCCGGGCTCCTGGCCCGGCGACGGCCCGCCCCGGGCGTAACGGTCGTCGTCGCGATGGGGGTGACCGCCCTGGTCACCACGGTGCTCGCGCCCGCGTTCCGGCCGGTCGACCTGCTCGCCCCCGCCGTGGCGCTCCTCGTCGGGCCGACGGTGTTCCTCGCGGTGCACGCCGCGTTCACCCGGGCGGCGCGGGACGACCTGGGCGACGCCGCACCGCTGTCGCGCCGGCGGGCCCTCTCGCTGGCAGGCGGGGTCGCCGTCGTGTCCCTGGGCGCGACCGTCGCCGGGCGGCTGCTCGCCGCCGCGCCGTCGACGTCGGGGCCCGCGGCACTCGCGCTGCCGCCCGCCCCGCCGGTACCGGCGCTCCCGCCGGACGCGACCCTGCCGGGCGCACCGGCCTGGCTGACCCCGACCGCGGACTTCTACCGGATCGACACCGCGCTGCAGGTCCCGCGGGTCGACACCGCCTCCTGGACCCTGCGGGTGCACGGCATGGTCGAGCGCGAGCTGACCCTCTCGCTGGACCAGCTGCGGGCCCGCCGGGTCGTCGAGGTGCCGATCACGATGGTGTGCGTGTCCAACCCGGTCGGCGGCGCGCTGATCTCCAACGCGCGGTTCACCGGGGTGCGCCTGGCCGACCTGCTCGCCGAGGCCGGGATCGGGCCCGGGGCCCAGCAGCTGCTGTCCACCAGCGTCGACGGGTTCACCACCGGCACCCCGGTCGACGTCGTCACCGACGGCCGCGACGCCCTGCTCGCGTTCGGCATGAACGGCGAGGCGCTGCCGGTCGAGCACGGCTTCCCGGTGCGCATGGTCGTCCCCGGCCTCTACGGCTACGTCTCCGGCTGCAAGTGGATCACCGACATCGAGGTGACCACCTGGGACGCGGCCACCCCGTACTGGGCCGAGCGCGGCTGGGCCCGCGAGGGCCCGGTGAAGACCCAGTCCCGCATCGACACCCCGGTCGCCGGGGCCTCGGTCCCGGCCGGGCGGGTCGTCGTCGCCGGGACGTCGTGGGCGCCGCACGTCGGCATCACCCGGGTCGAGGTCGCCGTCGACGGCGGGACCTGGGTCCCGGCCCGCCTCGGCGCCGACCTCGGTGCCGACACCTGGCGGATGTGGCGCACCGAGATCGAACTGGGACCCGGCGAGCACACCCTGCGCGTGCGCGCGACCGACCGGACCGGCACGGTGCAGACGGAACGGGAACAGGTCTCGATCCCCGACGGCGCGACCGGCCGGCACACGGTGCCGGTCACCGCGGTCTGACGGGCGGGCCGGCCCCGCAGCGCTCCCCCCGCCGAGTCGATCCGGAAGTCGATGCACCCCTCAGACCACCCCGCCCCGCCGTCCGTCCCCCGCCGCCTGGTGGTCGCGACCCTGCTCGCCGGCCTGCTCGCGGGCCTGCTCGCCGCGCTGGTGCCGTTCGCCCCCGTCGACACCCGCAGCACGACCGTGACCTGGCCCCGGGCGGGCGAGCAGCCGGTGTCGACGACGGCGGCGTTCCAGCCCTACGCGCCGGAGGCGGTGCGCGTCGACGTCGGCTGCCGGGTGCTGCGCACCGCGCAGGCCCGCTCCGCCGACACCGGGACGGCGACGACCGTCGTGGGCTCGGAGCGGCCCGGTGCCACCGGGATCGGGTTCGCCGTGCTGACCGGGCCGGGCGGGGAGCTGCGGGTCCTGGTCGGGGGCCGTGAGCTGCTGCGCGCCCCCGTCCCGCCCGGCGACGCCTGCGGGCTGGTCCTCGACACCGACGAGGCCGGGTCCCGGGTCACCCTCGGCGACGCCGCACCGCGCGCGTTCCCCGGCGACGTCGTGCGCGCGGTCGCCGCGTTCACCACCCAGCTCTCCCCCGCCGACGCCGACGGCCTGCGGGTCACCGCGCGCACCGCGGACTGGTTCGCCGCCGCGTCGTCACCGGCCAAGACCGTGCTGATCGGGCTGCAGTGGCTCGCCGCCGCGGTCGCGGCGGTGCTGCTGGCCCGCCTGGCCGGTGACCGGTTCCGGCGCCGCCGTGGCGCGGCCCGTCTCCGGCGGGCCCGGCTGGCCGCGGTGGGCACCCCGGCCGGGATCGGGCGGGCCGCCGCGGACGTTCTCGTCGTCGTCACGCTCGCGGTGTGGACGGTGCTCGGGCCGCTGTCCACCGACGACGGCTTCACCGAGGCGATCGCGCGCAACGCGACCGGCACCGCGACCGGCGACTTCGGCAACGTCTACCGCTGGGGCAACGCCTCGGAGGCGCCGTACACGCTGGTGATCCGCCTGGTGCGGGCGCTGGCCGAGACCGGGGTGGGGCCGCTGGTGCTGCGCGTGCCCTCGGTGCTCGCCGGGATCGCGGTGTGGCTGCTGCTGTCGCGGGTCGCGCTGCCCGCGGTGCTGGCACGCCACCACCGCCGGGCCTGGGTGCGGGGCACGCTCGGCGTCGCGCTGCTGGCGTGGTGGCTGCCGCTGAACCTCGGGGTCCGCCCGGAGCCGTTCGCGGCGCTCGTGACGACCGCGGCGCTGTGCTGTGCGCTGCGCGCCGCCGCCCGGCCCGGGCGCCGCGGTGGGACGTGGACCGCGGCCGCCGCCCTGGCCTCGGGGCTGGCGCTGGCGGTGACTCCGTCGGCGGTGACCGTCGCCGGTCCGCTGGTGCTGCTGCTCCCGGCGCTGTGGCGGCGGGTCACCCGCCACGGCGGCGGGGGGCTCGTCGTCGGGGTCGCGGCGACCGTCGCCGCGGCCGGGATCGCCGCGGCCGGGCTCACCCCCGTCTTCACCGGGCAGAGCCTGTACACGGTCGCGCGGGCCACCGAGATGCACCGGTTCTACGGCCCGGCCACACCGTGGTTCCAGGAGCTGCGCCGCTGGAGCTACCTGCTGGGGTTCGGCACCGAGCAGGGCGGTCTCGGCCGCCGGGTGCCGGTGCTGCTCGCCGTCGCGATGCTGGTCGCGGCGCTGCCGCTGGTCGCGCGCGGCGCGCACCGGTGGGGTCCCGGTCTGCGGTGGACACCGGTCCCCCTCGCCGGACTCGCACTCGGTTTCGTGCTCCTCACCCCGGCGCCGTCGAAGTGGACCCACTACTTCGGGACGCTCGCCGGGACCGGGGCGCTCGCCGTCGCCGCGGGGGCGGTGCTGGTGGTGACCGCGGCCCGGCGGACCTCCGACCCGACCGTGCGCGGCGCGGCCGCCGCCGGGACCCTGGCGGCGGTCGTGCTGGTCGCGCTGGCCTTCTCCGGGCGCAACGAGTGGTGCCTGTGGTCGGGCTGGGGTGTGCCGCGCGCCGACGGGCCGGTCGCGCCGCTGAACTCGCCCGCGGTGTGGGCCCTGGTGGCGGCGGCGATGCTGGCCGTGTCCGCCGTCGCGGTACACCGGTCGGGACGCCGAGCACACCGGACACGGCGGGACTCCACGGCCCGGGCCGCGGCGGCGCTGCCCGCCGGGATCGTGGTGGTCGCCCTGGTCACCGGGGTGTCGGTGGTGGTGGCGTCCTTCGTCGTCGCCCCGGTGCGCCAGGGCGGGGGCTACAGCGTCGGCGGACAGATGTGGAGCGAGCTGACCGGCCGCGACACCTGCGGGATCCTCGACCACGTCACGGTCCCGGTCGACGCGGGCGCGCTGCCCGCCGCGGGCGGCGCCGACACCCGCACCGGGTTCACCGAGGGCCGCGGCTGGGTCGACGCCCCGCCGCGCGGCGGGCTCGCCTGGGGCAGTCTCGACGGCGGCCCGGGCACCACCGGCGAGCTCCGCACCCGCTGGTTCGCCGTCGCGCCGGGACCGGGCGACCGGGTGCTCTCGGTCGACGTCGCCGGACGGACCGGGCAGGGCAACACCCTGGAGCTGGAGTACGCCCGGGCCGGGTCGCCGGGTCCGGACGGGCGCGTGTCGCTCGACGACACCGCGACCGGTGCCCGCGGCACCTACCCCACCGAGCGGGTGCAGGAGGCCGTGCCGCTGGACCGGCCGGGCTGGCGCACCGTGCGGGTGCCCGTCTCCGCGTTCCCGGCGGACGTCGACCGGGTGCGGGTGCACGCCGTCGACACCGCCGTCGGGCCGGGTGGCTGGGTGGCCGCGGCCGCCCCGCGGATGATCACCCCGGCGCCGGTGGTGCCGATGCTGCGCGACGCCGACGGCCCGGTCTACGTCGACTGGTCGATCCTCTGGTCGGCCCCCTGCCTGCGCGACCTGCCCGCCGTCCGGGCCGGGCTGGTGCAGACCCCGCGCTACCTGGTGCTGGGCCCGTCGTCGCTGGGGTTCGCCGTGGACGTGTCGTTCGCCGACGTCGCCGGGGGCAGCTTCGCGGCGATGCGCCGCACCACCACCGAGCAGGTCGTCGCGACCCGGATCGACACCGCCGACGACCCGGACCAGGCCGACTGGGGCTCGGTCACCCGGATCGACACCGACCTCGCCGTGGACGCCTACGACGTCTCCTCGGTCCCGGTGCGCCGCTGGGGCTGGGAGGGCGACCGGACCCCGGTCGGGTACCCGGCCCTTCCGGCACCGTGACGACCCTCCGGTCGGAGGGGCCCCGCGGCCGCGTCCGGCTGATAGACACATGCGGACACCCGCACGCAACGAAGCGAGGGACACCGTGGCCTTCCCCGGTCTGCAGCACGTCGCCCTGACCGTCAGCGATCTCGAACGCAGCACGCGCTGGTACGCGGCGCTGTTCGGCGCCGAGCCCGTCCTGGACGAGGACGAGGAGGGCGGCCGCTTCCACCACACCGTCTTCGCCCTCGACGGTGGGATGCTGTTCGGTCTGCACACCCACCAGGGCCGCGAGTCCGGCGAGCCGTTCAGCGAGGAGCGCACCGGCCTCGACCACGTCGGCTTCGCGGTCGGCTCGCACGCCGAACTGGAGCAGTGGGCGCAGAAGCTGACCGAGCTCGGGATCGCCCACGAGGGCGTCAAGAAGGCGCACTACGGCAGCGGCGTCTCCTTCCGCGACCCGGACAACATCGCCCTGGAGTTCTTCACCGGGCCGGAGTGAGCCGGTGCGGGGCGTGTCCGGACACGCCCCGCCCGCACCCGTCCGGTGCCGTGCTCCCGACCGCGGCGTGCCGCCGAGGCGCTCGACGAGCTCGACGCCGACGTCCACCGGTCGCCGGTCGCCGGTCCGGATCCGGACCAGCCCGTTCGTCCCGCACACCGACCGCGCCGCGCCGCGATGCAGCCCGGCGGGCGCAGGATGTCCTCGTGCACCTGGGCTGCATCTCGGCGCCACCCCGCTACGCCGGGGCAGGACGGTGTCGGCGTACCGGCTCACGACGCCGCGGCGTTCCTCACGCCCTCGACACCCCGGTCGAGCGCACCACCCCGTGGTGGCAGCGGCTGCTGCGGACCTGGCTGCCGCCGCTCGTCGCGCTCGTGCTGTTCGTCGTGGTGATCGCCACGCCGCTCGGTGTGGTGGTCGCGAAGGTGCCGGTGGTGCGTGCGGCGATCGGTCCGCTGCGACCAGGTGCCGCCGATCCTGCCGCGGGCCGGTCACGTGCTGGGCGCGACGGGCTACCGGATGGCCCGCTACGCCCTGCTCCCCGCGGCGCTGCCCGGCTACCTCGCCGGCTGCGAGCAGGGCTGGGCGTTCTCCTGGCGGTCGCTCATGGCAGCCGAGATCATCGCGGCCGGGCCCGCCCTCGGGGTCGGGCTGGGCGCCTACCTGAAGAACGGCGCCGACGTGCACGACATCGTGCAGGTGTTCGCCGCGATCCTGCTGATCCTCATCGTCGGCATCGGTGTCGAGCTGCTGGTCTTCCGCCCGCTGGAGCGACGGGTCCTGCGCGCCCGGGGGCTGGCGCTCACCGTCTGACCCGGGCGGCGCCCACACGATCGGCACGACGCCTCCCATCGACCACGACCTGTCCATAGTAGATTTCTCGCACCTCGGGACACCTGTCCGGACGGCCGTGATCACGGCTCCCACCAGGCAGGATGCGAATAATCCGGGTCGCCGGAGGCTTGGGCGGCGCCCAGGGCAGCGGCTAGCGTGGCGACCGTGACCGGATCGGTGCTGCTGACCACGCGGGGGCATGTCGACCTCGCGCGCGTGGCGTCGGCACTCTGTCGACCCTGAGCCGTCGTCCCGAGGCGACCTCCCGAGTCGTTCCCGGGCGGTACCCGTCCCGCTCCGCGCGCGCCCGTCCGGCCCGCGCACCCCGCCGTGGCCCCGCCGTCGTCGCCCACCGCCGCGCGCCGCCGGTCGCCCCTCTCCGGAAGGACCATCCATGACCACCACCTCCCCCGCCCCCGCCGGCACCGACGGCCGCGCGGGCCGGACCGCCTGGACCGACGAGCAGCTCGACGCCGTCTTCGCGCCGGTGTTCGCGCGGATCGCCGAGGGCGCGGTGGCCCGCGAGCAGGGCCGCGCGCTCGCCCACGACGAGGTCGCCGCCCTGCGTGCCGAACGCTTCGGCGCGCTGCGGCTGCCCGTCGACCTCGGCGGCTACGGCGCCACCGTCCGCCAGCAGTTCCGGCTGCTCGTCGACCTGGCCGCCGCCGAGTCGAACCTGCCGCAGGCGCTGCGCGTGCACTGGTGGTACGTCGACGACCTGCTGCTCGCCGCCCCGGGCCCGGACCGCGACGCCCGGCTGGCCGCCGTCGCCGGGGGTGAGCTCGTCGGCAACGCCATCACCGAGCCCGGCGTCGGCGCGATCGACCGCTACCGGACCGCGCTGACCCCGGACGGCGCCGGCGGCTACCGGCTGAACGGCACGAAGTACTACTCGACCGGCAGCCTCTACTCCGACCGGATCCTCGTCGCCGCCGACCTCGACGGCGAGCGGGTCTCGGTGCTCGTCGACGGCGATGCCGAGGGAGTCGTCCAGCACGACGACTGGGACGGCTTCGGCCAGCGCCTCACCGCCAGCGGCACCACCGTGTTCACCGACGTCGCCGTGCCCGCCGACCGGGTCCTCGGTCCGGGCTACGGCTCCGCCGGCCGGTCCTGGGGCACGTCCTACCTGCAGCTCGTGCAGCTCGCCGTGCTGGCCGGCATCGCGCGGCGCGCCACCGACGACGTCGCCGGCTGGGTGCGGGAGCGCACCCGCACCTTCACCCACGCCGCGGCCGACCTGCCCCGCCACGACCCCCTGGTGCAGCAGGTCGTCGGGCGGCTGTCCGCCGCGGCGTGGTCGTCGCGGGCCCTGGTGCTGACCATCGCCGACCAGCTCGACCGGCTGCTCGACGCGGGCGGGGAGGACCCCGATCTGCTCGACCGCGTGGAGCTCGACGTCGCCCACGCCCAGGCCGCCGTCGTCCCGGCCGTGCTCGACGCCACCACCCAGCTGTTCGAGGTCGGTGGCGCGTCGATCACCTCGGAGAAGCTGCGCCTGGACCGGCACTGGCGCAACGCCCGGGTGATCTCCACGCACAACCCTTTGATCTACAAGCTGCAGACGGTCGGGAACCACGTCCTCAACGGCACCGACCTCCCCTACGCCTGGAGCGCCGGCACGCGATGACCCGCGGGGTCGGGGCCTCCGTCGTCCGCGACCACGCCGGGCGGGAACACGACCGGCCGCACGGTGTTGCACCGGTAGGAGACCGCTGAACCCCTCGGGAGGCCGTTCATGGCGCGCAAGCAGATCCACCTGGCCGCACACTTCCCGGGCGTCAACAACACCACCGTGTGGAGCGACCCGGCGTCCGGCAGCCACATCGAGTTCGAGTCGTTCGCGCACTTCGCGCGAACGGCCGAACGGGCGAGGTTCGACTTCCTGTTCCTCGCCGAGGGCCTGCGCCTGCGCGAGCACCGCGGGGAGATCTACGACCTCGACGTGATGGGCCGCCCGGACACGTTCACGGTCCTGTCCGCGCTGGCCTCGGTCACCGACCGGCTCGGCCTGGCCGGGACGATCAACTCGACCTTCACCGAGCCCTACGACGTCGCCCGCCAGTTCGCCTCGCTGGACCACCTGTCCGGCGGCCGGGCCGCCTGGAACGTGGTGACCTCGTGGGACGCGTTCACCGGCGAGAACTTCCGCCGCGGCGGCTTCCTGCCGAAGGAGAAGCGCTACTCCCGGGCCAAGGAGCAGCTGGCCGCGACCGCCGCGATCTGGGACTCGCGCACCGGTCCCGAGGACCGCCAGGAGTTCGCCTTCACCTCCGACCAGTTCGACGTGCACGGCCGGTTCTCGCTGCCGCGCAGCCCGCAGGGCCGCCCGGTGATCCTGCAGGCGGGTGACTCCGAGGAGGGTCGCGAGTTCGCCGCCGCGTCGGCCGACGCGATCTTCTCCCGGCACGCCGAGCCGGAGGCCGGACGCGCGTTCCTCGCCGACGTGAAAGGCCGCCTCGCCCGCTACGGCCGGGCGTGGGACGACCTGAAGATCCTGCCCGCCGCGACGTACGTGCTGGGCGACACCGACGCCGAGGCCGCCGAGCGCGCCGAGGTGATCCGCTCCCAGCAGGTCAGCCCGCAGACCGCGATCGTGTTCGCCGAGCAGCTGTGGAACACCGACCTGTCCGGGCGCGACCCGGACGGCCCGCTGCCGGAGTTCGACCCGGTCGAGGGCGAACTCGTGTCGAAGGGCCGGGCCAGCGTGCGCCAGTACCGGGACCCGAAGGCCGTCGCCGACCAGTGGCGCGCCCTCGCCGCGGAGAAGAACCTGTCCCTGCGCGAGACGGTGATCGAGGTGACCGGGCGGCACACCTTCGTCGGGAGCCCGCGGACGGTCGCCGACGCGATCGACGACGCCGTGCAGTCCGACGCCGCGGACGGCTACGTGCTGGTCCCGCACGTCACCCCGGGCGGGCTCGACGAGTTCGCCGACCGGGTCGTGCCGCTGCTGCAGGAGCGCGGGTCGTTCCGCACCGAGTACACCGGGACGACGCTGCGTGAACACCTCGGGCTCCCGGCCGTCCGCTCGACGACCGACCCGACCGAGGCGGCGACGGCGGCCCCGTCCACGACCTGACCGCGCTCCCGCCGTACCGGGCGCAGGTCAGGTGCGCTCGTCGTCGCGGCCCTCGGCCTGCTCCCGGGCGGCGTTCTCCCGGTGTGCACGGACGGCGATCCAGGCCATCGCGGCCGGGATCCCGAGCAGCAGCCCGAACGACAGCAGCCCGGCGACCCAGTCACCCGGCACGATCACCAGCACGATCACGGTGATCGCGACGGCCTGCAGGATCCGGTCCGCGCGGCCGCCCGCGGCGCGCCTGGGCCGGTGCGGTGCGGTCAGCTCGGTGTCCAGCTCCGGGTCGGAGCGGCGCAGCTCCTCTTCGAGGCCGGAGAGCCGGAGCTCCTCGTCGCGGTCCAGGGGGCGCGCCACCGGGCGTGGGTCGGGGTCGCCGGTCCCGCCGCCGGGCGACGGGGGCGGCAGGGGCGGGGGTGTGACGGACATCGTGACCTCCTCGGTGCCACCGACCGGGTTCCCACTCCCGGGGGCGGTCATCC
>JAESFO010000795.1_pt1 | contig 13495 bp, 11 predicted proteins | sample 9269421 | NCBI WGS metagenome assembly JAESFO01 (sample SAMN14502839, study PRJNA617101) | algae metagenome | isolation source: Nostoc desertorum CM1-VF14 and co-occurring heterotrophs from rocky... | place: USA: Clark Mountains, San Bernardino, California | collected 2000-06-05 | reverse complement strand
ACCAAGCTCTCTTACGGTGCTATGCCCAGGGGGTGACGGTCCCGCCCATCCGATCCCCGGCCGGCGGCCACCGACCGGGGATCACCGAACCTGCTACGAGTCGGCGAGAATCAACATGCAAGGGGGCTTTGGCGGGCACATACGCAATCCGGGCGCTGGCAATCGCCGAGGCAACATGAGCAACGCCCCGGGAGAACCGCAAGCCGGCGCGGCAACTATGGGCGATGGAACTTCCTGCCGACCTCGGCAGTTGAAACGTGCAGCGGGGCCACGTCACCACCAAGGACGCGCTGATGAAAACTCTCTTCCTGTTCGGATCCCTTATGCTTGCCGGTGTCATCGCCGGCAGCGCCCCCGCGGCCGAGGCGATCAGCGGTGCCAATATCCGCTCCGGCCCCGGCGTCAATTACCCGGTGGTCGGCAAGCTCGCGCAAGGCGACAATGTCACGGTCAGCGCGTGCGCGGAAGCCGGCTGGTGCCGGATCTCGGGCGGCTGGGTGTCGGCCAACCTCCTCGCCGACAACGGCAACCCCGCCGACTATTACAATGCGCCGGGCGGGCGCGCCGCGGCGGCCGATCGCGATGATCGCGGTGACAGTGGCGACGACGGCTACCCGCGGCTGATCGGCCGGGCTTCCGATCTGGGGTTCAGCCGACGCGGCGGCCGCCTGTTCGATTTGTTCGCGCCGCGCGACGACGGCGGCGAACTGGTCTGCCTCGTCACCTTCAACCGGCGCGCCGACGTCAAGGCCGGCCGCGACAGGGATGTTGCGAGCGCCGAACTGCTGTGGATGCGGGACGCCCAACGCTATGACGGCCCGAACGACCGCAACGCCATTTACGACTATGGCTCCGACCGCCAGACGGCCGAGACCTGCCGCCGGCTCGAGGGGGAGGACTGAGGCGGAGCTATCGTGCCCTCCAGGGCCCCCTCTCTTGGAATTTCTAAGGCTTAGCCAAGAAGCTAAGCCCAAGAAATTCCATTCTCCCCCGCCAAGGGGGAGAAGATCCGTGTCCTCCAACTCCCCTGGAGCATCAGTCGGGACTCTCCCCCTTGGCGGGGGAGAAAGCGAAAACTTGGGCTTAGCGAAAGCTAAGTCCTTAGTTTTCGCCAGAGAGGGGGCGGTGTGGTAGGCCGCAGCCGAGCCAAACAGAAAGCGCCGGGAGGGAGGGTTCCCGGCGCTTTCGCGGCCCGCCGCTACATCTGCGGCTCGGCCGTCACGGGCTGTGGAATTGGCCCAGCACCTCGTCGGCCCGCATCTTGGATGGGTTGTACGGCATGGTTTCGAGGTTGCCGTTGGGCAGTTGCACCGTCACGTGGTGCAGGCCCCGGCCATCGGGTTCCTCCGAAATCCCGGTGGTTTTCGTCAGCACCCAGAGCCACTTGCCGCGCTCTATCGGATATTTCGGTTTGGCCATCGAACGAACTCCATCACGTCTGCCGCGGGTGGTTTGAAAAGGCCGGCGAGCCACATGCAAAAGCAGGTGCGGCATGGCTCGTCCGCCTGGAAATCGGTGTCGTAACGCTCGCCTCACGCGCCACAGCCTAGCGTCCAAAGCCGGACCGAGCCCTTGTTGCGCCGGGCCGCCAGCCGGCTGCTTGCGGCCACCCAAGCGCCGGCTGGATCATTCCTTGTTCGTGGGCACGCGCCCTAGCGCGATGCCGACTTGGCCTCGCCGGCGATCGGGCCGTCGTGATAGAGCAGCACCCGCTCTTCGTCGCCGTCGTCGTTGAGATAGGAAACCTCCGCGACGATGTTTTCCGGCTCGCCCAACAGATAAAGCCGCGTCCGCATCACCCGTTCGGCTGCCGCGATCGGGTGCGCGGCAATGGCGCGCACCGGTTTGGCGAAAGCCACGCCACCGCTTGCCCCGATATAGCGCGCCACCTGAAAGGTAAAATCACCCATTCACGCCTCCTCCGAGCCGCAGCGACCGGCAATACCCATGTCGTCGCCGGCGCCTCGCATCAGCCGCGCCGACCAAACTCTTCGAAAACTAGCCCCCGGGCGCAAATGCCCCGTGATGCCGGTTCAAATGTTACGTGATTTTCTCGTGATTTATTGTTTCATCTGCTAGGCTTGCTTGTCGTTAGAGCAGTGAGCAAACCCGGCCTGTGACTTCGCCCGACCTGTATCTGGATCTGCTGGGGCCCTTCGAAGTACGGCTCGAGGATGAGCGTGTAGTCGATCTCAGGCTCAGGACGGCACGACTTCTGCTGTCATGGCTGGTACTGCGCCCCCGCCAGAGCGGCAGCCGCGAAGAGATTGCGGCGCTGCTGTGGAGCGAGCGCGGCGAGGCCCAGGCACGCCAGAGCCTGCGCCAGACCCTCGCCGTGCTGCGGCGCTCGCCCATCGACAAAGCGCTGCAGGTGGATCGCGAAAGGCTCGAATTTGTCCCCGGCGCCGTGCACTCGGATGTCGCAGCGCTGCTGGCCGTCGGGGCCGATAGCGCGGTCGCCGAGCTCGAGCGCGCGGTCGCGCAGTACCGCGGCGAATTCCTCGAGGGCCTGAGCATTCGCGATCCGCTCGGCCAGAACTGGCTCGAGGCCCGACGGGCGGAACTGAGGGCGCTGGCGATCAAACGCTTCGAGTGGCTGCTCACCGCCTATGAGCGGGCGGGCCGGCACGACGCGGCCGAGCCGGTCGCCGTGCGCCTGCTCGATGTCGATCCGTTGGCCGAGGCCGGGCATCGTGCCCTGATCCGGCTCCACCTCGCCGCCGGGCAACGCGCCCTCGCCGTGCGGCAATACCAGCGCTGTCGCGATATCCTCGCGCGCGAACTGGGGGTCGAGCCGGCAGAAGAGACCAGGGCGCTGCTGCGGGTCACGTCAGGGCCGGCGGCAGATCAGGTGGCCGAGGTCCGCGAGCAGCCGCTCGGCCGCACCCAGCTGGCGCACAACCTGCCGCGCCAGCTGACCTCGCTGGTCGGTCGCGACCGGGAGGTGGAGGACGTGCTCGCCCGCCTCAACCGCTACAGGCTGGTGACGCTCACCGGCCCCGGCGGCGCGGGCAAGACCCGCATGGCGGTCGAAACCGGCTTCCGGCTCGCCGGCGGCTATGCCGATGGCGTCTGGCTGGTCGAACTGGCCTCTATCGCCGATCCCAACCTCATCGGCGAAGCCCTGTGCGGCGCACTGGGCGTGCCCGTAGCTGGCGACCGGCCGGCGGTCGCGAGCGCCATCGCGCATCTCAACCAGCGCGAAGTGCTGCTCATCCTCGACAATTGCGAGCACCTCGTCGCGGCCTCGGCAAAGCTGGTCGAGATGCTGCTCGGCGCCTGCCCCGATGTCTCTATCCTCGTCACCAGTCGCGAGAGCCTGTCGGTATCGGGTGAAAGCCTCTATCGGGTGCCCGGTCTCGATTATCCCGATCGCATCGAGGCGATCAGCCCGACGGCCGCGGTCAACTTCAGCGCCGTGCAGCTCTTCGTCGATCGCGCCGCCGCCATTGTCGAGGGTTTTACCCTCGATGACGCCAATACCCCGGCCATTGCCAGCATCTGCAGGCAGGTCGACGGCATCCCGCTGGCCATCGAACTGGCGGTCGGGCGGCTCAAGATGATGGGCCCCGACTGGCTGGCCGCCAATCTCAGTGCCTCTTTCCTGACGCTGCGTCGCTCCAGTCGGGCGGGTCCGAAGCACCACCAGACCCTCCGCGGCATGCTAGACTGGAGCTACGATCTGCTCGAGCCCGAGGAGCAGGCGCTGCTGCGCCGGCTGGCCGTGTTCGCCGGCGGCTGTACGCTGGCGTCGGCCATGCGGGTCGCGAGCGGCGCGCCGATCGCCGAGGATCAGGTGTTTGATCTGCTCTCCTCGCTGGTGGAAAAGTCGCTGGTGGCGGTCGACGTGACAGCGGCCGAGCCGCGCTACCGGCTGCTCGAGACGACGCGCAGCTATGCGCTCGACAAGCAGCGCGAAATCGGTGAGCCGGGCCGGCAGCGGCAGCTCGCCGATTACCTGGTCGAGCGGTTCACCGAGGCCGGCGACACCTGGCCGAGAACGCCCACCCTCACCTGGCTCGGTCGCTACGAGCCGGAACTCGACAATGTGCGCGCCGCGCTCGAATGGGCCTTCGGCCGGGAGGGCGACGCGGCGCTCGGCGTAGCGCTGGCGACGCTCAACATCCGGCTCTGGGATGAACTGTCGCTGTTCCGCGAGCGCGGGCGCTGGAGCGAACTGGCGATGCAGCGCATCGATGAAACCGCGCCGCCGGCCATCGCGGCGCGTCTCCACCTGGCCCGGACCTCGAACAGCGCGCATGGCGACGCGTCGGGGTTTTCCTATGCCGACCAGGCGGTGCAGCTGTTCCGCTCCGCCGACCGGATGCTCGATCTCGGCGAAGCCCTTGGCCGCGCCGGCGCGGCGCTGCTGACCATGGAAACCATCGGCAAGGCGCTGCCCTATCTCGAGGATGCGCTGAAGGTGCTCGAGCCGCTCGGGCCCACCAAGCCGCTGGCCAGCTGCCTTCGCTCCAAGGGAGTGGCGGCCTATCTCGGCGGCGACATCCAGGCGGCGCGCACCCTGATCGGCCGATCCATGGCGGTGTGCCACAGCGTCGGCGATATCCGCGGGGTCGCCAGCGCGCAGATCGCGCTGGCCGAAATGGATTTCATTGCCGGCGAGGTGGCAAGCGCCATCGATGGCATCCGGCGCATGCTCGGCGGCACCGATCATAACCGGCGGCAGGCCACCCTTGGCCTCGCCAACCTCGCCTCGTACCTGCTGTCCGATGGCAACACCGCCCTGGCGCGCCAGGCCGCCGGCGAGAGCCTGCGCGAAGCGCGGGCCCTTGCCTGGCCTGGGGCCATCGTGCGCGCCAGCGAACACCTGGCGCTGGTCGCCGCCCTCGAAGGCGAGGCCGAGCTTGCGGCCCGGCTCCTGGGCTTTACCGAAGCGTTCTATACCAAAGGCAGCGCCAGCCGCGAATGGACCGAACAGGTCACCCACCAGCGCCTCGTCGCCGAACTGGCGCGGCAACTGTCGCCTGCCCGCCTCAGTGACAGAATGGCCGAAGGCGCCGGCTGGAGCGAGGTGCAGGCCATCGAAGCGGCCAGCGCCGCAGGCGAGGTGAGGCATTAGGGCGGTTCGCTGCCCGCGTAGCGGCCACCAACCCCTCACCCGTCTCGGCCTCCGGCCGATCCACCCTCTCCCCGACGGGGAGAGGAATAGAGGTGATCGCCGATGCCGCAGTATTCTTCTCCCCGTCGGGGAGAAGGTGGCCCGAAGGGCCGGATGAGGGGATAGCCACCGAGGTTGCCGATTTCCACCACGGACAGAACGACCACCTTCCAGAGGGCAGGTTGATGGCGCACCCGCCGTGCTTCAACTCATCCTCTGATCCCAGTTATCCCTCGACCAGCGGCCAGACCTCGATCACCCCGTGCGCTACGGCGCAGGGCGATTTCGACGCCAGTTCGATCGCCGCCTCGAGGCTCTCGGCCTCGAGGATGCCAAACCCCGCGATCGGCAGGGCAGCCCGCAGATAGGGGCCGGACGTGGTTTCGACGCCCCGGTCATCCGGGTTGCGCACCTGCACCGGCTTGCCGGCAATGCCCATCTGCGCACCGCTGGCCACCAGCTTTGCATCGTGCTGATGCGCCGCTTCGCGCACGCTTTCCGGCGTCCGCTGGTAGCCGGCTTCGTCGCCATACCCGATCGTCACGAATTTCGGCATCTGCTGCTCCTCGGCTCGCGCCCCACGCTCGGTAACGCGACCGGCAGCGCCGTCGTTCCCTTGCAACTGCTGCCCCTTCCCCCACGCGGCCGCAGGGTAATCGCATAAGGAGGCACCGGCCTCTCAGGGTCCTCCACCGCGCAGCGGGGGAGGGGGACCAGCGGAGCTGGTGGAGGGGGCGGCCCCAAACATCGGCGCCTCCCGCCGCCCCCTCCACCGCCTTCGGCGGTCCCCCTCCCCCGTTACACGGTGGAGGAGCACCGGGAGTGCGGTGTACTTATGTGATAGCCCCGCCCTACGGCCCGGCTTCGAGGATCAGGTTGAACGGGTTATGTGCGGCCCGGTGTCAACCGGCACCCTGCCGGATCGCCCGTCGCAGCACCGCCGTTGCGCCCTCGTACAGCGCCTCGCTCGGCCCCAGCGGTGTCGCCTCGATGCCGATATAGCCGGCATAGCCCGCCTGCTCGAGCCAGCAGAGCTCTGCCGCCCAATCGTGGGTCCCTGCCCCGAACTCGTGCCGGCCGGGGAGGTCGGCGGCCTGGATGTGGCCGACGAGGCTCATATTGCCCTCGATGGCCCAGCCGCGCGGTTCGCCATTGAGGATGGCGTGGTAGCGGTCGTAGAGGAACCGCAGGTTCGGGCGGCCGAGGCGGCGCAGCAGGGTGAGCGCGCTCAAGGAATCCTGCAGCAGCGCGTTCGGCCCCTCGAACTCTCGGTTCACCACCTCGACCAGCAGTTCGACCGGCAGGCCGGCAATGGCGTCGGACGCCTGCGCCAGCGCATCATGCGCGGCGGCGAGCTGAGCTTCCAGCGCCACGCCGGCAATGCGGTCGCCGGCGAGCACCACCAGCTTCGGGCACCCCAGCTCCACCGCCACTCTTGCCGTCTCAAGCACCCGGCGGACGAACTCGGCATGCTCGGCCGGCGCCGCCAGCTGGCATTTGTCGCGCCAGTCTTCCACGCAGAGCGTTTCGAGTTTCGTGCCGGTGTCGCGCAGCGCCGCGCCGAGTTGCGCCAGCGGCTTGTCACGCCAATCCCAGATCTCGACCGCCGTAAAGCCGGCAGCGGCCGCCGCCCGCACCCGGTCGGGGAAACTGCGCCCGCCCTCGCCGAAGGCCAGCTCGATCGAGACGGAGAAGTCGATCACTTGCTCGAGCTCTTGGCCCGCACCGCCTCGACCACCGCCCGCCCGGCTTTGAGCGCCGCCACCGGGTCGCTCGCCGCATCGAGTTCGAGCAGCACGATATCCCGGCCGGGGGTCGCGAGCATCGCGTCCGACCAGGCCTGCCAATCGACCATGCCGGCGCCGAAATCGGCCATGTAGCGCTGCTGTTGGCTGTAGATCGTGTGGTCGATCACGAGGTCGGTGTCGATAGGGCCGACGGCATCCTTCCAGTGCGCGAGGATGATGCGCTGGTCGTGCCGGCGCGCCACCCGCACGGGATCGCCGCCGCCGAGCGTGATGTGGCAGCTGTCCGGGCAGAGCCAGACGTAGCGCGGGTCGGTATAGGCCATGAACAGCTCGATATCGCGCTCGTACCACAGCGCGCTGTTGGATTCGGTGTGGAGCGCCAGCTTGATGCCGGCCTGGCTGATCGCCTCGCCCACCGCATGGGCGATGCCGGCCATCTCGGCCATGAACGCCGCGTCGATGAACATCGGCGGCCGCTCGCCGCGGGTCTTCCGCATCGGCAGCCCGGTGACCAGCAGCTCGCCGCCGGCCTCGGCGATGAAGGCGGCGCGCCGCTCGGCATCGGCGACGATGGCGCCGAGGTCAGCGTCAGCACTCCAGGCCGGCGCATCGGCCATGAAGGCGCTGACCACCTCGAGCCCGCGGCTTTCGAGTTCGGCCCGGAAGGCTTTGGCGCTGCCGAAGCTTTTCAGCACATTGTCGATGCTGCCGGGGTTGAAGGTCAGCTCCAACCCGCTGACGCCGGCTTCGGCGAGCGCGTCGAGCACCGTGCTCCAGAACCTGTCGAGATTGGCCGCCGCCCAGCTGCCGAGCTCCGCCTCGCTCGCGAGGCCCCAGAAGCGAGGATGGTAGAAGGTGATGATATCGGTCGCGAGCCGGCTGGCCATGGGGTTATCTCCGCTGGATTGAATTGGGGATGGGAAGGGGTGCAGCGCGGGCTTACTTGAGCCCCGTCACGGCAACGCCGCGCACGAAGTACTTTTGCAAAAACAGGAACAGGATCAGCACCGGCAGCAGCACCACGATGGCGCCGGCGAGCAGCAGGCCATAGTCGATCGAGCGCGCCGCCTGGCTGGCGACGGCGAGGCCGACCGGCAGGGTATAGGTGCCCTGGTCCTGCGCCACGATCAGCGGCCACAGGAAGTAATTCCACGAGTTGAGGAAGGTGATGATCGCGACCGTCGCGATCGCCGGCCCGACCAGCGGCAGGAAGATGCCGAAAAAGATCCGGAATTCGCCGGCGCCATCGAGCCGGGCGGCTTCGAGCAGTTCATCAGGCACCGAATCCGCGAACTGGCGCATGATGAACACCGCAATCGGCATCACCGCGATCGGCAGGATGATGCCGGCCAGAGTATTGACCAGCCCGAACTGCACGATGATGAAGAACTGCGGCACGAACAGCGCGATATAGGGGATCATCATCGCTGCAAGGATGCACCCGAACACCAGCTTGCTGCCCTTGAACGGCAGCTTTGCCAGCGCATAGCCGGCGAGCGAGCTGAACAAGACGTTCGAGGCGACGGTGAAGGCGGAGACAACAAGCGAGTTGCCCATATAGGTGCCGAACTGCCGGCGCTCGAACAGCTCGGTGAAATTGGCGAGGTTGGAGAAATCCTGCGGCAGCCAGGCGCCCGGCGCCGCCATGATCTCGCCCTGCGTCTTGAAGGCGCCGAACAGCACCCAGGCGAAGGGCATGAGCACGATGACGGCGACGAGGGTCAGCGCGGCGTAAAGCAATGCGGTGCGCCACGAATGCTTGCCGCTCATCGCCAGGCCCTCAGGAGGCGCAATTGCAGGATGCCCAGCAGCACCACGATCGCCAGCATCACGTAGGAACCGGCCATCGCCGCGGCGATATTGCCGTGCCCGAACTGCTCGTAGACCCAGAGCGCCACCGACTTGGTCGAGCCCAGCGGCCCGCCTTTGGTGAGCAGATACGGCTCATCGAAAATGTTCATGTAGGAGACCGTCATGAGGACGCTCACCAGCACGGTCGCCGGCTTCAACAGCGGCAGCGTCATGGAGAGGAACCGGCGCCAGGCCGAAGCCCCGTCGATCGCCGCCGCCTCGTAGACATCCTCGGGGATGGCCTGCAGCCCCGCGAGAAACAGCACCATGCAGGTGCCGACATTGCGCCAGGTGGTGAGCAGGATCACCGTGCCGATCGCCATGTTGGGGTCGCCCAGCCAGTTGGGGCCGAGGAGCCCGATGGAGCCGAGGAAGGTGTTGACCGGCCCCTTCAGGGTGAAGGCGTATTGCCAGATCACCGCGGCGGCGACGATGTTGGTGATCACAGGCAGGTAGAAGGCCGAACGGTAGACCGCACGCAGCTTCCTGATGCCGCTGTTCAGCGCCAAGGCGAGGATCAGCCCGATCGCCATCGTCAAGGGCACGCCGATGACGATGAAGATGCCGGTGGTCCACAGCGACTTGAGGAACCCCGCATTGCCGAGCACGCGGGCAAAGGTATCGAGGAAGGTGAAATCCACCTCGAACGGCCGCCGGATATCGGCCACCCCCATATCGGTGAAACTATAGACCAGCGCCACCAGCGCCGGGATGGCGGTGAACACGAGGAAAATCGCGAGGAATGGCGCGACGAACAGCCAGGCCGTGGCAGTTTGCCACGACGATCCGCGCCTTGTGTCCATGGTGGCCAACAGAGTTCTCCGAGATGGTATTGATCGAGGCACTGCACTCTCCGTGATCCTCCCCCGCGTGGCGGGGGAGGGGGACCGCCGAAGGCGGTGGAGGGGGCATGAAGAGCCGATGGTTTGGCCGCCCCCTCCACCAGCTTCGCTGGTCCCCCTCCCCCGCAACGCGGGGGAGGATCACGGAGAGGCCGGTGACCACCTCAGAAAAGCCTCAATCCCCCAGCCCAGCCCCCTCCGCAAAGGCCTGCACATCGTCGAGCACCTGCTTGGCCGTCGCCTGGCCGCGCGCCACCAGTTCCATCTGCTGGCCGAGATAGGTGCCGACCTGGTTCCAGGTGGAAACCTGCGGCACGTCGACGGCGGTCTGCAGGGCCTCGCGCTGGGCGTTGAGCAACCCGTTGGCGGCGATCGCCGGATCGTCCCAGGCGGCCTTCACGGCGGGGAGGCTGCCGAAATACTTGTACCAGGCGACCTGCGTTTCGGGCTTGGTCATGTAGCGCACCAGCTTCCAGGCGGCGGTCGGGTTCTTGCCGTCCTTCAGCACGGCGAGGCTGCCCGAGCCGAGCGCCGACACGCTCCCGGCGGGGCCGGCCGGCATGGTCGCCGTGGCGAGGTTGGCATTGACCCACTCGCGCCCATTGGCATCGACCAGCCACTGCTCGAACCAGGGGCCGATATCCTTGCCGGCGATCTCGTTGGAGGTGAACCACGGCACGGTATCGAGGAATTTCGGGCCATCGGGCGAGGCGAGCCCCTCGGAAAAGAACGAGCCCCAGTAGTCGAGCGCCGCGACATTGGCGTCGGAATTGATGGTCCATTGCGTGCCGTCGGCGCTGATGAAGCTGCCGCCGTTCTGGTGCACATACTCGTTGAGGCCCTGGGCATTGTAGATATCGTAGCCGATATCCATGCCCAGCCCCCAGGTGGCGCCCTGCCCCTGCATCGCCTTGGCGAAGGCCTTCATCTCGTCCCAGGTCTTGGGCGCGCCGAGCCCGGCCTTGTCGGCAAGGTCCTTGCGATACTGGAACATCGTGGCATAGGCATCCATCGGCACGCCGTAGGCAACGCCGGCCTTGACGTTGGTGGCATAGGCGCCGGGGAAGAAATCGTCGGCGCTGACCAGGCCCTCGGGCACTGCGGCAAACGCCCCGGTCGCCATCAGGCTCGCCTGGCTCTGCGAATAGAGCCGCACCAGGTCGGGCACCGTGCCGGCGGCAATCGCGGTCAACAGCTTGGCATCGAACTGGTCGGACGGGATCTGGGTGATCTCGACCTTGAGCTCGGGGTTGGCCTGCTCGAACTCGGCGAGGAAGCTCGGCAGCTTCTCGCCCTCGGCGCCGCCGATCCACAGCTGCAGCACCCCGCTCGCCGGAGCATCGTCGATCGTCTGGGCATGGGCAGTGGCGGCTAGGCCGAACGACACGGCCAGGGCGGAGGCGCCGACAAGGACTGCCCTCCTGGCTACGCGATTGGTGGACATCATACCTGTTTCCCCGAGCTGATGATGGGTGGGCACGCGTGTCCGTGGGCGCCGTGTAGACGTCTTCCCTCGAGACACCGGTTAGGCTTGGCAATCGATTGCCATAACGCTATTGGTTGCATATGCTGATTTTCTACGCAAGCGGGATTTGTGCACATGAGATGGGCAGTTGCGAGCGACAGCGGGCCGGACGCGCTAAGCCCTTGGCACGGATTGGTTAGTCGTCGTCGGGGGATGGGCGCACCGGCCTCTCAGTGCTCCTCCACCGTGAAACGGGGGAGGGGGACCAGCGAAGCTGGTGGAGGGGGCGACCGCACATACCGGCGCTTCCTGCCGCCCCCTCCACCGCCTTCGGCGGTCCCCCCGGGGTGAGGCCTCCGGCCTCATCCCCTCCCCCGCTCCGCGGTGGAGGAGCACTGAGAGGCCGGTGGTCTTTCCGGCCCAATTTTGTTCAAACGGAGCACTTCCAACCATGGCTGATGCCACCTACGACGCGCTGATCATCGGCTCGGGCGCCTCAGGGATGTTTGCAGCAGAGGAGCTGACGGCGCAGGGGCTCCGCGTGCTGCAGCTCGAGGCGGGGCCCGAGATCGGGCCGGCCGATTTCGACGCCGCCAACACGCCGCGCCAGAGCGATATCAACCTGTGGCAGCGCGCCAAGGCGACGCTTCTTGGACAGGGGGTGCAGGCCCGGGCGGCGTTCTTCGATGGCCGCATGCGGCACCTGTTCGTCAACGACATCAAGCACCCCTACTCCACCCCCAAAGATGCGCCCTTCGTCTGGATCCGCGCCCGCCAGGCCGGTGGCCGCACCCACACCTTCGGGCGCGTGCTGCTGCGCTGGACCGATGACGATTTCAAAGTCAGGAGCCGCACCGGCAAGGGCGTCGACTGGCCGATCGATTATGCCGAGCTCGCCCCGTTCTACGACGAGGTCGAGCGCTCGCTCGGGCTCTATGGCCAGCCCGACAATGTCCCCACCCTGCCCGACAGCCTCTACACGCACCGCGCCGAGCTGACCGGACCGGAGCAGCAGTTCAAGGCGGCTGTCGAAGCCAGGTGGCCCGAGCGCCGGGTCGTCACCTGGCGCTATATCGGCCCCGAGCCGACCCGCGTGCTGCGCCCCCTGCGCGACGCCATCGCCTCGGGCCGGCTCGATATCCGCTACAATACCATCGCCCGCAAAGTGCTGACCGACGCCAGCGGCAGCCGCGCCACCGGCGTCGAGGCCATCGATACGCAGACCGGCAAGGTACAGGTACTCAACGCCCGCGCCGTCGTTATCTGCGCCTCGCCGGTCGAGAGCATCCGGCTGCTGCTCAACTCCGCCTCCGACCGCCACCCCGACGGGCTCGGCAACAGTTCCGGGCTGCTCGGGCGCTATTTCGTCGATCAGCTGCCTGCCGTCGCTGCCGGCAGCTTCCCCGCCGCCAAGGGCTGGTCCACTGCCGATACGGCGCCGGCCGACCCTTTCTATCGCCCCTCGGGCGGCGTCTACCTGCCCCGCTTCGTCGGCAAGGACGGCACGGCCAGCACCGATTTTGCCTACCAGGGCTCGATCGGCCGCAGCCGCACCGCCCCCGACAGCCCGGCCCGGCTCAGCTTTTTCGGCTATGGCGTGATGGCGCCCGACCCCGATAACCGCATCACCCTCAACCCGCGCCGCAAGGATGCCTGGGGCATACCGATCGCCCATATTCGCTGCAAGATCGGCCCCGAGGACGTCGACACGCTGCAGCGCGAGACCGCGGCGTTGGTCGAAACCATCACGGGCGTCGGCGGCGAGCTCGAATATGTCGGCTCGCCTTTGGGCCTTACGGAAATGGGCCGCGGCGCCTACCCCGATGCCGATCCGCTCAGCCGGCTCGCCTTCCGCGCATCGTTCAGGAAAACCATGGTGATGGGCGCCGCCATTCACGAGGCGGGCGGCGCGCGCATGGGACCGGATCAGGCGGATTCGGTGCTCGACCGCCACAACCGCAGCTGGGATGTGCCCAACCTCCTCGTCACCGACGCCAGCGCCTTCCCCGGCGGCGGCGTCTCGGGCACGACGCTGACCATCATGGCGATGACGGTTCGGGCATGCCGGGCACTGGCGGAGGAGTTGCGCAGCGCGAGTTGAGGCCCGCGCCCCCCTCTCCCCTGAGGGGAGAGGGTAGTGGAGCTTAGGACCGCTAGGTCCATAGCGGAACTAGGGTGAGGGGTTCAGTTTCTCAGCGAGCGCGCATGGCGCCGCTTCACCCCTCAACCGGCCTTCGGCCACCTTCTCCCCTGAGGGGGCTGTTGCGCAGTAGGCGGCGGTTGGAGGTTGAGCTGTAGGCTTGGACTGTGCGGCGGTTCGGTCGGGATTTGGCTGCTCAGTACTGGGTCTGGGCAGTGTTTTGGCGGTCACCGGACGTGGCTAGGCCGTGATGGCAGCCCATCGCCTGAGGTTGAAGGCGATGGCGCTCAGGGTAACCTGAGCACTGGCCTTGAGCAGCCCGACGTAGCG
>JAESFO010000794.1_pt1 | contig 13507 bp, 12 predicted proteins | sample 9269421 | NCBI WGS metagenome assembly JAESFO01 (sample SAMN14502839, study PRJNA617101) | algae metagenome | isolation source: Nostoc desertorum CM1-VF14 and co-occurring heterotrophs from rocky... | place: USA: Clark Mountains, San Bernardino, California | collected 2000-06-05 | reverse complement strand
GACCCGTCGGTGGCGGTGTTCGCCGACCCCGGTCCGGACGGCGCCCCGTGGACCGACGTCGCCGGCACGGTCCGGGCCGTCGGTGCGCTGCCCGCGCTGTCCCCGCCCGAGGACTGGGTACGGTCCTGGCGCGACGCGGACCGGGCCGCGGCCACGTCCCTCGACACCGCGCTCGACGACGGCACCGCCGCCGGCGCACCCGGCCTGCGGCTGGCCCGCGACCTCGTCGCCACCCAGCCCGACGGCGGCCAGCTCGTCCTCGGTTCGTCGAACCCGGTACGCGACGTCGCGCTCGCCGCCGTGCCCCGCTCCGGGCTCACCGTGCGGTCGAACCGCGGGGTCGCGGGCATCGACGGGACGGTGTCGACCGCCCTCGGCGCCGCGCTCGCCCACCCGGGCCCGACGGCGCTGCTGCTCGGCGACCTCACGCTGCTGCACGACACCACCGGACTGGTCGTCGGCCCGGGGGAGCCGTCCCCAGACCTGACCGTCACCGTCCTCGACGACGACGGCGGCGGCATCTTCCACCTGCTCGAACAGGGCGGTCCGTCGCACGCCCACGCCTTCGAGCGCATCTTCGGCACGCCGACCGGCGTCGACCTCGTGGCCCTGGCCCGGGCGGCGGGCTGGCGGGCGACCGACTGGGGCGGCGACGCGGGCGAGCTCGCGGCCCGCCCCGGCTCGGGACGTCGGCTGGTCCGGGTCGCGGCGCACCGTGCCGGGCTGCGCGACGCGCACGCCGAGCTCCGCCGGGTGGTCGCCGCGGCGCTGGACTGAGCCGGTCCCGCCCGCGTCCGCGCCGCGGCAGGTGGTGCGGACGCCCCGGCGGACACGGCGTCCGTCCGGACCGTGCCGGGCTCAGCCCTCCAGGGACTCGCGGACCGCGCGCATCTTGGCGGCGGCCTCGCGCACCTCGCCGTCGGGTTCGGAGTCGGCGACGATCCCGCATCCGGCGAACAGCCGCGCCGTGCGTCCCTGCAGCTCGGCGCAGCGCAGCGCGATGCCCATCTCGCCCGCGCCCTCGGCGTCGACCCAGCCGACCGGGCCCGCGTAGCGGCCGCGGTCGAGACCCTCGATCTCGGAGATCAGCGACGTCGCGTCCGGGGTCGGGGTGCCGCCCACGGCGGCCGTCGGGTGCACCGCCCCGATCAGCGTCAGCAGCGACGCGGGCCGGGCCGGGTCGAGGCGGGCGTGCACGTCGCTGGACAGGTGCGACACGTTCGGCAGGGTCAGCACCGACGGCGCGTCCGGCACGTGCAGCTCGGTCACCAGCGGGCGCAGCGACGCGGCGAGGGAGTCCACGGCGTAGGCGTGCTCGCGGCGGTCCTTCGACGAGCCGATCAGCGCGCCCGCGGTGTCGCCGTCCGGTCCGGAGCCGGGCCACATCGTGCCCGCCAGCACCCGCGACTCCACGGTCCGCCCGCGCAGCCGCAACAGCAGCTCGGGGGTGGCGCCGACCAGGCCGTCGACGGCGTAGCTCCAGCACGTCGGGTAGCGCCGGGCGAGCCCGCGGAGCAGGAACCGGGGGTCCAGCGGGCGGTCGGCGACGGCGAGCAGGTCGTGCGCGAGCACCACCTTCTCCAGCTCCCCGTCGCGCATCCGCCCGACCGCCGCTGCGACGGCGGCCCGGTACCGGTGCGCGGACACCTGGCCGTCGGCGTAGCGCAGCCGTCCGCTCGGGCGCACCGGCGACGGGACCGGCAGCCTGCCCGGGGTCTCCGGGGCGTCGGCGGGGGTGATCTCGGTGATCCAGGCGCGGTGCCCGCGCCGCCCGACGATCACCTGCGGCACGACGAGCACCGAGCCCGGGCAGCCGTCGGCGAAGGTGAACGAGGCGAACGCGAGGGCGCCGGTGCCGGGGAGGCGGACGTCGTCGTAGCCGGCGCCGGCGTCGAGCCGGTCGACCACGCGGCGCCACCAGCGGTCGGCCTCGGCGAAGCGCTCGGGGCCCGACGCGGTGAACCGCGCGACCTCGCCCCAGCCGACCACGCCCTCGCCGTCGCGCACCCAGGACAGCGCCCCGGCGTCGGCGGGCAGCACGTCCAGCAGCCGCCCGTCGAGCCGCAGCGGGCGTGTCCGGACGCGCAACGCGGTGCTGGCCGGTGCGACGGTCACCCTTCGAGAGTAGGCAACTTCCTCCGCGGGGGCGGGCGCCAGGGTGGGAGGCACCGGACACACCCGGGTGCCGGAGCGCTCCTAGAATCGGGCCCCGTGACCAGTCCGAGCGGCCGTCCCACCGGCGATGTGCTGACCGAGACCTCGGCCGTCGCGGCCCGTCTCATCGGCCGGACGCGGTACCACCTGCCCGAGATCGTCCTGGCCGTCGCACTGGCGTGGACGCTGGTCGCGCTGGTGGCCCTGGGCGGTGCGTTCCTCGAGGACGCGGCGATCGACGGCAACCGCGGCACCACCGCCGCGACCGTCCTCGACGGCTCGGACTACTGGCGCACCCTGGTCAGGTTCGTCGACGACGAGGGCCGGCTGCAGACCCCGGCCGCGGGCATCTCCTACCCGGTCGGGCTCACCCCGGGCGAGAACATCTACGTCGAGTACGACACCGCCGACCCGACGCACGTGCGCGTCGCGGGCCGCACCGCCGTCGACGGGATCCTCCCGGTCGCCGGGCTGATCGCGGGCGGCTGGGTGCTCCTCGGGCCGCTGTACGTGTGGCTGCGCCGCCGCCGGGCCCGCACCGGCACCGTCTGACGGCGCCCGGGCCGGACCGCACCGGACCGCGCCGCCCCGCACCGGGCTCAGCCCCGCCAGAGCGCCCCGACCTCGGCGGCGACCTGCGGTGCGGCGACGAGCAGCCCGCCCTCGGGCAGCGGCGTCGACCGGCCGTCGCGGCCCAGCACCAGCGCGCCGGCCTCGGTGGCCAGGCAGAGCGCCCCGGCGACGTCCCACTCGTGGTAGCGGGTCAGCACCGCGGCGACGGCGTTGCCCAGCGCGACCTGGGTGATCGCCAGCGCGGCCGAGCCGAGCACCCGCACGCCGACGTGCGCGGCACGGGCGCGTTCGACGAACCCGGGGTCGGGGTCCTCGGCGCAGATCAGCGACCCGGCGACCCGGGCGGTGCGCCGCGACGGCACCGGCACGCCGTTGGCCCGGAAGCCGCGCCCGCGGGCGGCGGCGTAGATCTGCCCACGGCCCGGGTCGGCGACGACACCCACGGCCGGGCCGTCGCCGTCGACCAGGGCCAGGCTGTAGGCGCACCACGGCAGGCCCGCGACGTAGTTCGCGGTCCCGTCGACCGGGTCGACGACCCAGCGCAGCGGTGCGGTGTCGGCACCGGCGTCGGCGCCGAACTCCTCGCCGACGACCGGGCAGCCGGGGAACTCCGCGGCCAGTATCCGGCGGGTGTGCCGCTCCAGGGTGCGGTCGGTGTCGGTGACCCAGTCGAACGGGTTGGCCTTGGCCGACGCGTCGAGCGATCCGGTGTGCTCGCGACCCAGCGTCGCGGTGATCACCTCGGCGGCGTCGTTGGCCAGCCGGCCCGCGGTCTCGAGCGCGCGGGAGAGCAGCGCCGGGTCCACCGGCCGGGGGGACGGCACCGGGGGTGGCGCCGTGTGTGGCGGGGTGTGGGGCACGGCCGTCATGCGACCCGAGTGTCCGGGCGGGTGATGTCCCGGCGACGACGTGCGGGTGTCCACCTTGTGCCGGACGTGCCAACTCGTGATCCGCCCACCCGATGTTCGCCCAGGGTTGGGTGGTTGATCACGCCAGGGACCCGGCCCGCTGTCCCGCCCCCGTCACCGTTCCGGCCGTGCGCGTCGCAATCGTCTCGGAATGCTTCCTGCCGGTGGTCAACGGCGTCACCAACTCGGTGCTGCGGGTGTGCGAGCACCTGCGGGCAGGGGGTCACGACGTCGTGGTGATCGCGCCGGGCACCGGGGAGCCGGACTCCCACGAGGGGATCCCGGTCGTGCGGATCCCGGCCGTCGAGCTGCCGGTGGTGAACTCGATGCCGGTCGGGGTGCCCAGCAGGCGGATCCTGACCGCGCTGCGCCGGTTCCGGCCGGACGTGGTGCACCTGGCGGCGCCGTTCGTCGTCGGGGCGCGGGGGCTGGCGGCGGCGCGGCGCCTCGGCGTGCCGACGGTCGCGATCTACCAGACCGACGTCGCCGGGTTCGCCTCCGCGTACGGGCTCGGGCTGACCGCGCGGGCCGCGTGGCGCTGGACCTGCCGGCTGCACGGCCTGGCCGACCGGACCCTCGCGCCGTCGAGCTGGGCGACCGGGGCCCTGCGCGAGCGCGGCGTCCCGCGGGTGCACCAGTGGGCGCGCGGCGTCGACACCCGCCGGTTCACCCCGTCCAGGCGCAGCGACGCACTGCGCGGCCGGCTCGCCCCGAACGGCGAGCGGCTCGTCGGCTTCGTCGGCCGCCTCGCCCCGGAGAAGCAGGTCGAGCGGCTCGCCGTGCTGGGGGAGCTGCCCGGGACACGGCTGGTCGTCGTCGGCGACGGCCCCAGCGCCGACGGGCTGCGCGAGCGGCTGCCCTCGGCGGCGTTCCTCGGGCACCGCGGCGGCGACGAGCTCGCGCAGATCTACGCCAGCCTCGACGTGTTCGTCCACACCGGCCAGGCCGAGACGTTCTGCCAGGCCGTGCAGGAGGCACTCGCCTCGGGCGTCCCGGTGGTCGCGCCCGACGCGGGCGGCCCGCGCGACCTCGTGCTGCCCGACCGCACCGGTTACCTCGTGGCACCCCGCCCCGACGGCGGGGAGCCCGGCGACCCGGCCACCGACGCCGCCGACCGCGAGCTGGTCGGGGCGGTCGCCGCACTGTGCGAGCCGCAGCGCAACCGGGAGTTCGGCCTGGCCGCCCGCCAGTCGGTGCTGCGCCGCACCTGGACCGCGGTCGGCGACGAGCTGCTCGCTCACTACGGCGACGTGCTCCGCGCCGCGGCCCCGGAGCGCCTCGCGGCCTGACCGGCCCGCCGCCGCCCTGCCGGACCCCCGCCCGACCGGACCTCCGCCCGACCGGACCCCCGCCTGGTCGGGCCGTTGCCCGGCCGGGCCGACGCGGCCGGGGAGGGTGCCTGCGTAGTCGTGCGGATCCGTGACCGCGGCCCGGCGGCGACGGTGGTCCCATGAGCCGCACCGTCGTCGTCGCGCCCCGTGGTGAGCTCGCCACGGTCGACACCTCCGCCACCGTCCGCCTGATGTCCCGGCTGCTCGACCCCGCGCCCGCGGCCCGTGCCGCCGCCCGTGCCGAGGTCCTCGACGCCCCGCACCGGCAGATGCCGCCGGTGCTGTTCGCGCTGTCGGAGAACCTCGTCGCCGACGGCGCGATGCCCGACGCCGCCCGCTGGTTCTACGCGGGCCAGCTGCGGGCCCGCTACGACGCCTGCCGCTGCACCGACACCACCGCCGCCCAGGCGCTGGCCGTGCTGCGCGACCGGTTCGGCGAGCCGGTGAACCGGTGGGCCTTCGCCGACCCGGCCCGGGTCCGCCGGGCCGCGGTCCGCGCCGTCGCCTGGGACCGGGCGGCGCCGTACGACTACGACCACCGCTGGATCGCCCTGCACGGCATGGGCGCCTTCACCGGCGACGGCAACGGCGTCAGCACGCCGTCGGCCGAGTGGGCGGGCGTCGCCGCCCGGGTCCGCGCCGACTACCTGAGCGGCCTGCGTGAGGTGCTGCGCGAGCAGTTCGGACAGCGGTTCGGACAGCGGTGAGCCGGCCGCCGGGTCGGTAGGCTGTGCCCGTGTCCCGCGCCGAGCTCGACAAGAACCCGACCGACGTCGCCCGCATGTTCGACGGCGTCGCCCGGCGCTACGACCTGACCAACACCGCGCTGTCGGGCGGGCAGGACCGCTACTGGCGGATCCAGACCCGCCGGGCCCTCGGCCTGCGCCCGGGCGAGAAGGTCCTCGACCTCGCCGCGGGGACCGCGGTCTCGACCGTCGAGCTGGCGAAGGACGGCGCCTGGTGCGTCGCTGCGGACTTCTCCCTCGGCATGCTGCGTGCGGGCGCCCGCCGCGACGTCCCGAAGGCCGCCGCCGACGCGCTGCACCTGCCCTTCGCCGACGGCAGCTTCGACGCCGTCACCATCTCCTTCGGCCTGCGCAACGTGAACGACACCGTCGCCGGCCTGCGTGAGATGGCCCGCGTGACCCGCCCCGGCGGCCGCCTGGTGGTCTGCGAGTTCTCGACGCCGACCTGGGCCCCCTTCCGCGTGCTCTACCAGAACGCGGTGCTCGGCCACGCCCTCCCGGCGATCGCCCGGACGGTCTCCTCCAACCCCGAGGCCTACCTGTACCTGGCCGAGTCGATCCGGGACTGGCCCGACCAGCCCGCACTCGCCGGGAAGATCGCCGACGCCGGCTGGGAGCGCCCCGCCTGGCGGAACCTGACCTTCGGCGCCGTCGCGCTGCACCGGGCGTACAAGCCGGCCTGAGCCCCCGCCGCCCCGTCCCGCCACGGGTCCTCGTGGACGGGCCCTGCGGAGGCGGCCTGTGCCACAGGGGCCGACGCCGTGGCGGAGCCGCACGCGCTGCACGTGTGCGGTCTTCCTGCGCCGGGCCCGGCATCACCACACGACGACGTGGTCCCTCCTCGGAATTCGCTTACCGGGTAAGCGGATTCGGAGAAGGGAGGGTCCGGGGTCGCGCCCCTCATGCCACACGGCGATCAGCGGTGCAGCGGTCGGCGCTGTGGCGGTCGGTCACCCTGCGCCCGGTGGCCGGTGGCCGACTGCGTGGGAGGCCGACTGCGTGGGAGGTCGACTGCGGGGTCGGCTGCGCGAGGGGTCGACGCCGCGATGCGCAACCCGGCACCAGCCGTCACCACCTCCTGACCCTGCGTCGAAGCGCGTTGCGCCGCAAGGACTCCCGCGTCGTCGCCCGATCCGCCCACGCGATCACGGCGGTGTCGTCCTACACTGCTCGCGCAGTTCGTGAACTTTTTCACAAGGGTGGTGGGAGACACGCGACCCGGAGCGCGCCGACCTGCACGGATGCGGATCACATGTGATCCGCGCCCCGCCACAGGTAAGGCTCGCCTGGGTTCTTGGTCACAGGGGACCGGACATAGGGTCGCCGCGACCGGCTCGTCGATCACCACCAACGACGGTGGCGCCGCGACAACGAAGGTGTAGGAATGCTCGATCCCTATCTCCCGCTCGTCCTGCTGTTCGTGTTGGCGGCGGGTTTCGCGGTGTTCTCGGTCGCCTCCGCGCCGTTGATCGGTCCGCGCCGGTTCAACCGGGCCAAGCTGGACTCCTACGAGTGCGGCATCGAGCCCTCGCCGCAGCCGGTCGTCGGCGGCGGTCGCGTGCCGGTCGCCTACTACCTCACGGCGATGCTGTTCATCCTGTTCGACATCGAGCTGGTGTTCATGTACCCGTACGCCGTCGTCGCCGATGCGGTCGGCGTCTTCGGGTTCGTGGCCATCACGCTCTACATCGCCACGATCGCCTTCGCGTACGCCTACGAATGGCGTCGCGGCGGGCTCGAGTGGAGCTGAGGCCGTCATGGGACTCGAGGAGAACCTGCCCAGCGGCGTCCTGCTGACCAATGTGGAGAAACTGGTCAACTGGACCCGGAAGTCGTCGCTCTGGCCTGCCACGTTCGGCCTGGCCTGCTGCGCCATCGAGATGATGACCACCGGCGCCCCGCGCTACGACCTCGCCCGGTTCGGCATGGAGGTCTTCCGGGCCTCGCCGCGCCAGGCGGACCTGATGATCGTCGCGGGCCGCGTGAGCAACAAGATGGCGCCGGTCCTGCGCCAGATCTACGACCAGATGCCCGAGCCGCGCTGGGTGCTCGCGATGGGCGTGTGCGCCAGCTCCGGCGGCATGTTCAACAACTACGCGATCGTCCAGGGCGTGGACCACGTCGTCCCGGTCGACATGTACCTGCCCGGCTGCCCGCCGCGGCCGGAGATGCTGATCGACGCGATCCTGAAGATCCACGCCAAGATCATGGACGAGCCGCTCGGCCCGAAGCGGGCCGCCGAGCTCGCCGAGTCCGGGTACCGCACGCCGATGGTGCCGTCGTCGGTCAAGTACGCGCCGAAGCACAAGCAGCTCGGTGCGCTGAAGACCACGCACACCCCCGACGTACCGAACTACCTGGAGCCGGGCTCGCAGCCCAGGCCGGCCCCGAACGCGCTCGCGCCGGGGGAGACCCTGGAGCTGCCGTCGCTGGCCGACGCGGCCCGCGGAGGTGACGCGAAGTGACCGAGCCGACCGGCACCTCCAAGGACGGGTCCGAGCCCACCGGCGGTGCGCACTCGTCGTCGCAGGAGAGCGGCGCCGCTGCCGAGGAGCAGCGGATGGCGGGCGGCGAGGCCCCCGGCGACCTGGCCGCTCCCGGGGACGCGGCCACCCCCTCCGACGCGTTGGGCGGCGCCCGCCCCGCGCAGAGGATGACCGAGACCCGTACGCGCTCGGGCATGTTCGGCGTCCGCGGCTCCGGCGACACCTCCGGCTACGGCGGCCTGCGCCTGCAGGGCTGGGCCCCGGCCCCGGCCGAGCGGCCCTTCGGCGGCTGGTTCGACGAGTTCGCCGACGAGCTCGGCGCGGCCCTCGACGAGCGCGGCATCCCGCGCGCTGCGATCGAGCAGGTCACGATCGACCGCGACGAGATGACCCTCTACGTCGAGCCCGCCCGCCTGCACGAGGTCGCCCGCACCCTGCGCGACGACCCGGGCCTGCGCTTCGAGTTCTGCTCCGGCGTGTCCGGTGTGGACTACTCGGCGCCGGACGGCGCTCCGGTCGACCGGCCGCTGCACGTCGTCTACCACCTGCTGTCGATGACCTATCGGCGCCGGGTGCGCCTGGAGGTCGCGCTCGACATCGAGAACCCGCACGTCATGAGCGTCGTCGACGTCTACCCGACGGCCGACTGGCACGAGCGCGAGACCTGGGACATGTACGGCGTCGTCTTCGACGGCCACCCGGCGCTGACCCGGATCCTCATGCCGGACGACTGGGACGGCCACCCCCAGCGCAAGAGCTACCCGCTGGGCGGCATCCCCGTGGAGTACAAGGGCGCGGAGATCCCCCCGCCCGATGAGCGGAGGGCCTACTCGTGACGACTGACGCCGACCCCACCACCGCCGACGCCACCGCCGACCCGTACGCCGCGCCCGGCCGGGAGACCACCGAGGGCACGGTCTACACCGTCACCGGCGGCGACTGGGACGACCTGCTCGAGGTCGAGCACGACGACCGCATCGTCATCAACATGGGCCCGCAGCACCCGTCGACGCACGGGGTGCTGCGCCTGGTCCTGGAGCTGGAGGGCGAGACCGTCACCCAGGGCCGCGCGGTCATCGGCTATCTGCACACCGGTATCGAGAAGAACTGCGAGTACCGGACCTGGACCCAGGGCGTCACCTTCGTGACCCGCGCGGACTACCTGGCCCCGCTGTTCAACGAGGGCGCCTACTGCATGGCCGTCGAGAAGCTGCTCGGCGTCGAGGTCCCGCAGCGGGCCGAGCACCTGCGGGTGCTGCTCTGGGAGCTGAACCGGATCGGTTCGCACCTGGTCGCGCTGGCGACCGGCGGCATGGAGCTGGGCGCACTGACCGGCATGACCTCCGGCTTCCGCGAGCGCGAGGAGGTGCTCCACCTACTGGAGTTCCTCACCGGCCTGCGGATGAACCACGCGTTCATCCGGCCCGGCGGCCTCGCCCAGGACATGCCCGAGGGGTGGCAGGACAAGGTCCGCGACTTCCTGAAGGTCATGAACTCCCGGCTGCCGGACTACGACCGGCTGCTCACCGGGCAGCCGATCTGGCGCCAGCGCCTGGAGGGCGTCGGCTACCTGCCCGTCGACGGCTGCCTGGCCCTCGGCGCGTCCGGCCCGATCCTGCGCTCGGCGGGTCTGGCCTGGGACCTGCGCAAGCACATGCCGTACTCGGTCTACGACCAGTACGACTTCGAGGTCCCGACGGCCACCGAGGCCGACTGCTTCGCCCGCTACCGGATGCGCGTCGCCGAGATCCACGAGTCGCTCAAGATCATGGAGCAGGCGGTGACGAAGCTCGACGAGCTCGGCCCGGGCCGCGTCATGGTCGACGACCCGAAGGTCGCCTGGCCGGCGCAGCTGTCGGTCGGCAGCGACGGCATGGGCAACACCCTCGAGCACGTCCGCAAGATCATGGGTCAGTCGATGGAGTCGCTGATCCACCACTTCAAGCTGGTCACCGAGGGTTTCCACGTCCCGCCGGGGCAGGCCTACGCGGCCGTCGAGTCCCCGCGCGGCGAGCTCGCGGTGCACGCCGTGTCCGACGGCGGCACCCGCCCGGTCCGCATCCACGTCCGGGACCCCAGCTTCGTGAACCTGCAGACGATGCCCGCGATGAGCGAGGGCGGCCAGGTCGCCGACGTCATCGCGGCCGTCGCCTCGATCGATCCCGTGATGGGAGGTTGCGACCGATGACGGTCCCCCCGCAGGAGAAGAGCCCCGTCTCGCCGGTGTTCGACGAGCTGACCCGGCAGCGCACCACGGAGATCATCTCCCTCTACCCTGAGCCCCGGTCGGCGCTGCTGCCGCTGCTGCACCTGGTCCAGTCGGTAGAGGGGTACGTCAGCCCCGACGGCATCCGCTACTGCGCGGAGGCGCTGGAGCTGACCACCGCCGAGGTGTCGGCGGTCGCGACGTTCTACACGATGTACAAGCGCACCCCGTGCGGTGAGCACCTGGTCAGCGTGTGCACCAACACGCTGTGCGCGGCGCTGGGCGGCGACGACATCTACGCCCGCCTGCGCACGCAGCTGGGTACCGAGGACCGTCCGCTGGGCCACGAGGAGACGGCGGGGGAGCCCGGCAGCACCGGCTCGGTCACCCTCGAGCACGCCGAGTGCCTCGCGGCCTGCGACCTCGCCCCGGTGCTGCAGGTCAACTACGAGTACTTCGACAACCAGACCGTCGAGTCCGCGGTGGAACTCGTCGACGCCCTGCGTCGCGGCGAGCGCCCGCAGCCGACCCGCGGGGCGCCGCTGACCGATCTGCGGACCGTCGAGCTGGAGCTGGCCGGGTTCACCGACGACGCCGGAGGCGTCGACACGACCGCCCGCGTCGAGGGCCCGTCCGGTGCGATCGAGTCGGTGCGCGGGGCCCGGATGGCGCAGGAGAACGGCTGGACCGCCCCGGCGCTGCCCGACGAGCCGCCGGCGATGCCCGCGCTACCGGAGAAGAAGTGATCGCATGAGCACCACAGAGCCTGTGCGCAAGCCGGACCCGATCACGCCCGTCCTGACCAGGCGCTGGCTGTCGCCGCGGTCCTGGTCGATCGACACCTACGAGCAGCTGGAGGGCTACACCTCCCTGCGTACCGCGTTCGCCGCCCACCCCGACCAGCTCATCCAGCTGGTGAAGGACTCCGGGCTGCGCGGCCGCGGCGGTGCCGGGTTCCCCACCGGCATGAAGTGGGGGTTCATCCCGCAGGACGACGGCAGCGGCACGGGCCCCGGCGCGAAGCCGAAGTACCTGGTCATCAACGCCGACGAGGGCGAGCCGGGTACCTGCAAGGACATCCCGACGATGATGGCCGACCCGCACGCGCTCATCGAGGGCTGCATCGTCACCAGCTACGCGATCCGCGCCAACTTCTGCGCGATCTACGTCCGCGGCGAGGCGCTGCACTGCATCCGCAGGCTGCGTGCCGCCGTCCGCGAGGCGAAGGCGAAGGGCTACCTCGGCCGCGACATCCTCGGCTCCGGGTTCGACCTGGAGATCGTGGTGCACGCCGGCGCGGGCGCCTACATCTGCGGCGAGGAGACGGCGCTGCTCGACTCGCTCGAGGGCCGTCGCGGTCAGCCCCGGCTCAAGCCGCCGTTCCCGGCGACCGCCGGGCTCTACGCCTGCCCGACCGTCGTCAACAACGTCGAGACCATCGCCAGCGTCCCCGCCATCGTCAACGGCGGGGCGGCCTGGTTCCGCTCGATGGGGCGCGAGAAGTCGCCCGGCCCGAAGATCTACTCGGTCTCCGGGCACGTCGAGCGTCCCGGCCAGTACGAGGCGCCGCTGGGCATCACGCTGCGGGAACTCCTGGAGCTCGCCGGCGGGATGAAGGACGGGATCCCGCTGAAGTTCTGGACCCCGGGCGGCTCGTCGACACCGCTGTTCACCGCCGAGCACCTCGACGTCCCGCTGGACTTCGAGGGCGCGGCCGAGGCCGGCTCCATGCTGGGGACGACCGCGGTGCAGGTCTTCAACGAGACCGTCTCGGTGCCGTGGGCGGTCATGAAGTGGACCGAGTTCTACAAGCACGAGAGCTGCGGCAAGTGCACCCCGTGCCGCGAGGGCACGTACTGGCTGGTCCAGGTGCTGCAGCGGATGGTGCGCGGCGAGGGCACCTCGACCGACATCGACACCCTGGTCGACGTCTGCGACAACATCCTCGGCCGTTCCTTCTGCGCCCTCGGCGACGGCGCGACGAGCCCGATCACCAGCGCCGTGAAGTACTTCCGCCAGGAGTTCCTGGACCTGATCGCCGACCAGCCGGACGTCGAGCGCCCGGAGCAGCTGGCCGCACTCACCGGAGCGAGCGCATGACCCTCACACCGGAGCGGAACGCCACCGAGGACACACCCGTCCCCGAGGGGCACGTCCGCCTCACCATCGACGGCCAGGTCGTCGACGCCCCCAAGGGCGAGCTGCTGATCCGCACCTGCGAGCGCCTCGGCATCGTGATCCCGCGGTTCTGCGACCACCCGCTCCTCGACCCGGCGGGCGCCTGCCGCCAGTGCCTGGTCGAGGTGGAGATGGGCGGCCGGCCGATGCCGAAGCCGCAGGCCAGCTGCACCATGACCGTCGCCGACGGGATGGTGGTGAAGACCCAGCACACCTCCGAGCGGGCCGACAAGGCGCAGCAGGGCGTCATGGAGCTGCTGCTCATCAACCACCCGCTGGACTGCCCGATCTGCGACAAGGGCGGCGAGTGCCCGCTGCAGAACCAGGCGATGGCGCACGGCCGGTCGGACTCCCGCTTCGTCGAGACCAAGCGCACCTTCCCGAAGCCGCTGCCGATCTCCAGCCAGGTGCTGCTCGACCGCGAGCGCTGCGTGCTCTGCCAGCGCTGCACCCGGTTCTCCGAGGAGATCGCCGGCGACCCGTTCATCGATCTGCTCGAACGCGGCGCGAACCAGCAGATCGGGATCGCCGAGGACCAGCCGTTCCAGTCCTACTTCTCCGGCAACACGATCCAGATCTGTCCGGTCGGCGCACTGACCAGCGCCGCGTACCGGTTCCGGTCGCGCCCGTTCGACCTGCGCTCGACCCCGGGCGTGTGCGAGCACTGCAGCTCCGGCTGCGCCTCGCGTACCGACTCCCGTCGCGGGACCGTGCTGCGCCGCCTGGCGGGCAACGACCCGGAGGTCAACGAGGAGTGGCTCTGCGACAAGGGCCGGTTCGCGTTCCGCTACACCGGTAGCCAGGGCCGCATCACGCGGCCGCTGGTCCGGCGCGCGGACGGCACGCTGGAGGAGGCCTCCTGGACCGAGGCGCTGCAGGTCGCCGCGGACGGGCTGCTCGCGGCCCGTGCCGGAGGCGGTATCGG
>JAESFO010000793.1_pt1 | contig 13519 bp, 9 predicted proteins | sample 9269421 | NCBI WGS metagenome assembly JAESFO01 (sample SAMN14502839, study PRJNA617101) | algae metagenome | isolation source: Nostoc desertorum CM1-VF14 and co-occurring heterotrophs from rocky... | place: USA: Clark Mountains, San Bernardino, California | collected 2000-06-05 | reverse complement strand
TGTTACCGGTTTTTTGGGAACATCCTGCGGTGGCCGGCATTACCTTATGGGGTTACATAGCCGGCAGTACCTGGATGGCCGGCACAGGCATCCTAAGCAAAGAAGGAACACCTAACCCGTCGCTGGTATGGTTGCAGCAATACATGAAAGCTATGCCGGTGTCAGGCTATCCATTGGGTGAAATCGTAAACGGTAAACCCAGGTAACTGATATCATCTTCATACCGAAAACAGGATACTTCCTGCTGCTAACTTGTAAAAAGCAGCTCTGTCTTTTCCTGTTTTGATAACAATACTTCTATCAGAATAAAAATTTAAAAATGCTTGCAACCGATTGTATTTATTTCTTATCTTAGCTTAATAATTGTAAAAATGACAACTATTATTCCCGGAGTATTTGTCAGTTGCGCTTGCTGTTAGTTACTTTTCCAATTATGTACGATCATCTTTGTGAGAACATTGCCGAATTTAATGTAATCGATTTTTGAAAGAGCATTACCAGATAAATATTTTATGTCTAACGGATGAGCTTAACGAGACATATAATGAGTTGCAGAAGATCGGTATAAACGAATAAGAAATGCAGAAAAATGTGTTGCTGCTATTAACGGCGTTGTTGCAAATAGCATTTGTAACAGCACAAAATCCTATCATCCGACATATATTTACGGCTGATCCTGCGCCACTCGTGTACAGGAATACGGTATACTTATATGCAGGGCGTGATACAGCAACGGTTGATGCTAAAACCTACCAGATGCCCAGCTGGCATGTATTCTCCTCAAAAAATATGGTTGACTGGAAAGATCACGGCCCGGTTTTAAAACCTACGGATTTTTCCTGGGCTGCGCGTGCTGCAAATGCCGCACATTGCATTGAGAGAAACGGTAAATTTTACTGGTATATTTCAGTGATGCATAAGAATAATGAAGTTAGTAAAGGCGGTGTTGCAATTGGGGTAGCAGTGTCTGAAAGTCCAACGGGACCATTTAAAGATGCTATTGGCAAGGCCCTTATCACTAATGAAATGACTACCGATATGAAGCACTCCTGGGATGACCTGGATCCTGCTGCTTTTATTGATGATGATGGACAGGCTTATCTGTTCTGGGGTAATGGAAGCTGCAAATGGGCTAAACTAAAAGATAATATGATTGAGCTGGATGGACCCATCCATACATTTAAACCCGATCATTTTACAGAAGCCCCCTGGGTGTACAAACGTAATGGATTGTATTATTTGCTATATGCGGCTAACTTTCCGGAGAGTATAGATTATGCCACTGCTACTGACATAAAAGGTCCTTGGAACTACCGGGGGCGTATCCAGGATCCGGTTACCAACAGTACCACTACGCATCCGGGTGTAATTGATTTTAAGGGAAAATCCTATTTCTTTTATCATGACGGATCAATGCCCTCAGGCAATAGCTACAGGCGTTCTATTAAAGTAGATTACCTGCATTATAATAGTGATGGAACCATCAGGAAAATTGTCGAAACAGAGAAGGGTGTTAGTAAAGTGAATTAGTTGAAGCGTTTTACCAAGAGGTGGGCGTGTCATTAAAAAAAAATAGTATGAAGCAATTAAGATTATCGGGAGTTATAAGAAAAAGAGCGGGTAAGATAGCTGTTAAGGTTGGGGTACTTACCGGCATATGCGCTATAATGTCTTACTGCGGCGCAGCACAGGATAAGCTTTACGGAAATGCTTTTTCATTAAATGATGTTAAACTAACCAGTGGCATTTTTAAACATGCGCAAGACCTGAACGTAGAGGTATTGTTAAAATATGATATGGATCGTTTGCTGGCAGGATATAGAAAGGAAGCGGGACTTCCGGCCAAAGCCAAGATATATCCCAACTGGGAAGGGTTGGATGGTCATGTGGGTGGTCATTATTTAACAGCATTGGCCATGAATTATGCATCTACCGGTAATCCGGAGTGTAAGAGACGGATGGATTACATGATCGCTGAACTAAAAGCCTGTATGGAGGCTAATAGTAAATTATATCCTGACTGGGCAGTAGGCTATATTGGTGCCGTTCCCGACGGGAAAGCATTATGGCCTAAAATTAAGGCTGGTGATATTGCTCCTATCTGGAAATATTGGGTACCCTGGTATAACGTGCATAAAATGTATGCAGGTTTAAGAGATGCCTGGATGTATGCCGGAAGCGCAGAAGCCAGAAAACTGTTTCTGGTTTTTTGCGATTGGGCTGTTGACGTTACAAATGGCTTGTCAGACGCACAAATGGAAAGTATGCTGGGTAATGAGCATGGCGGTATGAATGAAGTGCTGGCTGATGCATATAAAATGACAAAAGATACCAGGTATCTTACAGCCGCTAAGCGATTTTCACATAGGGAGTTTTTAGAACCCTTATCAAAAGGTATAGATAACCTGGATAACAAACATGCCAATACGCAGGTGCCTAAAGCAGTTGGGTTTGAGCGCGTGGGCGAATTGACCAACGATGCACAATACTTACGGGCTGGTAGTTTTTTCTGGGAGACTGTAACCGGTAATCGCTCGCTGGCTTTTGGCGGTAACAGTCGAAGGGAATTTTTCCCGAGTGTTCCTTTTTATCGGGAGTATATAAGCGATGTGGAGGGACCAGAGAGTTGCAATACCTATAACATGCTCAAGCTGTCACAAGGGCTTTTCAGGTTAAGTCCTGATGCAAAGTATATGGACTTTTACGAGCGGGCTTTATATAATCATATCCTTTCTACACAACATCCGCAGCACGGAGGATATGTGTATTTTACACCGGCACGTCCGCGTCACTACAGGGTTTACTCAGCACCTAACGAAGCTATGTGGTGTTGTGTGGGCAGTGGTATGGAGAATCATGGTAAGTATGGTGAGCAGATATATACGCATGTAAAAGACTCTTTATTTCTCAACCTGTTTATAGCATCGGAGTTGAACTGGAAGCAAAAAGCAATGAAGCTAAAGCAGGAAACATCTTTTCCTGATGAAGCTGCCACAAGGCTTTCAATAACGAGCGGCGCCGGGAAATTTACATTGATGGTTCGCTATCCGGCATGGGTAAAGGATGGGGCTTTAAAACTCTGGGTTAACGGAAAGCCGTTTGCCTATCAGCAAAAATCCTCGTCTTATATAGCTATCACCCGTCAGTGGAAAAAAGGGGATGTGGTGCGGATAGATTTACCAATGCGCACTACTATAGAACCAATGCCGAATGTATCAGAATACGTAGCTATTATGCACGGTCCGCTTCTGTTAGGTGCCAAAATCGAAACTAAAAATATCAGGGGATTGATCGCCGACGACGGCCGCTGGAGCCATATTGCCCATGGCGAAAAATTGCCAGTGAACCAGGCGCCTGTAATTGTTTCAGAACAGATCGGAGATGTTTCTCAAAAACTGGTTCCGGTAAAAGGAAAACCTTTGCAGTTTAAGTTTGCAGGCAACCTAAACGTTGTGAACAACGCGGATGTTGTATTAGAGCCTTTCTTCCGTATACACGATTCGCGTTACATGATGTACTGGATGGCCTTAACTCCTGTACAGTATAACAACTATATGGATTCGATTGCTCACGCTGAAAAAGAAAAGCTGGAGTTAGAAAAACGAACAGTGGATTTTGTGGCACCCGGGGAGCAGCAACCAGAAGTAGATCACCAGATGCAAACTGAGCGGTCCCGCAAAGGGAATGCGCATAACCAGGCTTTTAGAGAAGCTGCTGCTGGTGGCTATTTCAGCTACAGCCTGGCTACCAATAAAGCAACTAACCTGGCTTTGATGGTGAGATATTGGGGAGCCGAAAACGGGAACCGGAGTTTTGACATTTATATAGATGATCAAAAACTGGTGACAGAAAATCTTAAAGAAAAATGGAATCGGCCCGATATGATCGATGTAGAATACGCTATACCGGTTTCCATGTTAAGCGGGAAAGAATATTTGCGGGTTAAGTTTCAGGCAACAGAATCGAATACAGCCGGACCGGTTTACTATGTCAGGTTGGTGAAATCTAAGTAGTAATCAACAGCAACTATAGCGCCAGGGTAAGCTTCAAAGTAGTACTAACAAGCTGCAATATGCCACCTTGCAATATTTGTTTAAAAAAATAAATCCTCAGATTTTTAATATACACGGATGAAAAAAACCTTCTTTTTTTATTTGCTGGTTTCAATATCCTTAACGACCAGCCTTCATGCGCAGCAAAATCAAAAAGCGCAGAACCCTGTCATCTTTGCTGATGTGCCTGATATCTCTATTATTCGTGTAGGAAAGAATTACTACATGAGCAGTACTACTATGCACATGAGTCCGGGTGTGCCTATTATGAAATCTGCCGATCTGGTGAACTGGAAACTCATTGGTTATTGCTACGATACGTTGAACAAGGTGGGTGTAGATGCTATGAATTTAGATAATGGAAAAAGTACTTACGGGCGGGGTTCCTGGGCCAGCAGCATTCGTTACAATAAAGGAACTTACTATGTCTCCACCTTTGCGCAAACTACCGGTAAAACCTATATCTATACTACAAAAGATATTGAAAAAGGCCCCTGGAAGGCAATAGAATTTAAACCGATGATGCACGACCATTCATTGGTTTTTGATGACGATGGCAAAGTATACATGCTGTATGGCGGTGGTAAATTAAGACTGGTTGAACTAAAAGAAGATTTGAGTGGTATAAAGGAAGGTACCGACCATGTAGTAATTGAGAATGCTACATTGCCCACAACTCCTCAAGGTAGTCGTGGAGGTTTACCTGCAGAAGGTTCGCAGGTGTTTAAAGTAAATGGCAAATTTTACCTGTTCAATATTTCATGGCCTCCGGGTGGACAACGTTCTGTAATTATTCACCGGGCCGATAAAATCGACGGTCCATGGCAGGGTAAAATAGGCTTGCAGGACAAAGGCGTGGCGCAGGGCGGTTTAATTGATACACCAGACGGCCGCTGGTTTGCCTATTTGTTTCAGGACTATGGAGCCGTGGGGCGCATCCCTTACCTGGTTCCCGTGAAATGGGTGGATGGATGGCCGGTGATAGGCGATGAAAATGGTAAAGTGCCTATGACACTCGATCTGCCTGCCAGTAAAGGACTAATTCCGGGCATTGTAGCTTCTGATGAATTTACACGTAAAAAGAATGATGCGGCCCTGCCGTTGGTATGGCAGTGGAATCATAATCCGGTAAACGAACTGTGGTCAGTAACCGCCCGTAAGGGTTATTTAAGGCTAACTACCGGTCGCATCGATACTACCTTCCTCCAGGCCCGCAATACACTTACACAACGTACCATAGGTCCCGTTTCTTCGGGTACCACTTCGATAGATATATCGAATATGAAAGACGGCGATTTTGCAGGCATTACATTATTGCAAAGAAACTATGGAATAGTAGGCGTAAAAATAGAGGGTGACAAAAAAGCGCTTGTAATGATCAACGCCAGCAATAACAATCCGGTCATAGCCGCTACCGTTCCGCTCAATCAAAACGTTGTTCACCTAAAAGCAGTCTGCGATTTCACTAATAAAAAGGACGTAGCTGATTTCTTCTACAGCCTGGACGGTAAAACATGGACTCCTATTGGCACACAGTTGAAAATGGCTTATACAATACCTCACTTTATGGGTTACCGTTACGGCCTGTTTAATTATGCCACAAAAGAGACATGTGGGTATGCCGATTTTGATTATTTCAGGATTGACAATAAATAACTAAGTTGATTATTTTTCAATGATGAGAAAGCATATTAAAGAGGCAGTTGCAGTAATCGTATCGCTGGCGGTTACAATTACAGCTTCGGCACAAAATCCTTTCATCACCAACCAATTTACCGCCGACCCATCGGCAAGGGTTTTGGGTAACAGGGTATATGTGTTTCCATCGCATGATATAAAGGCTCCCGATGGTAAAAACCTTCGTAAAGACTGGTTTTGCATGGAAGATTATCACGTATTTTCTTCTGAAAACCTGGTCGATTGGACCGATCACGGGATGATTGTTACACAAAACAAAGTACCGTGGGTAAAGCCCGACAGTTATGCGATGTGGGCGCCCGATGCCATTGAACGCGGTGGTAAATATTACTTCTACTTTCCCGCTACTCCTAAAGATTCAACGATAGGTCGTGGTTTTACTATTGGCGTAGCGGTAGCAAACAAGCCTGAAGGTCCGTATATACCAGAAGACAGGCCCATTAAAGGCGTTCGCGGCATCGACCCGGGCGTTTTTATTGATAAGAAAGATGGGCAGGCCTACCTGTACTGGTCGCAGGGAAACCTGTATGGTGCCAAATTAAAAGCCAATATGCTGGAGTTAGACTCCGAAGTGTTTACATTAAAAGAATTTCCAGCAAAGGGTTTGAAAGAAGGACCTTATGTTTTTGAGCGAAACGGCATTTACTACATGACCTACCCGCATGTAGAAAACAACATTGAAAGATTAGAATATGCCACCAGCGATAATCCCCTCGGTCCATTCCAATTCGGGGGCGTTATTATGGACGAATCGCCCACCGGGTGCTGGACGAACCATCAATCAATTATTCAGTTCAAAAACCAATGGTACCTGTTTTATCACCATAACGATCTGTCACCACGGTTTGATAAAAACCGTTCTATCAGAATGGATAGTTTGTTTTTCAACTCTGACGGAACGATCAAAAAAGTAATACCAACGTTGAGAGGTGTGGGATTATCTAATGCTTTTAAGGAAATACAAATAGATCGCTATTCTCATATTGGCGGTGCAACCATTGATTTTATAGATACACTGAATACGTTTGGAGGATGGAAAACCTTCTTTGCAAAAGCCGGCGATTGGGTACAATATAACAGTGTTGATTTTGGTAACTCTAAGGCAAGGACAGCAACCATTCGTGTAAAAGCTGGTGCAGATGCAGTATTACAAATAGCTACTAAACAAAATGGAATAACTGCTGAAGCCAAACTGGTTAAAAGATCGGGATGGCATGATGTGGAAATCCCCGTGAAGAAAGCGCCGAAGGACCTAAATGATTTGGTGATTACGCTAACAACAGGGAAAGACGTTGAAGTGGATTGGATAAAATTTAAGTAAGAAAGTTGGGGAGTAGAAAGAATTCCGGACGGAGCAAATTGCCTGATACCAGCCCTTTTCGCAAATAAAAAATAATATCTCTGGAACTTGTCATTATTAAAAACAATAAATCTAAAAGTATGAAACAAACATTTACACGTATCTTTTTTGTAGCCATGGTTACTTTAGCTACCTCCACTTTGTTTGCACAACGCGCTGCACTTTCGGGCGAGTGGAAACTGGATGAGAAAAAAAGTGAATTAGGCGAGTTTGCCAGGGCTGCAACTTCCATTAAAACGGAGCAGAAAGACGATGCAATTACTATTACCAGGGTTACACCCGGCTTTAATGGTGGCGATCCCATGACTAATACCGTAACCTTAACTTTTGATGGCAAAGTAGTCGAATCGGAAGGCTTTCGCGGATCTAAAAGAAAATCAACCGCAAAATGGTCTGAGGATGGCAAAACACTGGTAGTGAGCAGCACCATGAGCTTTGAGCGCGACGGACAAACATCTGAGTTCAAATCCACCGAAAGCTGGAGCATTAATAAAGACGGTAATCTTTCCGTTGTTACGCAATCCAACTCACCAAGAGGAGAGAGCACCGTAAAAGCTATTTACACAAAAAAGTAACCTTGTTATATCCCGGAATCTTTCACAGAAGGATTTCGGGATATTCATTTATTTAATGGGAGGCGCTGTATGTCGCCTGGGTATTTTGTATTGGAAATATTGTGGAATGTTTTAATAAAAGTCATTTTTACTTTTATTTTTTTACGGGACATCAGGCGGCTATACCGGGCATGTGCCGTGTAATAGCAAGCAGCAGAGGGCAATAGTGTTTATCCTTCGATACAGGTAAATCCTACGGATACAATAGGTACGAAAGATATACAAACAGCATATTGTTTTAAAGTAAAGAGAATCGTGTGTTTCGAATGGTGGCATTAGTAAGCGCAATGTTCTGTACAAAAGATAATTATATGGAGTTGACAAACGATACCATTTTAAACATGCTACAAAATTGACCATTACATGAAAAGAAGATTGATATCGGTGTTTGTACTAGGTATATTAATGACAGCAATTGGTTTAAAGGCCCAGAACAATACCGGTTTCTGGAAATTTGCCACGCATCCTCCTTTAGGCTGGAACAGCTGGGATATTTTTGGTACCACGGTAACAGAGCAACAAATAAAAGAGCAGGCTGATGCGATGGCTGTACACCTGCTTCCCAGCGGCTATAAATACCTGACGGTAGATATACAGTGGTACGAACCCGAAGCAAAAGGACACTATTATAATCCCAAGGCGATCCTTACCATGGATGAGTATGGCCGCCTTACTCCCGGCTTAAAAAAATTTCCTTCGGCAGCTGAGGGAAAGGGCTTCAAACCACTTGCCGATTACGTTCATTCAAAAGGACTGAAGTTTGGTATCCATATCATGAGAGGTATTCCACGTCAGGCTGTGGAGAAGAATACACCCGTTTTAGGCACTACTGTAAAGGCGCAGGATATAGCATTGAAAAATTCCATTTGCCCCTGGAACCCCGACATGTATGGGGTAGATGCCACTAAGCCGGAAGGACAGGCTTATTATAATTCAATCATCCGGATGTATGCCGATTGGGGCGTGGATTATATTAAAGTGGATGATATTTCCCGGCCTTATGATAAAGTGCAGCAGGCGGAAATTGAGGCCATACGAAAAGCGATCGATGAAACAGGGCGGCCCATTGTATTAAGCCTCTCCCCGGGTGCTACGCCGGTTAGAGCTGGCGACCATGTAAAGACACACGCCAACCTGTGGCGTATCACCGACGATTTTTGGGATAGATGGGGTTTATTGCTGGCCATGTTTGAAAGGCTGGACGCCTGGACACCTTTTCGCGGACCAGGGCATTTTCCTGATGCAGATATGTTACCCATCGGCATCATTGATTTTAACCGCAAAACTAACTTCACACCGGATGAGCAATATACCCTCATGAGCCTGTGGGCCATTGGAAAATCGCCGCTCATTTTTGGCGGAGATATGACAAAGCTGGATGCTTTTACAAAAGAAATGCTCACGAACCCCGAAATGCTGAGGGTGAACCAGGAAAGTGTCAATAACCGTCAGGTTTCGCGGGATAAGAATTTAGTGGTTTGGACCGCAGACATTCCGGGAAGTAAGGACAAATACGTGGCATTATTCAATGCACAAAGCAAGGGAGATAACATCAATTTTAATAATGCAGATTATGCAAGCCCGGTCATCGCGGGAAATGGCAGTTCACAAAAAGTTGAAGTATCGGTAAAGAATGGTAAAAAGCTGGTGCTATTTGTTAAAGATGGCGGTAATGGCTTTGACTGGGATCATGTGGCATGGATAGATCCCGTATTAACAGGCCCTAAAGGAACACTGAAACTTACGGATATAAAATGGACCAGTGCCTCCGCCGGCTGGGGTGAGGCGCGGGTAAATCGTACTTGCGACGGCCAGCCGCTTCGCGTCAATAATCAGCCTGCTAATGGTATAGGCACCCATGCGGAATCGGTTATTATCTATGAGTTGCCTGAAGGTTATGATACTTTTTCGGCTACCGGAGTAGTTACCAAAGATGAGGGTTCGGTTGTATTTGGCGTATGGGTAGATAAGGGTAGCATTGATCTGCCCGGGAAAGCCTCCGTATCTGTCGATTTCAACGCTATTGGTATGAAAGGTACAATCAAAGTGAAGGATCTGTGGAGCCATAAAGACCTAGGTGTTTTTGAGAAAAAATTTGTACGGGATTTACCATTGCATGGTGCAGGTCTGTATCGCCTGACACCGGTAAAAAAGTAAAGGGATAAAGTTTCACCTGTTAGCCCTCGATGAGGGTGCGCAGAATCTGAAAACAGATAACAAAGAGTGAGCACGACAAGGATAATAGTGTTTATTATAAAATTTTTATTGCACACAATACATATAGGTATGAAAAAAAACAGATTTTTCGTTAGTACGCTGGCGTTGTTACTGACCACCGGGGCTTTAACGGCTCAGAACCCCGTTGTACAAACAAACTATACGCCCGATCCCGCACCAATGGTATATAAGGGGCGCGTATATATGTATACCGGGGATGATATACCAGGCTTTGATTTTTATTACATGACAAAGTGGAGAGTATATTCTTCTGCCGATATGGTGAACTGGACGGATCATGGCGTACCCATTGCCCTGGAGTCGTTTTAATGGGCAAGAGACAGGGCCTGGGCTGCACAGTGTGTAGAGCGCAACGGTAAATTTTACTGGTACATGTGTGCTCAGACAATCGATAATAATATGGCTATCGGGGTTGCAGTGGCAGATAGTCCCACAGGGCCTTTTAAGGACGCATTGGGCAAGCCCCTGGTTACTACCGGAAGCTGGTCGAATATAGATCCCACAGCCTTTATCGATAACGACGGGCAGGCATATATGTATTGGGGTAATGGCAGCTTATACTATGTAAAACTGAATAAAGACATGATATCTTATTCAGGCGATATTGTTGAAGTTCCGCAAACGCTTGAAACATTTGGCGGCGTAAGAAGACCCAGAGGAGCGCAGCATAATCAGAATGCGCAGGCGGCTCCTGCGGTACCCAACAAGGATATGTATGTAGAAGGTCCCTGGTTTTATAAACGTAACGGCATCTATTACCAGATGTTCGCTGGCATGGACAAGGGAAAGGAAACCCTGTCTTATTCCATTAGCAATAGCGCTACCGGCCCCTGGCAATATCAGGGACGTATTATGGTTGATCAGCCCACTAACAGCTTTACCAATCATGGCGGTATTATTGATTTTAAAGGAAATTCTTATTTGTTTTATCATACCGGGTTGTTAAAGGGCGGCGGAAGCTATGGCCGCTCCTCCGCAATAGAAAACTTTAAGTATAACGGTGATGGTACCATACCACAGGTTACAATAACTAAAGAAGGAGTTCAACCCGTTGGCACGCTTAATCCTTATAGCCGGGTTGAAGCCGAAACTATTGCCTGGTCAGAAAAATGTACCACAAGAGAAATAGAAAAAATTGGTGTATATGTTTCCGGTATTCGTAATGGCGGCTATATAAAAGTACGTTCAGTTGATTTTGGAAACACGGCTCCGAAAAGTTTTTCAGCTGCTGTTGCTGCCGGGCTTGACGGTGGTGTGCTGGAAGTACGTATCGACAGTGTTGGAGGAACAAAACTGGCCGCCGTTAAAGTACCGCGTACCGGCGGCTGGAAAACATGGAAAACGCTGACAGAAACAGTAGTAACCCCGGTAACGGGAGTACGTGATGTTTACCTGGTTTTTAAAGGCGAGAATATTACTGCCGGCCGCGAGCTTTTTAATTTTGATTACTGGATGTTTAATAAATAGTTTTGGATGCTTTGAGTCATCTTCTATGAACAGGCTCGTATTAAAGTTCAATACCCTGGTGTTATATATGTTAACTGCTTATGAATAGTTATTGAATGCTTCATCCTATCAATTTAGCAACTTGCAAAGCTTTGAGCTCAAGGCTGCGCGTAACGATACTTTTAAAAAAATAAATATTTGAAGATGAGTTTTTTGAGTAAGACGATAATGGGAGCAGCAATAATGTGTGGTAGCCTGACTGGCTTAAGGGCTCAAAACCCGATCATACAAACCATGTATACCGCTGATCCTGCACCAATGGTATATAACAACAGATTATATGTTTATACGACACATCATGAGGATGCTTCTACCTGGTTTACTATGAACGACTGGAAAGTTTATTCAACAAACGATATGGTCAACTGGACCGACCATGGTGTTATACTTTCTTACTCCGATTTTGAATGGGGAAAGGGTGACGCGTGGGCAGCACAGTGCGTTGAGAAAAACGGGAAGTTTTACTTGTATGTTCCCATGATTTCGAAAACCAATAACAGGGGCGCTATCGGTGTTGCAGTGGGTGACAGCCCGATGGGACCGTTTCATGATCCGTTAGGCAAACCTTTGGTGCAAAGTGAGTGGGGCGATATTGATCCCACTGTTTTTATTGATGATGACGGGCAGGCGCATATGTATTGGGGTAATCCTAAACTCAAATATGTGAAGTTAAATGAAGATATGATTTCCTATTCGGGTGATATTGTAGAAGTACCTATGACTGAAGCCTCTTTCGGGAAGCGGGACGGCGATCCGAAGCGGCCTACAAAGTACGAAGAAGGTCCCTGGCTTTATAAACGCAATAATCTCTATTACCTGTTTTGGCCCGGAGGCCCGTTGCCTGAGTTCATTGGTTATTCCACCAGCAAAAGCCCTGAAGGACCCTGGAAATATGGTGGCATCATAATGCCCGCAGAGGGCAAATCTTTCACTAATCATCCCGGTGTTATTGATTTCAGAGGTAAAACTTATTTCTTTTATCATAACGGGGCCTTGCCGGGAGGAAGTGGCTTTACCCGTTCAGTTTGCGTGGATGAGCTGAAATTTAATAAAGATGGCTCTATTACACCTTTTAAAATGAGCGAAGGCATTACCAAAAGCATTGCGCCCTTAAATCCCTACCAGATGGTTCAGGCTGAAACCATATCCTGGTCGCAGGGAGTTAAAGCCAGCCAAAACCCTAAAGTCGGCGTTTTTATTACAGCAACCAAAGATGGAGCTTATACCAGCGTTAAAAACGTTGACTTCGGCACTCAGGGCGCAGCTTCGTTTTCAGCAAGGGCGGGCACTACGCATAATGGTGGCGTTACCATGGAAATCCGGTTGGACAAACCAGATGGTCCCCTCGCCGGAACCTTAAAAATACCCATGACCGGAGGCAGCGATCGTTGGGCAATAACAGATCTCAAACTGGACAATAAAATTAAGGGTATACATGATCTGTTCTTTGTTTTTAAAGGAAAAGCGCCTTCAAATATCTTATACTTCGACTACTGGAGGTTTATAAACTAATGATTGCAGTAAAAAAAGCAGGCATCTGATGGACAGTTGGAGTATTCGATAATTTTGAAACCGATATCATTTTATTGATAAATAGGTTGTTGCTATTGTCGCCAGGGCCTTCAATTATTAGATGTTTTCAAAAATTGCAATCGATTTAAAAATTTTGTAAAAATTGGCGAAGGGTCCGGTTCTTTTAAACGTCAAACCGGCAATACAAATTTTATGAGACTAGCTGGATTTTTCTTTTTTATAATGCTCAGCATTAGCGGATATGCCCAAACTGTAAAAGGTACCTTGATGGATCCTGTTGAAGGTATAGTGGTAAAAGGAGTAACTGTTCAATTATTGAATGCTTCAGACAGCACTATACTGAAGACTACAACCTCAGACTCCTCCGGTACCTTTTTGTTTTCTAACCTATCTACCGGGAATTATGTGTTGAAGGCAACAGCGATAGGCTTTGAAAATTTTTCCAGGCCCTTTTCATTAACTGCTTCTGAGCCGTCGGTTGATATGGATGATGTTTATATTCCCAAAAAAACAACAAC
>JAESFO010000792.1_pt1 | contig 13540 bp, 11 predicted proteins | sample 9269421 | NCBI WGS metagenome assembly JAESFO01 (sample SAMN14502839, study PRJNA617101) | algae metagenome | isolation source: Nostoc desertorum CM1-VF14 and co-occurring heterotrophs from rocky... | place: USA: Clark Mountains, San Bernardino, California | collected 2000-06-05 | reverse complement strand
CCGAGAATCCCTCGATCACTCGCGACGTGTCGGGCGAGGGCGTTCAGCAGGCGCTGCTCAAGCTGATGGAGGGCACCACCGCTTCGGTGCCCCCGCAGGGCGGCCGCAAGCATCCGCAGCAGGAATTCCTTCAGGTCGACACGACCAATATCCTGTTCATCTGCGGCGGCGCCTTCTCGGGGCTCGAGAAGATCATCGGCGACCGCCTCCAGGGCAAGTCGATCGGCTTCGGCGCGCATGTCGCCGCGCCCGACGAGCGCCGCACGGGCGAGACGCTCAAGCAGGTCGAGCCTGAGGATCTCCTGAAGTTCGGCCTGATTCCCGAGTTCGTCGGCCGCCTGCCGGTGATCGCGACGCTCGAGGACCTCGACGTCGATGCGCTGGTGAAGATCCTCACCGAGCCGAAGAATGCGCTGGTCAAACAGTATCAGAAGCTGTTCGACATGGAGCAGGTCAAGCTGGGCTTCAACGACGACGCGCTGACCGCCGTCGCCAAGAAGGCGATCGAGCGCAAGACCGGCGCACGCGGCCTTCGCTCGATCCTCGAGGGCATCCTGCTCGACACCATGTTCGATCTGCCGTCGATGGACGGCGTTGACGAAGTGATGGTCGACAAGGACGTGGTCGGGGGCACCAAGGAGCCCGTGCGCGTCTACGCCGAGAAGAAGAAGGCCGGCGACGCCGCCTGACGGCGGGGGGCGCCGGCTAGGCTCCCTCAGCCGAAGCCCTGCGTCCTCGCCCAGGCGAGGAACAGCTCCGGCCATGCCTCCGCCGGCTTGCCTGCTGCCTTGCGCATCCCGAAGCCATGGCCGCCCGCGGTGAACAGATGCGTCTCGACCGGAACCTCCGCGGCTTTTAGCGCGGCGCGGAAAAGCAGGGCATTCTCGACGGGCACGACATTGTCGTCCTCTGCGTGGAGCAGGAAGCACGGCGGCGTGGCCCTGGAGACGTTGCGGTCCGGCGAATGCGCGGCCTCGAGGGCAGGGGAGGCGTTTTCGCCGATCAATTGCGCCCGTGAGCCCGCATGGGCCACCGGCTTGGTCATCGAGATGACCGGATAGATCGGCGCAGCGACGAAGGGACGGGCCGAAATAGCGTCGGCGTCGTCGACGCGCTTGTAGGTTTCGGCCGCGAAGCGCGTGGCGAGATCGGCGCAAAGGTGCCCGCCGGCTGAGAAGCCGATCGCGGCGACATGCTCCGGATCGAGCCCGTCCTGCGCGGCGCGGGAGCGGATCAGCCGCATGGCCCGCTGGGTATCGGACAGCGCCGTGTCCGGCCCCGCTGCCCAGCCGTCGCCAGGCAGCCGGTAGAAGAGCACATAGGCCGTGAAACCCCGCGCCGCGAGCCAGCGGGCAAGCTCATAGCCCTCATGGTCGACCACGATCCGCACATAGCCGCCGCCCGGCATGATCAGCACCGAGGCACCGTTGGCGATCCGCGGCCGGAAAACGACGAGGCGGGGGACGGCGACGCCGCTTACCGCCCGGTCGGTCAGCCCGGAATCCTTGCTGCGCTGGACCACAGTCTCCACCGGCAGCTTCGTCGGGCGGCCGGGCGCACCCTTGGGCCAGAGGTCGATCGTCTCGCTCGGCTCCGGAATGCCCGCAGGCAGTGGCGTATCCTTGGCCGCCGGTGGAGCAGTCTGCGCCGCGGCAGCGAGCGGCGCGGCCAGACCGGCGAATAGAGCGGAACGGCGGTCGAGCTTCATTGGCACCTCTCGTGGGCGACCGGCCTCAGGTGCCGGGCTGGATGTAGGGCACGCGGGCAAACAGCTCACGCTGCCATTCGCGCGGGTCGTTCTCGACGTGCGTGCGCACATCGAAGATCATCGTGGCACGCTTGTCGAGCGTGTAGCGCGGCCAGGCCGGCATTGCCTTGTGATTGGGATCGCCGGTCCTGGCGAAGGCGACGAAGCTCTCCTGCATCGCCTGCGACACCGTCCGCGCATCGGCAGCCGTCCCGGTCTGCGAACCCTCCGCACCCAACGTCCCGAACACGAGCGGAATGTCGAGCGAATGGAAGGCCCCGCGGCGCGGATCGGTGCGCGAGCCGAAGTCCAGCTGATAGACCCAGCCCGGCGCACCGGCGCGGGCGCGCTCTTCGGCCTCGATCACCTGCCCGCGCCAGCTGCGGCCCGCGGTGGTGGCGTCGTAGAAGACCTGCTCGGGCGACCAGCTCGGAAATTTGGCGCGATATTCGCTGACGACCCATTCGGGCAGGATGTCGATGCGCAGCTCGGGAGCGATACGTTCGGCGATATTGTCCCAGCTCAGATCGCGAACCTTGGGCGAATCGGGTGCGACGAAGGCACGCGTTTCGTCGTGCGTGTTGCCCAGGATCATCGGGATGCCGAGCGATTGGGGGTGGGCGTCGGGCCAGAAGGGGTGTCGGGTGAGCCAGCGCATGTCGAGAACTGGCCCGAAATAGACTCCCCCGCCGAGGACCGGGTCGGTCGCTCCCAATCCCTCGACCAGCTTTTCCACCGGCATTGCGAGCAATGCATCCAGGCCGGTTTCCTTGATGCCAAGCTTGGCGAGATAGGCTCTTGCCCGCGCAGTTGCGTTGAGCGGTCCCGATGCAGTGACCTGCTGCCCGCTCATCGTCGCGGCCCGGTGGAACAGGCCCTTCGCCGCGGGCATACCCATCATCGTCGCGATCTTGGCGCCGCCGCCCGATTGGCCGAACACCATTATGCGTTCGGGATCGCCGCCGAACGCCGCGATATTGTCGCGCACCCATTGAAGGGCGAGGATCAGGTCGAGTTGCCCCAGGTTGCCGCTATCCCCGAAGCGCGGGTCGAGCCGGGCAAGATAGAGATAGCCGAACGCGTTGAGCCGGTGGTTGACTGTCACCACTACTACGTCGCCCCTGGCGGCGAGCGCTTGGCCGTCGTTCAGCGGATCGGTCACGCTACCGGACGAATAGGCGCCGCCGTGGATGTAGAGCATCACGGGTTTGCGGGCGCGGGGGTCCGCCTCGGCGGTCCAGATGTTGAGGAACAGGCAGTCCTCGGACTGCGGACCGTAGCGATCGCTCGATTGCGGGCAGACGGGGCCGAAAGCATCGGCGCGCTGGATTCCGGCAGGGACCGGCACCGGCTGCGGTGCGCGGAAACGCGCGGCCGTGCCGTAACGGATGCCGCGGAATGCGCGTATGCCGCGCTCGGCCGTGCCATGGAACGCGCCCGCATTGCAGCGAACCGGCGTGAGATTCGCGCGGGCGAGCGCCGGCGCCGTGGCGAGCAGCGCGCCGGTTCCGCCGATCAGGGCGCGGCGGGAGAAAAGCAAACGGGCTTGTTCGCGACCACTCATGGCTTTTCCTCTCCCGATAACCCGCAGTAGCGGCTGTTTGCATCATCGGGTAACCGGTGTCAGAATTGATTGCAACGTTGTGCCCGTTGCCATTACCAACCACATAGAGGCCGATGACCCACGCTCTCCGCATCCACGTCGACGATCATGTTGCGACTCTGCTCGAGCCTGTTTCGGCGGGCGGTACGGTGACGGCGGAGGGCGCCAGCGTCACCGCAAATGCGGACGTGCCCAAGGGGCACAAGATCGCGCTGGCCGATATCGCGGCGGGGGCCGAAGTCGTGAAGTTCGGCTTCCCGATCGGCCGCGCTATCGTGGACATCCGGGCCGGCGATCATGTCCACAGCCACAATCTGGCGACGGGTCTCTCGGGTACGCTCGACTATCGTTATCATCCCGGCGATCGCCCTCGAGCGGTTCCGGCCGCCGAGCGAAACTTCCTTGGCTATGTCCGCGCGGACGGGCGCGTCGGCACGCGCAACGAGATCTGGATCCTGCCGAGCGTCGGCTGCGTCGGCCGCACCGCCGAGCGGATCGCGGCGGAGGCGGGGCGCCGCCACGCTGGCGAAGTCGACGGCGTCCACGCATTCCCGCATCCCTATGGCTGTTCGCAGCTCGGCGACGATCTTGGCGCGACGCGAAAGATGCTCGCCGCGCTCGCTGCGCATCCCAACGCCGGTGGCGTGCTGCTGATCGGCCTCGGCTGCGAATCGAACCAGGTCGCCCGGCTGCTCGAGGAATTGCCCGACAGCTACCAGCCGCGCATCCGCACACTGATAGCGCAGAATTCGGCCGACGAGGTCGAAGCGGGGCTGGCGCTGGTCGCCGAGCTCGCGGCCGAGGCGGCGAAGACACGGCGCGAGCCCGTGGGGCTCGACAGGCTCGTGCTCGGCGTGAAGTGCGGTGGATCGGACGGCTTCTCGGGGCTCACCGCCAATCCGCTGGTGGGACGGATGAGCGATCTGGTCGCCGCGTCCGGCGGTAGCGTGATTCTCACCGAGATTCCCGAGATATTCGGCGCCGAGCAGATGCTGATGGATCGTGCGGAAAGCGCGCCGGTGTTCGAGGAGGTCGTCGGGGTCGTCAACGACTTCAAGCGCTATTTCCTGAGCCACGGTGAGCCGGTTTCAGAGAATCCATCGCCCGGCAACATCGCCGGCGGCATCACCACGCTGGAGGAGAAGTCGCTCGGCGCGGTGCAGAAGGCCGGCCATGCCATCGTTTCCGACGTGCGCCGCTATGGCGAGCGCATCCGCCGGACCGGGCTCACCTTGCTCGAAGCGCCGGGGAACGACGCCGTTTCTTCGACAGCGCTCGCAGCGTCTGGTGCGACGGTGATCCTCTTTACCACCGGTCGGGGCACACCGCTTGGCTTCCCCGTCCCGACGGTGAAGATCGCATCGAACAGCGATCTCGCGCAGCGCAAGCCCGGCTGGATCGATTTCGACGCAGGGCAGGTGCTCACCGAAGGCTTCGAAGCGGCTGAGGGTGCATTGCTCGATCGGATCGTGGCGATCGCATCGGGTGCCGAGACCGCCGCCGAACGCAACGGCGAGCGTGAGATCGCCTTTTGGAAGCGCGGCGTCACGCTCTAGCTTCGTTGCACCAGCCGCACTCAATTTTTCGAGCAATCGCGCTTGCCCGTTGCCAATGACACCGGTTTCCCCTAATCGGCAGTGGAAATTTTCGCCGCCACAGGAACAAGGAAGGGGCCAGGTGGGATCCGTTCAATTCGCCGACGAAGCACGCCGAATCGCAGAGGCTTTCGTCGAGGCCCGCCGTGCCAGCCAGGGGCTTCCCGATTATCCGGGCCGCATTCCGCCAGCGCTCGACGATGCCTATCAGGTTCAGGACTTTGCAATCGGGCTCGACGGGCGCCGCGTCGGCGGCTGGAAGGTGGGCCGGATCAATCCGCCGCTGGATGGTGTCGATCGGCTTGCGGGACCGATCTTCACGGACAGCATCTTCCATGCGAATGGCGAGGCGATCGAGATGCCGGTCTTCGCGCAGGGCTTCGGTGCCGCGGAAGCGGAATTCCTGCTCCGCTTCGGCAAGGCGCCGCCTGCCGGCAAGCGCAGCTTCACCGAGGATGAAGCCGCCGATCTGATCGACGCGGTGCACGTGGGCATCGAGATCGCAAGTTCGCCGCTGCCGACGATCAACGAACTCGGGCCGACGGTCACCATTTCGGACTATGGCAACAACAATGGCCTGGTGATCGGCCGAGCGATTCCGAACTGGCGCGAGGCAGGAATCAAATCCTGGCCGATCGAACTGCTGATCAACGGGGAGCTGATCGGTGCGGCAACGGCCGAGACGATGCTGGATGGCCCTGTGGGGGCGGTGCGCTTCCTGCTTGAGCTGATGGGCGCGCGCGGAATTGCGCTCGAGCCCGGCCAATGGGTGTCGAGCGGGGCAGTGACCGGCGTGCATCGGGTGCAGCCGGGCGACGAAGTCCTGGCACGTTTCGGAGAAGGCTTCGACACGCGCTGCACGATCCGCGGATCATGAACGGCATCGCGGGCCGGATCGGACAGGTGCGCAGAAAGGGCGCGTGATGCAGGTGGCGCGGCGCGAGTTGCTGGGCGGACTTGTCGTCTCCGCTACCCTGGCGGCGATACCTGCCGCTGCCCGTGCGGGCGACGCTGATGCGGAGCTGATGCAGGCGCTCGATGGCGGCGGTTCCTATGCCGAGCGGCTGACGCGGCTCCAGCGCTTCGATGCCGCCGCACTTTCGCCCTCCCGCGGCATCGACCTGCTGACAATACGGGCAGCGCTCGCCGTCGATGCCGAGCTCTCCGCGCTGATCCCGGGCGGGAAGGCGGAAGGGCCGTATCGTCTACCGCTCCTCACCGAACCCGGCGTCTGGCGCCACACCAATGGTGCGCGAGCCTATAGTCTGCTGATCGGGCGTCAGGTCGGCGCCTCGGTCGATCCCGAGGTGGCGCACCGCCGCTTCGAGCAAGAGATCGCACGGCTAGGCGGGCGCGCCGACGAATTGATGCGTGGGCTCGGATTCAAGACCGGAAGCGTGAGCGCACGCTACAAGGCGCTCTTCGCAGAGCCGCGCTGGCATTATCCGGACAGCGACGCCGGCCGGGATCGTGCCGTTGCCGACATGAATCGCTGGCTCGACAAGGCGCGTCCACGCGTAGCGGCGCTGATCGGTGCGGTGCCGCCCGAATGCCTCGCGGTGCGCAACCGCCGCATGAGCCCTGCCGAGGAAGCGGCGGGCAAGAGCGGCTATCGTGAGCTTCCTGCCGGGGGGACGCCGGGAGCTTATGTCGTCGATCTCAAGGACATTGCCCGCCGGCCGAGCTGGAGCCTGCCGAGTGTGGTCCACCATGAGCTGCTGCCGGGTCACATGATCCAGAGCCCGATCGAGGCCGCAGCGAATCCGCATCCGCTTCGGCTCGCTTATCTGCCGGGATTCGCGGAGGGCTGGGCGATCCATGCGGAACAGCAGATGGCTGCCAATGATGCCTATCGCGGCGAACCCCTGGCCGAGCTTGGCCATATCCATTGGCTGCTGTTCCGACTCGCCCGCGGTCTTGTCGACACCGGAATCCACCATCGTCGTTGGAGCATTGAGCGTGCGCGCGCAGAGGTGGAAGCGATCCAAGGAGTGCCGGCCTATTTCGCGGCATTCGAAACCGACATCGAGCGGATCGCCCGCGAGCCTGGATTACGTGCCGTGGAAGCGCTCACCTGGCTAGGGCTGGCGGATCTAGTGGAAGCGCAGCCGTCCTCCGCAACACGCAGGCAACTTCACCAACGCATCTTGCGTGAAGGTCGCAAACCGTTGCGCCTGCTGCAAGAGGAGCAGGCGTGATACAGAGGCCGGATTCGATGCCGCGCTCGGCTTTCCTCGGGCGCCAGTTACCACTATCAGGAACGCCGTTGCGCTATGCGGGACGCCGATAAAGAGATGGGAGAGGCTGAATGAGCGATACCAGGGAGGCGGCCGTGATGGGCGCCGCGGGGCGCGTGGGGCGTTATCGGTGGGTGATCGTTGCGCTGCTCTTCGCAGCGACCGTGATCAACTATGTCGATCGTCAGATGATCGGCGTCCTCAAGCCGACGCTGATGGCGGACCTTGGCTGGACCGAGAAGGACTTCGCGGGCGTCATCATCTGGTTCCAGTTCGCTTATGCTGCCGGGTACATCTTCTTCGGTAACTTCATGGACCGCGTTGGCGCGCGGGTAGGCTACACGATTGCCTTCGTAATCTGGCAGATCGCCCACATCGCCCACGGCGCGGCCAGCACGATGACGCAGTTCGCAATGGCGCGCTTTGCGTTGGGCATCGGCGAATCGGGCAACTTCCCCGCGGGCATCAAAGCGGTGACCGACTGGTTCCCGGCCAAGGAGCGCGCCTTCGCCGTGGGCGTGTTCAACGCCGGCGCCAACATCGGCGCGGTCATTACTCCGCTCGTCGTTCCGCTGCTCGTCGTCGCCTATGGCTGGCGCATGGCCTTTGTGATCACCGGCGTGGTGGCGTTCGTGTGGCTCATCGCCTGGTGGATCATGTATCGCCACCCGCGGCAGCACCCCAAGGTCAGCGAAGGCGAACTTGCCTGGATCGAGCAGGATCCCGCCGATCCGGTCAAGCCGATGCCCTATATGACGGTGCTGTTCCGCCGCGAGACCTGGGCTTACTCGCTCGGCAAGTTCTTCATCGACCCGATCTGGTGGTTCTTCCTCTTCTGGCTGCCCGGCTATCTGTTCGAGCGCTACGACCTCAACCTTCTCACCTTCGGCGTGCCTCTTGCGGCGATCTACCTGATCTCGGACTTCGGCAGCGTCGCAGGAGGCTGGCTCTCGTCGAAGCTGATGGCGAAGGGCTGGACTGCAAATCGCGCGCGCAAGCTCACCATGTTCATCTGCGCCTGCCTGGTGATCCCGGTGACCTTCGCCGAATCGATCTCCAGCGTGTGGATGGCGGTGATCATCATCGGCATCGCGACCGCGGCGCACCAGGCCTTTTCGGCCAACCTCTATGCGCTGCCGGCGGACATCTTTCCGCGCGCGGCGGTGGGGTCGGTGGTCGGCATCGGCGGCACCGTGGGGGCGATCGGCGGCATGCTGATGTCCTTCTACGCGGGTGAGGTGCTGCAGCGGCTGGGAACCTATTGGCCGTTGTTCGCGGTGGCGGCGAGCGCCTATTTCCTCGCGCTGCTCTGCGTGCATCTGCTCTCGCCGCGCCTGGCGCGAATCGATATCGCGCAGGACGCCCAGGCCTGATTCGTCACCGGGAGTAACGGAGTAAGTCGATGCCTAAGCCGCTGAAGCTCGATCCCGATCGGCTCTTCCCCGCAGAGGAGCGCGTGCGTGAAATCGCGCGCGCCCTCTATGCCGAGATCGGCGGATTGCCGATCATCAGTCCGCATGGGCATACCGATCCCAAGTGGTTCGCCACCGACGAGAAATGGTCGAACGCGACCGAGCTGCTGCTCTCGCCCGACCATTATCTCTACCGGATGCTCTACTCGCAGGGCGTGTCGCTCGACGCGCTCTGCGTGCCGAGCAAGGCCGGGATGCCTTCTACCGATCCGCGCAAGGCGTGGCGGACGCTTGCGGAGAACTGGTACCTGTTCCGCGGCACGCCCTCGTCGATGTGGCTGAACCATGTGTTCGGCGAGGTGTTCGGGTTCGAAGTCGCGCTCGATCCCTCGACCGCGGACCTTTATTACGACACGATCAACGAGAAGCTGGCCAGCGACGCGTTCCGTCCACGCGCGCTGTTCGACCGGTTCGGGATCGAGTTCCTCGCCACCACCGAGGGGCCGCAGGACGATCTTTCGCCGCATCACGCGATCCACAACAGCGGCTGGGCGGGCCGGGTGGTCACTACCTATCGCCCCGACGCGGTGATCGACGTCGAGCACGAGCAGTTCGCCGGGGCGATGCGCACCTTCGCGGAAGTGACGGGCGAGGATGTCTATAGCTGGGAAGGCTATCTCGCCGCGCACCGCAAGCGCCGGGCCGACTTCCGCGCGGCGGGTGCCACTGCGACCGACCATGGTCACCCCACCGCGCAGACCGCCAATTTGTCGAAGGACGAAGCCGAGCGGCTGTTCCGCACGATCCTGTCGGATCGCTGGACTCCGCAGGATGCCGAGCTGTTCCGCGCGCAGATGCTCACCGAAATGGCGGCGATGTCGGTCGAGGACGGGATGGTGATGCAGATTCACCCCGGCAGCTTCCGCAATCACAATGGCGGGCTGTTCGAGAGCCATGGTCGCGACAAGGGCGCGGACATTCCGACGCGCACTGACTACGTTCACGCGCTCAAGCCGCTGCTCGATCGTTTCGGCACGAGCAGTGAGCTCTCGATCATCCTCTTTACGCTCGACGAGAGTGTCTATGCGCGCGAACTGGCGCCGCTGGCGGGGCACTATCCGTGCCTCAAGCTCGGCCCGAGCTGGTGGTTCCACGACAGCCCGGAAGGCATGCGCCGCTTCCGCGAGATGACCACGGAGACTGCCGGCTTCTACAACACCGTCGGCTTCAACGACGACACGCGCGCCTTCCTTTCGATTCCGGCGCGGCACGATGTCGCGCGTCGCGTCGACTGCGCCTTCCTCGCCCGGTTGGTGGCGGAAGGGCGGCTGCTCGACTGGGAAGCGGCCGAGCTCGCCCACGAGCTCACCAACGGCCTCGTCAAGCGGGCCTACAAGCTCGAAAACCCTGCGCCGGCGCCCGTCGCCGCCGCTGCCTAAGTATCCAAGAAAAAAGGAAGACCGATGTTCGATCGCACCTACTACGCCACGCACCCCGACATGATGGAGTGCGTCTCGAACGAGGAACTGCGCGACCGTTACCTGATCTCGGGCCTGTTCCGCGAAGGCGAGTGCGTGCTCAACTATACCCACGCCGATCGCTTCGTGATCGGCGGCGTGCTGGTGGGTGCGAGCCCGGTCAAGCTCCCCGACCAGACCGAGCCGCCGTCTGCCGCCGGTCACCCGTTTCTCGAGCGGCGCGAGCTGGCGATCGTCAATGTAGGTTCGGTGGAAGGTACCGTGACCGTCGACGGCGAGACCTTCACGTTGGGCAACAAGGACTGCCTCTACGTCACCATGGGCGCCAAGGACGTTCAGTTCTCCGGGGCCGGGGCGCGCTTCTACCTGGCTTCGTGCCCCGCCCATAAGGCGTTCCAGACCCGCAAGCTCTCGATCGCCGATGCCAATGCCCTCGACCGCGGCAGCCTGGAGGAATCGAACGAGCGGACGATCTACCAGCTCGTGATTCCCGGGGTGTGCGACAGCGCGCAGCTCGTCATGGGGCTTACGGTGCTCAAGCCGGGCAGCGTGTGGAACACGATGCCGCCGCACATCCACGAACGCCGCAGCGAGATCTATTTCTACTTCGAGCTCGATGGGCCGAACGATCGCGTCTTCCATTACATGGGTGAGGGCGAGGCGATGCGGCACATCGTGATGGCGAACGAGGAAGCGGTGATCTCGCCGCCGTGGTCGATCCATATGGGCTCGGGGACCAAGGCCTATGCCTTCATCTGGGCGATGGCCGGCGAGAACCAGGACTATACCGACATGAACGTGCTGGATATCTGCCAGCTGGCGTAAGTCGCTTGTTCCCCTCCCGTTTGCGGGTGGGGCTAGGGGAGGGCGTGGCTCGCGAGCGACACCTTCCGAGGTTCAGGCCCTCCGCCGACCCCTCCCGCGAGCGGGAGGGGAGCGCTGGTGGCGAGGGATGGGAGTGAATATGCAGAACCCCTTCGATCTTTCCGGCAAGGTTGCCGTGATCACCGGTGCGAATACCGGCATCGGCCAAGGCATCGCGCTCGCGCTTGCCGCCGCGGGCGCCGATATCGCAGCCGTCGGCCGCTCCGCGGCGACCGAGACGGTGGAGAAGGCGCGCGCCCTCGGGCGCCGTGCCGAGATCATCTCCGCCGACCTCTCGTCGATCGAACCTGTGGGCAGGGTTGTGGATGAAGCTGTGGATAAGTTGGGCGGGCTCGACATCCTGGTCAACAACGCCGGGATCATCCGCCGCAACGACAGCCTCGATTTCACCGAAGAGGACTGGGACGCGGTGATGGACACCAACCTCAAGTCGGTGTTCTTCCTGTGCCAGGCGGCGGCGCGGCACATGGTCAAGCAGGGCGGCGGCAAGATCATCAACATCGCTTCGATGCTCACCTTCCAGGGCGGCATCCGCGTGCCGAGCTACACCGCCTCCAAGTCGGGGATCGGCGGGCTCACCAAGCTGCTCGCCAACGAATGGGCGGCCAAGGGCATCAACGTCAACGCAATCGCCCCCGGCTATATCGCCACCAACAACACCGCCGCGCTCCAAGCCGACGAGACGCGCAACCGCCAGATCATGGAGCGCATCCCTGCGGGTCGCTGGGGCTCTCCCGACGACATGGGCGGCGCCGCGGTGTTCCTTGCTTCATCGGCCGCAGACTATGTCCAGGGCCATATCCTTGCGGTCGACGGCGGGTGGCTCGCGCGATGACGATTGCCTTTTTCGGGGAAGTGATGCTGCGGCTCTCGCCCCCTGGGCGCGAGCTGCTCTTCCAGACGTCGTCCTTCCAGGTCCATGTCGGCGGCGCCGAGGCGAATGTCGCCACCGGCCTCGCCTGCCTCGGCCACAAGGTGCGGATGGTGAGCGCGGTCGCGAGCAACCCGCTCGGTGCGGCCGTGATCGGCGAGCTTCGGCGTCATGGCGTCGATACTTCGACGATCGTCTCCGAGCCCGGTCGAGTGGGTATCTATTTCCTGACCCCCGGCGCAGGGTTGCGCGCATCCGAGGTCGTTTATGATCGCGCGCATTCGGTGTTTGCGGACCGTGACGCCGATGCATGGGACTGGGATGCCGCGCTCGAAGGCGCGACCCGGTTACACCTTTCGGGTATCACTCCGGCGCTCGGTCCCAATACTGCTGCCGCGGTAGTCGCAGCGGCCGAGGCGGCAGTCGCACGCGGGATTCCAGTGTCGTTCGACGGAAACTACCGCGCCAAGCTGTGGGAAGCCTGGGACAGCGACCCACGCGCCGTGCTCACCCAGCTGATCGGCCGTGCGGACATCCTTTTCGGCAATCATCGCGACATCTCGCTGCTGCTGGGCAAGAGCTTCTCCGGCGACGGGCCCGACCGCAGGCGCGAGGCGGCAGAGGCGGCATTCGCTGCCTTCCCGAAGCTTCAGCTTATCGCATCGACTGCCCGCCATGTGCAGGATGCCGACTGCCACCGTATCGCCGCGAGGGTCGATACTCGGGAAGTCGGGCACCAGACCGAAGAAGTGCTGGTTGCGGGCATCGTCGACCGGATCGGTGCGGGCGATGCCTTTGCCGCGGGAGTGCTCCACGGCCTGATCGAGGGCGGGGATGCGGCAGCGGCCGCCGAATCCGGCCTAGCCCTCACTGCGCTGAAGCACTCGCTGCCGGGCGACGCGAGCCTGTTCACCCGCGCCGATCTAGCGGCGTTCGATGCAGGTGGGATGGACGTGCGGCGGTGAGGGCTGGGTCTACGGCGGCCGAACTTCCTCAGTTGCCAGCGATCTCGCCTTTGCCATCCTTGAGCTTGGCTTTGACGCGTTTCGACCGGATCTCTCCAAGCACATCCTCCATTTCATAGAGAAGTGCGCGGCCTTCATCAGCCTTCCCGTTGCTATCCGCGGGATCGTCAACGAAAAATGCCTTTGCTCTCGCCGCCAAATCGATGAGCCGGGCATAGTGCTCCTCACCCAATTTTCTGCGAACTGCACCGAAACTTTCCACGAGCTGATGGAACCTGCTGTCGATGTTTCGGTCGGGGAAATAGCCGGTCTCATCGACGAAAGTGGGAGCGTCCAAGACCATCGAGCTGACGAGGTCGTGGATTTCGCTCACCGAACCAGGAATATACGGAGTCAGATCGTGATAGTTGCTGACATAGGAGCGGGTCATCATTTCGTCTCCGGTCGGGGTATGACATAGGTATGTCCAGAGCCAAGTTGGCTTGGACGGATCACTACGAGATGGCTGGGCCGAAAGTCTGCATAGAAAAAGTCCCGCACTTGTGGAGTTCTCAAGGTCTTCAGGGTTAGTGTCATATCGAATATAACCTTACCGACTCTGGCGTCAGGTATTCGGAAAGTTAAGCCGTAGACTCATAAGCGCGGAGCCACAGGCGCATTGAAGCGAGTTGCACCATAGCGAGGAAGTTCGCGGCAAGCTTGTCGTAGCGGGTGGCGACGCGTCGGAAGTGCTTCAGCTTGGAGAAG
>JAESFO010000791.1_pt1 | contig 13547 bp, 11 predicted proteins | sample 9269421 | NCBI WGS metagenome assembly JAESFO01 (sample SAMN14502839, study PRJNA617101) | algae metagenome | isolation source: Nostoc desertorum CM1-VF14 and co-occurring heterotrophs from rocky... | place: USA: Clark Mountains, San Bernardino, California | collected 2000-06-05 | reverse complement strand
AACTGTTTTGGGAGCGATCGCGTTGCGGGTAGATTCATCGGTTAAAACTGCTCAAATGCTTACCATATATACATTTTATCAGTTTGAAGCTCCGCTTTTTTCTGAGTTTGTGAGAAATCCGGGGTAAGCCGGAGTCAAACTGGGGACTGGGGAAGAGTCCGCGATCGCTTCATCTCCATGCAAGTCAATTTTCCCAATTTGGGTGATAAAAATACACCTCTAAAAGAAAAACCTAAAAATAGGTGAAATAAATAAACTAAAAATGGCTTTATAGTTAATAAGTAATACTTCAGGTCAAAAAACATACTCATACATTTGTAGTGCATAAATACTACAGATGTAGGTTTTAATTAAAGAAAGCGTGCAAAGGTTCCTATTTTAAAGAATTTGTACAAAATCTCCCCGTGCTTTTGTTGCTTTCATGGCAAATGATGTCTTATCGGAATAAGCCGCTCTTTAATCGCTATCATGCCATGAAACTATAGAGTCATTTTCAGTTTATTTTTTGAGAGTGCTGACGATGTAGCATTAAGGTAATTATGATGAATTACGTGATTAAATGAGCGCAGACAGTTACGGTTCAGCTAGATGAAACACAGATATACTGATATCAATAAATACAAACTCGACTAACAATAAACGAAATTGAGTAGATTGAAAGTTTGCGTGTCTTTACTCAAAAAGCATTAATGAATAAACAGCGATCACAAAGAGATACGAAGTGTTCAAATTTGAATACTTCGTAAAAAGCATTAATACATTTAGTTAATGTTTTAAGGAGTTTGACTACGTATGAATAGACGTAAAATAACTAATAAAATGCTGGAATAATGCGGAATTTTTTTAATCCATTTTAAGAGAGCGTTCTGATTTGAAATATTAATTTTTTCATTTTCTGAAATATCCAGCAAGCAAATGTCTAATTCTTTAAAGAACTGTGACTTTTCAACATCGAGAACTACAGGTAAATCTTTTCTGATAGAGTTGTTGACCCTTCTTATTGTAGACACGTAGTATTCACGAGCATCTAGCCCAAGCAATGCAAGGAGTTTATCATTACTTTTATACTTGAAGTATGTCATACTAAAAATCAGCAGCAAGAAGAACTTGCAGACTAATTTTGCCTTCAATCCATTAGAAAGTTGTAGTTGGGATTTAATAATTGCACTAAAAAAATCTCCATGTCGATTCTCATCTTCACTCCATGATTTATAGAAGCCAAAAATAGGATAGATGGAGTATTCAGGATGAGATTCTAAATGCTCGAAAATGGTTATGTAATAACAGCTAGAAATTCTCTCAGACAGATAGGTAGAGTAGATAAACCATGAAAAAGGTAGAAAAATATATTTTCTATGTTCTTTCTCTAGAAAACCTAATCCAGGTTTAATATGAAAATCTAAGAGGGCTTTATTTAGAAAACTAGCGTGACGGGCTTCATCACGAGACATCAAGGAGAATCCATGTGAAAGGACGCTGTTTGTTTCCTTAAGTTCATATGATAATTCTTTGTATAGGATAAATCCTGAGTACTCAGCAGCACAGTACATTTCCAGAAGTTTAATTATGAGTTCTCGCGCCTCACCTTGAATGTGATCCCAAGACTGCTCAAATTTCTCGTCACGTATATACTTGTCTTTAGTGTAATCGTTCTTTAGATTGGCGATAGCAGTACTAAAGGCTCCTTGAAAATTTAAGGTATCAGTACTAGAAAAATTTTTGATGTTAGTTGTATAAAATCCTGGGGAAATGAGAGTTTCTTTTGCTAAAACCTCAGTGTTTGACTGTGTGCTTTCAACATATCCCATATTCTAAATCCTTTATTAAATGTCAGTCTCAATACTACTTTAATAGAATAACCTTAAGCTTGATTTATCGCCTTTTCCTGCACCCTCGCAGACATTAGTGCAATTACCTTAACCTCTCACTGATGATGCTTCACTCATCTTGCTCTCTTGGTACTGCCTACTATCTATACGAGCGTGTATGCTGAGAGAGCTTTTTTACAACCTGTCCGACTTTTCAAACATCCTCTGAGATAGATGTATTGATTTACAATAATTTCAGTCAATATATCGGTTGAACTGCCTGCCTTGCGGAAGTTAAACCACAGCAATTGCTGCTAAGGAACGTGAGTGGCGGTATTAGACCGCAGTGCTGTTAAATTAATAGTTAGGACTACCCGTTGTGGCTAACGATGACACCTTAAACATTATCGAATTGCTAGAAGAAGTGCGAGCAATAGCACAGCTTGGATTGAACTATTCAAAAGACGTTTACGATCGCGAGCGCTACGAGCGACTTCTTGCTCTTGCTTCGGCACAGTATTCAGCACTGTGTTCCCTCCCTAGTTCAGAAGTAGAGAAGCGATTTCGCACAGAGCTAGGTTACATTACGCCGAAAGTGGGAGTGTCCGCTGCAATATTAAACGACCAGGGCCAGTTATTGTTGGTTCAGCGAACTGACGATAGTACGTGGTGCTTGCCGTGTGGTTGGGCTGAAGTTCGAGAAACGCCACAGCAGTCGATTGTGCGCGAAGTGCTAGAAGAAACGGGTTTGCTTGTGGAAGTTGGTTCGTTGATTCGTCTTGGTTGGCGTATGCCTGGAGATTTTGGGCAGCCGCACACCACTTATCACCTCCAGTTTTATTGCACGGTTGTCGGTGGAACGTTGCAAGAGTCGCATGAAACAACGAAGATTGGGTACTACGATATATGGTCTATCAATAGATGGCATCTCGATCATCAGGTTGAAGCCGAAACAGCACACCAGTATTGGGGCAATCAACACAGTCAGGGCTAGGTATGTGGTGACTCATCAGTGTAATCTGTCGCCACGGGTACGAGTTTTCCTTGAGTTTTTAAATAGCTATTGCAGTCAGTTTTTGGGAGAGATGGAGAAGAACTTGAAGAAGATGGCATGAAGAAGATAGAACCAATCAAAAATAAAATACCCTCTGATAAGTGCAGTAGAGACATGGGTGAAAAATGTTGAGCAATCTCAAACATTGAATCAATTAGAAACAAACCAGAACCGAACAAAAATAACCAACTTGCGATCAAAACTCGTTTTTCCACCTAATTATCCTTCGCTAAATCGTTTAGAAATTGAAGTGTTCGAGGGAAAATTCCTGTGCTGGTTTTATAACTTCCCTTTCATAACACTTTGTAACGAGATCGATTACAATTACAATTTAAGAGAATTTAAAAGCTCTGGAATACTTGAATCTTGCGCGTTTGTCAAAATCTTGCTGTCAGTTTTGGAATAACTCAAAACTCTTATGGCAAAGACATCTCAGGTCAATAGCACCCCGCCACACAAGTCAGAAATTCCTATCCCAATCATGTCCAGTGAAACCCTTGGCTGGCAACCACTGCTAGTTGAGGAATTTCAGCAACCTCCTGGGGGAATCGATCTACCAGAAGCCTGGGCAGGACACTCCATCGCGCTTTGTTTAGCCCCTCGTCCCCATCGCATCTCTCAAGTGGTGGGAGATCGCCGCTACACTGGTCTTTACTCAAAAGGCGATATCTCAATTACTCCGGCTGACATTCCTGCATCCTACCGTGCAGAAGGGAACGATCACTATCTTCACGTCCTAGTGCCTACCCAATTTTTTCAATCCGTTGCCCAACAAACAGCAGAACTTGACCCCACTCGCCTGGAATTAGTAACGGAATTTCGTATGCGCGATCCTCAACTAGAGCAAATCTTGATGCTGCTTAAGGCAGAACTCTACAAAGGAGGTGACGGCATTGGGCGGCTTTATGTCGAATCGCTGGCAAATGTGTTAGCCATTCATTTATTGCGGGAGTATTCTAGCACCCAGCCCCGTATCCCACGGCATCCAGGAGGCTTGGGCGATCGCCAACTCCTACAAGTCTCGGAGTACATTCATGCCCACCTCGATCAAGAAATCAAATTGGTTGATCTTGCCACTGTTGTGTCGGTGAGTCAATTTCATTTCAGCCGCCTGTTCAAACAATCAATGGGAATGTCACCGCATCAGTATTTACTGCAACTGCGAGTGGAGCAAGCTAAACAGTTATTGAAAACATCGAAATTGCCGATCGCACAGATTGCGCTTCAGTGTGGATTTAACAGCCAAAGCCACTTAGGCAAGGCATTCCGAGAAGCAACCGGAATGACTCCTAGTGATTATCGCCAGCAATAAATTAAGAGCGTTATTATCAGGTAACTGAGGCAAGAGTTGCTCAAAAACACAGTCAGTAGACCAAAAAATTTTGCCAAACCCTAAAAATAAAATATAAAAAGCGATTATGACCCATTTATAACGTTGTGGGCGTTTTTATCCCAGGTTTTAGATACGGATAAAACTTGCCATAATGCTGTGAGTAAAATAATTGCTCCTAAAAGCTGGTGAAGAAGTAAAAATTCCGTCAACAGATACAAGCGGATATTGTCACTACTTCGTAGCTTAATGTGGTCGGCTGGAACTACTTACACCACTCCTCCATTACGCAAATCAAAAGCAAGGTACTCGCCCCCATTTAATTAACTTTATTCCCTCTCTTATTACCAGCAACTCCTCAAAAACGCCTCCGAATTTATTTCACTTTGCTAAAAGTTATTGCTCACAAGGTCGTTCCCTCGCGCCCAGGTAGAAGTTGTCCAGCAAATAATCCTCGTAGGCTGTTGTGAACAAATTCTTGAATCGTGTAGGGGGTTGCTCGCATCCGAGCCAAGGCAAATAAGCCAACCGTGGTGCCAAATAGAGCATCAGTTGCAGCCGCAACTGATGCGGCGCGTGGTAAATCCTCCTCTCGTTGAGCGTGATTCAAATGTTGGGTAAAAAAGTCCTTAATTAATGTGACCTCCTGATCAAGAGTTTGCTGAAGTTCAGAAGTTGGAATCTCCGCAGACATTAACAAATTCATTAGAAAACATCCCCGTCCCATCCCCTGAGTTGTCGCATGTGCCATCGCTTTATTGAAGTAATCCACGATCGCATTCATCCCTTGATGGGATGTTTCGTAGTTTGCTCGGAATTTCTGCTCATACCGCTCAAAGGCAGTATTCAACAGCACCTCTTTTGAGCCAAACGCATTGAACAAGCTCCCGCGCTTGATCCCCAAATACTGAGCTAGCTCATCTAAAGACACAGCACTATACTCATGCTCCCAAAAATACTCACACAGCTTTTCGGTCACGGCATCTGCATCAAATGATCGAGGTCGAGGCATGATCATGAATCAATTAACGAACGAATAGAATTTTATTCTTGACGAATTCGACAAAAACTTTTATTCTTGTCCATATCGACAAAAACAAAAGCTGAGTTTAGTGTAGCTCATGATGAAATGCTTTAGCGATTCAATGTGAAGGAATAGCGCGATGGAACGATGGTTGGAAGTGACCACAATCCAGTTGTGGCAACGTTGAATTCCCGATAGCGATTTCTAAAAAACAGAGCATCGCACAGCAAATATATTCATCACAGTGAGGAGTCATTGAATGCTAAAAAACTCGTTTACTTCTCTCTCCACCATTGCTCAGGTTTTGGCAGAATCATTTGCTGACGATCCCAGCTTTGAGCAAGTCTTCCCTCAAACTCCTGATCGTTCATCAGCTATCCGTGCGTTTTTTGAGCCATTTGTGGCAGATGCTAGCAAACGCGGCAAAATTATCATGGCACCTAATTCGCAAGGTGTTTGCATTTGGTACCCGGCTGAGGTAGAAATTTTTGACGAACGATTTGAGCAAATGGTGGTGGAAATTATTGAAATCATTGTCAAGGTTGCTGGAACAGAAACAGCACAATTTTGGCAATATCTGATCGAACAAGTTGGGAGACACGAACCGCAGCAACACCATTGTGAAGTGTTTTTTCTTGGGCTGAAGCCATCTGCACGGGGAAAAGGCATCGGTCAAGGTTTACTCAAACCTGTCCTCGATTACGCTGATGAGAACCAAGTTCCCTGTTATCTTGTTTCCTCAAATGCTCGCAATATCTCCTTCTACGAGCGACATGGATTTGCAAAATATTGCCCCATCAAGATTACCGACACTTACTCTATGACGGGCATGTGGCGGGATTTTGTTAATCGCTAACAATCTCTCCAATCTATTTGCGTTGAGCGAATGTCACCCGCTATTGCTAGTACACGACTGGCGATCGCTACACTCAAGAGCGGATGGGTGCTTACCTTTCCTTTTTTTAAGCATAAAGTGAGCAAGTTGCTCATCTTATGCTTACAGTGACAAGAGCGATCGCTCCTCCTAATACAAAATAAGTAACTCTTATCTTTTATCCGGCAAAAACTACGATTAAAACTACTTTTCCCTAGACACAACACTTTCACTAACATGCTGTCGGTTTGCAGACTAAATGAAATTCGTGCGGACTAAGTGAAATTCTATTGCAGACTAATTGAAAACCTGTTGGTGTAACCCTGATTATTTCGTAGCTACAGGCGATCGCTGTTGGGGAGAGTTTTTACTCAAAGCCTTGTAGGGTAATGAATTGGAACGTTTTATCCCTATTTTGGGGAAAATTTCATTTAGTCTGCGAATTTAGGGGGAAAATTTCACTTAGTCTGCAAAAAAATTTCATTTAGTCTGCAACAAAGATTGCTCAAACCCTTATTCTTGCGTTAAAAAAATTTCACTTAGTCTGCAAACCCACAATGCGAATCGCTGACTGGGCATATTGGCAACGAGAATAGAAACTATTGCGTTGCCGATGAATTTTGGTTATCCCTGGTATCGCTTGTAATGGATAAGTCAAGCAATACACAGGTGAAGTGCTAACTTCTAGTTATAATTATCCGTAACTTATTATAGGCACAATGCAACTATAACTTTGACTTGGTGTAAAGATAGTTTACAAAAGTTGCTCAGGCGGTTGCCTTAGTCAATGGGAATAAAAAAGTTTAACAATTTCTGTTAAGTGCTTTACCCCGCTCCAAGCATCCGTCCATAAATCGCTTGAAAGAGCCTCTACGCCGCACCCACGCTACGTTATTACTAGAGCGATCGCCATCGGCTCATAGCGGTTACGCCATCGCTCTTAAGCTCTTCAAAGATTTCTGATCTTATTTCCCGGCAACTCTACTATTATCGAGTCATCAGTAATGGGGAGTATATTTTCCACTGTTGTAGAGTTTCTTGTTCTTGACTAATAAATTTCGTCTTCTTCATCTACCCAATCTTCATCCCAGAGAAGTTCATTGTAAACCTTAGTAGCTTGAGATATTTTTAGGTTGTGAGCTGCTGTCACACAATTTCTTGGTTGCCAGCCAATGAGGGCGTATCGAGCATGTAAATATCTGACAGCATTTTTGCAGTCATTAATTACTGGAATATCCTCAAAGATATATTTTCGCAATTGGACTCCTAAACGAATTGCCTCCATTTCATAATTGTGAAAATAGGATTCTTCAACATCAGGTGTAGAAATCAGCAATCCTCTCACCCAGGCATGATTTTTATAGATAGCCTTCGCTACAACTAAATTGACTTGTTTTGGTGTCCAGTTGCTCCGAAGTAAAAAGTTATCTATTGCTGATTCATCATCTAAATCTATATCTACGTTAGATTCTGAAAGTATTTCCGAGATATCTGTATTTTCTAGGAACAGTTCGTACCACTCTTGAAAAGTTTCGGGACTAAATAGTTTTCTGGCTTCTTCAAATGAAATTTTCTCCCATCCTGCATCTGTAACTATTTCGTTACCAGTCCTTGTAATGAACAGATTCTTTTCTTCTAGCATCCAAGGGAAGGATGTCTTGTGATGTCTTCTCTTTCGTTTACCCATTCAACTACCTGATGCCATTGCGATGTCTGCGATGAGTCGCCTAAGCGTTTATGCATTCAATTTTAGTGCTATCGTTAATTATCTTTTAGGCTTCTTTATCAAAAGAAAACTTCTGTATGTGACAATGCGTACACACAATAGCAACGTATTTTTTTCAGCTATCTTTACTAGGTTTTTACCCGCAGAAATCATCCACGCGGATATCCCGCCAGACATCAGAAACCTGCCAGCCGGAATTGCCCACCGATTGTACTGGAGGATTGTCAAGGAATGGAACATAGTCAGGAACTTTAGGCTCTGAAATCGCTACTGGTTTCTCCTCAACCTCAACCACAGGGGCTGGAGAATTGACAGTATTAGCTTGAAGAAGTTGGTCTTCAGCCTCCTCGATTAATTTCATCTGTCTCAGCGTGAGCTTGTCGGATTTTTTGATGATCTTCTTCGTATCTGTATCATTAGAAGTTTTCATTGGCTGTTCTCTCGAAGACATTGGCTTAAATTTGTCTGAGTAAATTTGGGAGAAGTTAGGTATAAATAATTTGCACAGAATTAACAAGGTACACCAAATTTATGGAAAATACGAGTCTCTTGTTGAGGAATTTATTAATTGTGTACAAATCTGTTTTCTGGTAGATGCCCCAGCATAATAGGAGCACAGATGCAAGTATTAAGCGATCGCTTCTTTCAGGCGTAACCCGCCGCAGGCATCGCCAAACTGAAGCAGCAAAAGAAAGAGAGACTGGTGCAATACGCTTGGGTTGAACTTTAGTGTTAGCCAACAAATGTTAGAGAATGTTGGGTTTCGTTCCTCAAACGCCACTTGGTAAGTAAGCGGGAATGCTAAAAGCGAACAAGTCGGGGAACCACAAGGGCACAGTGGCTCCCCAACCTACGCAAATTTATTTTTCTGGCTTAACCCAAGCGCATTGAGACTAATTCGTAATTAAGCTTTGGCGAAAAACCTTTTTTTGTATAATCCCAGCAATCCAACTACGCTAAGACCAAGTAATGCTGATGGATCGGGTACAGAAGTTTTTTGTGCTGTAAAGCCAGTTTCGTAAGAAGTCGTTATACCTCCAGATGATATTGAGTAGCTGGCTTCAATTGCTTGTACTAGCCCTTGTGTACCGATGGGAATAGAAAAAGTGCCATCCGCATTTTTTGCGACTTCTTGCCCAAGGTATTCTACAGTAACTGAATCGCTGACTGGTTTGCCTTGAGCCAGAATTTGAACTAATAAACTGCCTGACAAATCCTCAGCAAAAGGGTTTTGTAAAGGTAAGATTTCCAAGGGTAGATCGAAGGATTGTGCTAAGGCATCTGACCAGCTATACAAAGCTTTAGTGTACTTGAGCAAATGCCTAACATTTTGGTAGTTCCCAACTTCGGAGACTGTAATATCGTAATAAGCATCATCACCTACTTCCGCAACATAGCCATTATCCAATGATGCTGTAATCGCGGCTACTTCTTTATCAGCAGTCAGATATAACTGGTCTGATGTTTGATTAATGCTAAAAGGAATTGTTTGTTTGTTTATATCGTAAACTTCTGCTCCTGTGAATTTTGTCACATCATAGAATTGTGGACCTTCTTCGGGATGCCCAAATAATAAATTGTATTGAGCATTTTCTTTCTCAAACCAAATAACGTGAGCGGAAGCTGGTTGAATAAAGCATGGCAGAATAGCTGCCGCTATGAGCAGACCCGGAATTTTTTTGAGCAACATTTAATTCTCCTGAAAGTTGTATTTGGTCTTAATGCTTAATTACGTAATCAGAAAACCAGCTTTTTTAAGACTGAACAATCCCCCCGCCAGGGATAAAATTTAAATATTTATATTTTCTTAAGTTTTCCTAAATAGTCAGAATAAATTGAAAATTATTTATTTGAAGAATAACTATCTTTAGATAGAGATTAAGGCTAAAATAATAAATATTAAATGTATTTTTTCAACTACAAATTTTATTTATAGCGTTTCCTAAGCAACTGAGGTACACTCAAATATTGTTTACTAAGATTAATAGCTTTGAAAACGTACCTCACGCTTGCCGGGAACCAGTATAGCTACTATTCCCCATTTAAAGTGCGATAGCCATAATAGTAGATCCTTAACTTCGTAATTACTTTACGCTTTCTCCAGTTGCATTTTGTATTATTCCAGCAATCAGAATTATTAATCAATGTTATCAAATTAATAAGTTATACCGAACCATAAGTTTTCATTGTACTAGTATTAAAAGGCAGATTTGATGAGTTATATTTGATTATTTTTATGAGCTTTATGATAGTAAGAATCAAGTAATTTACTCAATTTTATTAAACGCTTTGTCCGATACTAATAGTTTGATCGTTTTGAAAATCTCCTTTCAACGCTCTTTCGACATTGAACCTGGTTACAGAAAAAAATGAATCAAGTGATCCATCGGATTCGCTGACCGATAGTCTTACTTCACTATCCTCGATTGACTCTAACGGTCACCGATAACTATTGCATCCGACTGTTGTACAAGTCCCGCAAAGCTCTCCGCAGTTAGAAAGCTGCCATCAATATGAACAATAGATATTTTTTGTCCAACGTCAGTTATATAGACTGTCGGAGAGTCAACTTTTTCACCATTGTCATCCACATTTTCAACAACTGCGCTTTCTACTCCAATAGCTTTGTTCAACGACGTTTCAAAGAATCTATAAGCAGCTATCCCAGTTATAAACACACAAGCTGAAACAGTAACTAAAATCTGGCTTCTTCTCATTTAGAATTGACCAGCTTCTTGATTTGGTGTTGATAGGTATTGAGCCGAGATACGTGTAAAAACCTGCAAGATGGTCTGGAAACCGTTGCTATATCTACGTTTCAAAGATTTCTGGTGGAAGATTAATAGCAGCCTCCAATGGTTGGGGAATATTATGTAAATTCACCACATAGTCACCGTATCTTTTGATATGTCTTGTTATGTATGGACTCATTGCTGCAAGGTGTCGCATGGGAATCAATTCTCCCTGTGACATCAACGTTTGGATAGCCAACGACATATCAACCGTATTCTGCAAAATAACTGCGCTTGCTACCAAATCAAGATATTTCAGCCGCTTTTCCTGCTCAATAGGATCATTTTCAGTAATCGCTCCCAGCTTACCGAAGAACACCCAGTCCAGAAAGGCATTGTACATCTCCACAATATTCGTTATCGCTGTAATCTCATGCCGAAGAGCCACATTAGAAACATAGTCGAGCAAAAACATTGTTCGCACTACCTTGCCCAACTCAAGAAAAGCTTGATAAAGTCGATTTTTCTTACTATAGCTACCCAACTTACGTAGAAGCGTCGAAGGCATCACCTTACCTGCCTTAATTGACAGTACTACACGTATCATGTCATACCAATGAGTCTTGATTAAATTCCAATTGACCACGCCCTTAAACAACGGTTCGATATACTTGTAGGTAACATCTGCGCTGGGGCGAACAAAAATTAAATCCTTCCAGTTACGGATACGCGGCATCAATTTGATACCGAGAAGATAGGAAATAGCAAACACAGGCCCAGATTGACCTTGAGTATCTGCGTGCAAAGTATCAGGTTGAATATCTGATAGATTTTTCAACAGCCCATCCAAAATATAGACAGCCTCCCACACACCACAGGTGATAAAGTGGGTAAACAAAGCAATATATTTATCAGAGACATGGTGATAGGCGATACCACCGTAACCGCCGTAGCGGATGTGATACTCGCTGTGTAAATTATTCTCGTATATCTCAAACTTGCTTCCGTCAGCAGCAGCCTTTTTCCCTGTACCCCAGCAAGACGGTAAACTAAAACGGTTGTACGTATTGATAATATCCCGAATTGCAGCTTCAATTTTGGCAGCACTAATATGGCGGCGGTTTGTATAAGAAATCATGTGACTTGTCACTGCACCTTGGGAATGACGAGCCATCTGATTAGGGCCAAGATTACAGCCGTAGCTAAAGGTAGTAAAAATATAACGTTCAGCAGGATCAGATATTTTTGGTTCGCTTCCCGAAAATAAACCAAAATGCCTTGTCCAGTTCAACCAATGCTCAACATTACAAAGGATTTCTAAGATACTGCGCTCCGGCATCAAAGCTCGAATTTTTGATTCTAATTCTTCCACTTCATTCGTTTGGGCTAGGGATGGGATTCTTTTAAGTACAGGTTCTCCATCTTTATTGATAGTGAATTGTTTATCAACCGCACAAATATTATCTACAACGAAAGCTACCTGTGCTAATTTATCTTGTAGGTGTTTAACAAAGTCATCTGGGTTAGCAGGAAATTCAAGTAAGCGACAGTATTCTTCTATCAAAGGTTCGCATTCAGCATGACTCAATAATTGTTCGCGGAAATCGGCGTAACTTGATGAACCCACAACACACGCATCTCCTGTTTTAAATTCAGTTGCTAGATTTGAAAAGATGCAAATTTCTAACTGCTGACGAACCAAAACTTCAGTTCCATCAATTTCTTCTACAACTAGCGCACGCCAGTTACTACTAATAAAATCTAAATCAATCTCAAAAGGTAAATACTTGGCGCGTTTGTGTTGATTTTCTAACACGAAATTTAATACTTCAATTACTGACTCATCAGCAGAAGTAGAGAGAATATTTAAAGAACGTACCAAACTAAAAAGTGCTTTCCGATTGGCAGAATAAAACCGCCACATCAACGGTAAATGGTTATTGGTGTTGTACGCTGCAATCTCATCCAACTTTTGCAACAGCAATTCTGTACCACCATGTTCATCCAAAATTGATTGCACCTGTTCTCCAAAAACAGCATTATCCTGAGTTTCTTTGGCTTTTGTAGATGCTTTTAATACTTGCCCAAAGGTAGCCAATAACTCTGATGTTTCAGTTAAATGTTTGTCGCGTAATTCCTGCAATCGCTGTTTAGCATTATTTTGAATCTTGAGGATACGTTTAATAAACATATCAACAAGATAATCACGGGTGTTAACCTGTGCCTCGTACAATAGACATAACAGCAACGTCCGACGTTTGGGTAAATTAATATCTTGAAATTCCGAGATATCCAAAGCCCTAGCCTGTGCTGCAAAATGTCTAACTTTGGTGATGGCAATACTTTCTAGCAGTCGCTTGGCATCACCAAAGGTCATAAGAATATCAAACTTACTTTGTAGGAGTTTTATCCCACTAAGTTTGGCACTTTTAGGTGGCGATTTTAGTAAATTAAGTGTGGCATTTTCATCAACTTCATTATTTGTAACCGCTAGTAATTGGTCTAAATAAATCTGCTCGTTGATGGAAAGACCCTCAGAACAAAGTGCAAACAAGCGATTATTGACCATTGACCGAATATGGCGAATTAATCGGTCAAGGGTACTAAATGCTGGTAACTCGTATCGTTCTTTAACTAATTCTTCAATTGCTACATTTATTAAATCAGCAGGATGGTCTTTAACCTCCGCAGCTTCTGCAACTAATGCGGCTATTAATCTTTGACCTGCTTTATCATACTGTTTGACTTTCAGGTAATCCCGAATCGCCTGAAGATAAGTGTAGCGTTGGCGTTCGGATGGAATTGCTTTTACCCAATCTTGTAACTTTAAACACGACCGTAAATGACGGATAACCGCAATTGGTACTAGTGAGTCATTTGGCACGCTTATAGCCATAAAAAAAAGTTAATGGCAAAGTAAAAGTATGAAATGCTAAATCTAAGGAGGGCAATGTAGATATGTCACGTTGTCCAAAAAACCCACTACGTTCGTTGACGGA
>JAESFO010000790.1_pt1 | contig 13552 bp, 10 predicted proteins | sample 9269421 | NCBI WGS metagenome assembly JAESFO01 (sample SAMN14502839, study PRJNA617101) | algae metagenome | isolation source: Nostoc desertorum CM1-VF14 and co-occurring heterotrophs from rocky... | place: USA: Clark Mountains, San Bernardino, California | collected 2000-06-05 | reverse complement strand
GTCGTCGTCGGCGGACACCACGCCGGCCCGGGTGACGACGGTCCGTGTCCCCACCCCGCGGTCCAGGGCCGGGCGCCCGGATGCCGATCCTGGAGCGCACGCGAGCGCCGGCCGAGCGCCGGCGGCCGCGGTTCACCGGGGCCTGAGCGCAGCGGGCCCGGCCCCGACGAGGCGCAGCGCGAACTCCGCGAGCTGCCAGGCGACCTCGTTCTCCCCCGGGCCCGCGTCGTCGCGGAACCACACCGCGACGCCCATCCCCTGGTCGAGGATCGCGTACGACGCGAGCTGCGGCGACGCGACCGAGAAGGCCCCGGCGTCGGCGCCGTCCGCGATCAGCCGCCGGAAGCGCTGCTCGTAGTCGGCGCGTCTGGCGAGGATCTCCGACCGGTGCGGTTCGGTCAGGCTGCGCAGCTCCCGGTTACCGACGAAGGCCTCCACCCGGTTCCGGGCGTGGAAGCGCACGTGCGCCTCGACGGCGCGGCGCAGCCGTTCGACCGGGTCGTCGATCCCGGCCACCGCGGCGTCGTGCTCGCGGATCAGCGCGTCCATGGTGGCGTCGATGACCGAGGCGAGTAGCTCCTGTTTGGAGCGGACGTGCTTGTAGAGGCTCGGCCCGCGGATCCCGACGGCGGCTCCGATGTCGGCCATCGTCGTCGCCTCGTAGCCGCGGCGGGCGAACTCCGCCAGCGCCGCCGACCGGATCTGATCACTCCGCACGGCTAGCAGTCTATAGCCGCGATGTGAGATGTGGCTCCCGACGCTGTCCTCGGCTGCCGCGATGCTGCTACAAGATGGCTAACAATCATTAGCCGATGGAGGAGACATGGCGGTCGACCTCGCCCAGGACGCGCACGTGCAGGACCTCGCGGAGCGGACGGCACGCTTCGTCCGGGAGGTGGTGGTCCCGGTCGAGGAGGCACACGGCGGCGTCCTGCCGTCGGACGAGGAGCGGGTCCGGCTGCAGGACGCCGCCCGCGCCGCGGGCGTGTTCGCCCCGCACGCCGCCCCCGAGTTCGGCGGGCACGGCCTGGACATGTGCGGCCGCGCCGCGGTGTTCACCGAGGCCGGCTACTCGCTGCTCGGCCCGATCGCGCTGAACATCGCCGCCCCCGACGAGGGCAACATCCACCTGCTCGAGCGGATCGCCTCGGAGGACCAGAAGGTCCGCTACCTCGCCCCGCTCGCCGCCGGGGACGTGCGCTCGTGCTTCGCGATGACCGAGCCCTCCCCCGGCGCCGGGTCCGACCCCGACGCGCTGTCCACCACGGCCACCCGGGTCGACGGCGGCTGGCGGATCGACGGCCGGAAGTGGTTCATCACCGGCGCCGACGGCGCCGCGTTCGCCATCGTCATGGCCCGCACCAGCGGCGTGCCCGGCGACCGTGGTGGTGCGACGATGTTCCTCGTCGACGCCGACAACCCCGGCATGACGATCGGCCGCCACATCCCGACGCTGGACGAGTCGCTCTACGGCGGGCACCTGGAGGTCGAGTTCTCCGACTGCCGCATCACCGACGACGCCGTGCTGGGTGAGGTCGACGAGGGCTACCGCTACGCCCAGGTCCGTCTCGGCCCGGCCCGGTTGACCCACTGCATGCGCTGGCTGGGCATCGCGCGCCGCGCCCAGGACATCGCCGTGGCCTGGGCGGCGGAGCGGCAGGTGTTCGGGTCGCGGCTGGCCGACCTCGGGATGGCGCAGGCGATGATCGCCGACAACGAGATCGACATCGCCGCCGCGCGCGGGCTGATCCTGCACGCCTGCTGGGAGCTCGACCAGGGCCGCCCCGCCGGGATGGAGGTCTCGATCGCCAAGACCTTCACCGCGGAGGCCGTGTGGCGGGTCGTCGACCGGGCCCTGCAGCTCAACGGCGGCCGCGGCGTCTCCGGGGACGTGCTGCTGGGCCGGTTCCTGCGCGAGGTGCGCCCGTTCCGCATCTACGACGGCCCCTCGGAGACCCACCGCTGGTCGATCGCCCGCCGCGCCGTCGCGCGGGCCACCCGATGAGCCCCGACGGCCTGGACCTGACCGCGCTGGACGCGTTCCTGCGCCTGCACGTCGACGGCTACCGCGGCGGGGTCACCGCCGAACTCGTCTCGGGCGGGCGGTCCAACCTCACCTACCGGGTCACCGACGGCGAGCACGTCTGGATCCTGCGCCGTCCCCCGCTCGGCACGCTGACCCCGTCCGCGCACGACATGGGCCGCGAGTACCGGGTCGTCGCCGCCCTCGCCGGGTCCGGGGTCCCGGTGGCACCGGCGGTGGCGCTGGCCGACGACGCGGTGCTCGGGGTGCCGTTCGCGCTCACCGGGTTCGTCGACGGGATCGTGGTGCGCAGCGAGGACGACCTCGCCGCCCTCGACGACGCAGGCGTGCGGGCGACCGCGTTCTCCCTGGTCGACACCCTCGCCGCGCTGCACGCCGTCGACGTCACCACCGGCCCGTTGTCCGAGCTGGGCCGCCCCGCCGGGTACCTGCGCCGCCAGGTCGAGCGCTGGTACGGCCAGTGGCAGCGCGTCGCCACCCGCGAGCTGCCCGACGTCGACACCCTGCACGGCCTGCTCGAGGCGACCTGCCCGGCCGAGAGCGACCACGCCGTCGTGCACGGGGACTTCCGCATCGACAACGCCATCCTCGACCGCGACGACCCCACCGTGGTGCGCGCCCTGGTCGACTGGGAGATGGCCACCCTCGGCGACCCGCTGGCCGACCTGGCCCTGCACGTCGTCTACGGCGACCCCGTGTTCGCCCCGGTCCTGGCCGGGGCCGCGGCCTCCACCAGCCCCCGGATGCCGGGTGCCGACGAGCTCGTGGAGCGCTACGCCGCGTCGTCCGGGCGCGAGCCGCGGGACTGGGCGTTCCACCGCGGCCTGGCCTACCTCAAGGTCGCCGTCATCGCCGAGGGCATCCATGCCCGGCACCTGCGCGGCGACACCCGCGGCGATGGTTTCGCGACGGTCGGCGAGGCCACCGCACCGCTGGCAGCAGCCGGTGTGCTCGCCGCCTGCGGCTGATCCACGGGCTCGGCGTCGATCCGCTCGTGCTCGGCGTGCTCGAGCAGGCGGTCGGGCACCTCGGCGGGCGGGCCCTCCGGCAGCGCCCGGACATGCGGGATCGTCGCCGCAGCCCGGGACGCACTCACGGCCGGCGTCGTGCAGCGCACCGCTCAGCGGCACCTCGCCGGTCGCGCGCCGCAGGTCGGGACCCACGTCCGCGCCGCGCGCGGCGTGCCCATGAGGCCGGACGCCGCCCGCGCGTCGATGGTGTCGGGGACGACGACCCGGTCGCCGTGGCGGCTGGGCGGCCCGGGCAGACCTCGTCGACGCAGTCACGATCGGGCCCTCGGACGATTGGGATCCCACCGGCCGGGTAGGGCCTCCACAACGGGTGTGGCGCCGGCACGGCGGCACCAGCAGTCGACGGTGGAGGTTGCCCCATGGATGGACACAGCGACGACTACTCGGAGGCCGACCTGGAGGTCGGGTCGCCCGAGGACCACGCCGTCGGTGCGACGGCCGTCGCGGTGTCGATGAAGCGGTCGCTGGAGCGGATGGGCCCGTCCCGCACCGCCCGCACGCTGCTGAAGCTGAACCAGGCCGAGGGCTTCGACTGCACCAGCTGCGCCTGGCCGGACCCCGACCCAGGGCACCGCTCGGTCGCCGAGTTCTGCGAGAACGGGGCGAAGGCGATCGCCGAGGAGGCGACGACGCGGCGGGCGACACCGGAGTTCTTCGCCCGCCACAGCGTCGCCGAACTCGACGACCGGTCGGAGTACTGGCTCGGTCAGCAGGGCCGGATCACCCACCCCATGGTGCGACGCCCCGGCGGCACGCACTACGAGCCGATCGGCTGGGACGACGCGTTCCGGCTCGTCGCCGACGAGCTGAACGGCCTGGACGACCCCGGCGAGGCCACCTTCTACACCTCCGGGCGGGCGTCCAACGAGGCCGCGTTCGTCTACCAGCTCTTCGCCAGGGCGTTCGGGACGAACAACCTGCCGGACTGCTCGAACATGTGCCACGAGTCGACCTCGATCGCCCTGCAGGAGTCGATCGGGATCGGCAAGGCCAGCGTGACGCTGCCCGACCTGCTCGAGGCGGACGTCATCGTCATCGCCGGGCAGAACCCGGGCACCAACCACCCGCGGATGCTGACCCAGCTCGAGCACGCCAAGAAGAACGGCGCCACGATCCTCACGATCAACCCGCTGCGCGAGGCCGGGCTGATGCGGTTCAAGAACCCGCAGACCCCCCAGGGGGTGCTCGGGCGCGGTACCGACATGTCCGACCTGCACCTGCCGGTCCGGGTCAACGGCGATCTGGCGCTGTTCCAGGCCATCGGCTCGCTGCTCGTCGAGTGGGACGCCCTCGACCACGAGTTCCTCGACCGCCACACCAACGGCTTCGACGCCTGGCGCGAGCACGTCGCCTCGATCGATCGCGACGCCGTCACCCGGTCCACCGGGCTGTCCTGGGCCGACATCACCCGGGCCGCGGCCCTGTTGCGGGACTCGCGCAAGACCGTCTTCTGCTGGGCGATGGGCCTCACCCAGCACCGCAACGGCGTCGCGACGATCAAGGAGGTCGTCAACGTCGCCCTGGCCCAGGGCAACATCGGTCGTCCGGGCGCCGGGCTGTTCCCGGTCCGCGGCCACTCCAACGTCCAGGGCGACCGCACCATGGGCATCTGGGAACGCGTCCCGGACTCCTTCCTCGACTCCCTGCAGACCGAGTTCGCGTTCGACCCGCCCCGCGCACACGGTTTCGACACCGTCGACAGCATCCGGGCCATGCGCGACCGCCGGGTGAAGGTCTTCGTCGGCCTCGGCGGCAACTTCCTGCAGGCCGCACCGGACACCGACGTCACGACCGCGGCACTGACCGGCACCCGGCTGACCGTGCAGATCTCGACGAAGATCAACCGGTCGCACCTGCACGGCGGCCGGACCGCGCTGATCCTGCCCACCCTGGGCCGGACCGAGCGCGACGTCCAGGAGTCCGGACCGCAGTTCGTCTCGGTCGAGGACTCCACGTGCTCGGTGCACTCGTCCCGCGGCCCGCTGCCGCCGGCGAGCCCGCACCTGCGTTCCGAGGTCGCGATCATCACCGGGATCGCCGAGGCCACCCTGGGCGACCGGTACGGCATCGACTGGGCGGCGATGCGCGGGGACTACCGCCGCATCCGCGACCACATCTCCCGCGTCGTGACCGGGTGCGAGAGCTACGAGGTGAACGTCCGCCGCCCCGGCGGGTTCGTCCTGCCGCACCCGCCGCGGGACTCGCGGACCTTCGAGACCGCGTCCGGCCGCGGGGAGTTCGAGGTGTCCCCGATCGAGGTACTGGAGGTGCCCGACGGGCACCTGCTGCTCCAGACCCTGCGCAGCCACGACCAGTTCAACACCACCATCTACGGCCTGTCGGACCGCTACCGCGGCATCGAGGGCGGACGGCGGGTCGTGTTCTGCCACCGCGAGGACATCGCCGCGCTCGGGTACACCGAGGGCGACCACGTCGACCTGATCACGCGCTGGGACGGCGACGAGCACGTCCGGTGCGCACCCGGCTTCCGGCTGGTCGCCTACGACGTCCCGCGGGGCACCGCGGCGGCGTACTACCCGGAGACGAACCCGCTGGTCCCGCTCGACGCCACCGCGCTGAAGAGCAACCAGCCGGCGTCGAAGTCGGTCGTGATCAGGCTCGGCGTCGCCGGCAGCACCGAGTGCGACACGCGGGGCGCCCAGGGTGCGGTCGGCGACGACGAGGGCCACAAGTCCCGGCCGGAGGTGTCACACCTGTCCTGACCGCGGGGCCCCGACCATCGTCCCCACGACGCCGGCTCCGCACGGGAGCCCGCGTCGTCGTCGTGGAGTCGGTGTCGGGGACGTGCCTCAGACCAGCTGACGGGTCAGGAACGTGACCACGCAGGCGGGCTTGGCCGCGTCCTCGACGCCGATCGTCATGGTGATGGCCAGCTGCAGGCCGCCTTTCACCTCGGTGACTTCGTCGAGCACCGCGGTCGCGCGGACCGTGCTGCCCACCGGGACCGGGGACGGGAACCGGACCTTCTCGCAGCCGTAGTTCACGACCAGGCTGAACCCGGTGATCTCCAGGATCTCCGGCAGCAACCGCGGCACGAGCGAGAGCGTGAGGTAGCCGTGGGCGATGGTGCCGCCGAAGGGGCCGTCCTTCGCGCGCTCCGGGTCGACGTGGATCCACTGGTGGTCGCCGGTGGCGTCGGCGAACGTGTCGACGGCCTCCTGGGTGATCTCGTGGAGGTCGCTCCGGCCGAGCTCCTCGCCGAGCGGGAGCGCGCGCACTCCCTCGACGCCGTTCGCGGTGCGGGCCATCTCAGTTCCCTCCGAGGTCGAGCGGAGCAGGCAGGTGGTCGGGCAACTCACCCTTCAACGGGCCGGCGAAGGCCTCCGCCACCTCCTCGGGTGACCAGCCGCCCGCGTGGAGCTGCTCGGCGATCTCGGTGGGGTGGGTCCAGAGGGCGATGCGGTCGCCACCTGCGGCGATGGCCTGCCCGGTGACCTCGGCCGAGGCGGCCGAAGCGAGGTAGACGATCACCGGTGCGGCGTCGTCGGGCGAACCGAGGCCCCGGCGACGGATGTTCTCCGGCACCGGCTCGCCGCGGTCGACGGCGTCGACGAGCTCACCGAGCCCCGGGATGGTGGCGACCATGCGGGTCAGCGCGGTCGGCACGATCGCGTTGACGGTGACCCCGATCTTGGCGTGCTCCGCGGCCCACGTGCGCATCATGGCGACGATCGCCCCCTTGGAGGCCGAGTAGGCGGTCTGCCCGAAGCTGGCGCGCTGACCTGCCGGGGACCCGACCAGGATCAGCCGCCCGCCCTCGCCCTGTTCGCGGAACCGCGCCGCCGCGGCCCGGCCGCAGGTGAACGTCCCCCGCAGGTGGCTGTTCACGACGAGGTCGAAGTCGTCGTCGGTGGTGTTCCTGAGCGTCCTGTCCCGCAGCGCGCCCGCGTTCGTGACCATGACGTCGAGCCGGCCGAACTCGCCGACCGCCCGGTCGACCAGCCTCTGCGCCGTCTCGGCGCCGCCGACGGCACCGACCTCGGCGACGGCGGACCCGCCCGCCTCGAGGATCGTGCGCACCGTCTCCTCGGCGACGTCGCCGTCGAGGTCGTTGACCACCACGGACGCACCGGCGGCGGCGAGCGCCCGGGCGTAGGACCGGCCCAGGCCGCGACCCGATCCGGTGACCACGGCAACCCTGCCGTCGAGCATGTGTCCTCCTCGTGCGCCGACCAGGCGCTGTCGGCGGGTGTCGGTCGTCCTGCGCGGCGGCGGCCCGGGACCGCCGACTCCGCGCACTGCGCTCGACGCTAGAGAGGGGTCCGCGCAGGCGGATGCCGCCGATGACGGGTCCCCCGGCCGCTTCCGTCGTGTGCGGACTACGTCATCCGTCGCGAGGCGGGACGGCAGACCGGCCGACGTCGATCGGTCATCGCTCGGAGGTCCCGCGCTCGGCGGCCTGCCTAACGTGAACTGCCGGGCCACGTGTGCCCGGTACACCCGCACGACTCACCGAGGAGCGCCGCATGGACGCCAGCCGGCTGACCGCGATCGACGTGCACACCCACGTCCTCGCGTCCGTCACCGAGAAGGAGCGTTCCGGCTCCGGCTCCGACGCCCTGGCGGGCACGTTCGGGACGATCCCCGAGCTGACGGTGCCCGAGCTGGCCGACTACTACCGCGAGCGCTCGATGGCCGCGATCGTGTTCACCGTCGACTCGGTGACCCGAACCGGCCAGGGGCCCCGGGTGTCCAACGAGGAGATCGCCGAGCAGGCGACCGAGTACGCGGACACACTCATTCCGTTCGCCAGTGTCGACCCGGGCCGCGGCGCCGAGGCGGTGCGGATCGCGCGGAGGTTGATCGACGAGCACCGCGTGCGCGGTTTCAAGTTCCACCCCAGTGACCAGGGCTTCTTCCCGAACGACCCGGCGGCGTACCCGCTCTACGAGGTCATCGCCGAGGCCGGGCTCCCGGCCCTGTTCCACAGCGGGCAGACCGGGGTGGGATCCGGTCAGCGGGGCGGGGGCGGTATCCGTCTGAAGTACTCGAACCCGATGCACCTCGACGACGTCGCGGTCGACTTCCCGGACATGCCGATCATCATCGCGCACCCGTCGGTGCCGTGGCAGGACGAGGCACTGGCCGTGGCGGGCCACAAGCCGCAGGTCTACATCGACCTGTCCGGCTGGTCCCCCACGTACTTCCCGCCGCAGCTCGTCGCGCAGGCGAACTCGCTGCTCCGGAAGAAGGTGCTGTTCGGCTCCGACTTCCCGGCGCTGTCACCCGACCGCTGGCTCGCCGACTTCGCGAAGCTCGACATCAAGGAGGAGGTGCGCCCACTCATCCTCAAGGAGAACGCGGTCCGCCTGTTCGGCCTGGACGGCCCGGGCGAGCCCGGGGAGGTCTGACGCATGGACGCCTCGTTCGGCACGGTCTTCGAGGGCGTCGCCGCCCGGCTCCCCCACGCCGTCGCCCTCTCCGAGCCCGGGCGTGACCTCACCTACGCCGAGTTCGACGACCGCGCCGCCCGCCTCGCAGCGGCCCTCGAGGCGGCTGGTGTGGGCCCCGGCGACACGGTGGCCTGTTACCTCTACAACGGCGCCCCGTACCTGGAGACCGTGTTCGCGGCGTTCAAGCTCGGCGCCATCCCGGTCAACGCCAACTACCGGTACACCGCCGACGAGCTCTCGTCACTGCTCGACGACGCGGACGCCGCCGCGCTCGTCTTCAGCGGCGAGCTGGCGGGCAACGTCACGCACGCGGCGTCGAACGTCCTGACGCTGAAGTTGCTGGTCCGGGTCGGGGACGCCCCCGAGGACACACCCGGTCCCGGGGCGCCCGACTACGAGCGGCTCCTGACCACCTGCGATCCGCGGCCGCACACCCCGCGGCCCGGCTCGGACCAGCTGTTCATGTACACGGGCGGCACCACCGGCACGCCCAAGGGCGTCATCTGGCAGCACTCGGACCTGCTGCACAGCCTCGCCGTGCCGATCTTCCGACCGCTCGGGCGGGCCGGCCTGCCACGCTCGGTCGACGAGGCGGTCGAGGTCGCCGTCACGGCCCACGACGGCGACGCCGCACCGGCGATCATGCCCGTGGTCCCGCTCATGCACGGGACGGGCTTGTTCAACACCCTCGGCGCGCTGCTCGTCGGCGGCCGGGCGATCACCGCGCAGCCCGGGCGGCTCGACCCCCGCCACGTCTGGGAGTTCGCCGCGTCCCGGCGGGCGAGCACGATCATCGTCGCGGGCAACGCGGTCTGCCGGCCGCTCGTCGACGAGCTGGTCCGGGCGGAGCAGGACGGGAGCCCGCACGACCTGTCCTCGCTGCGCGCCGTCCTCAGCTCCGGGACCGCCCTGAGTGACCGTCTCAAGCAGGCACTGCACGAGCGCGCCCGGATCACGATCACCGACGCGATCGCCTCCAGCGAGGGCGGCCCGTTCGCCTTCGCGGTGACCACGTCCGTCGCCGACCTCCCCTCCCGGTTCCTCCCCGTGCCGGCGACCACGGTCATCACGACGGACGACCGGATCCTGGAGCCGGGCGACCCGGAGACCGGCGTGCTCGCCTACAGCGGCCCCATGCCGCTCGGCTACTACAAGGACAGGGCCAGGACCGACACCACATTCCGCACGGTGGGCGGTGTCCGCTACGCCATCCCCGGCGACCTCGCCCAGCTCGAGTCCGACGGCTCGATCACGTTCCTCGGCCGCGGTTCCGGCGTGATCAACACCGGTGGGGAGAAGGTCCATCCGCAGGAGGTGGAGAACGTCCTGCTGGCCCACCCCGGCGAGACCGACGCCGTCGTCGTCGGCACCCCGGACGAGTCCTGGGGCGAACGGGTGGCAGCGGTCGTGGCGACGTCGAAGGACCACTCGTTGTCCGAGGGCGAGCTGCAGGAATGGGTCCGCACGTCTCTGTCGGGCTACAAGGTCCCGCGGACCGTCGTGCTGGTCGACACACTGCCCCGGACCCCGACGGGCAAGCTCGAGATCGCCTGGGCGAAGCAGATCGTCGAGCAGAAGCGACACTGACGCCTGCCGGGGCTGCCACCCCCGGCTCCGGAGGGCGCGGACACCCGGACGAACTGCGCGGCGGGGCGGGGCTCAGCGTGCGCTCACACCGGGTCCGGGAACATCCGCACCGCCGTGACGTCGTCGCCGGCCGGGACCCGGTCGAGGCCGACCATCCGGTCGACGACCATGTTCTGGAAGCGGTGGACGGGCTCCTCGAAGCGGAAGCACATCCGGCCGCCGCGGAAGGCCGGGTCCACCAGGCCCTGCTGGACCCGCTCGACGATCTCCAGGTCCTGGCGGTTGACCAGGTCCCAGAACGCCTCGAGCTGGTCGAGCCCCGCGCGGCCGTCCTCGTCGTCGACGAACTCGGGGTGGGTGAGCAGCACCGCGGTCTCCTCCGTCCGGCCGGCCGCCACCGGGCGGTTGAACAGCACGAAGGCGTGGTTGGGCAGGACCACCAGCGCGCAGCTGGGGAACAGCCAGACGAAGCGGCCGCTGTCCGCGTCGCCGGGGCCGAGCGTGCTCAGCGGCGCCGGGCCGTCCCAGCCGCCGGCCTCGGTGTTGCGCGACACCGGGGTGGTGCACATGCCCGTGTACATGCCGGGGCCCTGCCAGCGGTAGTGGTCGGAGAACCGCGAGACCCGGTTGAGCTCGGGGTGCACCCAGGGCAGGTGGTAGTACTCCATGAAGTTCTCGCCGACGAGCTTGTAGTTGGCCGCGACGTCGTAGCGGCGGCGACGGCGGGGCGACCAGGTCTCCAGCCGGTGGCCGGCGAACCGGGCGGGCAGGTCACCGAGCTGCTCGCGCAGCGGGCCCGGGTCGCGGCCGAGGTGGACGAACAGCAGGAACCCCCAGCTGTCGACGGCGACGGGGAGCAGCGCCTGGTCGGCGCGGTCGAAGCCGGTTGCGACCGAGGTGTCGAACACGGGCTCCTGCCCGGCCGGGACGTCGGAGCCCTCGAACAGCGGGGTGCCCAGGCACGCGCCGTCGGTGTCGTAGGTCCAGCTGTGGTACGGGCAGCGGATGCGGCCGCGCCTGCCGACCTCGCGGGCCCCGGCGTCGAGCAGCCGGGTGGCGCGGTGGCGGCAGACGTTGTGGAAGGCGCGCAGCTCGCCGTGCCGGTTGCGGGTGACGATCACCGACCGCCCCGCGACCTCGACGACGACGCAGGCGCCGTGCCGGTCGACGTCGGCGGTGAGGCCGACCGCGACCCAGCCAGTCGCGAACACCCGCTCCCGTTCGAGGGCGAAGAACTCCGGTGAGGTGTAGGCGTCGGGCAGCAGGGTCGACGCCTGGTCCACGGGGAGGCGGGTGTGCCGGTAGGTGGCCTCGTCGCCGAACGTGGCGGGGTCGACCGGCCGGGCGGGCAGGGCGTCGTGGGGGGCGGGCGCCGGGCCCGGGGTGACCGGGAGGTCGATGCTCACGGGGGTCTCCTCTCGTCGCGGGACGGACGGGCTCAGGTGTGGAAGCTGCGCGGAAAGGCGGGGTCGGTCAGCGCGGGCCGGGTGACGGAGAAGGCGTCGACCGGATGCGCCGGCTCCTTCCCGAGAGCGAGGTCGGTGAGCAGCCCACCGATCAGCGCGGCGAACTTGTACGCGTGCCCCGCCCCGATGGCGACGACGACCTGCGGGGTGCCGGGCAGGGTGTCGAGGACGAAGTCCTGGTCCGGCGGGACGGTGTAGAGACAGGTCCTCGAGTACAGCTCCGGACCGCGGAACCGCGGCAGGTGCCGGGCGAGGAAGGCGTCGTAGCGCTCGCGGCGGACCGGGTCGGGATCGAACGAGCGGCCGTCGGCGGTGGTCTCCTCGCCGCCCATGTGCTGACCGAGCTTGGTCGCGACCTCGCCGTACACCGGGAAGCCGTAGAAGTTGTGCTCGCCGTGCCACATGAACACCGGGAAGCGGCCGGGCGAGAACTCGGCCAGGTGCGGGGTCGCGTAGTAGGTGACCTGCTCGCGCAGCACGGTCAGCGGCAGCCGCAGCCCGACCCCGGCGAGCAGCTGGTTGGTCCAGGCGTCGGCGGCCAGTACGACGCGGTCGGCGTGCAGGGTGCCCCCGTCGGTGACGACCGCGACCCCGCCGCCGTCGGCCCGGATCGACCGGACCGGGGTGTGCGGGCGGACCTCGGCGCCGTGCGCCCGGGCCAGCGCGACGTGCACCGCGTTCGCCCGCGCGGCGTCGACGATGCCGGACTCCTCCTGGTAGAGGGCCTGCTCACCACCGGAGGTCCGGAACTGGGGCCAACGCCCGGTGAGGGCGTCGGCGTCGAGCAGCTCGTAGCCGACGCCGTGGCGGTCGAACAGCGCCGTGTAACCCTCGATGTTGCGGGTACCGGTCGCGGTGCCCGCGCGGGCGACCCGGTCCTCGATCACCAGCCCGCCGGTGCGGGTGACGAGCCGCTGACCGGACTCCTCCTCGACGGCGGCCCAGGCCCGGTAGGCGGGTGCGGCCAGGGCGGCGTAGGCGTCCTGGTGCTGGGCGAGCCGGATGATCCGCGAGTGGTCCTGGGAGGCGCCCCGGTGGTGTCCGAGCGCGAACTGCTCCAGGCCCAGTACCCCCGGCCCGAGCTCGGTGGCGAGCCGGTGCAGCGTGGCCGAGCCGAGCCCCCCGAGGCCGATGACGATCGCGCGGTACGCACCCATCCGTCGTGCTCCTGCCGTTCCGCGGTGTGCTGACGACGACAGGGTGGGCGCCGGAAACCATTCAGGTCCATCACAGAATCGGACCCGGAATCTTGTACGTTCCGCGAATGATCGACCGGAGACTGGGGGTGCTGGCCGCGATCGCCCGGCACGGGACGGTGACCGCGGCGGCCGAGGTGTGCCGGATGACGCCGTCGTCCGCCTCGCACCAGATGCAGGCGCTGGCCCGCGAGCTCGGGGTGACGCTGCTCGAACCCGACGGGCGACGGGTGCGCCTGACCGCCGCGGCGCGGACCCTGCTGACGCACGGCGAGACGCTGCGGGCGCAGTGGGAACGGGCGCAGGCCGACCTGGCGGCCCACCGCGACGGCGACGCCGGCGGGGCGCTGCGGTTCTGCGGGTTCTCCACCGCGGCGGCGGCCGTCGTGCCGGAGGTGCTGGGACGGCTGCGCACCGCCCACCCCGGGTGGGAGCTGCAGCTGCGGGAGTGCGAGCCGGCCCGGGCGTTCGACCTGCTCGCCGCGGGTGACTCCGACATCGTGGTGGTCGTCGCGACGTCGAGCCTCCCGCCGGTGACCGACCCGGCGTTCGACCAGCGGACCCTGTTCGACGAGCCGCTGGACCTGCTGGTCGGCCCGGACCACCCGCTGGTCGGACGCGCGGACGTGGCGCTGGCCGACACGGCCGCGGAGCGGTGGATCTGCAGCAACCCGGGACGCGCCTACCACCAGCTCGTGACGATGGCCTGCGCCGGCGCGGGGTTCACGCCCGACATCGCCCACCACGCCGACGAGTGGGACACCGGCGCCGCGCTCGTCTCCCGCGGGTTCGGCGTCGCGCTGGTCCCCCGCCT
>JAESFO010000789.1_pt1 | contig 13564 bp, 9 predicted proteins | sample 9269421 | NCBI WGS metagenome assembly JAESFO01 (sample SAMN14502839, study PRJNA617101) | algae metagenome | isolation source: Nostoc desertorum CM1-VF14 and co-occurring heterotrophs from rocky... | place: USA: Clark Mountains, San Bernardino, California | collected 2000-06-05 | reverse complement strand
CATGCAGAACCACGACAACCTGATCGGCGGCGAATGGCGCGCCGGCGCGAGCTACAGCCCCAACGTCAACCCCAGCAACCTCGGCGACGTGCTGGGCCACTACACGCAGGGCGACGCGAGCCATGTCGAGGCGGCCGTGGCCGCCGCCACCGCGGCCTTCCCGGCCTGGGCCACGGGCAGCGTGCAGGCGCGCTCCGACGCGCTCGACAAGATCGGCAACGAGATCCTCGCGCGCAAGGAGGAACTCGGCACGCTGCTGGCGCGCGAGGAGGGCAAGACCAAGGCCGAAGGCATCGGCGAGGCCACGCGCGCGGGCCAGATCTTCAAGTTCTTCGCGGGCGAGTGCCTGCGCCTGTCGGGCGAGCTGCTGCCCTCGGTGCGACCCAACATCGGCGTGGAGATCACGCGCGAGCCCGTGGGCGTGGTCGGCCTGATCACGCCGTGGAACTTCCCGATCGCCATTCCCGCCTGGAAGATCGCGCCCGCGCTGGCCTTCGGTAATTGCGTGGTGATCAAGCCCGCCGACCTGGTGCCGGGCTGCGCCTGGGCGCTGGCCGAGATCATCAGCCGCTCGGACATTCCGGCCGGCGTGTTCAACCTCGTGATGGGCCGCGGCAGCGTGATCGGCGATGCGCTGGTCAACCACCCGGGCATCCATGCGATCAGCTTCACCGGCTCGGTGGGCGTGGGCCGCAACATCGCGGTGCAGTGCGTGAAGAACGGCAAGAAGGTGCAGCTCGAGATGGGCGGCAAGAACCCGCAGGTGGTGCTCGACGATGCCGACCTCGCGCAGGCGGTGGAACTGAGCACGCAGAGCGCCTTCTATTCGACCGGCCAGCGGTGCACGGCCTCGAGCCGGCTGATCGTCACCGAAGGCATCTACCCGAAGTTCATCGCGGCGATGAAGGAACGCATGGCCAAGATCAAGGTCGGCGACGCGCTCGCGCAGGGCACCGACGTGGGCCCCGTGTCCTCGAAGTCGCAGCTCGAGCAAGACCTGGAGTACGTCGACATTGGCAAGGCCGAGGGCGCGGTGCTGGCCGCCGGCGGCGAACGGCTGAAGCTCGAGACCGACGGCTACTACATGTCGCCCGCGCTGTTCAGCGAATCGGCCGCGGCCATGCGCATCAATAAGGAAGAAATCTTCGGCCCGGTCGCGAGCGTGATCCGCGTGAAGAACTACGAGGAGGCGCTGGCCACGGCCAATGACACCGAGTTCGGCCTGTCGGCCGGCATCGCGACCACGTCGCTCAAGTACGCCACGCACTTCAAGCGCCACAGCCAGGCCGGCATGGTGATGGTGAACCTGCCGACCGCGGGGGTGGACTACCACGTGCCCTTCGGCGGGCGCAAGGGTTCGAGCTACGGTCCGCGTGAGCAGGGGCGCTATGCGCAGGAGTTCTTCACCACGATGAAGACGGCCTACACGCTGGCCTGAAGAGCCAGGAAGCCGCGAGTCGAAGTCGCTGTGGCGCGAGTGCGCGAGACCGCCGACCGCGCACCCGAGCGTCGATCTGCTCGCGGGAATGGCCCAGGCATGTCCCTCAGCGCGTCGACCTGAAAAGCACGCCGCTGCGCGGCATATTGTCGACGGCCCGCCCCAGGCCCTCCAATCGGGTCGTGAGCCCCTCGGGTCCTCGCGTCAACGTGAACAGGCGCTCGCCGACCTGATGGCGCCCCAGCGCGTTGCCGGGAGCGAACTTGTAGAACTTGATCGCGAGCGACTGTCCCTCGGGAGTCGCCGTGCAAATGATGCGTCGATGGGTCTGGTAGCCATCGCCGTTGAGCGCGCAACTCGTCGCGCCCGCGGAAGGCCCGAGCACCAGGGTGTGTTCGATGAACGCGGCCACGCCCTCGGAGGGCGCCGAGCCGCCGATGCGGCCGACCGACTCTTCCCAGACGTAGCGGCCGTGCCATGCGGAAGAAGACGCGGTGGACGGAACAGGACTCGCAGCGGCTGCGCCCGCCCCCGAGGGAGCCGACGCGAGAGCCAGCGGAGTCACCGCGAAATCGCTGCCTCCGCGCTGCGCGGGCCACATGCCGATCTGGAACAGCTGGCGCTCGCCGCAGGCGTTCACGCTCCAGCGTTCGAAGTGGCCCCCACGCGAGTTGGCAGACACGGCGGGCTGCACCGGCACATAGCCGCGCGGCATCACCTCCATGCGCACCTCTGACAGCGTTTGGCAACCCTTGACCGTACGAACATGGCCTGCGATGCGGTTGAGGATGTCCGTCGCCAGTCTGGAGCTGGCGAGCGTGCGCCCCGATGAGGCAACCTGGGTCGTCCCTGGAGAGGGTTGGCTGGACGCCGGGGGCTGCTGGGCATGAGCCGCCGCGTTCCAGACAATGAGCGCGCCGGCCCCGACGGTACCGGCAACAAGGCGAGCAAGGTTCATCGTCGACTCCCTCCAATTCGAATGATCTCGTGGCCTGGGATCGGGCTGCCAAAGATTGCAGGCCCTCGGCACGGGCGCGATGTCTGCATCGAGCGCAACGCTCTGTCGGCGATTTGCCTGGAGGGGCCGTGTGCGGATTCCCGGCCACCCCATGCCCGCCGCGGCTGGACTTCCAGCCGAAAAACCGCGGGAAAACCTGGGGGCGAGCCAGAAAACCCCATTCATTTCAACGACTTGCACCGCAAGGCCGGCGTGGCACACGCGTTGCTATTCCAGAGCGCATCCCCAAGACAGAGGACGGAGACAACCATGCGCCACATCCCCTTGCACAGCCCTTCCACGCGGCCTCCCGCTTCGTTGCCTGAGCGCCCGCGTCCACACCCTCCTCTGCCCCTGCCCTGACATGCGCCGCAAGGCCAACGACCCCGCTTCGCCGGGTCGCGCCGCCGCATGTCCATCCCATGGCGGGCGCGCCCGGCCACCCGCTTCCCGCTTTCCTTCCCTGCAACCAGAACCACAACGGAGACCGAGAGAATGACCGCAAGACCCGAGATCGAGACCCGCTTCGCCAAGGCGAAGGCACCACTGCGCATCAGCACCCTGCTGGCCGCCCTGATCCTTGCCGCCTGCGGCGGCGGAAGCGACGGGGGCGGTGGATTCATACCGCCCATCGCCGGCGGCGGTGGTGGCGGCAATCCCACGGACCCCGGCAACCCCGATCCGGCCACGCCACCGGCAGGGGCAACGCTGAAGGTCGGTGTGCTGTCGTCGCCGCCTCAGCTGGTGACCGGAGACGACGCACTCGTCGAGCTCGAGTTGTTGAGCGAGCAGTCGCCCGGCAGCCTGTCGGTGACGGTCGACGGGCGTGATGTCACGGCCGCCTTCGCGCCCAATCCCGCGAACGGAAGGCTGGTGGGCAAGGTCACGGGACTGAAGACCGGTGCCAACGAGCTGGTCGCGAGCTACGGCGGCTACAAGGCAACGCTCGCATTGACGGCCTATCCGATCACCGGCCCCGTGATCTCGGGGCCGCACGAGGAGCCCTTCGTGTGTGGCTACGAGACCTTCACGCGCATGGGCGGCCAGAAGCTCAAGTCGCTCGACGACGGCAAGTGCTCGGTCGAGACGCGCGTGGACTACTACTACCGGACCACCGCGGGCACCAACACGCGCTTCGAGCCCGGCAGCCTGAGTGCCTATCCGGCCAACATCGCCTACCTCGCCATCGACGGCAAGCAGGTGCCGTACGTGATCCGGCTGGAGAGCGGCACCATCAACCGCGGCCTGTACCAGTCGGCGATCCTGCACGACGTGCTCAATGAGCCGCCCCCGTCTCCGACCTACCGTACCGCGGGCTGGAAGGGCGGACTGATCTATCCGCTCGGCGGCGGCTGCCAGGGCGGCTGGTTCCAGCAAGGCAACGACTTCGCCACGCTGATCAATCCGACCTACCAAAGCCGCGGGCTCGCGGTGACCACCTCCACGCTGAACGTCTTCGGCACGAACTGCAACGACCAGCTGTCGTCCGAGACCATCGCCATGGTCAAGGAGCGGTTCATCGAAAACTTCGGCGCGCCCACCTACACCATCGGCACCGGTGGCTCGGGCGGCTCCTACCAGAGCCACCAGACCAGCGACAACTACCCCGGCCTCTTCGACGGCGTGGTGGTAAGCCAGGTGTTCGCCGACGTCACCTCGTCCACGATCTTCAAGTTGCACGACTCGCGCGTGCTCAACAACTACTTCAACGACCCGGCCACCGCGGCGCTGAACTACACCGCGGCCGAGAAGCAGGCGATCTCGGGCTACCTTCAGATCGGCAACATCTCCAACATGAGCGGACAGGCCGGGCGGCTCGATCCCACCGTGTCGTTCCCCGCTGGCGTGCCGGTGGAGAAGCGCTACAACGCCGCGACGAACCCGACGGGTGCGCGCGCCACGGTGTTCGACCACACGGTGAACGTCTACGGCAAGACCGCCGAAGGCTTCGCGCTGCGCCCGATCGACAATGTGGGCATCCAGTACGGCCTGAACGCGCTCAACGAGGGCAAGCTCGGCATCGACAAGTTCATCGACCTCAACGAGCGCGCCGGTGGCGTGGACCGCGACATGAATCGCACCACGACGCGCACCGTGGGCGACCTCGATGCGCTGACCCGTGCCTACCAGTCGGGGCGCATCGTCAATGGCGCGGGCGGACTCGCCTCCACCGCCATCATCGACCTGCGCGACTACAACGACGGCACGGTGGGCGGAGACATCCACACCAAAATCCACTCGTTCTCCATGCGGGAGCGGCTGCGCCGTGCCAACGGCAACATCGACAACCACGTGATGTGGACCAAGGGCGCGAGCAGCGCCGAGGCCTTCGATGCGATGGACGTCTGGCTGCGCGCCAGCAAGGCAGACCGCTCGGACCGTCCGCTTGCACAGAAGATCGCCGCCGCACGGCCGGCCGACCTGAAGGACGCGTGCTGGAACAACGGCCTGAAGTACACGGAAGAGCAGACCGCCTTCGGCGCGAGCGCCTGCAACACCTTCTATCCGGCCGGCACGACGCCGCGCATGGCCGCCGGCGGCCCGTTGACCGACGACATCGCCAAGTGCCAGCTCAAGCCGCTGAACCCCTCGGACTACCGCGTGTTCTTCACGCCCACGCAATGGGCCCGTCTGACTGCCGCCTTCCCCGATGGCGTGTGCGACTGGACCAAGCCCGGCGTGGGCCAGCAACCCTTGAGTGGCACCTGGCTGTCCTTCGGCCCCTCGCCCTTGAACCTGCTGTTCGACGTCACCAAGCAGATCACGCCGTCGATGCTCTGACATCGCCGACCTGACCCGCGAAGACCGCCGTCGATCTCGCAGCGGCGGTCCGACCGACCTCTTTTCTTTCCACCGGAGCCATTTCCTTGAACCGATCGATCGTCAAACAAAGCCTGGCCGTGCTCGCGGCAGTCGCCACATCCCTGAGCGTGCACGCGCAGGACTTTCCGGGCGGCAAACCCATCACCATCGTCGTGCCCTTCGCCGCGGGCGGCCCCACCGACCGCGTGGCGCGCGACCTCGCCGAAGCGCTGCGCAAGCCGCTGGACGGCGCAACGATCGTGATCGACAACGCCGCGGGCGCGGGCAGCACCATCGGCAATGCGAAGGTCGCGCGCGCCAAGGCCGACGGCTACACGCTGTTGCTCACGCACGTCGGCATGGCCACGACCCCCGTGCTCTATCGCAAGCTGCCCTACAACTACGAGACCGACTTCGAGTACCTGGGCATGATCAACGACGTGCCGATGACCGTGATCGGCAAGCCGCAGCTCGAGGCCAACAGCTTCAAGGAACTGCGGGACTGGATCGGCAAGAACGCCGGCAAGACCAATCTTGGCAACGCCGGCATCGGCTCGGCCTCGCACCTGTGCGGCCTGTTGTTGCAGAGCGAGCTCAAGGCGGAGATGACCACCGTGCCCTACAAGGGAACGGCACCGGCCATCGCGGACTTGCTCGGCGGCCAGATCGACCTGCTCTGCGACCAGACCACCAACACCACAGGCCAGATCGAAGCCAAGAAGGTCAAGGCCTATGCGGTCACGACGCTCAAGCGCCTGAGCACGCCAGCATTGAAGGATCTGCCCACGCTCGACGAGTCGGGCTTGAAGAACTTCCAGGTCACGATCTGGCATGGGCTGTATGCGCCCAAGGGCACGCCGGCGCCAGTCCTCAAGAAGCTCAATGACGCACTGAAGGTCGCACTCAAGGACGCGGAGTTCATCAAGAAGGAGGAAGGCCTGGGCGCGGTGGTCGTGACCGACAAGCGCGTGGAGCCGGCGGAGCACAAGAAGTTCGTGCAGGCAGAGGTCGCGCGTTTCGGCCCCGTCATCAAGGCTGCGGGCGTCTACGCGGATTGATGCACCGCGGTGATGCACGAGAGAACGCCGATGCAGGGTAATTCCGCCTCGGCGAATCACGAGCGCCTGCGTACGATCGTCGGCTGTTTGCGTATTCGCGCGGCCCTCCGCCCCCCACTCTCGTGTCAATGCTGCTTTCGGCAGGTCGCGCCGTGCTGAAGCTGTCTGCACCGTACCGCCATGGCTTCGCCGGCTCCCCCGACGATCTGCGAGACCAGGCCGTGCTGGCGCGCTTCAAGGGTACGACAGCCTCCTCGACCACCACCCGCTGGCGCCGCTGGGCCGCGGTGGGGGCGTGGCTGTGCCTGATCGCCGCGGGCGGTGCGCTGGCGTACCTGATCGGAGAGCGCACGGGCATCCGTGCACTCCAGCAAGGGACCTTGCACCGGCTCGACATCTATTCCACCAGCCTGCGCAGCGAACTCAGCCGCTACGAGTACCTGCCGCAGGTCGTCGCACTCAGCCCCGACGTGCTGGACCTGCTGCGCGCGCCGAACAACCGGACGCTGCAGCTCGAAGCGAATGTGTACCTTGAGACGGTCAATGCGCATGCGCAGGCCTCCGCGGTCTACGTGATGGACACCACGGGCTTGACGCTCGCGGCCAGCAACTGGAACCAGCCGGGCAGCAGCTTCGTGGACATGAACTTCTCCTACCGCCCGTACTTCAAGGACGCGGTGCGCGGCATGCCCGGACGCTTCTACGGGATCGGGACGGTCAGCCGCGAGCCCGGCTACTACTTCTCGCACGGCATCGTCGACGGCAATCGCCAGCTCGGCGTGGCCACCGTCAAGGTCAACCTCGACAAGCTCGATGCCGCCTGGTCGCGCTCCACCGACAAGGTGCTGGCCATCGATGGGAACGGGGTCGTGTTCCTCGCGTCCGAAGCGGCCTGGAAATTCCGCGCCTTGCGTCCGTTGTCGAGCGAGACCCTTCAGCAGCTCGCGCAGACCCGGCAGTACACGGAAGCGGGCGCGCTGCGCCCCATCGACATGCGCGAGCACCGGCCGCTGTCGGGTGGCGACGCGATGGTGGTGCAGCTGGACGCCGACGGTGCTCGCCGGTTCGCGACGCACGAACCCTTCGGGCCCGACTACCTGCTGGACAGCCGGCCGGTCGAAGGCACGGACTGGAAGCTGATCATCCTGTCCGACATGAAGCCCGTGCACGCGATCGCGCGCACATCGGCCGTGGGCACGGTGTTCGCGCTGGTGTTCCTCACGCTGCTGGTGCTCTACATCCAGCAGCGCCGGCGCATCGTGCACCAACGGCTCGCGGCACGAGAGGCGCTGCAAGGCGCCTACGACGAGCTCGAGCAGATGGTGCAGGTCCGCACCGAAGCACTGAGCCATGCCAACGAGCACCTGCAGACGGAAATCACGGAGCGCCAGCGCGCCGAGGACATCCTCAAGAGCACGCTGGACGACCTGGTGCAGACCGGCAAGATGGCCGTGCTGGGCCAGATGTCTGCGGGCATCACGCACGAACTCAACCAGCCGCTCGCCGCGCTGCGCACGCTGTCGGCCAATGCCGTCGTCTTTCTCGAGCGCGGACACACCGAGCAGGTCGATCTCAACCTTCGCACCATCTGCGAGCTGACGGACCGCATGGGCCAGATCACCTCACAGCTGAAGAAGTTCGCGCGACGGTCGACGGTTCAGCTCCAATCGGTGCCGCTGGCCGACACCGTCGCCGACGCGCTGTTTCTGCTCAGCCAGCGCATCCGCCAGGAGCGCATCGCGTTGTCGCAGGAGATCGAACCCGGCCTGCGTGCCCTGTGCGAAGGCAATCGGCTCGAACAGGTGCTGGTCAACCTGCTGGTGAACGCCTTCGACGCCACGGCCTCCGCAGGCGTCGATCCGCGCCGCGTGCGCGTGGTGGCGCGAAACGCGCCCGAGGGTGTCGTGCTCGAAGTTCACGACAACGGCACCGGCATCGCGCCGGAGGTCATGCCACGGCTGTTCGAGCCATTTTTCACCACCAAGGAGCAAGGCCTCGGATTGGGCCTCGGGTTGGCGATCTCCGCCGGCATCGTGCGCGACTTCGGTGGCCTGCTGCGTGCCGCTCGCAGCGATCTCGGCGGGGCGGTCTTCTGCGTCACGTTGCGAAAAGCAGAGGAACGGACACTTCATGATTGAAACGCGCAACCTCGAAGTTCTCTATGTCGAAGACGATCCGCCCGTGCGCCTGGGCAGCACGCAGGCGCTGCAGCTCGCCGGCATTCGCGTCACCGGCTTCGGCTCGGCCGAGCAGGTGCTTCAGAAACTAACGCCAGGGTTCGCGGGCGTGCTGGTCACGGACGTCAAGCTGCCGGGCATCGACGGCCTGGCGCTGCTTTCGCGCGCGCTGAAGCTCGATCCGAGCCTGCCTGTGATCCTCGTGACCGGCCATGGCGACATCACGATGGCGGTGCAGGCCATGCGCCTGGGGGCCTACGATTTCCTCGAGAAACCCTTCTCCCCAGACCAGCTGACCGAAGTCGTCCAGCGCGCGCTGGACAAGCGCGCGCTGAGCCTGGAAGTCGAGCATCTGCGGCGCAGGATCGCGGGCTTCGAATCGATCGAGGCGAAGCTCATCGGTCGCTCTTCTCCCATGCAAAAGTTACGCCGTCTGGTGTTGGACGTGGCCAACTCCGATGCCGATGTCCTGATTCTCGGAGAGACCGGGACCGGCAAGGAATTGGTGGCGCGTTGCCTGCACGATTGCAGCCGGCGTAAGGATGCCAACTTCGCGGCCATCAACTGCGGCGGCATGCCCGAGGCGTTGTTCGAAAGCGAGATGTTCGGCCACGAGGCCGGCGCCTTCACCGGCGCGGCGAAGCGGCGCATCGGCAAGATCGAACACGCGCGCGGCGGGACGCTGTTCCTCGACGAGATCGAGACGATGCCGATGAACCTGCAGGTCAAAATGCTGCGGTGCCTCCAGGAGCGCCAGTTCGAGCGCCTGGGGTCGAACGAACTGCGGCCGATGGACAGCCGGGTCATCGCCGCGACCAAGGCCGACCTGCTGGCCGCAGCGCGCGAAGGCAAGTTCCGCGACGACCTCTACTACCGCCTGGGCGTCGTGGTCTTGAATCTGCCGCCGCTGCGCGAAAGACGCGAGGACATTCCGCTACTGTTCACCCACTTCGCCATGCAGGCCGCGCTGCGCCATGAGCGAGAGCTGCCGGTCGTGGCACCCCACCATCTCGATGCGCTCATGGCGCATGCCTGGCCCGGCAACGTGCGGGAGTTGCGCAACATCGCCGATCGCTTCGTGCTCGGACTCTGGGAAGGCAACGAGGCCACGCGCGGCATGACGCAAGGCGAACGTTCGCTCGAGGAGCAGATGGCCCGGTTCGAACGCTACCTGATCCACGAGGCGCTCGAGGCTTGCAACGGCTCGGCCGCGGCCGCAGCGGAGCGGCTGGGCGTGCCACGCAAAACCTTGTACGACAAAATGCGTCGATTGGGCCCTCTTGAGCCGATCGAGGCGCGCAGAGCCTGAGTGCGCCACGGCCTGACGGCCGTGGCGCGGGCGCGGTAGCTTCATCTTCCTGAATCGTCAGCATTGCTGCGACCACGAGCGGAAAGCGGCCGGAAAGCCGGACGTTTCGCCCGCACCAACAGGCCACAGCCCCGCTTCGCCGTTGGGCTTGATGTAAGCGAATGCCATCACACCTTGCTTCACTGACAATCGCGGCATGAGCAACGCCAGCGAAGCCTTCGTCCTCGATCCAAAAAAGACGCGAGACCTCGCGCACCTTCTGTTGGATGCCAAGGGTCAGCTTCTGGTTCGCGATGCCCGCGAGCTTGCGCAGACCACGGCCGAAGAACGGCTGTTGTTTGGGGTACGTCATGGCATCTACGGCTTGCCTACGACGGAACTTCTGAAGTTTCTGCGCGCGCGTCTTGCCGGTCGCAGCGCGATAGAGATCGGTGCGGGTCATGGGATGCTGGCTCAGGCGCTCTCCATCCCCGCCACCGACAACCGCCAGCAGGAAGACCCGACGATTGGCGCGTACTATCAATCGATCGGTCAGCCGACGATTCGCTATGGGAATCACGTCGAAAAACTTGATGCCGAGCGTGCGGTCGCCAAGTACCGGCCGCAGGTGGTCATCGCCTGCTGGGTCACGCACCGCTTCGATGAAGCCGCTCCCCAACGAGGGGGGAGCGTCACAGGCGTGGATGAGGCTGCCATCCTCCGAAATTGTGAAGAGTACATCTTCATCGGCAACGAACAGGTACATCGGTACAAGCCCATCTTGTCGCTTCCGCACGAGAAGATCACGCCGCCCTGGCTGTACTCCCGCGCGCTCAACGGAAGCCCGGATTTCATCGCCATCTGGCGCAACACGTCGTCGTCCATCTCGGCAATGGGCTGAAGCAAGGCGCAATACGGCCCTCCGGCGAGGCGGCGGCCAGCCATCCGCGCGAGGTGTATTTGCCCTGAGCAGCGACGGTTCAGTTCAAGGTGCCCAGGTAGGCCGCGATGTCGCGCGCGTCCTGCTCGGTCACACCCATCTCGGGCATGGCCGTGAGCGGATCGATTTCGCGCGTATGGCGCAGCCAGCGCACCATGTTCTCGGGCGTGTTGGCGAGCCGGCCCGCGATCAGGCCGCGCTGGCCGATACCGGCCAACGGCGGGCCGACGTTCGGCTGCGAGCTGGTCACGCCAGGGATCGCATGGCACGCATTGCAGGCGTACTGCGTGAGCGCGGTGCGACCGCGCAGCGCGTCGCCGGGCCGCGTGGCGGGCCGGGCGGCCAGCGCGTTGCAGCCGATCGCGGCGCCCATCGCAGCGGTGCTCGGCGTACCGGGCACCGGTTCGAAGGCCGTGGCCCGCGCATAGGCCTGTGGCGTCATGTCGGGCAGCCGCTCGACGAAGGCCACCACGGCCCACAACTCCTCCTCCGAGAGCCGGTACTCCCACGCCGGCATGCCGCTCATCCTGATGCCGTTGCGCGTGAGCCAGTAGAGCTCGCGCGCGCTCCAGCGCTGGCGCGCATCGACCAGCGGTCCCGGCAGCGGCTGCATGCTCTTTCCGATGTCGTCCTGCGCCACGCCCGGCGCGCCATGGCATCGCACGCAGCGCGCGCGATAGCAGGCCGCGCCCTGCGCGAGCTGCCGCGGGTCGCCCAGCGGCGGCGCCTCGATGCCGCGCGCGCGCCAGCGCACCGACTGGCGCATCGCGGTCTCGAGCAGCGAATACACGGGCTGCGTGTGCTGCACGTTCGAGGCCACGTCGTACACGCCGCCCCACACCATCGCCACCGCGCCGATCGCGGCGCCGCCGGCCAGCGCGGCCAGGGTCAGCGCAACGGTCTTGGGCGCATTCATGTGGCGGCATTGTCCGACGCGGGTGCGGGCCGCCCTGTCGGCGCAAACCGCGTCCGCCCCCGCAAGAATCGGCCATGCCCCACGCGCCGCCCGCCTGCCAGCCGCTTCGCGCCCGCCGCGGCCGCGCCGCGCTGACCGCGCTCTCGCTGGCGGCGATCGGGCTCACGAGCGGCTGCGGACTTTCGGGCCGCGACCTGCCCGCGTTCGGCCCCACGCCCCTGCCTCACGGCGATGCGCCCGCGGCCCAACTGGAACGCGGGCGCGAACTCCTCGCGCAATACCAGTGCGGCAGCTGCCATGCCATCCCGAAGGTGCCGGCCGCGCGCGCCAGCCTCGCGCCGCCACTCGATGCTTTCGGCCGCCGCAGCTACATCGCGGGCCACCTGCCGAACCGGCCCGAGACGCTCGCGCGCTGGATCGAGGCACCGGCCGCGCTGGTGCCCGGCACCGCGATGCCGTCGATGGGCGTGTCGCCGCGCGACGCGCGCGACATGGCGGCCTACCTGCTGGCGCTCGAATGAGCCGTTCCGCCACCGCGCCGCCCTCGCCTTCGGCCTTCGATGCCGCGGGACCGGTGGCCGACATGCTGCTCGAGGTCAGCTGGGTGCTGATCGGCGGCGCCGCCGCGATCTTCGTGCTCGTGATGGCGCTGCTCGCGCTCACGGTGCGCCGCGCGCGCCGGAACGCACCGCGTGCGATGCCGCGCGCGCAGGCCCGGTGGTGGCTCTATGGCGGCGGCCTCGCGTTTCCGGCCGTGGTGCTGGTCGCATTGTTCTTCTATGGCGAGCGCCATCGCCCCGCCTGGCGCCCGGTGCCGCCGGCCGATGCGCTGGTGATCGGCATCACCGGCCACATGTGGTGGTGGGAGGTGCGCTACCGCGACCCGGTCAGCGGCGCCGAGATCCGCACCGCGAACGAGGTGCGGATTCCCGCGGGCCGGCCGGTGTACTTCGGCCTCACGAGCGCCGACGTGATCCACAGCTTCTGGGTGCCCGCGCTCGGCGGCAAGATGGACATGCTGCCGGGCCGCCTGCAGCACCTGCTGCTGCAGGCCGACCGGCCCGGCGCCTGGCGTGGCCAGTGCGCCGAATACTGCGGCGAGCAGCACGCGCGCATGGCGCTGCACGTGGTGGCCGAGGAGCCCGCGGCCTTCGAGGCCTGGCTCGCGGCGCAGGCGCGGCCGGCTGGCACCGACCTGACGCCCGATCTTGTGCGCGGGCGCGATGCCTTCCTCGCGAACCGCTGCAATGCCTGCCACACGGTGCGCGGCGTGAGCGAAGAGAGCCGGCTCGGCCCCGACCTCACACATGTCGGCAGCCGGCTTTACCTCGGCGCCGGCACCGTGCCCAACACGCCCGATCAGCTCGCAGCCTGGGTCGCGCACACGCAGCAGGCCAAGCCCGGCGCGCGCATGCCCTCCTCGCATGAGCGGCTCGACGAGCCCACGCTGCAATCGATCGCACGCTGGCTCGCGCAGCTGCAATGAGCACCGTCATGAACACGCCCCTGGACCCCTCGGCTAACGCGCCGCAGCCCGATGCCGGGCGCGACGCGCTCGAGCGCGCCTGGCGCCCGCCCTCCGGCTGGCGCCGGCTCTCGGCCGTCAACAACACGCAGATCGGCGTGTTCTACATCGCGACCGCGATGCTGTTCTTCGTGCTCGCCGGCGTGCTCGCGCTGGTGATGCGCACGCAGCTCGCCGTGCCCGACAACGACCTGGTCGACCCCAAGACCTACAACCAACTCTTCACCATGCATGGCACGGTGATGATGTTCCTGTTCGCGGTGCCGATCGTCGAGGCGATCGCGGTCTACCTGCTGCCGGGCATGCTGGGCGCGCGCGACCTGCCCTTTCCGCGCCTGTCGGCCTATGCCTTCTGGGCCTATGCGATCGGCGGCCTGGTGTTCTTCGGCACGCTGTTCTTCGGCGAGGCGCCCGACGGCGGCT
>JAESFO010000788.1_pt1 | contig 13571 bp, 14 predicted proteins | sample 9269421 | NCBI WGS metagenome assembly JAESFO01 (sample SAMN14502839, study PRJNA617101) | algae metagenome | isolation source: Nostoc desertorum CM1-VF14 and co-occurring heterotrophs from rocky... | place: USA: Clark Mountains, San Bernardino, California | collected 2000-06-05 | reverse complement strand
CGACCGCGGCCCCCGCCTCGTCGCCCGCGGACACCCAGCGGCGGCCGTCGCCGACCAGGGCGATCGGCGCCCGGTCCCCGACCGCGCCGGCGAACCGGCCCAGGAACGAGTCCATGACCGCGTAGAGACCCGGGGTGTGCTGCCCGCCGGGCTCGCGCAGGGCACCGCGCAGGTCCTGCTCGTGGATGATCACGTCGCCGAGCGGGCGGGTGTTGTGGGTCGCCATCCAGTCGCGCAGCGGGCCGGTCAGCGACTCCCACTCCGCGACGAGTGCCGCCACGTCGTGGTCACGCCGCGCCCGCACCTGCCGGTCCGTCCACTCCTCGTTGTGGTCGTCGGGCTCGTCGCCACGCACCACGTCCGCACCCAGGCCGACCATGTGCGAGAACAGGTCGCGCACCGTCCAGTCCGGGCAGGACGGGACCGTCAGCTCCGAGCGCTCGGGCGGCAGGTCCCGCACCAGGTCGATGACCCGGCGTTGCGCCCGGGTCCACTCCGCGATCTCGTCGATACCGCTCACGGGCACCGATCCCATCACGACCGGGGCTCCCGCGCCGCCCCATGGGTGTTTTGCCTGGACCGAGCCCGGGCACCTGGGGATCATCGAACCGGACACGACGGCGACGCCGGTCACGGCGGCTCCGCCGGACGGCACCGCCGGCACCGGGGACCACCCGGTGAGTCGGTGAGGAGAGGACGAGCGTGAGCAGCCCACCCCCGTACCCGGGTCGCCCCGGGGACCCGCAGGACCCGAACAACCTGGACCAGCCGACGCAGCAGAACCAGCCCTACGGCGGGCAGCAGTACGGCGAGCAGCCCGGTCAGCCGTACGGACAGCAGCCGCAGTACGGGGAACAGCCCCCGGGGCAGCAGTACGGGCAGCAGCAGTACGGACAGCAACAGTACGGCGCGCAGGGCCACGACCCGGCCGCCTACCCGGACCGGCCGCCCGCCGGGCCGCCGGGGTGGCCGCAGGGCGGGGCGCCCACGACCCCGCCGCGCAACGGCATCGGGATCGCCGCGCTGGTGCTCGGCATCCTGGCCGTGCTCACGTTCTGGCTGTTCATCGGTGGGCTCTTCGGGCTCATCGCCATCGTGCTGGGCGCGATCGGCATCAGCCGCGTGTCGAAGGGCGTCGCCACGAACCGTGGCGTGTCGATCTCCGGACTCGTGCTCGGGATCCTCGGCGTTCTGGGGACGATCGCCATGATCGCCCTGGTCGCCTTCGGGTTCAGCGTCTTCCAGCAGGTCGATGACGGCCAGTTCGCGTCGTGCCTGCAGCGCGCCGGCAACGATCAGTCGGCCATGGCCCAGTGCCAGCAGGAACTCCAGGACCGGCTCCAGGGCGAGATCGACCGCCTCGGGGACAACTGAGGCGCTACTCCCCGCGGTCGTCGGTCCCGTGTCCGGTCAGGACACGGGACCGCCCGCCGTCGTCACCGTCCGCTGCCCGCCGCGTGGAACGCACCCCCCGCACCGAACACCAGCCGGGCGAACCGCTCCCCCATCCGCAGGTGCGCCTCGGGACACGGGTGCAGCCGGTCGGGCAGCGGCAGCTCGGCCGCGTCGTCGTCGCCGTAGAGCTCCCGGCCGTCGAGGTGGGACAGCGCCGGGTCCTCCGGGGCGCGCACGGCCACGACCCGGGCCAGCTCCTCGCGGATCACCGACAGCGTCAGCTTCCCCGCCGCCACCTCGGCCGGGTCGCCGGTCGCGCGGAACCGCAGCCGCCCGTCGACGACCTCCGGCGCGCCAGGGCCCGGGGTGTGCTCGTGGATCGGGCACAGCACCGGGGACACCACCAGCAGCGGGGTGTCGGGGTGCCCGTCGCGGATCGTGTCGAGGAACCCGTGCACGGCGGGCGCGAACGCCCGTCGGCGCATCAGGTCGGCGTTGACGACGTTGATCCCGATCTTGACGCTGATCATCGCGGCGGGGGTGTCGCGCAGCGTGCGGGCGACGAACGGGTCCAGCATCGCGCTGCCGGAGAACCCCAGGTTGACCAGTTCGACCCCGGCGGTGCGGGCGGCGAGCGCGGGCCAGGTGGTGCTGGGCCCAGCAGCGTTGCTGCCCTGGCTGATCGAGCTGCCGTGGTGCAGCCACACCGGGCGCCCACCGGTCGGGACGACGGCGACCGGCGCGTCGGTGCGCAGCGCGACGACCTCGGTGATCTCGTTGTGCGGCAGCCAGATCTCCACGAGCGCGTCGCGGCCGGGCAGGGTGAACCGCACCGGGCCGGGTGGGCCGTCGGTGACCGTGACCTCCCCCGTCGCCGGATCGGTCATCAGGAGCTTCCCGCCGGAGGTCGTGGCGCTGCCCGCCGGCCGGCCGTCGACGAGCAGGTCGTAGGCGCCGTCGGGCCGCAGCGGGGCACCGACGAGACCGATCCGGGTGCGCAGGGTCTCCAGCTCGACGGTCCGCGCGGCGGTGCGGAACACGACGCGTACCCCGGACGGCTGGCTCTGCGCGCCGGCCAGCTGCGGGTCGGTGTTGCGGGCCCGGGCGGTGGCGGGCAGCCGCTGCGGGAGCAGGCCCCGTTCGCCGTCGACGGCGTCGAGGACGCCGTGCAGCAGCTCGGGCCCGATCGCGGTGGTGATCACCCCGGCAGCCTGGCACGCGCGCGGCGCCGGTTCACCCGAGAATCGGACGGTGCTGATCGCCGCCGTCGTCCAGACCGTCGCGACCATCCTGCTGGCCGGGATCGCCTGGACCGTGCAGGTGGTGGTCTACCCGGCGTTCGCGCTGGTCCCGGCCGGGTCCTGGGCCCGCTACCACGCCGCGCACAGCCGGGCGGTCACGATCGTCGTCGGGCCGCCGTGGCTCGCGCAGGGGCTCGCGACGGCGGCGCTGCTGGTCCTCGCGCCCGGCGAGCCGCTGGTGTGGGTGACCGCGGTGGCGGCCGCCGCGGGCGTCGCGGTGACCCTGCCCGCGGTGTCGCTGCACGGCCGGCTCGACCCGGCCGCGCACCCGGGGGACCTGCGTCGGCTGCTGCGGGTCAACCTGGTCCGTGCGCTCGTGTGGTCGGCCGGATCCGTGGTGGGGGTCCTGCTGGTGACCGCCTCCGGCGCGTGACCCAGGATGGCCGGGTGACTGCGACCGAGGACGAGCGCACGGCGGCCGACGACCGCGCGCACACCGGGGTGGAGCGCGTGCTGGTGATCGCCGCGCACCCCGACGACATCGACTTCTCCTGCAGCGGCACCGTCGCGGTGTGGACCGCGGCCGGGGTCGCGGTGACCTACTGCCTGGTGACCGACGGCGACGCGGGCGGCTTCGACCCGGCCGTGCCGCGCAGCGACATCGCGGGCATCCGCCGGGCCGAGCAGACCGCCGCGGCCGCCGAGGCCGGCGTCACCGACCTGGTGTTCCTCGGCCACCCCGACGGGCGGCTGACCGTCACCCTGGAGCTGCGCCGGGACCTGGCCCGGGTGATCCGGCAGGTCCGTCCGGACCGGGTCGTCGTCCCGCAGCCGGTGCGCGATCTGCGCAGCATGTACGGCAGCCACCCCGACCACACCGCGACCGGCGAGGCGGCCCTCTGCGCGGTCTACCCCGATGCGCGCAACCCCTACGCCTTCCCTGAGCTGGCCGAGGCCGGGTACGAGGCGCACACGGTCGGCGAGGTGTGGGTCCTGGGTCCGGCCCCGGCCGACGACTTCGAGGGGGCACGACACGTCGACATCACCGACACGATCGACGTGAAGATCGCGGCGCTGCGCGCGCACGCGAGCCAGACCGCGCACATGACCGGCCTGGAGGACATGATCGGGCAGTGGTCCGGGTCGCTGGCGAAGCGGGCCGGGTTCCCGTCCGGTCGGCTGGTGGAGTCCTTCCACGCGCTCGACACGCGCTGAGGCCCCCGGGCCCGGGTGCGCTCAGGCGGCGGCGCGGATGCGGACGTGGGTGCCCGCGTCGTCGCCCCAGACGTGCAGCAGGTCGCAGAGCTGGCGGGCGATCCAGATCCCGCGCCCGTGCGCGTGGCCCGGGTCCGGCGGGGCCAGGCCGGGCAGCGGGTCGGCGAGCCGGCCGCCGTCGTGGACCTCGCAGACGACATCCTGCTCGGGCGTCCACAGCATGAGCCGCGCCGTGTGCGTCCCGTGGTGGACGGCGTTGGTGGCGACCTCGTTGACCGCGACGGTGACGTCCTCCGCGCGGCTGTCGGTGAACCCCTGGCCGCGCAGTGCCTCGTCGACGGCGCGGCGCACGTCGCGCAGCTGCGTGGCGTCGAAGCGGAACTCCCGTGCGGGTGCGCCGAGCTCGGCGGGCACCGGGGCGCCGAGGCCGTCGAGCAGCCGGCGCGGGTCTGCGTCGACGCCGGTCGGGACGGGTCTGCCGTCGTCGAGGACGAACGGGTGCGCGCGCCGCACGACCTCGGCGACGGGCCCGGGCAGGTCGGCCGGGAAGAAGCAGAGCAGCCGCAGCGGCAGGTCGGCCAGGGCGAGCGCCGCGGCCGCCTCGACCTCGCCCCAGTAGGCGCCGCGCGGGTCGTCGAGATCCGCGGAGTGCTCGACGACGACGGTCACCGGCCCCGCGACGCCGCGGTGGCGGGCGCGCAGGACCCGGGCCAGGCGCGCCGCCTCGGTCTGGCCCGACGGGCCGTCGGGCCCGCAGTCGCGGCGCAGCCGCAGCAGCCCGGCGACGGCGTCCGCGCCGAGGGCCTCGGCGACCCGGCCGCGCAGCGCGACCTCGGTGACCGGGCGGAGCAGGGTCGCCACCGACCCGCCCGCGGCGAGCGCGTCGAGCACGGTGTCGGCGAGCCGGTCGGTCAGGTCATCGTCGCCGCCGTGCCGGCACAGGGCGTGCACCAGCCCGCTCACTCCGCCGCACCCGCGGCGAGGCCGAGCGCGTCGGCGGGGCAGAGGGCGTGCCGCTCGCGGATGCTCATCTCCAGCTGCGAGGCGAACCCCGCACCGCAGCGTTCGAGCAGCCGGGCCACACCGGGGCGCAGGTTCACCAGCCGCAGCCGCACGCTGACCGGAAGCTCGTCGGCGGCGTGCACGAGGCTGACCGCACCGGCGACGTCGACGAACCGCAGCGCGGACAGGTCCGCGGTCAGCGTGCCCTCGCCGACGTCGCCGCGCACGACCCGGTCGATCAGCCTGGCCAGCACCCGCCGGACCTGGGGCCGGTTGGCGTGGTCGACCTCGCCGGCCAGCCGGACCCGGGCCGGGCCGATCTCGGTGACGCGCAGCAGGCTGTCGTCGTAGAGCGGGGCGGCGGTCAGCTCGGCGGGGTGCAGGCTGCGCATCGTCGCGATGAGCTCGTCGGGGTAGCGCAGGTGGTCGTAGACGCACAGCGCGCGCAGCGGGTGGTCGCGGACGGCGTCGTCGAGCCTGCGGTCGTACTCGTCGAGTACCTGTCCCCCGGGCCGGCGCAACCCGTGGTCCATCTGGCCGCTGAAGCGCAGCCCGGCCCAGCCGTCGTCGAGGGCGGAGGTGATGTTCTGCTCCATCACCCCGGTCAGCTCGTCGAGCGGGGCGTGCAGGGCGGCGCGGGTGAAGTCCCCCGGGACGAGCTGGAACTGCCCGGACCGCAGCGGCCCGGTGACGTCGACGCCGTCGTCGGCCAGGCGGGACAGGACCAGCCCGGCGGTGTCGTCGTCGAAGTAGGCGACCCGCTCCCCCGCCGTGAGCCCCTCGGCCAGGAACGCGGCGACGTCCTCGGCGAGCTGCTCGTCGCTGACCGGCACGGTCAGCACGTGCCGGTGGGGATCCCGTACCGGTGCGGTCACACGTCCCCCCGTCGTGGCGTCCCCGACGGCCCCCCGACAGGTGTGACGCTGCGTACACGATAAGTGATCACGGATCCCACGGCGAACCGACGCTGTCGTTCAGGCGCGCCGAGGCGTAGAGTTAGCCGGACCGAACTCCGGTGTTCGGGGCGCACGGTGCGAGCAGGGTGCACGGGCGCCGATCAGGAGGTGGACGCCATGTTCCGAGCCGCTCCGCAGTCGCGGGCGACCGAGGTGCGCACGGTCGTGCTCGCCGGCGTGCTCATGGTGCTGCTGGCCGTCGCCACGATCGTCTCCGTGCCGCTGGCACCCACCGCCGTCACCCTGGCCCTGGCCGCCGCCGCGCTGGCCGTGCGTCCGCTGGTCGTCGCCCACGTGCGCCGCGGCACCCGGGCAGAGCGGGTCGCCGCGCACCGCTGAGGGCACCTACGGTGGGGTCCCGCGACCCGAGGAGCCCCATGACGACCGTCGGCGAGGCCGGTTGGCAGGTGCTGACCGCCCACGGCATCGACACCGTGTTCGGCAACCCCGGCTCGAACGAGCTGCCCTTCCTCGCGGCGATGCCCGACGGGGTGCGCTACGTACTCGGCCTGCACGAGGGTGCCGTACTGGGCATGGCCGACGGCTACGCCCTGGCCACCGGCGGCCCGGCACTGGTCAACCTGCACGCGGCGTCCGGGTCGGGCAACGCGATGGGCGCGCTCACCAACGCCGTCTACTCCCACTCCCCGCTCGTGCTGACCGCGGGCCAGCAGGTGCGGTCCACGGTCGGCCAGGAGGTCATGCTGACCAACGTGGACGCGGCCGCGCTGCCGCGCCCGCTGGTCAAGTACGCCGCCGAGCCCGCGTCGGCCCAGGACGTGCCGCGTGCGCTGTCCCAGGCGGTGCACTCCGCGCTGCTGGCCCCCCGGGGGCCGGTCTACCTCTCGGTCCCCTACGACGACTGGTCCCGCGAGGCGGGCCCGGACGCCGCGCACCTGCCGTCCCGGCGGACGACCGACGCCGCCGAGCTCGGCGAGGCGGCGCTCTCCGAGCTGGCCGGGGCGCTGGCCGGGGCGGCGAACCCGGTGCTGGTGCTGGGCCCGCAGGTCGACGCGGACCGGGCCAACGACCACGCCGTCGCCCTCGCCGAGCGGCTCGCCTGCCCGGTCTGGATCGCACCGTCGGCGTCGCGGTGCCCGTTCCCGACCCGGCACCCGGCGTTCCGCGGGATCCTCCCGGCCTCGGTGCGCGACGTGTCCGACCGGCTGGCCGGGCACGACGTCGTGCTCGTCGCGGGCGCGCCGGTGTTCCGCTACCACCAGTGGGTCCCCGGTGACCTGCTGCCGGCGGGCACCCGGCTGCTGCACCTGACCGCGGACCCGGCCGAGGCCGCACGGGCCCCGATGGGTGAGGCGTGGGTCGGCCCGGTCGGCCCGGCGCTGGCCGCGCTCGCCGGACGGGTGCCCGCCTCCGGGCGGGAGCCGCTGCCGCCCCGGTCCGGGCCGCCCGCACCGCAGGGCGCCGAGGACCACGTGCCGCCGCAGCAGCTGTTCGCGCTGGTCCGCGACGCGGCCCCGGCCGGGACCGTACACGTCTGCGAGTCCACCTCGACCATCGACGACTTCGTCGCCCAGGCCGACCTCACCGAGCCGGGCAGCTACCTGTTCCCCGCCTCCGGCGGCCTGGGGTTCGGGCTGCCCGCCGCCGTCGGGGCGCAGCTGGCCCACGGCGAGGCGCGCCGGGTGGTCGCCCTCGTCGGCGACGGATCGGCCAACTACGGCATCACCGCGCTGTGGACGGCGGCGCAATACCGGGTGCCGGTGGTCTTCGTGATCCTGAAGAACGGTACCTACGGTGCGCTGCGCGGCTTCGCGGGGCTGCTGGGCACCGGGGAGACACCGGGCCTGGACGTCCCCGGACTGGACTTCGTGAAGATCTCCGAGGGCTACGGCGTCCCGGCGGTGTCGGTGTCCGACGCCGCGTCGACGGCGGCCGCGCTGAAGGACGCGTTCGCCGCCGACGGGCCGCGGCTGGTCGAGGTCGTCACGGCCCCGGGCGTGGCGTAGTCGCTCACACCGTCGCCGCTCACACCGTGGCCAGCGCGGCGTAGCGGCCCGCGTCGGCGAGCAGCTCGTCGTGGCTGCCGGACTCGACGATCCGGCCGTGGTCGACGACGGCGATCCGGTCGGCGTCGCGCACGGTCGACAGCCGGTGCGCGATGGTGATCGTCGTGCGGCCGTGGGCCAGCGCGTCGAACGCGGCCTGCACGGCCCGCTCGGTGCGGGTGTCCAGCGCGCTGGTGGCCTCGTCGAGGACCAGCACCTTCGGGTCGCGCAGCAGCGTCCGGGCGATGGCGATGCGCTGCTTCTCCCCGCCGGAGAAGCGGTGCCCGCGCGAGCCGACGACGGTGTCGTAGCCGTCCGGCAGGCCGGTGATCAGGTCGTGGACCTGTGCGGCGCGCGCGGCGGCCTCGATCTCGGCGTCGGTGGCGTCCGGACGGGCGTGGCGCAGGTTCTCCCGCACGGTGGCGTGCAGCAGGTAGGTGTCCTGCCCGACGACGCCGACGATCCGGGTGAGGTCGGCGGCGGCCATATCCCGCAGGTCCACGCCGTCGATGGTGACCCGGCCCGCGGTCGGGTCGTGCAGCCGCGCCACCAGCCCCGCCAGGGTGGTCTTGCCGGAGCCGGTCTCGCCGACCAGCGCCAGGGTGGTCCCGGCCGGGACGTCGAGGTCGATCCCGGCGACGGCGGCGGTGTCGCTGCCCGGGTAGGCGAAGGTGACGCCCTCGAGGCGCACGTGCCCGCGGACGCGGTCGTGGTCCACCGCGACCGGGTGCTCGGGCTCCACGACGTCGACGGTCAGGTCCAGGTACTCGAAGATCCGGGCGAACAGCGCCAGCGACGCCACGATCTGGACCCCGACGCTCAGCAGCCCCATGACCGGACGGAACAGCCCGCCCTGCAGCGCGGTGAACGCGACCAGGGTGCCGATGCTCATCGTCCCGGCCGCGAAGGGCAGGCCGGCGGCGAGGTAGATGACCGCCGGGACGGCGGCGAACACGACCTGGGTGACGGCCATCGTCCAGCGTCCGGCGAGCTGGGAGCGCAGCTCCAGCCCGATCAGGCGCGACGAGGAGTCGGTGAACCGCCGGGTCAGCTCCGGTCCGCTGCCGAGGGTCTTGGACAGGGCGACGCCGTCGACGGACAGGCTCTCCTCGACGGTGACGTTCAGATCGGCCAGCTCCCGCTGCTGGGCGGCGGTGATCGCGCGGCGGGTGCGGGCGACCCGGCGGGTCAGCAGGATCGCCGGGGGCAGCACGACGAGCGAGACCAGGGTGAGCTGCCAGGACAGCGCGAGCATCGCGACCAGCGTCGCGACGGTGGTGGTCAGGTTGGACGCGACCGAGGTCGCGGTGTTGGTGACCACCGACTGCATGCCGCCGATGTCGTTGGTGATGCGCGACTGCACCTCACCGGTGCGGGTGCGGGTGAAGAAGGCCAGGCTCTGGCGCTGCAGGTGGCCGAAGACGCCGGTGCGCAGCCCGTGCATGACCTCCTGGCCGATGCGGGTGGAGATCCAGGTCTGGGCGACGCCGAGTGCCGCGGTGACCGCGGCGACCGCGACCATCCCGCCGGCGAGCCAGGCGAGCAGGGGGACGTCGCGCTGCGGCAGCGCCACGTCGATGACCTCGCGCAGCAGGAACGGCGAGGCCATCCCGACGATCGACGAGGCGACGATCGTCGCGACGACGACCGAGAGCGGGCCCCGGTGCGGGGCGAACAGGGCGCCGATGCGCCGCAGCGAGACCGCGCGGGCCTGTTCCTTCTCCTCCGGGGAGGAGGTGCGGGTGTCGGGCCGGCCGGGCCGGTTCGGGGGTCGGGGGTCCACGGAGTGCTCCTCACAATGCTGTGGTTACCTCACTATGAGGCTGCAACAGCATCGCTTGCTAGTCTGTTCCCGTGCCGGACCGGGACCAGACCAGGCCCTCGCGCAGCGACCTCGTCGACGCGTTCTGGTCGGTCGCGCGGTCGCTGCGCCACGCCTCGGCCGAGCGGCTGGCGGGCTGGGGCCTGACCCCGTCGCAGGCGCGGGCGCTCGGCACCCTGGTCCGTCACGGCGAGATGCGACCCGGCGCGCTGGCCGGGCACCTGCACATCACGCCGCGGTCGGCGACCGAGGTCGTCGACGCCCTGGCCGGGCTGGGGATGGTCGAGCGGGCGACCGACCCGGCGGACCGGCGCGCCGTGCTCCTGCGGGTCACCGAGACGGGCGCGGCGACCGCGCGCGACGTGCGCGCCGCCCGGGCCGACGGGGCCGAGGCGCTGTTCGCGCGGCTGTCCGAGGACGACCGCGCCGAGCTGGCCCGGATCCTCGCCGTGCTGCGCGAGGGAGCCGACGAGCACCGCCCCCGATGAGCTCGGCCGCTCGGCCCGGGGCGTGGCGGACCGGGCCCGTCCCGGTCGATCGCGGGCGGTGTGGCCCGGGCGGTCCGGCCACGCATCAGCGACCGGCGGGATCCGTCCGGTCGTCGCCCGCCGGCGTGCGGCCGCGGCGGACCCGCGCCGCCCGCACCAGCGCCCGCACCGCCGTCCCGGCCACCAGGACCACCACCCCGGCCAGCACCGACACCGGCGGCAGCAGCGTCGCGAGCACCACGCAGCCGAGCAGACCGAATCCCGACAGGGCGCGCCGCCACGGCCGGTCGCGGTGCAGGGTGAGCGCCGCGGCGTTGGCGACGGCGTAGTAGAGCAGCACCGCGAAACCGGACAGGCCGATCGCCGTGACCGGGGCCGCGGTGAGCACCAGCAGCAGCACCACGGCGCCGACGGCGAGCTCGGCGCGGTGCGGCACCGCGAACCGTGGGTGGACCGCGGCGAGCGCCCCCGGCAGCTCCCGGTCGCGGGCCATCGCCAGCACCGTGCGCCCGACCCCGGCGACCAGCGCGAGCAACACCCCCGCCGAGGCGAGGGCGCCGCCGAGGCGCACCACCGGCTCAGACCCGTCCCCGGACGCGGCGGCCAGCGGCGCCGCGGACGCCGCGAGGGCGTCCGGCCCGGCGGACCGCAGCGCGGCGACGGCGACCACCGCGTAGACCACCAGCACGAGACCGAGCGCGAGCGGGATCGCCCGCGGGATCGTGCGGGCGGGGTCGCGGACCTCCTCCCCGAGGGTGGCGATGCGGGCGTACCCGGCGAAGGCGAAGAACAGCAGCCCGGCCGCCTGCAGCACCGCGAGCGGACCGGCGCCGGCCCACCCGTCGAACGGGGAGACGACGGCCGGCCGGGAGAACGCGGCGACGACCACCGCCGCCAGCACGGCGACGGTGCACACGACCAGCAGCCGGGTGACGAGCGCGGTGCGGGTGATGCCGCGCAGGTTGACCGCCACCATCGCGACGACGGCCGCCGCCGCGACCGCGCGGGCGTGTTCCGGCCACGCGTAGGAGCCCAGCGTCAGGGCCATCGCGGCGCACGAGGCGGTCTTGCCGGTGACGAACGCCCACCCGGCGAGGAACCCCCATGTCTCCCCCAGCCTGCGGCGCCCGTACACGTAGGCGCCCCCGGACTCCGGGTACCGGGCGGCGAGCCAGGCCGAGGACATCGCGTTCGCCGTCGCGATCGCCCCGGCCACCAGCAGTGCCGGGAGCAGCGCGGTCCCGGCGATCGCCGCGGCGGGCCCGAACACCGCGAACACCCCCGCACCGAGCATGGAGCCGACACCGAGGACGACGGCGTCACCGGTACCGAGCCGGCGCTGCGGGGTCGTGTGCACGTGCTCACCCTTCCCCGACGTGCGACCGGCCGGTCGGCGGGGTACCCGGCGGCTCATGGGACGGACCGCACACGACCGGCCGCTGACGTTCACCATCGGGCGCGAGGAGCTCGTCGTCCGGCAGCGGTACGAGGTGCTCAGCATCGTCAACGACATCCTGGTCGCGCTGTGGTTCGTGATCGGCAGCGTGCTGTTCTTCCACGAGGCCACCACCTACGCGGGGACCTGGCTGTTCCTCGTCGGCTCGATCGAGCTGATGATCCGCCCGCTGATCCGGCTCGCGCGCCGGGTGCACCTGCGGCGGATCACCGGGGCGCCGCCGGAGGCGGGCCACGACTTCTGACCCGTCCCGCTCAGCCCGCCCGCCGGGTGTCCCCGAGCAGACCGGGGAGCACCGCGACCCCGTCGACGACGTCGGTCGGCCCCGCCGCGCGGAGCTCGGCGCGGCCCTGCGCCCCGGTGAGCACCGCGACGACCCGCCCGGCCCGGGCGTTGCGGCCGGCCTCGACGTCGAGCACGGTGTCCCCCGCTGTCAGCACGGCCGCCGGGTCGGCGACCCCGGTCAGCGCCATCGCGCGCCGGATCATCGCCGGGTCGGGCCGTCCGGCCGCGACCTCCTCGGCACAGACCACGGCGTCGAGCTGCCCGGTGAAGCGCCCGGGGAGCGCGGCCAGCAGCGGGTCGGTGACCTGCCGGTCGAATCCGGTGGTCAGCACCACCGCGATCCCCGCCGCGCGCAGCGCGGCCAGCGCCTCGGGGACCCCGGGCAGCGGACGCGGCGGCGACGCGGCGTAGGCGTCGGCGAGGCGGGCGACGAAGGCGTCGTGCAGGCCCTCGACGCCGCGGGAGTCGGTGACGCCGGTGAGCGCGCCGAGGGCCTCGCGCTTGTCGGCGCCCATCCAGCGGCGGATCGCGACGTCGTCGGCCGGATGTCCGGCGCGGGCGACGACGTCGGCGAGGACCCGGTAGACCGCTCCCCCCTCGTCGACGGTGGTCCCGGCGATGTCCAGTGCGGCGAGGCGGATCACGTGTCACTCCCGAGACGGCGGCGGACCTGCGCGGACAGCTGGTCGACCGCGACGATCAGCACCAGCACGACGAGGATGTGGGTGAGCATCTCGTCGAACCGGAAAAGCTGGATGGACTGGTTGATGAGGAACCCGATGCCGCCGGCGCCGACCAGGCCCAGCACCAGTGACGAGCGGACGTTGACGTCGAAGCGGTAGAGCAGCAGCCCCACCAGCTGCGGGGTGACCGACGGCAGCAGCGCGTGCACGGCGACCTGCAGCCGTCCGGCGCCCGCGGAGCGCAGCGCGGTGGGCGGGCCGGGGTCGGCGTCCTCGACGGTCTCGGCCCAGAGCTTGCCCATCACGCCGATGTTGTGCAGGACCAGCGCGAGCACCCCGGGGAACGGGCCGAGCCCGACCGCGGTGACGAAGACCAGTGCGAACACGACGTCGGGCACGGCACGCAGGAACGACAGCAGGCCACGGGCGGCCTGGTAGGTGACCGGCCCGGGGGCGGTGCCGCGCGCGGCGGCCAAAGCGAGCGCCAGCGCGAACGGGATCGACAGGGTGGTGCCGAGCAGCCCGATCCACAGGGTGACCAGGGCTCCCTGCAGGCTCGGCCCCAACACCGCCCAGGACAGGTCGGGCGGGACCGCCTCGGTGAGGAACTCGGCCATCCCGTCGGCGCCGCCGAGCAGCGTCGCGAACGACATCTCGGTGGCGCGCCAGGCGACGACGTGCACGACGAGCAGCACGACGACGACCGTCGCCGCCAGGGCGAGGGTGCGCGGGTCGCGGCGCCGCGGCGGGACGGGGACGCGGCGGACGTCCGGTGCGGTGGTGCTCACGGTGCGGCCTCCAGTGCGGCCGCCGGCCCGCGGTGGTCGGCGGCGTCGGGGTAGAGCGCGCGGACGTCGCCGCCGGGTGGTCCGTCGAGGACGACGTGCCCGGACCGCAGCCCGACGACGCGGTCGGCGTGCCGGGCGGCGAGGTCGGGCTGGTGCAGGACGGCGAGCACGGCGAGGTGCTCGGTGTGGGCGAGCTCGGCGAGCAGGCCGAGCACCTGCTCGGCGGCGGCCGGG
>JAESFO010000787.1_pt1 | contig 13616 bp, 10 predicted proteins | sample 9269421 | NCBI WGS metagenome assembly JAESFO01 (sample SAMN14502839, study PRJNA617101) | algae metagenome | isolation source: Nostoc desertorum CM1-VF14 and co-occurring heterotrophs from rocky... | place: USA: Clark Mountains, San Bernardino, California | collected 2000-06-05 | reverse complement strand
GCCATCTAAGTCGCGCAGAATTGTTTTAAGAAACAATGGTATTACCAACCGCTATTATGCACTGGAAAAAGGTGGGAAAGCCACACATACCAATGCGCAATTAACAGCGGAGGCAATAAAAGAACTATTTAAAAGTGATCCGGAAGGCATCAGGAATGTGGATGTGCTTTCCTGCGGCACTTCTTCGCCGGATCAAATCATGCCCTCGCATGGTGTGATGACGCATGGCTGGCTGCCAGAGTTAGGCAAGTTAGAGGTTGTATCGCCGAGTGGTGTGTGCTGCGCCGGTATGCACGCATTTAAATATGCATATATGGCGGTAAAAACCGGGGATGCCGATACTGCTGTGGCTACCGGATCCGAAAGATTCTCTGCCTCACTGGTAGCCAACCAGTTTGAAGATGAAGTGCATAAATTGGAAGAGCTGGAACAGAACCCCTATATAAGCTTTGATAAAGAATTTTTGCGCTGGATGCTATCCGATGGTGCGTCTGCCTTTTTGCTGAGTAATAAACCTAATACGGAAGGGCTAAGTCTGAAAGTAGAATGGGTAGAAGGCATTTCTTATGCCGATGACATGGAAAGCTGCATGTACTGCGGTGCGGAAAAGCTTGAAGATGGCACATTGAAAAGCTACCTGGAATTTAGTCATGAAGAGCTGAACGAAAAATCTATCATGAGCATCAAGCAGGACGTTAAGCTGTTAAGCCCTAATATTGTTCCGTTAGGAGGTAAACCGCTGCCCGAGCTTTTTGAAAGAAGAGGTTTAAATCCTGATGATATTACCTGGTACTGCCCTCACATGAGCAGCAATTTCTTTAAGGATAAAATTTATGAAGAGCATATTAAACTAGGCCATACCATTCCTTATGAAAAATGGTTTGTGAACCTGAGCTATGTTGGTAATGTAGGAGCTGCTTCGGTTTATTTTATGGTAGATGAGTTACTAAACAGTGGGAAGCTGAAAAAAGGCGATAAGGTATTTTTGCTGGTTCCTGAAAGCTCAAGGTTCAGTTATATGTACGCTTTATTGACAGCAGTATAAGATTATCGAATAAAAGATCATATTGAAAGGTGGAGGAAGTAATTCTTTCGCCTTTTTTATTTGCTTATTGTAAAAAAAAATCCTCCTTACCGGCTGGCAGGGAGGATTTTTGAATTAATAACAATTATATTAATACCCAAACAGCTCTTCCAGGTTCAGTACTTTTAGCGCTCCGTATTTGGAAAGATCTTCCTGCTTGATATTTTTTTCGTTCCCGATAATGGTATAGCTATACTTTTTGCCCGAAAGCTCCTGGTTGTGTAAAGACTGGATGTCTTTAAAACTCATAGCCTTCACCTGGTCATATTTTGCTTTACGCGGATCGCCGGTTAAACCTTTTTTCTGATTCGCAATATAGCTGTAAATAATGCCCATTTTTTCAACGCGGTCTGTTTCCAGGTCTTTCAATAAGCTGCCCTTTGCCTGTTCAAACGCATTAGCCCTGTCGGGTAATACATTGATCAGCTCATTCATCGCAGTTACGGCTTCGGGTAATTTATCTGCCTGGCTACCTACATATCCGATAAAAGAGAAGGGATCTGTTTTCTTGGCAGGTGTACCTACAAATGCGTAAGTAGAGTAGGCCAGTGCTTTTGATTCCCGGATAGTTTGAAAAACCAGGGAGCCCATACCGCCGCCAAAGTAATTATTAAACACGTCTACCACGGCTTCTTTTTTAAAGTCATATGGCGCCAGGTTCCTGGCCCAGCTCATTTCTGCCTGAACCATATCATAGTGGCTAAAGAATACTCTATTTTCGTCCTGCACGGCCCTTGTAAACTTCTCTGCTGCCGGTATTGCCGCCCAGCTTGCAGGTGTTTTATGCACTTTTTTAACAGCCGCACTCAAAGCCGCAGGGCTCAGCGGACCATAGTAAAGCACCTGGTGCTTAAATGACGGCATACTGTGAATGATAGTTACCAACTCCTCAGCAGTTATTGCATTCAATTCTGCATCGCTTAAATTATAGTTGAATGGATTTTTTGAGCCGTAGGTAGCCTGGTTAACCAGTCCCTGCATAATAGCGCCTTTATTGGCTTTCGCATTGGCACGTGCTTTCAGCATCCGGTTCTTCAATCCTTCGAGCGCAGCAGCGTCGGGTTTGCAATTGCGCAACAGGTGCTCTAACAGTTCCAGCGCCTGCGAAAAATTCTCGTTCAAACCGTTTAATGAAATACTACTCTCTTCGTTACCTGCACTGGCGGAAAAGCTGGCAGCTAACTGATAAAATGCTTTGCTGATCTCTTCTGAAGTATATTTATCAGTTCCCAGGTATTGCAGGTATTCAAGGGCAAAAGGCAGCTTTTTATTATTCCATTTACCCATTTCATACCTGAAATTCAAATTGAACAAGCCATTTTGTTTGTTGGCTACCTGCATCACTTCAGCATTATCTATTTTGCCTTTCTGAATGGCTGTATTGTAATCCAGCCAAACAGGTTTAATTGCTGCCAATGGCATCGCATTGATGTTTTTTACAAAAGGCGACTCCTTGCCTGCATTAGTTTCAACGGGAGTGATGGCGGGCTTATCAACCTTTGTAATGCTTTTATCTTCACCTTTTCTTTTATAAACAACTGTGTAGTTGTTGTCTTTAAAGAACTGGTTGGCGAATGCCAGTACTTCCGCCTTCGTTACATTGCCCATGGCATCCAGGAAAGCAACATCATCCTGCCAGGTTGCCGCCTTTGTTTTAATGAAATTATCTACCATGGTATTTACACGCACGGTGTTATTATCCTGGGAGCTCAGCTTGGATAATTTATAATTAGCCGCAATAGCTTTAATGAGTTTGTCATCGAAGTTACCCTTCTTTAATTCCTCAACCTGGCCCAATAAAAGCGCTTTCACATCATCAAGGGTTTGCCCTTGCTTGGGAGAAGCTTTTAACTCGAAGATGCCATAATCTTTGTATTGAGAAAGGGTAGACCCGGCAGAAAGCACTTTTTGTTGTTTATTCAGATTCAAATCTAATAAACCCGCTTTACCGTTAGCGAAAATGCCATCTATTACGTTCAGCATCAGCTTGTCTTTCGATGTTTCGGCTCCGCTTCTGAATGCGATAGTAATATTTTCCGCACTGGGTCCATATACTTCAGATATAATCGGGTTAGTGATAGGCTGTTCAGGAGCCGGATTATATTCTGCTACAGCATTAGGCTTCATGTAGCTGAAAGCGGCGTCAATCTTTTTCACCAGTACATCCGGATCGAAATCACCAGCCATGATCACAGCCATATTATTAGGTACATAGTACTTGTGATAATAGTCCCTGATTGCTGTAAGGGAGGGGTTCTTTAAGTGCTCAATGGTACCGATTGTTGTTTGCTGACCATAATTATGGGTTGGAAACAGGTTACGATAGGTAGTTTCGAGTACTTTCCATCCGTCGTTATCCATAGAACGGTTCTTTTCCTCATACACGGCTTCCAGCTCGGTATGGAAAATACGTAAAATAGGGTTGCGGAATCTTTCTGCCTGCACTGCCAGAAATTTGTCCACGGCATTAGCAGGAATATCTTCCTCGTACACCGTTTCTTCCACCCAGGTATGGGCGTTGGTGGCCTGTGCTCCCATCGCCGTCATCATTTTATCGTATTCATTGGCAATAGAATATTGAGAGGCACGCCCCGATACTGCATCAATCTGTTTATAGATCTCCTTTCTTTTTTCAGGATCTGTGGTTTTACCATACACTTCATAAAGTGCATCGATGGAATCAAGCTTCGGTTTCTCTTTAGCCCAGTCAAGACTACCATACTTGTCGGTCCCTTTAAAAAGGAGGTGCTCCAGGTAGTGTGCCAGCCCAGTGTGATCTTTAGGATCGGTATTGCTACCGGCCCTTACCGCCAGGCGGTAAGCAATGCGGGGCTCTTTCTTATTGGGACTTAACATAACGGTAAGGCCATTCGATAGCGTATAAATGCGCACGCCCATGGGGTCGTTGGATACATATTTATAGGTGTACCCGTTCGCAGATTTGGTTTCTTTCCACTGGTAGTTGTTTTGGAGCTTTGCTGTTTGGCATAATACGCCACCCAGTAAAAGCGTTAAAAATAGTTTCTTCATTAAAATGAATATTGATTAGGGTAAAATATGATGCTAAATTTAATGATTATAGTTATCTGTAAACGTATTAATGGGATGAAAAGACAAAACAATAGATGGATGGCATTTAAACAGGTTTTTTTACTTTCGTGGCAGCATGAACGCAGTACTTATAGAAAATCTTTCTTTTAAATACAAAGACCAGTCATCGTTGATCGAGGCATTGAGCCTGCAAATTGACACAGGTGAGCGGTTTGGCATTTTTGGCCCCAACGGCGCCGGTAAAACTACATTAATGAGCCTGATTACGGGCTTACTTCCCTACAAAGAAGGGAGTATTAGAATTCTGGGGAAGGAAATCGGTTCAGAAAAAGAGGAAGTAAAAAAAATGATCGGGCTCGTACCGCAGGATTTTTCTTTTTATGATGATCTGAGTCCGGAGGAAAATATGGAATTTTTTGGGGCCTGGTATGGTTTGGATAAAGCTACAACCCGTCAAAAAAGCAGAGAATTGCTGCAGGTAATGGGCTTAACCTCGGTGGCCAATAAACCGGTTAAAACCTTTTCGGGAGGAATGAAGCGGAGGGTTAACCTCGCTATCGGTGTCATGCACAATCCCAGAATATTGTTTTTAGACGAGCCGACAGTAGGAGTAGATGTACAGTCGAGAAACGCCATTATTGCCTTTTTGAAAGAAATCAACAAAGCGGGCACTACACTGGTGTATACTTCGCACCAGTTAAACGAGGCCGAAGACCTGTGTAATTCGGTTGCGCTTTTCGATCAGGGGGCTATTATTGTAAAAGACAGTTTAACCAACCTGCTGCAACAACACCGGCAGGAGGGGCTTGAAGGATTATTCCTGGAGCTGACAGGTCGCTCCTACCGGGATTAATTTTTTAAATAAATTTTAATAAACGGGGTTTTGGCAAAAAATTTGATGTAACTATATTTGAATTTTAATCACTGAAAAATAACATTTTATGAATAAACTACTTACAGGTTTTGCCCTTGGACTTATAGTGGGCGTTTTATATGCTCCTGATAAAGGAACTTACACACGCAGAAAAATTAGTGATAAAGGCAATGACCTGAAAAATCAATTTGCAGATTTTATTGATAGTGTTGCGGGTAAGTTTGAGCATACTGCAGATGAAATTGAAGACTACGCAAACATTAAAGCCGAGAATATTCGCTCCGAAGCTATTTAAGCAAGAACTTAACTATTAAACCTTATAAAAGTTAATGATAGCCGCCCACCCAGGGCGGTTATCTTTTTAATATAACCTATACATTTTACCTGGCATACCCTGAATTACATTTTTCATTTCGAGGTTTAAGATGCTTACGGCAACCATACTGCTATTTAAGCCACTTTGCAGGTTAATATCATCAATACTGGCTACTCCCTTTTCGTTGATCAGGCCAATGATTACTTTCTCTTCGGGCGTGAGACTGATAAATAACTCCTTTGCAGCCGGCCGCTCCGGCTTCCTGGAACTGGTCCACCCCATCGTTTCCAATAATTGTGAGGCATCAGTTAATAATATCGCTTTGTTATTTTTAATAAGATGATTGGACCCGCTGCTTTTCTTATCTGTTACCTTGCCAGGTATTGCAAATACATCTTTATTATAACCATTAGCCAGCTCGGCAGTAATCATACTGCCACCCTTGATATCTGTTTCTATTACAATTGTAGCATCGGCCATACCTGCCACGATGCGGTTACGACTGGGAAAATTATGCCGGTCCGGCAATGCTGTATGCCTGAACTCGGTAAGTAATCCTCCTTGTTTTATCATCTCCTTCGCCATTTCCTTATGGCTGTTGGGATAGATTTTATTTAACCCGTGTGCCAGCACGCCTACTGTTGCCATTTCATTTTTTAAACAAGCTTTATGAGCAATGGAATCTATACCATAGGCCAGGCCACTCACCACCAGCACATTCTCGTCTGAGAGGGATGATACCAGCATTTCAGTAATAGCTTTTCCATAATCGGTATGCGTACGGCTACCTACTATTGAAATAATTTTCGATTGATTCAGGTTGGCATTGCCCCGGTAATATAGCAATATGGGCGCATCGTAGCAGTTCAACAATCTTTTAGGATAGACTTCATCCTGTATAAAAAGCGGCTGTATTTTATATTTTTCAATAAAAGCCAGTTCATCTTCTGCTTCGGTGTAGTTATTAAAGCCCCTGATACTCCTGATCCTTATTTCTCCTAGGCCGTCTATTTTTTCAAGTAGTCGCTTAGGCGCTTTGAATATATCTTCAGGTTCAAAATGTTCGAGGAGGGCGCGGCTTTGTACACAACCAATATTGGGAATAAGCGTGAGTGCTATTTGGTATAATAGTGAGTTGTTCATAGTGATTTAGCATATTAAACTTACGTAAAATATTTCATATATCAATGCCCAACCAGGTTTCTACCGGTGTTGTTAACCGTAAAATACTTTGATAAATAACCAAACAGCGGGAGCTGCAAATAATACAGAGTCAAACCTGTCGAGAAAACCCCCATGCCCCGGCATAATGCGGCCACTGTCTTTCACACCGGCCATCCGCTTCAATTTTGATTCAAACAGGTCTCCAAATGTTCCGGAAATGGCAGTGATAGCACTAATGACTCCTCCGATAATCGCAAACAGCCATATTATTGTATGAAAAAAGATGAGAGAAAATAGCAGCCATGTTAAAGCAGCGCTCAGTATGATGCCGCTGACGGTTCCCTCCCAGGTTTTTTTAGGAGATATTTTGCTGAGCGGCGTTTTACCTATTACAGAACCTCCCAGGTAGGCCATGGTATCGTTGATCCATACGCTGCCTATAACAAATAGAACCAGGTGTTTTGCCCCTATTACATAAAAGGTGTCATGCAAATGAATATCGTATGTATGTGGAATTGAAAAGCTTTGTAGCATTCCTAATGGTACCGCCGTATATAATAAACCACCCAATAACCATAAGATCATTTTCTTTGAAATGATCTTTGTTTTAAAAATACCCAAAACCAGTAAAATAAAGCCGGCAATTAAAAAAGGAAGGCTGAAGTTTTCCCTGATGCTGTAATCGCCCAGCTGAATGGAACCAGCGCCGATCAGCAGAACCAGGTGGTATCCGATCAGGGCGATACCCAATTTCATATAGGGATCAATAGGATGCCCCGTTATTTTTTCAACCAGTCGGCCATACTCCCATGAACAGCCAAAATAGATCAGTGTAATCAAAAGAAACAGGCTCCATTGATTATACAATAGTCCAAACATCATTACCGCAACAAATATCAGTGCAGTAAAAGCGCGAGTCCAAAATGTTGACCAGTTAAACGCCATCAGGTAGAGTTAGTGAGGTTTTGGTATTCTTCCGGTACTGTACAAAAAGGAAAATTATAACCGGTAGTGCCAGAAAGCCTAAATAGCTGCCTTCTTTATCACTTAATACCGCCTGCATTGATTTTCCATCCATTTTTGCCGCATACATCACCAATACCGCTGTTGCATTATTAATAAAATGAGCTAAAATGCTGAGCCACAGCCTGCCACTATATTGGTATAATAAACCCAGGATGATGCCCAATGCCAATCTTGACAGAAAACCATAAGCTGAAAAATGTACCGCGCTAAAAATAACACTTACTATAATCACACTTACCCATAACCTTCCGGTATTGCGGTATAAATAATTCTGTAACCCTCCCCTGAAAAATGCCTCTTCACAAACAGCAGGAACCAGTGCCAGCACAACAATAGAAATAAGCAATTCCGGGATAGAGTCCAGGTTAATAATACCTGCAGCAGTTTCGGCATAACCCTTTTCCATTTTGTCAAAAGCAATGCGCCAATCAACCGGAAAAGGAAGTTTATACGTAAAATAACCCAGGGCGCCACTTAAGGCAAGCGCGGCAATGGTAATAAAAATGGTCAGGAGCAAATCCTTCCCGGCTATAACCCCTTTAAATCCGGTCAGTTTCATGGGGCTCCGGCTTAAGCGGGACGCCGTAAATAAGGTAGGTAGCAAGAAACCAAAAACAGCCGAAAATGTCTGAATAACCTGCATTTCTCTCAAATAGGTGCGATCGCCAGTCAGTTTCGAAATGTTTTCAGTAATAAATGCAATGCTTTTGCCACTTATTGCTGCGGCAACCGGAATGCCCAGCAATCCTCCCAAAATCATACCTCCCACACCAAAAGCAATCAGCATAAAAAAGCCCGCTAAATAAGATAAGCCTTTTTCTCCCATTCCCTTTCCCTGTGTATCATGCAACAAGGCACTCCTGTTTTCGTCTGTCATTTTTAAAAAAGTGTGTATTTTTGCCCGCCCGAACACTTCTGCCCGATATAGGCAGGCAGGCGCAAAAATAAGATTAAAAGTTTTGATTAGTTATTGTGCAGGATTTTTTGAAAGTTAATGGACCGGGGCTCACCACATTGCAAATATGTATCAACATATCGCAGCAATTAAATATTAAATATGGTAACAATAGGCGATAAAATATCACTTCCTGATTTTCCTCTTCTGCTGGCTCCAATGGAAGACGTAAGCGATCCTCCTTTTCGTGCGGTTTGTAAAGATAATGGTGCAGACCTGATGTATACAGAGTTTATCAGTAGTGAAGGCCTGATACGTGATGCGATCAAGAGCCGCCGTAAGCTGGATATTTTTGACTACGAACGTCCTATAGGTATACAAATATTTGGGGGAGATGAGGAAAGCCTGGCACTTGCCGCTAAAATTGTTGACGTTACCCAGCCAGACCTCCTGGATATCAATTTTGGTTGCCCGGTAAAAAAAGTGGCGCTGAAAGGTGCGGGAGCCGGCGTATTGAAAGACGTGGACCTGATGGTAAAGTTGACTGAAGCGGTGGTGAAAAGCACATCGTTGCCGGTTACTGTAAAAACGCGCCTGGGTTGGGATGAAGGCATGCTGAATATTGAAGAAGTAGCTGAGCGCCTGCAGGACGTAGGCATCAAAGCCCTGGCCATTCATGGACGTACCCGCGCCCAGATGTACAAAGGAGAAGCGGACTGGACACTGATTGGTAAAGTGAAGAATAATCCACGTATTAACATCCCTATTTTTGGAAACGGCGATATAGACAGTCCTCAAAAGGCAGTGGAATATAAAAGCCGTTATGGTGTGGATGGCATTATGATTGGCCGTGCTGCTATTGGCTATCCCTGGATTTTCAGGGAAATAAAACATTTTGTTCAAACCGGTGAATTATTAGCACCGCCTACTGTAGCCGAAAGAGTGAACGTAGTGCGTAAGCATTTACGCAAGAGCCTTGAATGGAAAGGACCCATTGTAGGTATTAATGAAATGCGCCGCCATTATGCCAATTACCTGAAAGGGCTACCTAATATTAAAGAATATCGTACTAAACTGGTTACTTTAAATAGCGGTGATGATATTGAAGCTATACTGGATGAGATCATTGTTCGCTACTCCGATTATGAGATCGAAGCGACCCCAATTGAGCTGATCAACTACCATGAAAAGTGCCCGGTAAACTAGTTTATTAAACTTACATAAACAGCTATTAGTTGCTTTTCCTTATCGGTGTCACGCTCATATTTTTATTAGCTGTATCAGTGATGCTGATTACTGTCGCCTCAACCGTATCACCCTTAGTTTGCTCAAAATTAAAACAATCGGGTAGGTAGGATCAAACTCAAACCATTTTTTGGCAAAATTTACACTGTTGGGGCTTTTGTGATGATTATTTTGAAAAAGCTCTCCCATCAGTAAAAAGTCAAGGGGCAATGAGTTTTTACTATGGTCATGGTTGTCATAATTCGAATAACCATATTTATGCCCGCACCAGTTCACAATGGCCCCATGTATAGGGCCCATAAAAAAATGAATGGGCAATAGTAAAAACATCCACCATTGGGTGGCGAAAAAAATGTAGAATAACAAATATCCGATTCCAAACAAGATCCTTACACTCCACATATTGCTGATCTTATCCATCAACGGCCACTCGGGATATTTTCCCTGGAAGGGCTTTTCCGGCTCAACCTTATACTTTGCGTAATTCAAATAAATGTCCTTTGTACGCATGGTCATCTGCCAGACATCTTTAAAAAAATGAGGCGAATGGGGATCTTTTTCGGTATCACTATACGCATGGTGCATCCGGTGCATGATGGCGTAAGCCCTGGGATTTAAAAAAGAAGACCCTTGTAGTAAAATGGTAAATCCGTAAAAAAAGCGCTCCCAAAAATGACTCATGGTAAACATTTTATGAGAAGCATAACGGTGAAGAAAGAATGTCTGACAGAAAAGAGATAAGAACCAGTGAGCCAAAAAGAAAATTAAAACAGCCATTGAATTTGTTTAAACCTCCAGTAATCACGCGTTGATTTTAAACCGTCGGTCGGGCCTGATATATTCAAAGGCCGGTTATTGCACCTTTTACCGGATATTAAGAAAACGAACACGCTACTTTAAGCAAATTAAAAAGTAAATAAAAACATAAGAAGAACTTTGCGCCCTGTCTCATTTGCGGGGCCGAATATACAAACATTCTCTCCCATATCCCTGTTATTTCCGCGATTATTCACCGATAATGGATACATAATATTTAAAACCGCACACACAACATTTAATATGCATAAAAGGTTTGATCGAGCAGCAGAAAATACGTTGGGAACATAGTACAAGCACTTTGAGAAACCTTCAAAACCTTCATCCATGCGCCTGTTCACCTTCACGGCAAGCTTAAAAAAAGATCATGTTCAGGTTATCAATCAGGACACCAATTATCTTTTATTACTTTTACTAAAAAAGATGGAGCATACTTCAAAAGACCCCTTACACGGCAAAAGGCTGGATACTATTTTAGAGGAGTTGGTAGCCTATTACCAGGGGTTTGAAAAATTGGGGGAACAAATACGTATCAAGTGTTTTACAGACAATCCCAGTATCAGCTCTTCTTTAAAATTTCTCAGGAAAACACCCTGGGCTCGAACCAAGGTAGAAAGCCTGTACCTATATGTATTAAGACAGCAAAAGAAAGCCGCAAGAGGTCATCAATAAACTTTATAAGGCACTCACATCATTCCCGAAACTGATGCCAATAATAATAAACCCTCGAATATCTGTATTACATGGTATCCAGGCTTTATTAACGGATGGTAACACTGGTTGTAAAAGCCCGGATCTGTAGCTGCCATACATTATTCTTCGTCGCATTCTTTATTTTTACCTTATATGAGTTCTACCATTTACCAGGAAAAAGCTGCCAGCTTTCACCAAAAGTTCAATATCCTGAAGCAAAAATTGGGTTGGTTAAGCTTTGTTCGATTGATATGTTTTCTGCTGTTTGTATACCTGATCTTTTTATCTTCTCAAACTGGTTCTGGTTTTACTATATTAGGTGCCTTGTTATTCTTTATAGCCTTTTTGTTATTGGTAAGATGGTATGGACGTGTGCAGCAGGAAAAACAGTTTTACCTGGCACTGGCCCAATGGAATGAACGGGAGGATGCTTTTTTACAGACCAATAACTCGGGTTATGATACCGGCAAAGAATATGAAGATCCACATCATCCGTATTCTTACGACTTGGATCTTTTTAGTGAAGGAGGGTTGTTCTCTTACCTCAATCGCTGCAGTACTTCCTTTGGCAAAGAGGCTTTAGCCAATGATCTGCTCGATCCGGACACTACTGCTATCAAAGAAAAGCAGGATGCTATTAAAGAGTTATCAGGAAAAATAGACTTCAGGCAACAGCTATATGCACATGGCAGTTTACATCAAACCAAAAAGAAGGAGTTGGAACGACTGATACAATGGATCGATACCGATACAAAGTTAATCAGTACCCCCTGGTATTACGGGTTAATGATCTTTCCATTGGCCACCATCGGCAGCCTGGTTTATTATATAGTAACAGAAAACGAGTCAGCTTTTTCCCTTTTTTCAAAACTGTTTGTGGTTAACCTCATCATTGCTTTTTCGTTCTCCAGGAAAATAACGGCTCAATTATCTGTTTCTACCTCTGTTACCAAAATATTACAGAACTATAGCAACCAGCTAAAGCTCATTGAAAAGGAAAATTTTCAATCTGCACTGTTACAGCAATATCAGCAACTATTAGGTAAAAACGGGTTAACTGCTTCAAAGCTTATCGGTCAGCTGGCCTCTCTTTTCAATTACCTGGAAACCGTGGTCAACCTGGTTGTTAGTTTGCTGCTAAACGGCCTGTTTCTTTTTCATGTACATATTTTATACCGGTTGGGTATCTGGAAAAAACAACATGCGCATCACATAAAAGGCTGGTTACAGCTAATAGGAAAATTTGAAGCCCTGGGAAGCTTGGCCAACCTCTCGTATAATAACCCGGCATTCTGTACGCCGCAATTGAGTACAGCACCAGCTTTCAGCGCTTCTGCCTTAGGCCATATTTTAGTTAAACCGCATAAAAGGGTTTGCAATGATGTATCATTTAACGATCAGAAATTTGTTATTCTTACCGGCTCCAATATGAGTGGTAAAAGCACCTTCTTAAGAACCCTGGGTACCAACCTCGTTCTGGCCAAAGCCGGATCGGTTGTTTGTGCTGTTAAGTTTAAATTTTATCCTTTTGATGTTTTTGTAAGCATGCGCATTACCGACTCTTTGCAGGATAGTGAGTCTTTATTTTATGCAGAGCTGAAGCGGCTGCAATCCATTATTAAAAGCCTGGAGGGTGGACGGCGTCATTTTGTAATACTTGATGAAATTTTAAGGGGTACCAATAGCAATGATAAACGCAATGGTACCATTGGGCTCATATGCAAGATGGCGGGCTTTGATACTTTTGGGATTATTGCTACGCATGATATTGTAGTAGCAGACCTTATTAAAGAATATCCTGCTTTTATTGCGAATAAAGCTTTCGAATCAACCATTATTAACGACGAATTACTATTTGATTATCAACTGAAAGACGGTGTTTGTAATACTTTAAGCGCCAGTTACCTGATGAAGAAAATGGAAATAATTTAGTAGTTTCATCGAATTGGATGACTTTTTGCTTGTTGATTGACTATGAAAAACTTAGGCCTTATATTGTTTTGCATATGCTTATCAGCATCAACGTTGGCACAGCCAATTGTAAAATCAGATAAGCAGGTTAATAACAACCTGGTTAAAATAAATCTTACATCACCGTTTTTAAAGAACTATTCCGTACAATACGAAAGAATTATTAACAAGCGGATATCTGTTGCTGTTTCCGGAAGGCTGATGCCGGCATCTACCTTACCCTTTAAAAATGCCGTCCGGAAAGAGATAATCAAAGAAGAAGATAACTTTATTACCGACGCGTTTAACCAGGCCAAATTCAGTAATTATGCCATCACACCTGAAGTAAGGTTTTATCTGGGTAAAAAGGGATATGGCCAGGGATTGTATATAGCACCCTATTATCGTTTTGCAAAGTATACGGTGGAAGAGTTGCATTACTCTTATGAAGACCTTGACCAGGATATTTCTATTAAACTTACCGGAAATCTAAAATCGCATA
>JAESFO010000786.1_pt1 | contig 13638 bp, 13 predicted proteins | sample 9269421 | NCBI WGS metagenome assembly JAESFO01 (sample SAMN14502839, study PRJNA617101) | algae metagenome | isolation source: Nostoc desertorum CM1-VF14 and co-occurring heterotrophs from rocky... | place: USA: Clark Mountains, San Bernardino, California | collected 2000-06-05 | reverse complement strand
TCACCCGGGTCCGCGGCGTCACCCCGAGCGCGTTCCGCCGGGGTGAGCGGCAGGGCGGACGGCACGGTGACCGGATGGGTACTCCGGACGGGGTGAGCGGCTAGCCTGCGGCGCCGTGACGACCCCGCCGACGGTCCGGCTGGCCAACCTCGACCTCAACCTGCTCGTCTCCCTGCGCGAGCTGCTGCGCGAACGCAATGTCACGCGCGCCGCCGCCCGCATCGGCATCTCCCAGCCCGCCGCCAGTGCGGCCCTGTCCCGGCTGCGCCGCCACTTCGACGACGACCTGCTGTCCCGCCACCCCGGCGGCTACGTCCTCACCCCGCTCGCCGCCCAGCTCGTCGAGCAGGTCGAGGGCGTCTGCTCGGCCGCCGAGCGGCTGTTCGGCACCGGCCACGGCTTCGACCCGTCGAGCGCCCGGCGCGGGTTCACCCTGCTCGTCGCCGACTACACCGTCGCCGTGCTCGGGCCCGCGCTGTCCGCGGCGGCGGCCCGGCGCGCCCCCGGCATCGAGCTGCGGCTGCGGTTGGTCCGCGAGTCGTTCTCCGCCGACATCGGCGAGACGATCCGGCTCATCGACGGCCTCATCGCCCCGCCCGCGGCCCGCTTCGAACGGCCCGAGCTGCGCTCCACCGCCCTGTTCGACGACCGCTGGGTCTGCGTCGTCGACGCCGACAACCCGGTGGCCGCCGGGCCGGACCCGACCCTGGACCTCGACGAGCTCGCCGCGATGCCCTGGGTGGTGCCGTTCGCCCCGGACCGCGGCATGTCGGCGGCCGCGCCGATGACCCGCCAGCTCGCCCGGCTCGGCGTCGAACCCGACATCAAGGTGCGGGTCGAGAGCTACCTGTCGGTGCCCTACCTGGTCGCCGGGACCGACCGCGTCGCGCTGCTGCAGGAGCGGCTCGCCCGCCAGGTCGCCGACCGCCTCGGGCTGGTCGTGCTGCCCTGCCCGGGCGATCCCGGACCGATCCGCGAGCGCCTCTGGTGGCACACCGACCTCGACCCGGACCCGGCCCACCGGTGGCTCCGTGAGCTCATCGTCGAGCTGTCGGCCACCCTGTAGAGCTGCGACTATTCGTCCGGTCGATGGTCCGGCAGGCGAACGTTCTATTTCCGGGGCGGCGCGCGCCGTTCCTAGTGTGTGAGCCATGCCTCACCCGCTGACGCCCCTGCCGGTCCACGCCGTGATCCGGGACGCCCCACTGCGCGCCGGCGACCCGGCCGAGCACGCGGTGACCGCCGACGTCTGCGTCGTCGGCTCCGGCATCGCCGGGCTCTCCGCCGCCGTCGAGTCCGCCCGCCTCGGCCGCGACGTCGTCCTCGTCGACGCCGCCCCCGTCCTCGGCGGGCAGATGGTCAACTCGCTGATCGGGCTGTTCTGCGGGGTCTACGGCAACGGCCCCGAGTTCCGGCAGCTGACCCACGGCCTGTTCGACTCCCTGTTCCCCGACCTCGAGGCCGGCGGCGACCTGTTCCGCCGTACCGGCCACACCCTCACCGTCGGCTACGACGAGGTGCGCCTCGGCCGCTGGGTCGAGGACACCGTCCGTGCCCACGGCATCCGGGTCCTCACCAACGCCACCCTCACCGGCGTCGAGCGTGACGGCGACCGTGTCCTCGGCGCCCGCTTCGCCACCCGCTACGGCGCCGTCGACGTCACCGCGGCCGGGTTCGTCGACGCCAGCGGCGACGCCGCGCTCGCCTGGGCCGCGGGCCTGGAGTGCCGCCTGCCCGACCGGGAGATCTACGGCAGCCAGCAGCTCGTCGTCGAGCACCTGGACACCAGTGCCGCGCCGGAGCCCGGCGAGCTCGCCGCCCGGGTCGCGGCCAAGGCCGACCAGTACGGCCTGCTCCGTCGCGACGGCCTCGCCTTCTACTTCCCCGGCCGCGACACCGCGGTGCTCAACATGACCCACATCGAGGCGCCGCTGGACCCGATCGCCGCCGCCGAGGCCCAGCTGGAGGGCAAGGCCCAGGCCGACCGGGTCGTCGAGTTCCTGCGCGCGGAGTTCCCCGAGGTGTTCGGCAAGGCCACGGTGCGCTCCTACGGGCTGCCCGGCCGCCGCCAGACCCGCTGGATCGCCGCCGCCCACCAGCTCACCGTCGAGGAGGTGCGCGCCGGGGTCCGCTTCGACGACGCCGTCGCCCGCACCGCCTGGCCGATCGAGCTGCACGACAGCCCCGACGGCTACGTCTGGGAGACCTTCGACGCCGACCACCTGCACTACGTGCCGCTGCGCTCGATGCTGCCGCCCGCCGCGTCGAACCTGGTCGCCGCGGGCCGTTGCATCGACGGGGACGCCGCGGCGCTGTCGAGTGTGCGCGTCATGGGGCCGTGCGCGGCGATGGGCCACGCCGCCGCGCACGCCCTGGACCTCGCCGGACCGCAGGGCAGCCTGCACGACGTGCCCGCCGACGCCCTGACCGACCGGATCCGGGAGAACGTCGAGGACTGACCCGTCCCACCGCCACCACCACGAGGAGACAGGCAACGATGCCCGGAGGCGCCCCGTGATACTCACCGACGACGACCGCAGGATGCTCGACGGGGCCGAGGGGCCCGCCGTCGCCGCCGCGATGGACCTGCTCACCCGCTACGCCGAGGCACTGGACGCCGAGCGGCTCTGCTCGGTCCGCAACGTGGCCGGGACCGCCACCCAGCCCTCCCCGCTCAAGGCCCGCCTGGTCGCCGAGGGCGGCTGGGACCGCGCCTTCTCGGTGATCAACCTCGACAGCGACGAGACCCACGAGATCCCGCCGATGGCGGTGCCCACCTGCCAGCTCCAGCAGGGCTTCGGCGCCGACGCGGCCGCCGTCGCGCCCTACCCGGCCCAGTTCGTCGAACTGCAGGCCGACGCCGAGACCTTCTACGGTCGTCGCGGCGTCTCCATCCTCGCCACCTGCACGCCGTACCAGGTCGGGAACCTCCCGGTCCGCGGCGAGCACTGCGCCTGGATGGAGTCCTCCGCGGTCGTCTACGCCAACTCGGTGCTCGGCGCCCGCACCAACTGCGAGGGCACCGCGTCGACCGGCGCGGCGAGCCTCACCGGGCGCGTCCCGTGCTGGGGCAACCACCACGACGAACACCGGCGCGGCACCCACCTGGTCCGGGTCGACACCCCGGTCGGCGGGTTCCTCGACTGGGGCCTGCTCGGCTACTTCACCGGTGACGTCGTGCAGGAGGCCCGCCCCGTCGTCACCGGGGACCTCGCGCTGCCCGACCTCACCGACCTGAAGCACTTCGGCGCCGCGGCCGCGTCCTCGGGCGGGGTCGAGATGTACCACGTCCCCGGGGTCACCCCCGAGGCACCGACCGTCGAGGCCGCGTTCGGCGGCACCACCCCGGCCGAGGTCGTCACCTACGGCGCGGCCGAGCGGGCCGCCACCTACGCCCGGCTCAACGACCAGGGCACGAGCACACAGGTCGACTTCGTCCTGCTCGGCTGCCCGCACGCCTCGCTCGACCAGATCCGCGACGTCGCCCGGCTCCTCGACGGCCGCAGGCTGCACGACGGCACCTCGTTGTGGATCATGGCGCCGCGGGCGCTGGCCGCGGTGGCCGAGCGCAGCGGCTACACCGCCACCATCGAGGCCGCCGGCGCGAAGGTCCTCACCGACTCCTGCCCGGCGATGTCCCGCCTGGCCCCGCCCGGGACCCGGGTGTTCGCCACCGACTCCGCCAAGCAGGCCCACTACCTGCCCGCGATCCTCGGGATCGAGGCGTGGTTCGGCACCACCGAGGACTGCGTGCGGGCCGCGGTCACCGGCCGCTGGTCGGGTGAGCTGCGATGACCGCGACGGTCGGGACCGTCCTGCGCGGACGGACCGTGGTGCCCGGCGTGGTCACCGGCGAGGCGCTGGTGTCGCCCGAGACGATCTCCGGCTGGGGCGGCATCGACCCGGCGACCGGCACGATCGTCGAGGCCCGGCACGCCCTGCAGGGCGTCTGCTTCACCGGGAAGATCCTCGTGTTCCCCGGCGCCAAGGGGTCCTCGGGCTGGTCGGCGTTCTTCCAGAGCACCCGGCTGCTCGGCACCGCCCCGCTCGGGATGGTCTTCACGGTCACCACGACGAAGGCCGCGCTCGGCGCCGTCGTCACCCGGGTCCCCGCGCTGGCCGACCTCGACGCCGACCCGGTGCAGGTCCTGCGCACCGGCGACCGCATCCGGCTCGACGCCACCGCGGGCACCGTCGAGCTGCTGGCCAGGGCGGGGGAGGGGACGTGAGGCTCGCCGTGCTGCCCGCCGATGAGCTCGCCCCCGGCGAGCACCGCGTGGTGCGGGTCGGCACCCGCTCCATCGGCGTCTTCCGGGTCGGCGACGACTACTACGCCCTCGCCGACCACTGCCCGCACCAGGGCGGCCCGCTGTGCCGCGGCTCCGTCGCCGGGGCCCCGGTGGCGACCGGCCCCTCGGACGTGCGGCTCGACGAGGGCCACGTCCTCGTCGCCTGCCCCTGGCACGGCTGGGAGTACGACGTGCGCACCGGCCTCTCGTACCAGCCCGGCGACGCGCCCGCCCGCAGCCTCCCGGCGTCGGTCGAGCCGGGCCCGCCGGGCATGACACCCGGCCCGTACACCGCCGAGACCTTCGAGGTGACCGTCGAGGACCGCTGGGTGGTCGTCGACACCGGCCGCCGTCCCACCACCGAGGAGGCGTCATGACCAGCACCGCACCCGTCACCGGCCGGGCCCCCGCCCGGCGTCGCGCCCGGACCCCGATCGTCGACGCCGACATCCACCCGGTCGTCACCGCCGACAGGCTCGCGGCCGCGCTGCCCGAGCCCTGGCGGCGCCGGTTCCTGCGCTTCGGGCTGCGCGGCGCGCCGCCGCCCGCGGTCTACCCCCGGGTCCGGCACGGCGGCATGCGCCGCGACTCCCACCCCGAGGCCGGCCCGCCCGGCAGCGCCGTCCGGCCCCCGGGCAGTGACCTGGACCTGATGCGCAGCCAGCTGCTCGACCCCTACGACGTCGTTGCCGGGGTGCTCATCCCGATGCAGGGCCACACCGCGGGCGCCGAGGAGCCCGCGTTCGCGGCTGCATTGTGCCGCGCGTACAACGACGTGCTGGTCACCGACTGGCTCGACCCCGAGCCGCGGCTGCGGGCCAGCATCTGCATCCCGCACGAGTCGCCGGCGGAGGCCGTCGCCGAGATCGAGCGCCGCGCCGCGGACCCACGGTTCGTGCAGGTCCTGTTCCCCAGCGGCACGTTCCTGCCGTGGTCGGACGCCAAGTACCGGCCGATCTACGCCGCGGCCGCCGCGCACGGGCTGCCGGTGGCGATCCACCTCGGCGGCACCGAGGGCCACCGCGGCGACGGTTGGCCGTCGTTCTACCTGGAGCAGCACGCCTGGTACGGCAACGCCGTCGCCGTCGCGCTGACCGGGCTGGTCGCCGGCGGCGTCCTCGAGGCGGTCCCGGACCTGCAGTTCGTGCTCGTCGAGGGCGGGGTGTCCTGGCTCCCGTCGCTGCTCTGGGGGCTCGACGACGCCTGGGCGCTGTGCCGCGACGACGTCCCGTGGCTGACCCGCCCGCCGTCGGAGATCGTGCGCGAGCGGGTGTGGTTCACCACCCAGCCGATCGACGAGCCGCCGGTGCCCGCACACCTGGCGACGACCTGGGAGCAGACCGGGATGACCGATCGGATCCTGTTCTCCTCCGACTACCCGCACTGGGACTTCGACGACCCGATCACGGCGCTGCGGGTGCTGCCCGCGGCGCTGCGGCGGCCGATGGCGGCCGCCAACGCCGCCCGCCTCTACGGCCTGACCCTGCCCGGGAGCGAGGCATGAGCGCCGACCCGCCCGAGGAGTTCTTCGACGCCGACACCCACGTCGCGCCGGCGTCGTTCGCCGACCTCGCGGAACTGCTCAGCCCGTACTGGCGCGACTACGCGGCGGGCGCCGCCCTGCGCGCCGACCCCGTCCAGGCCGGCGCCTACCCGCCCGCGATGGTCGACGGGCCCGCCCCGCACGACGTCACGGCCCTGCGTGCCGCGGTCCTCGACGCCCCCGCACCCGGGGGCGGCCGGGTCGGTACGGCGGTCCTGACCTGCACCACAGCGTTCGACGTCAGTCGCAACCACGCCTTCGAGGCCGCCCTGTGCCGGGCGGTGAACACCTGGACCGCGCAGCGGTTCCTCGACCACGAGCCCCGCGCCCGCGGCTCGGTCGCGGTGCCGCTCGGCGACCCGGCCGCGGCCGTCGCCGAGATCGAGCACTGGGCGGACGACCCGCGCTTCGTGCAGGTGCTGCTCCCGGTGCGCGGGCACGACCTGCGCTGGGGGCACCCGGTGTTCCGGCCGGTCCTCGCCGCGGCCGCCGCGGCCGGGCTGGTCGTCACCCTGCACGCCTGGGGCCGGGTCGGCAGCGCCCCGACCACGACCGGGTTCACCCACACCTACCTGCAGGACTACCTGTCCCACGGGCAGGTCGCCCAGTCCCAGCTGGTGTCGCTGGTCGCCGAGGGCGCCCTCGGCGCGCTGCCGGGGCTGCGGGTGACCGTCGCGGAGTGCGGCTCGTCCTGGCTGCCGCCGCTGCTGTGGCGCCTGGACAAGGAGTGGCGCGGCATTCGCCGCGAGGTGCCGTGGGTGGACCGGATGCCGTCGGAGTACGTCCGCGAGCAAATCCGGTTCACCACCGCGCCGGTCCACCTGCCGCGCGACCCCGGCGAGCTGCACGACGCCCTGGACGTCCTCGGCGCCGCCGGGCTCCTGCTCTACGCGGGCGACCACCCGCACCGCCACGGCGACGGGGTGGCCCGTCTCCTCGCCGCCCTCGACCCCGCCGCCCGGGCCGCGGTCCGCCACGGCAACGCCACCGCGTGGTACCGCGGCAACGGCACCGCGTGGCACCGCGGCACGGACACCGTCGCCCCACCCGCGCCGTCCCTCGCGTCGACCCAGCCCGCACCGGAGGTCCCCCGATGACCCGCACGACGACCCGGCTCGCCGCGGTCCTGCTCGCCGCCTGCCTCGCACTCGCCGGATGCGGCGCGGGCGGCGGTGAGGACGGCCGCGACCGGATCACCTTCCTCAACATCCTGCCGATGGAGTCGCTCGGCTACGCCGCCGAGATGATCGCCGACACCAAGGGCTACTTCGCCGCCCACGGTCTGGACGTGACCTTCGAGGCCACCCAGGGCTCGGCGCCGGCCATCCAGACCCTGCTCGCCGGGTCCGCGGAGATCTCCCGGATCGGCGACATCGAGACGATGGTCGCCGCGGGCGAGCGCGGCGCACCGCTGGTCGCGATCGGCGGCGTGGTGCACAACGGGCCGCTGCGTCTGGTCTCCTCGCAGCGGGCGCCGGTCACCGACGCCGCGCAGCTGCGCGGCAAGCTGGTCGGGACGCCGTCGGAGGGCGGCACCAGCTCGATCACCCTCGACCTCGTCGCCGGGTCGGCCGGGATCGCCCCCGCCGAGCTGCGCCGCCAGGTCGTCGGGCTCAGCCCCGGCGTGTTCGACCTGGTGAACACCGGCCGCGTCGACGCGTTCATCGTCTCGCTCGACACCGCGATGCTGCTGCAGGCGACCCGGCCCGAGGCCGTCGTCTACGACCCCAACGACGCCATCTCCGCCGGGTCGCAGATCTATGCCACCTCGAAGGCCACCGCCACCGACCCGCAGGAGCAGGACAAACTGCGCCGCTACCTCGCGGCGATCGCCGACGCCACGGCGTTCATCACCGCCGACGAGGCGAACGGGTTCGCCGAGACGATGCAGCTCATCGGCTCGAAGTACCAGGTCTCGGCGCTGGACCGGCCCGAGGTCGCGCGCGCCGCGCTCGCCTCCTATGTCGACGGCTACGCGGCGGGCCAGGGCCCGACCGGCATCGCCCCGCAGCGCTGGCAGGCCACCTACGACGAGGTGTCCTCGGTCGGTCAGGTTCCCGCCGGCCTGGACCCGGCGCAGTGGCTCGACGCCGGCCTCAACGGCACGGAGGGTGCCCGATGAGCACCCCGACGACACGACGGTCCCCGGCAGCGGAGCAGGAGACGAGCATGACCCAGGAGACAGCGACCCAGGCGACGGCGACCCGTTCCGGGGTGCACGCGGCCCCGACCGGCGGCGCGGTCGGCCTGCGGGTGTCCGGTGTGGACAAGGTCTACCCGACCCGGCGGGGGGAGGTGCGCGCACTGTCCGGGATCGACCTGGACGTCGCCCGCGGCGAGTTCGTCTCGCTGGTCGGGCGTTCGGGCTGCGGCAAGACGACGCTGCTGCGGATCCTGTCCGGCCTGCTCGCCCCGTCCGCGGGGCTGGTCGAGGCGGGCGGACGGCCCGCGTGGGCCGCCGGCCGTCGTGACGACGCGGTCTTCGCCGAGTTCGGCCTGGTGTTCCAGGAGGCGAACCTGTTCCCGTGGTTCACGATCACCGACAACGTCGCGCTGCCGCTCAAGCTGCGGGGGGTGCCGCGTGCCGAGCGTCGCGCCCGGGCCGCCGAGCTGTGCGCCACCGTCGGGCTCGGCGGATTCGAGGACTCCTACCCGCGGGAGCTGTCCGGCGGCATGCGCCAGCGGGCCGCGATCGCCCGCGCCCTGGCCTGCGACCCGTCGGTGCTGCTGATGGACGAGCCGTTCGGCGCGCTGGACGCCCTGACCCGCGACCGGATGAACCTGGAGCTGCAGCAGATCCACGCGGTCTCCGGCGCCACCGTCGTGTTCGTGACCCACTCGATCCCCGAGGCGGTGTTCCTGGCCGACCGGGTCGTGCTGCTGACCCCGCGCCCGGGACGCATCCGGTCGATCACCACGATCGACCTGCCCCGGCCGCGGTCCGCCGCGACCGAGACGACACCGGAGTTCGGCGCGCTGGTCGCCGGGCTGCGCACCGAGCTGGACCGGGAGGACTGAACCGATGACCACGACCGAACGGCCCGCTCCGGCGACCGACCCCGCCACCCCCGTCACCGACCCCGGCGGCCCCGAGAAGGAGTCGCCCTGGCTGCGGCGCCTGCCGTGGATCTCCGGGCCGGTGCTCCTGCTGCTGCTCGTGGGGGCCTGGCAGTTCACCGTCTCGGTGGTCGGGGTCTCGGAGTTCATCCTGCCCGCACCGGCCGCCGTCGTCGGCGCGCTGGGGGAGCTGCTGGCCGACCCGGCGATCTGGGGCCACATCGGCGTGACCCTGCTGGAGGTCCTCGTCGGGTTCGGCGCCGCGCTCGTCGCCGGTGTCTGCGTCGGCGCACTGCTCGGGCGGATCGAGTGGCTGCGCCGCGCGGTGCAGCCCGCCCTGGTCGCGCTGCAGGTCGTGCCCAAGGTGGCGTTCGTGCCGATCTTCGTGATCTGGTTCGGCTTCGGCCCCACCTCGAAGATCATCATGGCCGGGCTGCTCGCATTCTTCCCGATCATGCTCAACGTGATGCTCGGGGTGCGCTCGGTCGAGCGTGGGCACCGCGACGTCATGACCGGGCTGGGCGCCTCGCGCTGGGCGACGTTCCGGAACCTGGAGCTGCCCGCGACCCTGCCGTACGTGTTCGCCGGTGCCGAGGTCGCGATCGTGTTCTCGGTGATCGGTGCGATCGTCGGTGAGTACCTCGGCGGCAGCGCCGGGCTCGGCTACCTGGTGGTGTCGAGCCTCAACGCCCTCGACGCGCCACGTCTGTTCGCGGTGATCGTGCTGCTCGCGGTGCTGGGGTCACTGCTCTACCTGATGGTGACCACCGCGAAACGCCTGGTCATCCCGTGGCACGAGTCGGTGAACACCGGGGTCTGAGCCGCAGCGCCCGCACGCCGACGCCGCCGGGGTCACGCCCCGGCGGCGTCGCGGGCCCAGCCGGTCAGCACCGGCACGACGACGTCGAGTGCGCCCGGCTCACGGGCCCACCCGAAATGCGGGCGTGCCGCGGGCACGTCGAGCCGGTGACGGGTCACCGTGGCCGCGCCGAACATGTCCAGCAGCGCGTCGACCGAGGCGGGCGGGGCGAGCCCGTCGCGCTCGAACCCGATCCCGAGGACCGGCAGGTGCACCGCGGCGATCGACGGGGTGTGGTCGACCCGCGGCGTGCCGAACGCGAGCCGCCCGGTGCGGGCCCACCGGCCCCAGTCGCGCATCTGCCCGCAGGCCTCCCGCCCGGCGAAGCCGACCCGATCGCCCGGGAAGTGTCCGAGCAGCATCGCCGCGGCCACGACGGCCTGGGTCCGCAGCAGGTGCGCGGGCCCCCAGACCCGCCAGTGGACGCTGCCCGACCCGACGAGGGCGACACCGTCGACGCGGTCGGGATGCCGCGCGGCGTACGCGGTGGCGAGGTGCCCGCCGAGGCTGTGCCCGACGACGAACACCGGCGCGCCGGGCCGCTCGGAGTGCACCGCCTCGACGGCGGCGGCGAGGTCGCCGACGAGGTCGTCGTAGCCGAAGTCGTGGCGGCGCCCGGGCGGGGGAGCGGGCCGGGCCTGGTGCCCGCGCAGCTCGGTGACCGCGGCGGCGACGCCGGCGTCGGTCAACGCCCTCAGCAGCGGGGTGTAGAACGACGCCCGCATCCCCATCGCGGGCACGACCAGCAGCACGGGTGCACCGGGGTCGGGCACCGGGTGCAGGGTCAGCTCCAGCGGTGCCGGGGCCGGGCGGTCCAGGACGGTGGTGACGGGCACGCCGGTGATCCTCTCCCGGCCGCCCGCCGGGTCAGGCCGGGGCCCCCGCCAGGGCGCGCAGGCCGGCGTCGAACACGGCCATGGCCTCGTCCACCAGCTGGGTCAGCGACGGCGAGCGCGGGTCCGTGTCGTGGTCGCCCAGCCAGTGCTGCACCGCGACGCGCAGCCCGGTCACCGCGGCGGCCGCGGCCAGGGTCGGGTAGAGGTCGCGGGCCGGGTCGGACCCGGTCCGGGCGACGACGGCGTCGGCCAGCGCCCGCTCCTGGGCGGCGAACGCGGCCATCTGGTGCGCGACGATCGTCGGGTGCCCCCGCAGCGCCCGCAGCGCCTGCACCCGGTCGAGATAGCCGGGGTCGGTGACCACGGCGCGCAGCGCGTGCCGCAGCGACTCGGTGACCGGCTCGTCGTCGGGTCGGGCGGCGAACGCGGTCAGCAGGGTGTCCGCCGACGACGCGTTGCCCGCGACGACCGCCTCCTCCTTCGAGGTGAAGTAGTTGAAGAAGGTGCGGGGCGCGACGTCGGCGGCGTCGGCGATCTGCTCGACGGTCACCGCGTCCGGGCCGTGCGTGCTGCACAGCCGCAGCGCGGCGCCGGCGAGCGCGGCCCGGGTGGCGGCCTTCTTGCGCTCGCGACGCCCGGGGGCGGCCTGCTCAGCCACGGTCGGCCCCCGTCCGCTCGCGCTCGGGCGCCTCGATGACCGAGACGAGCTCGTGCCGGCCCGGATGCCCGTCGGTGGTGCGTGTCGTGCCGGCGGTGGGCGTGCCGTCCGACAGGTCGACGTCGAGTCGGAGCCCGTCCGCGCCGACGGTCACCCGGCGCGCGGCGGGACGGCCCTCCCAGCGGTACACGGTGGACACGATGCCGGTGGCGACGCAGATGCGGTAGTGCCCGTCGGCGTCGGCGCGGGTGCGGCCGACCTCGTCGCCGGTGACGTCGAGGACGGTCAGCACGGCGCCGCCCGCCGGGGCGCCGTCGGCCCGCACGAATCCGTGCAGCACCGGACCGCTCGGCGGGGCCGGGGTGGTGGCCGGGGCACCGGCCGCGGGGTCGGCGGGCTTGGCGATGTCGAGGGTGTCGCGCAGCGGGACCTCGCGCAGGGCCAGGATCGCCAGCAGGGCCAGGAAGGCCAGCGGCGCGGCCACCAGGAAGATCATCGAGGTGGCGTGGCCGTAGGACTCCATGACGATCGATCGGACCGGCTCGGGCAGGTCGGCCAGGTTCGGCACCTGTCCGCCGCCGACGGCCGCCCCACCGTCGACACCGGCGTCGGCCAGCCCGGCCGCGGTCCGGGACCCGACCACGGAGGCGAGCAGCGCGCCCAGCCCCGCGACGCCGGCCGAGCCGCCGAGCGAGCGGAAGAACGTCACCGTGGAGCTCGCGGCGCCCATGTGCCGCAGCGCGACGGTGTTCTGCACGGCGAGCACCAGGTTCTGCTGCGTGGTGCCGACGCCGATGCCGACCAGTGCCATCGCGACCGCGACCAGCCAGTACGGCGCGGTGGAGGAGATGACCGCCGCCCCGAGCGACAGACCCGCGGTCAGCGAGACCGCGCCGCCGACGAGGTAGCGCTTCCAGACGCCGGTGCGGGTGATCAGCTGGCCGGCCACGTTCGACGCGCCGAACATGCCGACGATCATCGGCAGGGTGAGCAGCCCGGCCTCGGTGGCACTGGCGCCCCGGGCGAGCTGGAAGTACTGGGACAGGAAGATGGTGGAGCCGAACATCGCGACGCCGACGAACAGGCTCGCCACGGTGGCGAGCACGACGGTGCGGTCGCGGAACAGGAACGGCGGCACGACCGGGTCCTTGGCCCGTCGCTCGACGACGATCGCGCCCACCAGCAGCACCAGGCCGGCGCCGATCAGGCCGAACGAGGTCGGTGAGGCCCAGCCGAACTGCTTGCCGGCCAGCGAGGTCCACAGCAGCAGCGCCGACACCGCGGCGGCGATGAGGGTGGCGCCCAGGTAGTCGATGCTGGGGCGCTCGCCGTCGGCGCGGACGGGGGTGGGCACGTTCAGGGTGCGCTGCAGCACGAGCAGTGAGAGTGCGGCCAGCGGGACGCCGACGAAGAAGCACCAGCGCCAGCCCAGCGGCGAGTCGACGATGATGCCGCCGAGCAGCGGACCGCCGACGACGGCGATCGACATGATCCCCGAGAGGTAGCCCATGTAGCGGCCGCGCTCGCGCGGGGTGATGATCGCCGCGATCACGACCTGGGTCAGCGCCTGCAGCCCGCCCATGCCGAGGCCCTGCAGGACCCGGAAGCCGATGAGCTGCCCCGTGGAGACCGCCAGCCCGCAGAGCAGCGAGCCGATCAGGAAGATCCCGATCGCGGCCTGGACCAGCAGCTTCTTGGAGTAGAGGTCGGCGAGCTTGCCCCAGATCGGGGTCGAGGCCGTCATCGCCAGCAGTGACGCCGAGACCACCCACGTGTACTCGGCCTGGGTCCCGCCGAGGTCGCCCAGGATCCGGGGCAGCGCGTTCGACACGATCGTGCTGGACAGCACGCCGACGAACAGCGCCATCAGCAGGCCGGTCAGGGGGAGCAGTACGTCGCGGCGGTGGGCCGCGGCCTCCTCGGGGGTGCGCACGGGGCGGGTAGTTGACGTCACGCAACGAGTCTGGCCCAAAGATGCAGCCTGTGCAACTTTGCCGAACGTGCGTCGGCGCACACCGTGCACCGATGCGGCGCGGCGGCCGGCTCAGCCGCGGCGGGGGAGCACGACGGTGACGGTGCTGCCCCGGTCCGGCGCGCTGCGGACCTCCAGGGTCCCGCCGGCGTCGGCCACCGCGCGGCGGACGAGCAGCAGCCCGATGTGGCCGGGTGCCGGGCCGCGGCCGGGGTCGAAACCGGTGCCGTCGTCGGTCACGGTGAGCCGGGCCCGGGCGGCCGCGACGTGCAGGCCGACCTCGACGGTGCGGGCACGGGCGTGCGCGCGGGCGTTGCGCAGCAGCTCCGAGGCGACGCGGTGCAGCAGGACCGCGCCGCGGTCGTCGAGGGTCCTGGCGGGGTCCCCGGTCGTGACGACTGCCGCGGGCGGGTCGCCGCCGGCG
>JAESFO010000785.1_pt1 | contig 13689 bp, 12 predicted proteins | sample 9269421 | NCBI WGS metagenome assembly JAESFO01 (sample SAMN14502839, study PRJNA617101) | algae metagenome | isolation source: Nostoc desertorum CM1-VF14 and co-occurring heterotrophs from rocky... | place: USA: Clark Mountains, San Bernardino, California | collected 2000-06-05 | reverse complement strand
CGGGTGCCCGGTCGGCGGGCACCGTGCACCTCGGCGCCGACGTCGACGGCCTGCGCCGCTACGCCGCCGACCTGACCGCCGGCCGGCTGCCCGGCGACCCGTTCCTGCTGTTCGGGCAGATGACCACGGCCGACCCGACCCGCTCCCCGCCCGGCACCGAGTCCGCCTGGGCCTACACCCACGTGCCGCGCGGCCTGGGATGGGGCCGCGACGAGGTGCTGCGCTGGGCCGACCGGATGCAGCAGGTCGTCGAGGACCACGCGCCCGGGTTCGGGTCGAGGGTGCTGGCCCGCGCCGTCGCCGGGCCCGCGGACCTGCAGGGCCGCGACGGCAACCTCGTCGACGGGGCGATCACCGCGGGCACCTCCGCGGTGCACCAGCAGCTGGTGTTCCGCCCGGTGCCGGGCCTGGGGCGCGCCGACACCCCGGTGCCGGGGCTGTTCCTGGCCGGGGCGTCGGCGCACCCGGGCGGCGCGGTGCACGGCGGACCCGGCGCCAACGCGGCGCGGGCCGCGCTGGCCGCGTCCGGGGCGACCGGGGTGCTCTACCGCGGCGCGGTGCGGTTCGCCCACCGGCGGCTGTACGGCTGAGCCCCACCCGGCGGTCGGGTTTGGACACGCCGGGACCGGACATACGGCAGTCCGTGAGCCTCGACCACCGACCCGACGTCCCCGGCGCCGACCACCGGGGTGGCCGATCCGGGCCCGCCACCGGCGTCCTGGACCCGGTGCCCGCACCCGCAGGCCCCGCCGAGCCGTTCCCGGGCGGGGCCGGGGCCACGCTCGCCGCCGCCGTCGCCGCCGGTGAGCTCGACCTCCCGCTGCCCGGTTCCGGGGCGACCGCGACCCGGTGGGCGCGGCTGGCCCGGATCGCACGACGCGACCTGCCGGTCGCGCGGCTGGCCGAGGGGCACGCCGACGCCGTCGCGATCCTCGCCGACCACCACCGCTCCCCCGTCCCGGGCGCCGGCTACGGGGTGTGGGCGTCGCGGTCCGGCGGCGGGGCCCGGCTCGACGGCGGCCACGACGGGCTGCGCCTGTCGGGCACCGTGCGGTTCTGCTCGGGCACCCACCTGCTCGACCGGGCACTCGTCGTCGCCGGGGCCGGGGACGGCACCCGGCTCGTGGACCTGGACCTGCGCGCCCCGCAGGTGGAACGGGTGACGGCCTGGCGGGCCGCCGGGATGGCCGCCAGCGACACCCACGACGTCGTCCTGCACGAGGTGCCCGTGCCGGCCGAGGCCGTGGTCGGCGGACCGGACGCCTACACCGACCGCCCCGGGTTCGCCCACGGCGGCGCCGGGGTCGCCGCGGTGTGGCTGGGCGCGGCCGCCGCGATCGTCGACCACGTCGCGGCGCCGCTGCGCACCGCCGACCCGGACCCGCACCGGCTGGCCGCGCTCGGGGCGGTGCACGCCGCCGTCGCCGCCGCGGACGCCCTGCTCGCCGTCACCGCCGCCCGGATCGACGCCGACCCCGCCACCGCCCACCACGACGCGGTGGCCACCGTGCGGGCCACCGTCGAGCGGGCGTGCCGGACCGTGCTCGACGCCGCCCCGGAGATCGCCGGGGTCGCCGTGCTGGCCGGGTCGCCGCTGCTCACCGCACGCCTCGCGGACCTGCAGATCTACCTGCGCCAGCACCACGGCGGACGCGACCTCGCCGCCCTCGGGCGCGCCCTGGTCACCCCGGCGACCTGATGGAGCCCGTGCAGTCCCCGGACGTCTGGGAGGACGCGGCCGTGACCCTCGCCCGGCGCGGGCTCGACCCGTCGTCGTTCGGCCGCCTGGTCGTGGTGTGCGCCCACCCCGACGACGAGACCCTCGGCGCGGCCGGGCTCATGCGCGGGGTCGTCGCCGCAGGCGGCACCGTCGAGGTCGTCCTGGCCAGCGACGGGGAGGCCGCCCTGCCCGAGGTCGGGTCGATCGACCGGGCCGGGCTGGCCCGCACCCGCCGCGCCGAACTCGACGCGGCGCTGGCCGAGCTGGGCGTGCCCGCCACGGTGCACCGGCTCGGGCTGCCCGACTCGGCGCTGCGCGAGGACCAGCTCGTCGGCCCCCTGACCGGGCTGCTCGCCGATGCCGACGCGTGGGCGAGCCCGTGGCGCGGCGACCCGCACCCCGACCACGCCGCGGTCGGCCGGGCCTGCCCGGCGGCGGCCCCGGTGACCGCGCACGGTTTCGGGTTCCCGATCTGGGCCCGCACCCGGATCGCGCCGACCGATCCCGGCGTGCCGTGGGACCACGCCCACCGGCTGACGCTGTCCGCCGACGACCGGGACGCCAAGCGCCGCGCGATCGCCGCACACGCGTCGCAGTCCGCGGTGCCACGCGGCGGGACCCGCGCGGTGCTGTCCCCGGCGACGCTCGCCCACTTCCACGGCGGTCACGAGGTCTACTTCCGGGAGCCGCCGCCCTCGGGGGCGCCGCCGGAGCTGTTCGCCGGGCTCTACCGCGACAACGCCGACCCCTGGGCCGTGCGCACGTCGTTCTACGAGCGGCGCAAGCGCGACGTGCTGCTGGCCTGCCTGCCGCGGGAGCGCTACGCGCTGGCCGCCGAGCCGGCCTGCGGGCTCGGCGAGCTGACCCGTGACCTGGCGGCGCGCTGCGACCGGGTGGTGGCCTCCGACGTGGTCGACGAGGCCGTCGCCGCCACCACCGGCGCCCTCGGCGGGATTCCGGGCGTCGAGGTCGTGGCGGCCGACGTCGACGACGACCGGGCGGTCCCCGGCGGCGTCGACCTCGTCGTCCTCGCCGAGTTCCTCTACTACCTGCCCGCCGCGCGGGTGGGCGCCGTGCTCGACCGCATCGCGGGCGCGCTGGTGCCGGGCGGCGACCTGGTGCTGGTGCACTGGCGGCAGTGGCCCGCCGAGGCGCCCGCCGACGCCGCCACCGTGCACGCGCGGGTGGTGGCCGACGACCGCTTCGACACCCTCGTCGAGCACACCGACGAGCAGTTCCTCCTGCACGTGGTCCGGCGCCGGTGAGCCGGACCATGCGGCCGGGTGCCGCACCGTCCGCCGCGGGCGTGCTCGTCCCCGCCCACGACGAGGAGGGCACCATCACCGCCTGCGTCCGGTCCGTGCTGACCGCCCTCGACCACGCGCCCGGGCTCACCGCGCGGGCGCTGTGCGTGGTCGCCGACCGCTGCTCCGACGCCACCGCCGCGCTCGCCCGGGCCGCCGCCGCGACGCACCCGGCCGCGGACCGGGTGCGGGTGACGGTGCTCGAGCCCACCGCCGGGGTGGCCCCGCTGCCCGGCTGCCGGTCCGCGCCGCGGCCGCACGAGGTCGCCGGGCCGGTCACGATCGGCGCGGTCCGCGAACTCGCCGCCGTCACCCTGGCCGCGCTGCTGGCCGCCGACGGCGCCGCCCCGGCGACGACCTGGCTTCTCGGCACCGACGCCGACGGCACCGTGGCCCCCGGCTGGGTCGCCGCACACCTGGCGCTGGCCGCGGCCGGCGCCGACGCCGTCGCCGGTGGGGTGGTGCTCGACGTGCCCGGGCTGCCGCGCCCGCCCGGGGAGCCCGCGCCGCCCGAGCACCCGGTGTACGGCGCGAACCTGGGCGTGCGCGCCGATGCGTGGGCCGCGGTGGGCGGGTTCCCGCCGCTGGCCTGCGGCGAGGACCACGGGCTCGTCGCCCGGCTGCGGGCCGGCGGCTACCGGGTCGTCGCGGGTGCGCCCGCGACGGTGCGGACCAGCGCCCGCACCCGCGGCCGGGCCCGTGGCGGGCTCGCCGACCTGCTGCGCGACGCCGGTGCGGCGGCCCTCCCGCAGGACGGACCGGGTCAGGCCGGGCCGGGTGCCGGCGCGGGTGGGGCGGGGAGGCCGGTCGCCTGAGCGTGGCCGCCGGGGTCAGCGCGGCGGCTCGTCGAAGTCGTCGGGCGTGGCGGTGTCGAGGAACCGGCGGAACGCCTCCAGCTCGCCGGAGCCGGTGCCCAGCCCCTCCACCACGACCGTCGACGGATCGACCCCGGCCAGGGTCAGCACCGCGTCGGCGACCACGATGTCGGCGCCGAGCAGCAGCGCCAGGACCACCGCGTCGCTGGTGCGTGAGTCGATGCGGGTGCCGTCGTCGAGGTCGAGCTCGGCGTGGAACACCGCGGCGCGCAGGGTGTGCACGCGGACCCGGACCAGGCGGCGGCCCGCGGCGCGCAGCACGGCGCCGATCAGGCGGTGGGTACCGGGGCGGGCGCTCTGCACCCCCTCCAGCGCGGCCGCCGCGGCCAGCGCCTCGGCCTCACCCACCGCGACGACGACGATCCGCCCCGCCCCCGACGTCTCCTCCAGCAGGACGACCCGGTCGGTCGTGGCCGCGTCGGTGCCGACGGCCTTCACCCGTACCTGCGGCATCTGCGCACATCCCGTCCTCGGCGTCGCACGGGGTACCCGCCGGGCGCCGGTCCACACCCGCGCGGCGCGCGGGTCGGAACTCACCGGCCGGTACCGCGTGGACGCCGGGCGCGTGGGTACCCCACGCGGATGACGACCCCCGACACCGCGGTGATCGACGTCGACGGCACGCTCGTCGACACGAACTACCACCACGCCATCGCCTGGTCCCGCGCCCTGCGCCGGTTCGACGTCACGGTGCCGCTGTGGCGGCTGCACCGTGCGGTCGGGATGGGCGGGGACCAGCTGGTCCCCGCCGTCGCCGGGCAGGGGTTCGAGGACACCCACGGCGACGACGCCCGCGCCGCGTGGAAGGAGGAGTTCGACCCGCTGCTCGGCGAGGTCGTCGCCCTGCCCGAGGCGGCGGAGCTGCTCGTCGACCTGCGCGACGGGTTCGGGATGAAGGTGGTGCTGGCCAGCTCGGGCGATCCCGAGCACGTCGAGGCCTACCTGGACCTGTTCGACGGACGCGCCCTCGCCGACGCCTGCCTGACCCGGGAGGACGCCCGTCGCACCAAGCCCGACCCGGACCTCGTCCGGTCCGCGGTCCGCCGCGTCGCCGGATCGACCGCGTTCGTCCTCGGTGACTCCGAGTGGGACGTGCGCGCCGCCGCGGCCGCCGGGCACCCCGCCTACGCGGTGCGCACCGGCGGAGCGGGTGTCGACGAGCTGATCGCGGCAGGCGCCGTCGAGGTCCTCACCGACCTCGCCGCGGTGCGGCAGGCGATCCCGCGGATCCTGCGCGGCTGACCCCGGCACCGGGCCGGCAGCATCGGCACGGGCCGTGGTCGCGTCGCGCGACGGGCAGGACAGGAGCACCCCATGTCGATCATCGCCGTCGAGGAGCACTGGACCTCCCCCGCGCTGGACGCGGCGCTGGCCGCCCTGCCGGCGCACCGTCGGGACCCGAGCACGGCACTCAACGACATCGGCGACCACCTCGCGCAGCTGCACGACCTCGGCGCGGGCCGGCTCGCCGCAATGGACGCCCAGGGCGTCGACCTGCAGGTGCTCTCGGTCGCCCCGCCGTCGACCGGACCGCTGGACCCGGCGGACGCGGTCGCGCTGTCCCGCGAGCTCAACGACACCGCGGCCGCGGCCGTCGCCGACCACCCGCGGCGCCTGCGTGCGATGGCGACCCTGCCCACCGCGCAACCGTCGGCGGTCGCGGCCGAGCTGGAACGCGCCGCCGACCGGGGCCTGGTCGGGGCGATGGTCTACGGCCGCAGCGGCGACATCCTGCTCGACGACCCCCGCCTCGACGACCTGTTCGCCGTCGCCGCGGCACGCGCGCTGCCGGTGTTCGTGCACCCGCAGGTCCCGCCGCCCGCCGTGCGCGACGCGTCCTACTCCGGGTTCGGCGACACCACCGACCTGGCGCTCGCGACGTTCGGGTGGGGCTGGCACGTGGAGGCCGCCGTCGCGGTGCTGCGCCTGATCGCCCGCGGCACCTTCGACCGGTACCCCGGCCTGACCGTCGTACTCGGACACTGGGGCGAGCTGCTGCCCTACTGGGCCGACCGCGCGAACGGCGTCGCCCGGGTCGCCGGGCTGGAGCGCTCGGTACCCGAGTACGTGCGCGAGAACATCGTGCTCACCTGCTCGGGGATGCTCGACCCCGCGCACCTGCGGCACGCGCTGGCGGTGACGACGCCCGACCGGCTGCTGTTCTCCACCGACCACCCCTTCCAGCACCCGTCACGGGCGGAGGTCGCGGGGTTCCTCGACGGGTTCGCCGCCGCCGACCGCGACCTGTTCACCGAGGGCAACGCGCGACGGCTGTTCCGCATCGAGGGACCGGTCGGCCCGGACCGGTAGCGGCGGTGGTGTCGTCCGCCACCGGTGTGTCACGCGCCGTACGGGCCCGCGCGGGGTAGGGTGGGACCCGGATCAGATCTGCCGACCGTCCCGGGTGCTCCACGGCCGGGTCGTACGGCGGGTCCCGGACACCGTCGACGGCCTGTGGCGCTTCCCGCAGCCGGACCGCCGACCTCCGTGACTGCGATCCCCCACCGGCCGGTTCGTGGTGCGGAGGGGCCATCCGGCCCTTCGTCACGTCGAGCACGTCCGGCCGCGGCCCCCACGGGACGCGGCCACGGACCGGCGCCGCAGGACGTCGACAGGAGCAGTACGTGGCGCGAGGAGGCAGGCCCCGGACCGGGGCTCGCCAGAGCACCCCCCAGCGACGTCGCCGCACGCGCGGCAACGACGTGATGTCGGTGCTGACCGGGGCCGCACGCGAGGTGCGGACCGCCCTGCGGACCGGCCGGGTCACCCCGGCCACCCGCACCAAGTTCCAGACGGTGGCGCTGCTGCTGCGCGACGAACGGGCCCGCGTCCGCGACCGCCACGACGACGCGAAGCGGGCCGAGACCCTGCAGCGTCTCGACGAGATCGCGAAGGCACTGGCGATGGACGCGGTCCGCGACGCGGGCCTGCTGGCGCTGCTCGCCGACGACGCCGTCGTCTCCGACTCGGCACGCGCGCTCAAGCGGGAGATGCTGCGGTCGGCCGGGATCGAGGTCGACGAGCCCGAGCCGGAACCGGAGCCCGTCGAGGTCCCGCTCGTCCCGGCGAAGCCGCAGGTCGTGCCGCAGTCCGTGGTGGCCCGGCAGATGGCCAACCCGTTCCTCGCCCCCGACTTCTCCGCCGCGCCGCCGAGCGGCCCGCGCCCGACGCCGCTGACCGGCTGGGAGCTGCTCGGCCCGCTGCTGCGCTCCTTCGAGCGCGCCGGGGCGGGTGCGCCGGCCTGCATGGAGCTGCCCGAACCCTCGACCAGTCCCGTCCCCGGCGGGCGGGAGCTGATGCCGCACCAGGCGGAGCTCGTCGCCGCCGCGGAGAACGGGCACCGCACCTTCCTGCTCGCCGACGAGCCCGGCCTGGGCAAGACCGCGCAGGCACTGCGCGCGGCGGAGGCCGCGAACGCCTATCCGCTGCTGGTCGTCGTGCCGAACGTGGTGAAGACCAACTGGGTGCGCGAGGCCGCGCTGTGGGCGCCGCGCCGGGCCGCGACCGCGATCCAGGGCAACGGCGACTCCGTCGACGGCTTCGCCGACATCGTCGTCGTCAACTACGAGGTGCTCGACCGGCACATCGGCTGGCTGGGCGACTTCGGGTTCCGCGGGATGGTCGTCGACGAGGCGCACTTCATCAAGAACCGCACCTCGCAGCGGTCCAAGCACGTCCTGGAGATCGCCGAGAAGATCCGGTCGTTCATCCCGCGGCCGCTGCTGATGGCGCTGACCGGCACGCCGCTGATCAACGACGTCGAGGACTTCCTGGCCATCTGGCAGTTCCTCGGCTGGATCGACGCGACCAAGCCGCGCGCCCAGCTGCTCGACGCGCTGACCGCGACCGGCATGACCCCGGCCGACGGGCTGTTCGAGCGCGCCGCCCGCCAGTGCGTCGTCGACATGGGCATCGTGCGCCGTCGCAAGATCGACGTCGCCGCGGACATCCCCGCCCGGCGCATCGCCGACCTGCCCGTCGAGATCGACGGCCCGACCGGCCGGTCCATCCGGGCCGCCGAGAGGGCGCTGGCCCGGCGGATGGTCGCCCGTTACACCGCCGCGCTCGCCGCCCGCCGGTCCGGCCCGACGGTCGAGGGCATCGACCACGGCCTGGTCCGCGACGTCGCGGGCTGGGAGCAGAAGGACGCCGCGGAGGCGGGCTCCGGGGACAACGTGTTCACGATGATGCGCCGCCTCGGCCGGGCCAAGGCCGGGCTGGCGGCGGACTACGCGGTGCAGATCGCGCGCAGCGCGGGCAAGGTCGTGTTCTTCGCCAAGCACGTCGACGTCATGGACGCCGCCGAGCAGACCTTCGCCAAGCAGGGCGTGCGGTACTCCTCGATCCGCGGCGACCAGACGCCGTCGGTGCGCCAGCGCAACATCGACGCGTTCGTGAACGACCCGGGCGTCGCGGTGGCGGTGTGCTCGCTGACCGCGGCGGGGGTCGGGCTGAACCTGCAGGTCGCCTCGAACATCGTGCTCGCGGAGCTGTCCTGGACCGCGGCCGAGCAGACCCAGGCGATCGACCGCAGCCACCGGATCGGACAGTCCGAACCGGTGACCGCGTGGCGGATCCTCGCCGCCCAGACGATCGACGCCCGGATCGCCGACCTGATCGACTCCAAGGCCGGCCTCGCGGCGGCGGCGCTCGACGGCGCCGACGACGTGTCCGGGTCCTCGGCCGACGTGCAGCGCGAGGCCCTGGTCGCGCTGCTCACCGAGGCGCTGGAGGCCGACCTGGCGGCGTGAGCGGCCGGGTCAGCTCGCCGGCGGCGTGTAGAACTGCAGGTCGTTGCCCTCGGTGTCGCGGAACGGGAAGATCCGGCCCCAGGAGTGCTCGCTGATGTCGCCCTGGACGTGGCCGCCGCGCTGCTCCAGGTCGTCGAGGGCCTGCTCGATGGACGTCTCCGGGTGGAAGCTGATCACGGCACCGCCGTGGTCGGCGGTCTCCGCGGTCTCCCGGCCGTTGAGCCCGATGGTGAGGCCGCCGGCATCGAGCTCGGTCCAGTCGTCGCTCTCCATCGTCACGGCCAGGCCGAGGACGTCCCGGTAGAACGCGGTCGCCCGCTTCATGTCGGTCACCGGCACCCAGACCGCTGCCACCTGCTTCGCCACGTCCACTCCGTTCCGCCGGTGTGCACCGACGTGTCGCTCGACACCCTGTCCCCGGAGGCCTACCCCGGGGCGGTGCGGCGAAACGACGGGCTCAGGCGGAGCCGCCGAGGTGCTCGGCGAAGTGGCGCTCCATCGCCCGGAACAGCCGGATCCGGTTCTCCGGGTTGGCGAAGCCGTGCCCCTCGTCGGTGGCCAGCAGGTACTCCACCGGCACCCCGCGCTCGCGCAGCGAGGCCACGATGTTGTCCGACTCGGCCTGCACGACCCGGGCGTCGTTGGCGCCCTGGGCGACCAGCAGCGGCGTGCGGATCCGGTCGACCATCGTGATCGGCGAGCGGGCCGCGAGGTCGGCCGCCTGCTCCGGCACGTCCGGGTCGCCCGCGTAGCGGTACCAGGCGTTGACCTGGTACGGCCGGACGAACTCGGGCAGGGTCCGCATGAAGTTGGCCAGGTCGGAGATGCCGACGTAGTCGACGGCGGCGGCGAAGCGGTCCGGGGTGACGGTCACGCCGACCAGCGCGGCGTACCCGCCGTAGGAGCCGCCGTAGATGCCGATCCGGTCCGGGTCGGCCCAGCCCTGCCCGACGGCCCAGTCGCAGGCGTCGATCAGGTCGTCGTGCATCGCGCCCGCGAGCTCACCGATCGCGGCGGTGAGGTGGCGGCGGCCGTAGCCGGTGGAGCCCCGGAAGTTGACCTGCAGCACGGCGTACCCGCGGTTCGCCAGGAACTGGACCTCGGGGTCGTAGCCCCAGGCGTCGTGCGCCCACGGCCCGCCGTGCACGACCAGGACCAGGGGCAGGCGCTCGGTGTCCTGCCGAGTCGTGCCGACGGGCAGGGTCAGGAAGCCGTGCAGCGGGAGGCCGTCGCGGGCGGTGAACGACACCGCGTCCATCGGTGCGAGGTCGGCCGGGTCGAGGTGCGGGTGACCGCGGAACAGCTCCCGGCTCTCCCCCGTGGCATGGTCGTAGAGCCGGTACACGCCCGGCTCGCGGTCGTGGGTGTACCCGGCGATCCAGAGCCGCCCGGACTCGTCGGAGGAGACCGACTCCAGTACGCCGTCGGACAGCGCGGACAAGGCCTCGAACACCGGCGCGAACTCCGGGTCGAGGATCTCCAGGTGCGGCCGGCCCCCCACGTACCGGGCGGCGACGACCTCGCCGGTGGCGCTGTCGATGAGCAGCGTCTGCGGCAGGCCGGGGCCGAGCATCCCCAGCGTGTCCAGGCTCGTCCCGTCGACGGCGGACACCACGGTCTGCTCGCCGGTCTCCCGGTCGATCCGGACCAGCCGCAGGTCGTCGGAGTCCTGGTGGAGGCCCAGGAGCAGGCCGGTGCCGTCGGGGGTGACCCTCTGCGGGTACACACCGACCGGATGCTCCGGGCCGCCGACGGTGTGCAGCAGCCGTCGCCCACCGTCGGGGTCGACCGCGGAGAACTCGTAGTCGCCGGCCTCGGTCATGACCGAGTGGAACGCCGGGCGGCCCTCGCGGTCGGTCAGCCAGGTCTCGCGCAGCCCGGGCTGGGCCAGCTCCAGGGTGGTCTCGCCGGTCGCGAGGTCGACCCGGAACATGTCGATCGACATCGGGTCGGGGTTCATCCAGACCAGCACGGTGCCGGGGCGCTCGTGGGACGGCTCGACCCCGAACACCCTCGAGCCCGGCGCCATCGGCGTGAGGTCGACGGCGGGCTCCCCGGGGGCGTCGAGGTCGACCCGGTACAGGTGCCAGTCCTCGTTGCCGTCGGTGTCCTGCTCGTAGAGCATCCAGCGCGGGTCGCCGGTCCAGTGGTAGCGGGAGATCCCGCGGCGGGTGTCGTGGGTGACCACGACGGCGTCGGCGTGGGTCTCCTCGACACCCCGGACCCAGAGGTTGTGCCGTCCGTGGTGCGACGCCAGGTAGGCGATGCGCGTCCCGTCCGGCGACAGCGACGGCCCGGCGAACTTCGGGTCGGCGAAGAAGTCCTCGAGGGTGATGCGGGTGCGGGCGGGTGTCCGGGTCGTCGGTGCGTGGGTCATCGGTGCCTCCTCACGGAGCCGGGGACCGTCCCCGGTGCCTGGGCCCCATGGCACCGTCGGCCGTCGCGGCACACTCCAGCGATCGTGACCCGGGTCACCCACCGGCACGGGGCGCGGTGGTCTCCCGGGCACGCCGGCGCGAGCCGCGCCCAGGTGGCGCTCATGCGGCCCGGCCCGCAGGCCGCCGCCCTCCCGTCGGTGGTGCGCGACCTGCTCACCACCCGCGACGGCGCGGCCGGCGGGGACCGGCCCGATCCCGCGGCGCTGCGGCGGGCGGCCCGCCGCTGGTTCGGGGAGCCGGCCGCCTGACCGGGTGCGTGCCCCGGCGGGCGGACCGCCGGGGCACGCCCGGCTCAGTTGCCGACGCCGTCGAGCAGCCAGTGGTAGCGCAGCCGCAGCGCGCGTTCGGTGCTGGCCAGGGCGGCCGCGACACCGAGCGTGATGTTGAGCCAGATCGGCAGGTGGACCGGCGACTCGAACACCCCGACCGCCGCCGCGACCGGCGGGATCCGGCTGAGGGGCTCCAGCAGCTGCAGCAGGTTCAGCCCGACGCCGACGACCAGCGCCACCACCGAGACGGCGCCGAGCACGCGGCTGAGCGAGGGGTGCTCGCGCTCCAGGCGGGCCCGGCGGCCCTCCGCCGAGCGCGGGTCCGGGACGAGCTGCCGGACCGCACCGGCGGCGGTGACGTACCGGCAGCGCTTCACCCCGAACGCGCTCGTCGCGACCTCGATCGCGCCGCCCTCGACCGGGACGACGGCCGGTACCCGCGACGACGCGTGGTGCCGCCCGTCGCGGTACACCTGCGCGACGACCTGCCCGGTCTCCCCGCTGCCCTGGTGGCGCACGTCGACGGAGTACCGCACCGGCCGCCCGTCGGCGCCGGTCAGGTCCAGGTGCAGCAGGGCGCGCCCCAGGAACAGCTGCCACCAGCGGAAACGCTTCAGCGGGCTGCCGTCGCCCGGCCTCACCCGTCGGACGGCGCGGTGTCGTCGCCACTCGGTCAGCATCCGGTCCCCCCGAACCCGCGTCCTGACCAACACACTGTATTGGTCCGTTCGGCGGCACGCTAACACGGTGTACTAGTACGCTGCCAGGGGTGGACGAGACGCAGCGTCGGAGGCTCGGCAGCCGGGACCGGGTGCTCCTGGCCGCGATGGAGCTGTTCGGCCAGGACCCGGGGACCCGGCTGAGCGTGCGCGCGGTCGCCGCGCGGGCCGGGGTCAGCACCGGCTCGCTGCGCCACCACTTCCCGACCCAGCGGGCGCTGCAGGACGAGGTCCTGACCCGCGTCTACGACCTCGTCGCCCCCGACGACGCCATCCACGACACCGCGGTGCCGGCCCGGGACCGCCTCGCCGCCTGCCTGCGAGAGGTGCTGAACCGGACCGGGGTCGGAGAGCAGGCGCGCCGGGCGCTGCGGACCGCGGTCGACACCTTCGTCGTACCCGAGCCGACCGAGGAGCTCCGGACGGCCTACCTCGCCATCGAGCGCGAGGTGCGGCGCCGGGTCGAGTACTGGCTGACGACCCTGGTCGACGAGGGCGCGCTCGCCCCGGGCGACAACGCCCGGCGGGCACGGTTCCTCATGACCGTGGTCGACGGGCTCGGCATGGAACGGGCACTGCCCGCCGCGGACCCGATCCTGCGGACCGAGACCGAGACGCTGTACCTGGCCGTGGACGCCGTCCTGGGCGACCCGGGCGGCGGACCGCGGGGCGACGGCCGGTCCTGATCACACGCCCCGCCCCGGGCACGTGCATCACGCCGGGACCCGCTCCAGGAAGCGCCGCAGGTGGCCGGCGACGACGTCGAGATGGCTCTCGAGCAGGAAGTGTCCGCCGTCCACCAGGTGCACCTCGACGTCCCGGGCGTCGCGGGCGAACGCCCGCGCCCCGTCCGGTCCGAAGATCTCGTCGTTGCGCCCCCACACCGCCAGCACCGGGACCCCGCTGCTGCGCAGGAACCCGTGCAGGCGCGGGTAGAGCGGGCGGTTGGTGCGGTAGTCGCGGAACAGTGCGAGCTGGACCGCGTCGTTGCCCTCCCGGGAGACGAGCGCGTGGTCGTGGTGCCAGGTGTCCGGGTCCACCGTTCCCGGGTCGGGCACGCCGTGCAGGTACTGCCACCGGATGGCGTCGAGGTCGAGGGCGGCGCGGACGGCGGGCTCGGTCCGCGGGCCGGGCGCGTCGCCGTAGGCCCAGACGTCGGTCGAGAACGACTCGACGAAGCCGTCCTCGTAGCCGTTGCCGTTCTGGGTGACGATCGCGGTGATCCGCTCCGGGTGGGCGAGCGCGAGCCGCCAGCCGATCGGTGCGCCGTAGTCCTGGACGTAGAGGGCGTAGCGGTCGACACCCAGCAGCTCGAGCAGCCCGTCGGTGATGCCGGCGAGCGCGTCGAAGGTGTAGTCGAACTCCGCCGCGGGCGGAGCCGCGGAGTACCCGAAGCCGAGGTGGTCCGGCGCGATCACGTGGTGGTCGCCGGCCAGCAGCGGGATCAGGTGCCGGAACATCGACGAGCTGGTCGGGTAGCCATGCAGCAGGACGATCGTGGGTGCGTCGGCGGGGCCGGCCTCCCGGTAGAAGATCTCGTGTCCGTCGACGGTCGCGGTCCGGTGGTGGACGAGCGGCATGACTAACTCCTTCACGCGATTGATCTGGTTAGA
>JAESFO010000784.1_pt1 | contig 13698 bp, 20 predicted proteins | sample 9269421 | NCBI WGS metagenome assembly JAESFO01 (sample SAMN14502839, study PRJNA617101) | algae metagenome | isolation source: Nostoc desertorum CM1-VF14 and co-occurring heterotrophs from rocky... | place: USA: Clark Mountains, San Bernardino, California | collected 2000-06-05 | reverse complement strand
AACGCCGTCGCTCTCGACCTCGACAACAGCCTTCAGCGCCGCCGGGTCAATACCGTGCACGCTCGCAACTCGCTCAATCGAGCGCGCGACATCAGCCTTCAACATGAGGCTTCTCCTGATTGTGGGTGTTGGTGCCGGGTTACGCTACCGGCGGACGGAAAGCCCGAGAGCTAATTGTTTGGTTGCATTTTTATCTGCCCGTCTGGACAAAACTCACAACTTTAGTAATTAGGGAAAATAGCCTCGACCACCACCCTAACGAGAATTAGTTCCCATGAACGACCGCCGCATCAGACTGCCTTACTGGATAGAACCAATCATCGACATTACGAGGATCGTTCTTCTCGTAGCTCTTCCTGCCGTAGCGGGATGCGGGATTATTCTATTCCAGATTTACGCCTATTTGCGGTTTAGCACCTGGGTGTCTATTTCAGTTATCGATGTGGCAGCGTACTTTTCAAATGACGCTTGGCTTTCCAGCCCAACTGACTGGAACGGCCTGCATTCGCTGCTCAATATGGTGCCAGCTTCATTGGTGCTGCTTTTTATCGCTTATTCCGCACAGGCAGACGATAACGACTAGGCTGCGGCGGCCTCGCCCCACATGGCGTCGATCTGCGTATCAGAAAGACCAAGAGCCACAGCTATTGCTTTCAGCGTCGGATGGTTCCGATTGAAGCTGCTCGCATCAGCCCATTCAATCTGGGCTTCTTGCTTGTCCAAGCCGTCAGGCATGGCGGCTATGGCGGCTTCGACGGACGAAAGTGGAATTCCATTCCGCACGAGCGTAAGCCGCAGTTGGCGCCGGGTGATAGGCGGGGGCGGAACTGGCTCAACCGGCGCGGTGTATTCTACCACTTGCCCGTCCACAAACCGCCGCATGCCCTGATTGTTGATCAGTTCGAACCACTGCTCGTCTGTAATCTCGATAGCTTCGGGCGGGATATTGTCGCCGTGCAGTTCGTCGGAATAAAAGCCCTTGGGAAAACCATCTTCAAAAACACCATACTTCATCATCAATTCCCTAATGCGAGCCAGAAGAAGGGTTCGGTAACGCCGGTCACTGCGCCGCCGTTCGACACCGAGCGGCGATAAAGCTGCATACTCGTGGTGTCGCGCGCACCTATTGTGATTGAGTAAGTGGTGTCTGCCGCAGCAGCCACGAGCATAGTTGCAAACGGCGCGATGATCTTGTTCGGGAACGCCTGCGGGAATGTAATACCAGGATTGGTGCCGCCGCCTGTGTATAGGCCAGCCTGAAGGATGAATCCGTTCGGCAGCTTGGCGACGACTGACGCCGCAGTATCGGTATACGTCGCGCCCATGGTGGAGAACATCGCCGCGCCACTGGCGTCATCAATGATGGTCTTGGCGAACGCGGAAAAACCGAGGGTTCCGAGAACGCCCGAGGCGTCGGCATCATCGACAAGGGTCTTGAAGAAGGTCGAAAAGCCAAGATTGCCCATAGCTTGGCTGCGCTGACCTGCATCAAACCCTTGCGCAGCGTCGACACGAAGTCGAAGGCCGAGCGCCGTGGCAATGTCGTTCAAGGTTCCGGGGAGCCCTGTGATGGTTGAGGCTGCTTGTTCGCCAGTGTGGTTTGCTCTGTCAAAGGCGTCAGCATCCTTCCCTTGCGGGTCGTACACCGACTGAAGCATGAACCCTTCGGTATCGACAACCGCCGCGAACGTGTCGGCAAAGCTCATGATCGAATAGGTGTCAAGGTCGCTGTTCCACGCGAGAAAGAACACCTTGTTGCTGTCGGCAACCGAGGGAACGCGGATGATATCGCTGACATCAAGCCTGACCGTCAGGTCGGTGCTGTTGTCCGGGCGCTCAATCTTGATGCCAGTAGAGCCAAAAATCCTGGCGGGGAAGCGCGGCAATACGCGCATGCGAAGTGTCATCTGCGTACCACTCCATCAATGACCGGGACAGACCCGACAAGTTCTTGTTCCGTGATCCCGTCGCGCTTGACGGTGATCCCGATTTCGTAAGTGCCGGCGCAAAGCTGGGTCATTTCCTCACGGGTAAAGCGCCACTGGATAACGCCAAATCCCATGAACGTGATGTGGCCGTCCTCCGTTGTTCCGGAAAGACAACGGCTCCGATCCCGGTCACGAACCTCAATCACCATGGTTATGTCGGAGAGATCGGTGATGATTTCGTCGTTGTCCTCGCTGACAAGCTCGATAGTCTCGATCCAGTCGGCGCGGTTCGATACCGGCGGCAGTTGCGCGTCATACATGTCAGAGCCTTATGTAAAAGGTCGAGGCGATAGAGGGCTGGACGTTGTTGTGGGCAAGCCCGCCACCCGTGGCTTCCATAGTGATGCCCGTCGTCGCGGTGTTGGTTTCGTTCACGAAGCCCATGTTCGCGCCGCCAGAACCGCCAGTCGTTACCGGGCCAGCCTGCGAACGCGCCGGGTCGATCGAATGCTTGTGGCCGGGGTCGTAAAGGCCGTGAGCATGTGACGGCATTTCGGAAAGGGCGAGAACGTGAGTGCTTGCGCCGCCGGTCCACCCGAGATTATCGGCAGCAGGAACGTTCCCCGCTGCGATGTTGCCCATGTTATCCACGCCGATCAGGGCGCGACCGCGAGCGTCAGGCAGCGTGAGAGGCTTGTTTGCATTCCAGTCAGCCAAAGCAGAAGCGCCCCGGCCGCCGACGACGACAAGGTCACCATCCGCTCCCCAGAGATATTCATAAAGCGCCTGTGTATCGCTGTGGGCGCGCTCGGAAGCGCCGGATACAGCAGTGCCGATTGAACGGCCATTGCAGCGAACCCATCCCACAAGATAGCCTTCACCATACCTGACCTTGATATCCCCCGTTTTGAAAAGGGAGTCAGGATCAACAGGGGTTGGAGCGCCACCACCGCCACCTTCTGTCGCTGGCCCGATGATCGGGATACCGTCTGCATTCAGAATGATGACGCCTTGTGCGGTCGTGATGCGGACGCCAAAAAACTCATCTGCCTCATCCATATAGACAGGTGGCCAAAAGCCGTTACCGTCCGTCAGCAGCGGGTTCGGGTGCGCATTGATGGCGCCAAGGTCGAACGACTTGTAAACCGTAATCGGGGTCGTTGTGCCGCCCTTGTAGAAGTAGGCCCGAGCGCCGATGTACGGCCTGCCGTTCGGGTCGTGTATCTGCGTGAGGGACTGAGCCCAGAAACCCGCCATGTCAGCACCTCACCATACGGCCACAATGCCGGTTGCGGTTGTTCCAGTGGCCTTGATTCTCGTCGGGGCCAGCGGGTAGGGAATGCCAGCCAACAACGTGAAAGGCACCTCCTGCCCATTGCCCGACATGATCATGACGACAGTGCCGTCAGCGCCGACGATGATTGCACGGGGAACGGTCGGCAAATCGGTATTGTCGTTGGGTGTGACGGCAATAGCGTAGCGGGCTGGACCAACCTGCGTGATATCTTTCAGATACGGATCTGATGCTGCCATTGAGGCCTCCATAGAAAAAGGCGGCCCAAAATGACCGCCTCATACATTCGAATTCCTGTTTTTGGTCCGCTAAACTTCGAAATCCTTGACGGTCATCAATTCGCCAAGACTATCGACTCGACTCCAAATACAACTTGTGCATTAATTCTGCCCACAACTGGGGGCATTCATTATGAAGACTTTGTTGATCGCGCTGGCGCTGACCTGCGCAACCGTTTCTGCGTCGTTTGCTCAGAACGTGAACGGCTATTTCAAAAGCAACGGTACCTATGTCGCTCCGCACTATCGGAGCAGTCCTAACGGGACGGTGACCGATAATTATTCCTTCCAAGGCAATTCAAATCCTTACAAAGGCAGCTCAGGGTCGAACCGTTACCGCAGTGATACGACCTCGCCGTACTTCAACGGAACGCCGTCATCGAACGGTCGGTATGGCCATTCAAGCAGCCGCTGGTAACTGTACTGGCAATGTTCAGGGAGGATGGAAATGTCTACGTATTGTGTTGCGTTTCGCATCGCGGCTAAGTCCGTAAACGGAAAGTCGTATGAGGAACGACGCGACTCTGTGATTGATGCGATTTACGCAAAAGGAGAAGGGTATTGGGACGAACTCACGTCGTTCTTTATCGTAACGTCTCCTCTATCGACCAAGCAGTTTGCGGAGCGTGCTTCCGCCGGGTTGAGTAGAGAAGATGATCTCCTCCTTGCTTTCGATCCCGGCGACATGTCGTCTGCGTACTTTGGGAACTTCCAGCATCCCGAAGCGATGGCCTCTTTCTTCAGGACTGCACAGAAGGCTTAGTGCATGGAGCGCAAGGTCGGCGCGGGAAAAACTGCCCTTGCACATCAATCGGAACGTTGAACAAACGTGCGATGAAGAGAACAGTGTTCATGCGGAAACGCTTGATTTTCGACATCTTCATTTCTCCTTCAAAGTGTGTAGAGTGCCGGAATGCGCAAACCACCCGTTATTGATCACGACCCGGATGAACCCAAGAAACCGTATAAGCCGGTATCGTGGTTGCTCATTTGGGCGATTATCGCCATCGGCTGGGGCGGGTATCTGCTGACCGAAGAGTTCAACTGGTATCCCATCGCTCTCGGCCTTGGCACCGGCACCATGCTCGCCACATGGGCAATTGAGGTAACCGGGAACAAAGTCCCCGATTCCTGGCGTCGAAAGTCACCGAACCGGGACCGGGACATTTAACTCCAGCGGCGCGCGCCGCGTGCCGCCAGGCAGACGGCCCGTTCCCGCCGTCGACAACGCGTTCAAAATGGCCGTGGCCATCCCTCTCTTCGTTGCATCGTTCATCTTCGTGCTGGCTGCGACTGTCAGCAAGCGCCGTGCATGCTCTGGATCGGTCGTCATCAGCGAGCGCCCCACCTTTTCAATGACGCGCGGTGGCAGACCTTTCCCTTCGTTCAACGCACGGGTTACGGCACCGATCGCCGCCGCCTTCCATCCGCCGCTGAACAGGTTCGTCAGCACGGCCGGGTCGAAGTTGGCGATATCGTCCATATCCGCGAGATTGTCTGCCGTCCTTGAGCCGCCTGTAGCCTGGTTGAGCGTTTCGAACATGCGTTGTTCACGGCCGATCCGGCGTCCGAGTTGGTCAGCGTGATCTGGAGAGGCGACTGCCTGAAACTCTTCCCGATTCTTTGGCGTGTTGAGAGACCGTGCCTTGTTTGTCGTCGGGCTACCGGCGGCGCTTTCAACGCGGGCAATGAGCGGATCGGCGTAACCGGCCCTGAACGCGGTCTGTTCACCGGGCGTCATTTGCGAAAACCGCTCGATGGTATCCGCGGCCCGCTGACGGCCCGATGTTGCGGCACTACCTTCAGCCACAGCATCAATGACGCCGCTGCGTGTCCGGAAGGTGTCGTTCGCCGTTCTGAAGGCAGGCGATGCGTCCTCAAGCGCGGTATCGACCAGACGCTTGACCTGATTGAGCGCAAAAGCCCTGTTGCCAGCGCCTTGGGCGTCAGAGCGCGCAATCAGGTCGTCAAGATCAAGCTTCGCCCGGAACAGGGTGTTGAAATCCGTCACCTGACTGTTGCCATCGGAAAGCATCGAGCGAACGCGGGTCAGGGCTCCCTCGATGCTGTCGTTGGCGATCCGGTCGCGCGGGCTTACTATCTGGTTGACGCCCGGACGAATGGTCTCATCGATATGTTCAAGGATCGGTGTGACATTGACGGCGCCAGCCTCACGCCGAGCGGTGCTGTACAGCGCGTTGGCCTCTGCATCTCGAGCGGCAGTGAGTGAGGCCGCGCGTTGGGCAGCAGTATCAGTCGCGTCAAAGCCTTCGGCAATCGCATTGGCAAGCCTGTCTCCCTGACCAGCCTGACGGGTGAGAAGCTGACCAACAACCTCTTGACGGGCATCGTTAGGCGTTCTCGCGACGGCCGACAGCATACGCTGCCCGCTGTGGCCCAAAGCGTCGACCAGAGCATACTCACCCTGACCATCATCGATCGCCAGGCGCATGATGCTTTCAATCTCTTCCGGCGATTTGCCGGAGCGCTGCAGTGCCGTGCCAAGGGCGCGTTTTGCAGACGCATCAGGGCGGATACGCGAAGTAATGGGTGATGCGAGCGAGCGAAGGAAAGAACCGCCGCCTGCGATAGCGTAGGGAGATACGCCACCGATCGCCAAGCCGCCTACGCCACCTTTTGTTGCGGAGGCCAGACGGTTCAGAAACCCTTGCTCTCCACTTCCGAAGCCTTGCGCGCTCCCGAGAATACTTCCCTCAAGGGCCGATGCTTTGGCGACATTGGCGAGGCTCGCCCCACGCTCCACAGCGTTGGCGGCAGCCGACAATCCACTCTTCGCCAACCCGACGCCACCGGTAACGCCGCCGCCGATCTGTCCGGCAAGCCGATATCCGAAGCGATCCTTGCTGTCGGCCGCATCAGTTGCGCGCTGCGCGTCAAGATTGGCGTTGTAGCGCTCAGACAGGCTTCCGCCGTCCTTACCTGTGCCGAACATCGGGTTGAACAATGCATCGCCAGCGGCAGCGGCTTCGTCGGCCAGACCAAACGACAGGGTATCGGCAGCACCGCGAACGAAGCTGTCGACCTTGCCCACGAAGCCGTCGCGAGGATCGTCCGGCTTTTCCACCACCGCCTTGACTGTCGTCTGGGCGGGTTGTACCGGCTGCGCCTGATCGGCCTGCGGAGATGATGCGCCAAGCGTCTTGGCAATCTCTTCCACGGTGGCGCTCTGTTGTTCCGGCGACAGGCTTTTGAAACTGTCATCGACCGTTACACGACGGCCGCCGATATTGAGAACCGTCATTCCTCAATGCTCCATTTGACGCCGGAAGACGTTTGATTGCCGGATGATGCCGTCGATCCGTTCGCCTTGGCCCGTGCGTTAGCCATACCCCGTTCCACGACACCGCGCAGTTCGGTGAGGGCGGCCTGATAGTCTTCAAGGCTCTGGGCGGCGTTGAGACGTGCCATCGCTTCGGTTGCCTTCTGGCCTTCGATTTCGGTGATTGCGCCGCCACCTTTCAGAGCATTGAACGCTTGAAGGAACGTCTGGCCGTTAATCTGGTCCATCTTCGACTGAACGCGGGCCGCATCGGATGTCAGATTGGGCGTGCGAGAGTTGATTGGGCCAAGCATGTTCGGCAGGTATGCGTCGTTCGCCAGACTGTCGATCGTTGCCAGCATCTGTTCCGACGCAGACTGGATCGCAGGAAGTGCAGCTTTCGCTTCAGACCGGGCCTTGCCGTCGGCTGTCTGCTCGGCAGCACCAGCAACGTCTTTTTCGCGAGTATCGATCACCTGGCCTGTGCGGCTGTTACGAGTTACCACGGTTGTGCCAAGGTCGTTGCTGGAAATGCCGGGGGTGAGTTTAATGCCGGCCGGGACTTCAACTTGGCGCACGCCACCACCCTTGAGCGGCTGGAAAGCGACAGTGTTGCCGTCAGCATCCTGGCCGTAAACCAGATTAAGGCCCGCTTCGCTTCCGCCCAGCCCTTCAGCCTTCGGATCCTTCGGGAACCGACCTACGGCCTCGATTGCTCCGCTCTGCTGGTTGGCGCGCGCAAGCGTCCCGTCGGGAAGGGTCACGAACTGCCAAGGCTCATTCGCCTTCTGGCCCTGCACGTTGGCTTTCCATAGTTCAAGACCGATGGAGTTCAACTGCGGATCTTTTAGCAACTGGCGGATTATCGCCGGATCGACTGAGCCGCGCTGAACTGGGGTGACGGCCTGAGCAATCAATCCTGTCCGGCCCGAGGCGTCGGCAACCTGCATCGGGGCGCGAGACTGCGGCGCCGTGGGCGATGCCATCGTGTAAGGCGCGGAAGCGTCTGGCGAAGGTATCGCGGCTTCCTGACTCCGTTCGACCTTCATATATGGATCGACGTAAGCCGATTCCGTTCCGCTCGTGTCGCCCTGCTCAAGCGGGGCAACGGCCTCAATAGCAGCAGCGCCTGCGTTGGCAGGAGCGTTGCCGAACTCATTAGCGTAATAGTTCTGAGCCATTGCCAGACGACGTGCCGCCTCGCCACCGGGCCGATTATACCCAGCAAAAGCCCAAGCCCTATTCATGAGTTGCTGCGCCTCTTCCACGCTTGATGCGTTATTGAGCGCTTGGATAAGCTGAGGGTTCTCCTGAAGGAAGAACTTCGCCTGCCCTTCCGGCGACAAATCACCAGTCGCGGCAAGCGCCTGATAACGAGGACCACGCCAAGAGAGAATACCTCCCGCTGTGCCGGCCTGCCCGCTTTCGCTCGGATCGCTCCATGTGCGCATAGCGTTCTTGGCAGACCAGCCGCTTTCTGCTTTGCCAGTCGACGCGACGGCAGCAAGGCCATACGGGTTCGTAAGGCCGCCAGAACGCACGGTGTCGATGAATGGCCGGTAGGTGTCGCCCTGAGCCACGCTGCGCTCTACGGGGGTCACAGGAGCCGTTTGCGGCGCGCTGGTGGCGGCAGGGGCAGCGAGGCTCGACAGAAAGCCTGTAGAGGGCTGTTGAGGAGCGGCACCAGCAAGCGGAATATCGGCAAGCCGAGACAGGGCAAAATCCCTGCTTTTCTTGTCGATCGCGCCACCCAGCGCTTCCGTGACGCCATCCATCCATGAAAAATCAGGACCCGGGATGGTCGGCTGCTGAACCGTGAGATTTGCGATTGCCATCAGAAAAGACCTCCGGTAGCTGCTTTGGTCAGCAGGCCCACGCCGCCCTTAAGGAGGCCGCCCAAGAAACCACCACGCGCGGTGTTGTTGGCTTCCATGCCTGTGGCCCACTGGTTGTTTGCACCCATGACGCCCTGTGTGACGCCGCTTTCGAGGCTAAGCTGATCGTCTGCCGAGTCCTGAAACACCCCGGACCTTGCGCCGTAGCCCTGAGCCTGACCACCAGCCGCCTGAAGGCCCTGAGACGAGACGCCCGACAACCGATCAAGCCATCCGCCGTATTCCTGATTTGCCAGACCTTGGCCGTATTGAGAAAGGGCCGTCAGCGTGTTGCCGCTGTTGAGCATGCCAGCAGCAGAAGCACCGCGCAAAGCCGCCTGCGTGCCCTGATCAAGCGCGAACTGATATCCGGGACCGGCCTGAAACGCGCCGGTTGCCGCTGCATTGCCATCTGCGCCATTGAGACCCAAGGCGTTGTCATACATGCCCCGTGCGTTATTGCCGCTATCTGCCCACGGCTGGTAAGCCCCGATGGCCTTGTCCAGTTCGCCAAGGGCCTTGCCTTCGCCGTCAGCGATGATCTTGTTGCCTGTTGCTCGCAGCGCAAACAACGCGTCCTTGTTCTGGTCGGACGCCTGCATTGTGGCTTTGCCGGTCTTGCTTCCGGTCAGGGAACTGAGGAAACCCATTTACAAACCTCCGGCTGTCAGTCGTTCCTCGATCTCGCGCACATGGCGGTCGAGTTCCTTGAAATATGCGTACCAGTCTTTGTTCATCCGGCCGTTGGCCTCGACAACCGGCTGAACCGGAGGGGGAACCTGAACAAGCTGCTTGAGGGTCGATGCCATCAGCGTGACCTCGCTTCTCCGTCCACCGATCCGCCGAGAAGGCCGACATAGACCGGGTCAGAGACTTCAAACTTCCACACGCGCCCGTATCGTGACGCCATGCCGGTGCGATTGACCGAAACAACGGTCTTGTGTTCTGCCTGTCGGCCAAGTTGGCGCAACAGCGGAACACCGAACGAGTTGCCGCCGTCATCCGACCAAGAGACCTCGCAGACGGGGTCAGTGTCGATCGGTTCCTGCCCCGCAATAAGGCCTTGGCCCACGATCACATCAAAGTCGGCGCGCGGGATCGCAACACGGTTTGGGAAGCCAACAGCAGGCAACGAAGTCGCCGTCATCACAAGATGATCTTCGCCTTCGCGGTGCGTATCCGCGTCAAGAAACCAGATGTCACCGGTCTCCCTGTCACCGATCACCCACTTGCCGAATGCCGGCGTCGAACAAACGCCGCGCCAGCGCTCGTTGAGATAGCTCACGCGCTCATGCCAGAAGCCGGTTCCAACCTCATATGTCCACGAGAACGTAGGGCCTGTCACAGTTGCCCAATAATGGCCCTCTGTGATGCCCACCGTCACATCAATCTTCGACTTGTCGGCAACCTTCTCGATCAGGCGGTCGAGGTCTGGCGTCGAAATACGGTTGATCTGATAACCACCATCGACCCGGTACACGGCGTTGTCATCACCGACGAAGATAAGAGCCGGAAAGCCGTATTCATTGCCTGCGACGGCATACGTTCCAGCCACACCACGGTTGATGACCGATGCGCGGGAGAACGGAGAACCCGTTGCGTTGCCAGCGTTCTGCCAAACCTCGATTGAGGACGGACCGCAGAGATAAAGCAGTTCACCAAAGGCCACGGCGCGATAAATGCCGCCTGGGTGGCTCTCTGCCTTGCCGAAATCAAGAGCACTCACGGTCTTGTCGTTGATGGCAGAGACGAAGAAACGGCCATCGCGAATGCCCCAGACGAAATAGCCGTCGAGGAAGTCGATCGATATGGCCTGCGGCAGATCGCCATCACCAAGGCTGACAGGTGAGCCGCTTGGGTTCACGATAAAGGTGTCGTCTTCGGTCGTGACGAGGATATCAGGGATAGGCGCCTTGTTGTTGCGGGCAAAGGTCACCCGAAGCGTGCCGGGCAAGATACCCAAGTCCGTCACCGTGGCAACGCCTCCGACATAGTTCACCCGCACCAGCCGGTTCGCCAGCGCAACGAACAGATTGCCGTTATAGAAATGGAAGCCCCGGCATTTCGTGAAGGTGGTGACTGCCAGACGCTTCAATCCCGGCGACCGGCGGCGAACGAACTGGTTGCGAGCGCCGTTGTCCAGCGCTTCAGCATAGCAGTTGATCAGACGGCCAGATCCTTCACCCGGTCGGGCACCGGGCGCCGTAGAGGTGGGGAAGATGATATCGACCATCAAAAGTACTCACTGCGGGTGACATCTTCAGGGACCAGCGTTGCGGCCGTGATCTGGCGCAGCAGCAACTCGGCTTCAGCGCGTGACACTGGATTTCTTGCAACACCGAACTTCGGGGAGCATTCATCAGCGATGATCGTTGCCAAGGGACCGACGACCTCATCGTCAAACCGCTCTTTTTCAGTCGACAGAATTCCGCGCCGACTAAGCGCCGTCAGTTGCCCATCGATGTATTTGTCAACGATATCGATGTCTTCCGGTGCGGGCGCTTGCCCAGCCCCGCCGTCAGCTTGATGAAGCTCGAGAACGGCAACAATCAGTTCACGCCTTGTCTTCATCGATCTTCACCACCGTTAGCTCGCGCCTTACCGAATGCTCGCCCTGCGGCTTATCGACAAAGCTATCTGTGAATTCGAACCGGTGGCCTTTCGGCAACCGTGCCATCTGCTGGCGCTGCCAGGCGTTGAGCGTGGGCTTTGCCAACTCGATGCCTTGGCCTTCATTGATCCCGGTCCCGCGCACCGTAATGGCGGCGTGAATCACGTCACCGGGGTTGAGGACGGCGAGTTCCTTATCTTCGGCCATCGCCGTCTCTCCTGTTGTTTAAGCGGCCACGTATTCGGCCTTGTTCTCGTCGGACATGCCGTTGAAAGCTTCAGCATCAGCCTTGGTCAGGCCTTTCTTCAGCTCTTCGTCGCCGCGCTTGATGGAATACCGGCCACCAGCGATGTGAACCGCCTTCAGCGAGGTATCGTCATCGTCGGCTGTCTTGGTGTCTGTCTTTTCAGCCTTGGTGGAGACCTCGAAGAAAGGATTGCCGTTGAACCGGCCGATATCGGCGTCCTTGACCTCGACGGACTTGCCATCCTTGAAGGAGTAGCCGAAGGCCTTCACCTCATCGGCGCCGCTGTCGCCGGCAACGTATTTCACCTTGCTCATGCGCCCTGGCTCCTCGTGCTGTAATGCGCCCAGTTCCGCGGATTGATGAACTCGACAACGAATTCAACAACGCCGGTCGTGGCCGCCGTGCCGGTCTGAGTAAACTTGGCAAAGAATGTGGTGTCGTTCGCCAGTTCGATACCGAGTTCGGCACCGGAGCCAGCCTTGAAACCGGGCGTACCGGCCGCAGCGTTGGCGGAGGTGACCAGACCGTCATCATCGGCGGCAGAACCCAGAACAAGGACGTTCGTGGTGCCAGCGTTGAAGGCAGTCTCGATACGGGCATAAGCGCGCAGCGGGATGCAACCCTTTTCCAGAGTCACGACGGGGACGCCCGTTGCCATGTTCTTCTGGTCGAAGGTTACACGCCGGCGCCATGCGCCGACGCCAACGTCTTCAGGATGCTTGATCGGGTTTGTCCAAATCGGATTAGCCATTGCTCTGATCCTTTCCTGATCAATCGCCGGTCGCGGCGAAGTAGCCGGTAACGAGACCGCGCTGCTTGCCAACCACGTTGGTGAGGGTGCCGTCAGTAAGCTCGACGGTACGGCCGGCGTCACCGATCGTGTAACCGAGCTTCTTCATGCCCCACTTGCCGAACATGCCGAGGCCGGTGACTTGGCCGTAGTCGTCCTTCTGCTCACGGGAGTTGTAACGGGACTTGATGCCCCACCCGAGAGCTTCCTGACCGAGCAGAAGTGCGGGAGCGAGGTTTGCACCCGCATTGCCAACACCGGGCAGGATCGGCATGTCATCGACTTCGTGAACGACAACGCCATCCCATTCGCGGTCACCGCCGAGGAACATGCCTTCGGAACGACGGGCAACCGACTGCTGGCGTTCGCTCTCGTTCATGGAGGCGACGAAATCGCGCATCATGAGGGAATTGACGAAGCAGATGAAGAAGCGGCGGTTCTCGCTCTCACTGATGCTGGTTGGAGTGATGCGCGGACGGGCCGAGAGTGCAACACGCTTCATCAGCGACACCGAATCCTTGGTGAACTTGCCGGTGGAGCCCGACACGTTGGCAAGGGAGGCTGCATGGTTGGCGGCCACGTAGTTGGACAGCGAATTGCCGTACAGCACGCGGTCCTTGTTGTTGGTGTGCCAGGTGTTCTTGTCGGCGGCCGAGGCTTCCGAGTAAGCAACATCAAGGTTCTGACCAACATCCTGCAGGCGGTCGATGACTTCGAACTTGATGTCTTCGTCAGCCCAGGTTTTCAGGGCACCTTTCGACGCCTTGCGCAGATCGATCGCCGCAAGGTCAACATCAAGCTCATGAAGCGAAATGCCCTTCTTGCGAAGATCCCAGTTCACCTTGTCGCCGTATTCACCAAGCTTGTCTTCATGACCACGCAGCGGCTGGCGACCCTTGATCGCACCCTTCTGCAGGTTGGTGATGAATTCGAAGGTGATGCCGTTGCCCTGCTTGGAAGCAAAGTCTTCCTTCATCACGATCGGATTGGTGGAGCCGGTCCCGGCATAAGCCGCGAACGGGTTTGTCTGATAGAATTCGACACTGAACTGATCGTCCCAAATTGTGGGGATCAGACCTTCAGTAGCGCGGGTTTCTGCCATTGCAGTCTACCTTCTGATTTGAAGCTTCAGCGCTTCATGATGTCGGTGAGCGAGCGCGGGCCGCCGTATTCCGGGCCGCCTCTCGGTCCACCCGAAGGCGCACCTGAGAAATCGGTCGGAAGCGGAGCGGCTTGCGTTGCCGGTTGCTGGGTTTGGGTCTGTGGCTGGGTAATCCCCCCGTTCTTAGCGGGGCTTGGTCGTAGAATTCACGCGGCCATTTTCAGTTTTTGTGCTGGCGTGATGCCGCCGATGCCCATGTTGGGCCGTTCGTTGTTGTAGGTCCATAGCCACTGC
>JAESFO010000709.1_pt1 | contig 13725 bp, 13 predicted proteins | sample 9269421 | NCBI WGS metagenome assembly JAESFO01 (sample SAMN14502839, study PRJNA617101) | algae metagenome | isolation source: Nostoc desertorum CM1-VF14 and co-occurring heterotrophs from rocky... | place: USA: Clark Mountains, San Bernardino, California | collected 2000-06-05 | reverse complement strand
GGCGTCGGGGTTGCCGCCGCCCGTCGATCGACGACGGCCGGTCGTCCCGCCGGATGCGGCCGTCCGGCCGTCCGGCGCTGGGCCGCCCGCGCGTCGTCGCACGCAACCGGCCGTTGCTCGACGCAGTGATCGTGTCGCCTGTGCATCCCTTCGGCCGCGGGCACGATGGTCCGCATGCCGCACCATGATCGGGCGATCCGGTCACGGAGCGCGCCATCACCCCGCTGACGTGCCGACATTCGAGTGACGTCGATCAGGTGGGCACAACGCCGCCCTCCGGTCCCTCGTTGACACAGCGAACTCGTTGACCGGGTGAGACCACGCCACCGTCCGGTTCCGCCGGCCGTCGACCAGAAGGGAGAGCCGGTTGCCCGCAGGCCCGCCCCCACCGCCGCGGTCGCGCCGCTCCCCCGAGTCCGATTCCCACGGATCGACCGGTTCCGGTCGTGCGGTCGACACCGAGGAGCGCCCGACCGGCCGGCACGGCAGTGACCAGGTCGCCCGCGCCGACTCCGGCGCTTCGGCACGGCACGGCGCCCCCGCCGGTGGACGGCGCGCGCGGTCCGCCGAGCCGGAGGCCCGTTCCTTCGCCGACGTCGTCCGGTCGACCGGGTCGACCGGGCGTTCCGGCCCGGACGGGGCCCGCGGCACCGGGGAGGACGGCGGCACCGGCCGTCGGCGCTCCCGGCGGGCCGGCGAGGCCGCTCCCGCGACCGCCGCCCCCGGTACCGGGGCCCCGGCGGACGGCGCCCCCGCGCACAGCGCTCCCGTGAACGACACCTCTGCGAACGGCTCGGGCAACGGCTCCGTGGGCAGCGGCTCCGGCACCCCCGGCTCCGCGGGCAGCGGCTCGGGCGGCAGCGGCCCCGGCTCCGGCTCCGGCTCCGGCGTCAACGGCTCCGGGGGCACCACGAAGGTCGGGCTGCGCGTGCGCGGCGGCACCGTGCCCCGCGAGCCCGGCAGCACACTGCGGCCCGGCACCACCGGTGCGACGCCCGCGGGCCCGCCCCCCGCGCCCGCGCCCCGGCACACCACCGGCCCGCAGCGGCGCCCCGGCGCCGGCGGACCCGGCCGCCCGGGCCCCGCACCGTCGTTCCCGGCCGGGCAGCCCACCGCGCCGGCGCCGGCCGGGCCGGTCGACCGCCCGGGGGCCGGGGCACCACGATCCGGCACCGGCGACGCCCACGGCGCCGCGCCTGCCCCAGGGCACCGGAACACCGGGCCGCACGCCCGGCCCCGCCCCGCCCCGGCGGCGCCGAGCGCCCCCGGCGCCGGTCCGCAGGGCGCCGCGCCCCGCCCCGCGCAGCACCCGTCGCTGCCGCCGGTCCCCCGGCCCGCCGTGCCCCCGACCGGTACCGCCCGGCCCGGCCCGGCCTCCGCCGCCACGGCGGCCACCGCCGGGGTCGCCGCTGCGGCCACCACGGCCGTCGCCGCGCCCTCGGCACCGTTCCCGGGCCCGGCGGCCCCGCACGGCACCGCCGCGACCACCCGCACCGGCCGCCGTCGTCGTCCCGAGCCGGACGAGGGCGCGGAATCCACGACCGACGCCCTGCCCGCGCGCACCGGCGGTCGCCGCCGCCGTCCCGGACCCGGCGACGCCGCGACCGCGCTCGCCCCCGCCGCCGAGGCCCCGACCGGGCTCGTGCCCGCCACCGCCCCGCGCAGCGACGGCGGTGCGCCCACCGCCCGGGTCACCGCCCCCGGCGACGGGGCGGACGCCGAGTTCGTCGACGCCGCGGCCCCCGGCCCGCGCCGCCGGCGCCGCGCCGAGCCCGACGGACCGTTCGACCGGGTCATCGCACTCGTCGGGCCCGGCGTGGGCGTCGTGCGCCGCCGCCTCGGCATCCTCGACGCCGACCAGAAGGCAGCCCTCACCCCCGAGGAGCGCCGGACCCGGCGTCGCCGGCAGGTCGTGTACTCGCTGGTCGGGACGGCCGCGTCGATCGTGCTGCTGCCGCTGCTGCTGCTCGGGCTCGGCTGGCTGCTGTTCCCGATCCCCAGCACCGACGACGCGGTGCAGAACCAGATCGCCACCGTCTCCTACGCCGACGGCGGCCAGCTCGCCCGCCTCGTGCCCGAGCAGGGCAACCGGATCAAGGTCGGGATGGACGCCATCCCGGTGCCCGTGCGCGAGGCCGTGCTGGCGGCCGAGGACCGGTCGTTCTACTCGAACCCGGGCTTCGACTTCACCGGCATCCTGCGGGCGATGGTCAACCAGCTGACCGGCGGCGTCGGCGGCGGGTCGACGATCACCCAGCAGTACGTCAAGAACACCCTGGTGGGTAACGACGCGACGTACTGGCGGAAGTACAAGGAACTGATCGTCTCGCTGAAGGTCTCCGGGCAGAAGTCCAAGGACGAGATCCTCAACGACTACCTCAACGCCATCTACTTCGGCCGCGGCGCCTACGGCATCGAGTCCGCCAGCCTCGCCTACTACGGCAAGCCCGCGGCCCAGCTGACCCCCAGCGAGGGCGCACTGCTCGCCGGGATCATCCAGTCGCCGTCCAACTGGGATCCGGCGAACTCCCCGGACCGGGCGAAGCAGCGCTGGAACTTCGTCCTCGACGGCATGGCCGCCCAGGGCTGGATCTCCCAGGCCGACCGGCAGGCCGCCGTGTTCCCGCAGACCATCGCGCCGGAGAACACCTCGCGCTCGTCGTCGCTGACCGACGCCCGCGGCCACATCCTCAACGCGGTCCGCTCCGAGCTGGGCTCGCTGGGCATCTCCGAGCAGGCGTTCGCCCAGGGCGGCCTCCAGGTGACGACGACGATCGACCCGCAGCGCCAGCAGCAGCTCACCGACTCGGTCGAGCAGAAGCTGCGCGGCGAGCCGGAGCTGCTGCGCACCGGCGCGGTCGCGATCGACCCGCGCACCGGCGGCATCCTCGGCTACTACGGCGGGCCGAACGGCACCGGCCTGGACTACGCCCAGGTCATGAAGCAGCCCGGGTCGACGTTCAAACCGTTCGCCGTGCTCGCCGGGCTCCTGAACGACCCGCCGATCGGTCTCGGCACCACCTTCGACGGGTCCGAGCGGCCGGGGCTGCGCAACGCCGAGGGCGCCAACTGCCCGCGCTGCGACCTCAAGCAGGCGATGACGATCTCCAACAACGTCGTCTTCACCAAGCTCGCCGCGCAGGTCGGGCCGCAGAAGGTCGCCGACGCCGCGCGCCTCGCCGGCATCACCGCGCCGCTGGAGAACCCCGACGCGCGGCTCCCGCTGGGCAACAAGGAGGTCACGCCGGTCCAGCTGGCGTCGGCCTACGCCACCATCGCCGCGGGGGGTGTCTGGCACGCCCCGCACATGGTGTCCAAGGTCGTCGACTCCGACGGGCGGGTGCTCTACGAGTACCAGCCGGGCGAGGGCGAGCAGCGCTTCCCCGAGCAGGTGGCGCGCAACGTCGCCGAGGCGATGATGAACGTCGTCGACAACGACGGGCTGCAGCTGCCCGACGGGCAGGAGGCCGCCGGCAAGACCGGCACCGTCCAGTCCCGCTTCGAGGGCCAGAACAACGACGCCTGGTTCGCCGGCTTCACCCCCGGGATCGCGACGGCCGTGTGGGTCGGGACCGACCGCAACGACCCGATCCAGGACTCCGCGGGCCGCCCGATCAACGGCGCCGACCTGCCCGGATCGGTGTGGAAGGCGTTCATGTCCGACACCGTGCGCGCCACCGGCACGGCCGAGTTCCCGGCGTTCAGGCCGATCGGTGAGTCGCCCTCCACCCTGGCGCCCAACGAGCCGACCGCCCCGCCGACGCCGACGAGCACGCCGTCGGCCGAGCCCACGCCGGAGCCGACCGCGGACCCGGTGGCCCCCACCGATCCTCCGGCACCGGTCGAGCCGACCGGTGTCCCGGAGACGACCGGCGACCCGGTGCCCGCCCAGCAGGACGACACGCAGCCGGGCGCGGACGCGGGCCGCGCCGCCGACCCGACCGTCGGCTGATCCGCCCCGTTCGCGCCGCGGCCGGGCTACCGTGGACGGGTGACCGGTGACCATCACTTCGAGGTGGTGGCCTGGCGGGCGGACCGCAGGCTCACCCTCTACGTGCCGGGCATCGAGGCGTCGACCACCGTCGACGACCCCCGGGTGGCCGAGGACGCGGTGCGCGACCTGATCGCGGACCTCACCGGCGTCGACCGCGGGGTCATCACCTGCGACATCCGGCTCGGACGCCCCTGGCGGTCCGGGATCTGAGACCTCCCGGTCAGCGGGCCGGCGGCACCAGGATCGTCGCCGCCGCGGCGCAGACCGACTCGGTGAGTGCGTCGAGCACCGTGGTGCTGAGCTTCCAGTGCTGCCAGTACAGCGGGACGTCGAGATGCCGCTCGGCGTCGAGCAGCACGAGCCGCCCGGCGGCCGCGGCCTCCCGGGCCGGGCCGTCGGTGAACATCCCCCAGCCCAGACCCGCGCGGATCGCCTCGTGGTAGCCGTCGGCGGCGGGCACCCGGTGCGCCGGGCCGGTGCACGGCCGGTGGGTGAGCCCGCGGACGAACCGGGTCTGCAGCACGTCCTTCGACCCGAAGTCGACCCGCGGGGCGAGCGGGAACGCCTCGGCCGGGTCCCGCCCGGCGAACCACCGGTCGTACACCGGCCGGGCGGCCACGGGCCGGTAGCGGGTCGCGCCCAGTGGCCGGACCGCGCAGCCTTGCACCGGTGCCGACGACGTCGTCACCGCCCCGACCACCGAGCCCTCGCGGAGCAGGGCCGCGGTGTACTGCTCGTCGTCGACGTGCAGGTCCAGCCGGACCCCGTGCCGGGCGGCCAGGGGGACCACCGCGGAAAGGAACCAGTGGGTCACCGAGTCCGCGTTCACCGCGATCGGCAGGTGCGTGCCCGCGGTGTCCGCGCTGCCGAACCCGGCCTCGACCTCCCCCTCCAGCACGGCGATCTGCCGGGCCAGCCGCAGCAGCGCGGCCCCCTCCTCGGTCGCGACGCACGGACGCGTGCGGCGCACCAGGATCCGGCGCGCCTGCCGTTCCAGGGCCTTGATCCGCTGGGACACCGCGGACGGCGTGATCGACAGCCGCGCGGCGGCGGCGTCGAAACCACCCTCCTCGACCACGGCGCTCAGGGTGGCCAGCCGCTCCCGGTCGTACATGAAGCGATTCTACAGTTCATGACGTTCTTTCAGCTGCTGACGTCTTCCCGGCGCGGTCGGCCTAGCGTCGGTGACGTGCGCGTGCTGGCGGGATTCGGGACCGGACTGTCACTGATCGCGGCGATCGGGGCGCAGAACGCGTTCGTGCTGCGGCAGGGGCTGCGGCGCGAGCACGTCCCGGCGGTGGTCGTGTTCTGCGTGCTGGCCGACCTGGTACTGGTGACCGCGGCGGTCGCGGGCGTCGGGATGCTCGTCGACCGCGTACCGGGGCTGGTCGAGGTGGTGCGCTGGGGCGGCGTCGTGTGGCTGACCGGCTACGGCCTGCTGGCGCTGCGGCGCGCCGTCCGGCCCGGTGCGCTCGACGCCGACCCCCACGGCTCGGCCCGGCCGCTCGTGCCCGTCCTGGGGAGCGCAGCGGCCCTGACCTTCCTCAACCCGCACATGATGCTGGACCTGCTGGTGCTCGGGTCGCTGGCCGCCGCGCACGGCGACGACGGCCGGTGGGCGTTCGGCGCCGGGGTGGTCGTGGCCAGCCTGACCTGGTTCTCCGGGCTCGGCTTCGGCGCGGCGCGGCTCGCCGGGCTGTTCGCCCGGCCGACGGCGTGGCGGGTGCTCGACGGCGTCGTCGCCACGGTGATGCTCGGCCTCGCGGTCGCGCTGGCCGCCGGGTGAGGAGTGGGGGTACAACCTCGTCCATGTCCGCCGAGTACGTGCCGGGGCGTCCGCCCGCCGCACTGCGCGCGCACGTGCTGCGCTACCTCGGCTACCGCGAGCACGCCGCCGCTCCCCTGCGTCGCCGCCAGCCGCCGTCCGCCGGGACCGCGCTGATCCTGGGGCTGCACCCGCTGACGCTGTCCGGGCCGGCCGTCGGGACCGGGCCGGCGGCCGCGTTCGTCGGCGGCCTGAGCGACACCTGGGTGCTGACCGAATTCACCGGCCCGCAGGCCGGGGTGCAGGTGGACCTGACCCCGGCGGCGACCTACACCCTCCTCGGCGGGCGGGCGCTGCCCGGCGGCACGGTGCCCCGTCTCGACGAGCTCGACGACCCCGTGCTCGCCGCGCTGCCCACGCGCCTGGCCGCCGAACCGACCTGGGACGGCCGATTCGCTCTGGTCAGCGCCCTGCTCGCGGACCGGCTCCTGGACGACCGGGCCCGCCTCCCCGCACCCGAGGTGCGCTACGCCTGGGACCGGCTCAGCGCGACCGCGGGCCGGGTCGGCGTCGCGGAGCTGGCCGCCGAGACCGGCTGGAGCCGCCGCCACCTGCAGTCCCGGTTCCGGACCCAGGTCGGTCTCGCCCCCGGCACCGTCCGCCGGGTGCTGCGCTTCGCGCGCGCCGCGGAGCTGGTCGGGGGCGGGCGGGACCCGCTCGCGCTCGTCGCCGCCGAGTGCGGCTACGCCGACCAGCCCCACCTCTCCCGCGAGTTCCGGGCGCTCGCGGGGATCTCACCCGCCGCATTCCGCGCCGAACAGTTCCCATTCCTTCACGACGCACCGCCGCGTCCCGGTCAGGATGGTTCGTCATGAGCATCCACCCGACCCTCCGCTACGACGACCCCCGCGCCGCCATCGCATTCCTCACCACGGCGCTCGGCTTCCGGGAGGTCGCCGTCCACACCGGCGACGACGGCGGGGTCGCCCACGCCGAGCTCGCCTGGGACGACGGCGCCGACACCGGCGTCGTGCTGATCGGACCGCGCCGCGCCGGGGGCGACCGCTTCGACACCGGTCGGACCGTGGTCTACCTGACCTGCGACGACCCGGACGCGGTGCACGCCCGCGCGGCCGCCGCGGGGGCGGAGATCACCATGGCGCCGGTCGACCAGGACTACGGTTCGCGCGAGTGCGCCGTCGCCGACCCGGAGGGCAACACGTGGAGCGTGGGGACCTACCGGCCGTCCGCGGGGCGCCCGTGACCGCACGCCACCCGGACCCCGCCGACCCGCTGCCGTGGCTGCGGGAGATCTGCCTGTCCCTGCCCGAGGTGACCGAGAAGCAGAGCCACGGGTCGCCGTCGTGGTTCGTGCGGAGGATGTTCGTCTCCTACGCCGGGCACCACCACGGCCACCCGCACCTGGCGTTCTGGTGCGCCGCGGCGCCGGGCGTGCAGGCCGAGCTGGTCGCCGAGGACCCGGCCCGCTTCTTCCGGCCCGCCTACGTCGGGCACCGCGGCTGGCTCGGGGTGGTGCTCGACGGCACCGGCGACGCCGCCGCCGACCGCGACGAGATCACCGAGATCGTGACCGACGCGTGGCGGTGCGTGGCCCCGGCCCGGCCGGCCGGCCGGCTCGACAGCTGACCCAGGGCGCGGCGCCCGACCCGCGGACGGACCGGAGCAGCGAGGTCAGCAGCCGGGCGTGGTCGGCGTCGGCCTGGCTCGGGTCACGGCGCTCGTCCGCGACGGCGCCGGCGACGCGATGGCCGAGCAGAGCCGGCAGATCTTCGTCACGTGCACGGCCGGCCGGCCGCCGTCGAGAACGCCCAGCGCCCCGGCACGCGGACACCGCGCTTCGCGGTCGTCCTGGACGTCCTCGTCCGGGGTCTGCCCGTCCGCGAGCCCGACGCCGACCGACCCGCAGTTGCCGGGCCACCGACACCGTGACCGGCCGTGCCGCACACGGTCCGGCCACCACGCCGGTCCCCGCCTCGGGCCACCCGACCATGATCACCGGTTGTGGAGGATGAGGCCCGCGTCGTGAACGGATCGCTCCACAACCGGTGATCTTCCGGCGCCGGTCGAGCCGAGGCGACGTCCGGTCGGGCGTCCGGGTACACCGCGAGCCGGCCGAACCGCGGGGATGCGGTGCGGACGCCGGACGCTCGCACGGCACCTCACAGGGCCGACCGGCGCCGATGCCGGGCGGACGTCGCTCAGGCGTTCGCGCCGGTGACCGCCGAACCGGCCGGAGCCGGGGACGTGCGCTCCGCGGCCGGCGCCGCGGCCTTCTGCGGGCGACGGGCGCGCAGCTTCGCGAGCAGGCTCCCCTCGGGGCGCTCGGCCAGTGCCGAGGTGAACCGGTCGAGGAAGATCGCCACGATGACGACGGCGAGCCCGCCCTCGACGCCGGTCGCGATGTCGAGCTGGGTGACCGCGCTGACCACCGTCGTGCCCAGCCCGTCGGCACCGGCGAGGCCCGCGACGACCACCATGGACAGCGCCAGCATGATCACCTGGTTGACGCCGGCCATGATCGACGGCAGCGCCATCGGCAGCTGCACCTCGCGCAGGATCTGGCGGGGGTGGGCCCCGAAGGCGTGCGCGGCCTCGACGACCTCGCCGTCGACGCCCCGGATGCCCAGCTCGGTGAGCCGGACCGCGGGCGCGATCGAGAACACGATCGTCGCGACGACGCCCGGCACCACGCCGATGCCGAACAGCAGTACCACCGGGATCAGGTAGACGAACGCCGGGACCGTCTGTGCCAGGTCGAGGACCGGGCGCAGCGTCCGGCTCGCCGCGCGGCTGCGGGCGGCCCAGATGCCCAGCGGCACACCGATCGCCACCGCGATCAGCGCCGCGACGAGCACCAGGCCGAAGGTCTCCATCGTCTCGGTCCACAGGTCGAACGAGGACACGAGGAGGAAGCCGACCAGGGTGAACACCGCGAACCCGACCCCGCGCACGAGCAGCGCGAGCGCCACGAGCAGCAGCAGCCAGACCCACCACACCGGGGCGGTGAAGATCGAGGTCACCGCCTCGACGACCGCGGTGATCGCGACCCCGACGGCGTCGAACACGACCCCGGCGTTCTGCAGCAGCCAGAGGATGAACGCCTCGACGTAGCTCCCGAACTCGAACCTGGGCATCAGGCGTTCCTCCCGTCGGCGGTGGCCTCGTCGTGGGTCGACAGGGCGGCGAGCACGGCACCGCGCGGGACGACGCCGGTGAGGCGGCCGTCGTCGACCACCGCGAGCGGGACCGGGTTGCGCCCGACCTGGTGCAGCAGGTCGATCAGGGGCCGGCCCGGTTCGGTGGTGCGGTACTCCTCGACCAGGGCGGACCGGTCGATGCCGGTGGCGCCCCGCCCCGCGGCGTGGCCGAGCCAGTCGTCGCGGACGACACCGAGGATGCGGTGGCCGTCGTCGACGACGTAGGCGCCGGTCGCCTCGGCCCTGCCCAGCCGCACGAGCACGTCGGCGGGGCGCTCGTCGAGGGTGACGGTGATGCGGGCCTCGCGGATCACGTCGGCGGCGGTGAGCACCCGGCTGCGGTCGACGTCGGAGACGAACTCGGCGACGTAGTCGTCGGCCGGGGACTCCAGGATCTGCGGTCCGGTGCCGACCTGGACCAGCCGGCCGTCCTTGAGGAGCAGGATCCGGTCACCGAGCAGCATGGCCTCGTTGAGGTCGTGGGTGATGAACACGATGGTCTTCTTGAGGTCCCGCTGCAGACGGACGAGCAGCTGCTGCATGTCGCGGCGGATCAGCGGGTCGAGCGCGGAGTAGGGCTCGTCCATCAGCAGCACATCGGTGTCGCTGGCCAGCGCCCGCGCCAGCCCGACGCGCTGTTGCATGCCGCCCGACAGCTGGCCGGGCAGCGCGTCGGCACGGTCGCCGAGGCCGACCTGCTCGAGCGCCCACTCGGCCTTCTCGCGACGGGTGCCGGCGTCGACGCCGCGGATCTGCAGCCCGTACTCGGCGTTCTGCCGCACGGTGCGGTGCGGCAGCAGCGCGAAGTGCTGGAACACCATCGCGATCCGCTCGTTGCGCAGCGTGCGCAGGTCGGCGGCGCCGAGCGAGCCGAGCTCGCGGCCGTCGACGGCGATGCTGCCCGAGGTCGGCTCGATGAGCCGGTTCAGCAGCCGGACCAGCGTCGACTTGCCGGAGCCGGACAGGCCCATGATCACGAACAGCTCGCCGTCGCCGATGTCGAAGGACACGTCGTGCACGGCCAGGGTGGCCCCGGTGCGGCGCTGGATCTCCGGCCGGCCGAGTCCCTCGCCTGCCAGCCGCACGGCCTCGTCGGCGGCCTTGCCGTCGCCGAAGACCTTCGTCAGGTTCCGTACCTCGATCATGCTCCGGCTCCCACCCACTGGCGGACGCGGTCCGGGTGCGCGGCCACGTACTCGCGGGCCACCACCTCCACGTCCTGGTTGTCCACGTCGACCCGCTGGAGCATCTGCTCGACATCGGGCAGCGGCAGCTCGAAGCGGCGCAGCATCGCCGCGAAGCCGGGGCTGGTGCGGGCCAGCTCGGGGCTCGCCGCCGTCCAGGCCGAGTACGCCGGCATGGCGCAGGCGCCGTCGCCGGTGGTGTAGCAGTCGTCGCGGGCCGGGGTCGGCTCGGTCAGCTTGGTCAGCGCGAGCTCCTCGAAGATGTAGTGCGGCCGGTACAGGTAGACCAGGATCGGCTGGCGGCGCTCGTAGGCGCGGCGCAGCTCGGCGATCTGCGCGGCCTCGCTGGAGGTCACCTGCTCCAGGTCCAGCCGGTACCCGGCGAGGCGCTTCGCGTTGTACTCGGTGGTGAGGAAGCTGGGGTCGGAGTCGACGAGCCGGTTGCCGAGGGCGTCGGCGTAGTCGTTCAGCTGGGTGACGCTGGTCAGCCCGGCGAGCGGCTGTCCCGGCTCGACCGCGTAGCTGGGGACATACCAGCCCTGCTCGGCGCCTTCGTAGGTCGGGTGGACCAGCTCGATCCGTTCCGCCGCCTTCGCGGCCAGCTCGGACTGGTTGGGCATCGCGACCTCGGTGAGGGCGTCGACGTCGCCGCGCTGGGCGCCGGCCCAGGCGGTCGCGGGTCCGACCTGGATGGTCTTGAGCCGGCCGACGCCGAGCTCCGGGTGGGCCGCGACGACCTCACCGAGGATCGCGTTGGTCAGCTTCGCCGCGCTCCACGGGAACTGGGCGAGCCGGACGGTCGGGCCGTCGGCACCGGCGGCCGCGCAGCCGGATGCGGCCAGCAGCACCGCGAGCAGGGCGGTGACCAGGCGGACCGTCCTGGTCCGGGGTACGGCAACGGGCGGATCGGCCACGGGGGCACGTCCTCTCGGGGGTCGTCGGCTCTCCGCGTCCCGGTCGGCTTCAGGACACGCGGGCAGGCGTCAACGACAGGCGGACGACCACATCCAGCACAGGTCGACGTCCAGACGCGACGTCAGCCGGAGGTCGGGAATCACGCGAACGAGCCTTCACGACCGTTCCGGACGGCGCAACAGCGAGCACTACGATCGTGATGTGCCTGCGACGTCTCTGCTCGAACTGGACGGCCTGCGCCACGAGTACTCCGACACCGGTGACCCCGGCGACGACCGTGCGCCGCTGCTGTTCCTGCACGAGGGGCTCGGGTCGGTCGGTCTGTGGCGTGGGTTCCCCGAGCGGGTCGCGGCCGCGTCCGGGCGCCGGGCCGTCGCGTACTCCCGGCTCGGGCACGGCCGCTCCGACCGGCCCCGCAGCCCGCGGACGACGGCCTTCATGGCGACCGAGGCGACGACGACCGTCCCGGCCCTGTGCGCCGCGCTCGGCCTGGACGCACCCGTCCTCGTCGGGCACTCCGACGGCGCCACGATCGCGCTGCTCGCGGCCGCGGCGATGCCGGTGAGCGGGGCCGTCGTGCTCGCCCCGCACGTGCTGACCGAGCCGTTCGCCCTCACCGCGATCCGGGCGGCGCGCACCGCGTTCGACGACGGCGACCTCCGCACCCGGATGGCCCGCCACCACGACGACCCGGACGCCGCGTTCCGCGGGTGGAACGACATGTGGCTGGCCGAGGAGTTCACCGACTGGGACGTCCGCGACACCCTGCCCGGGATCACCGCGCCGGTTCTCGCCGTCCAGGGCGACGACGACCCCTACGGCAGCGCCGTGCACGTCCACGCGGTCGCCGAACGGGCGTCGGGACCGGTGACCCTCACCGAGCTGTCCTGCGGGCACGAGCCCCACCTGGAGCTGCCCGAGCAGACGCTGTCGGCGGTGACGGCGTTCCTGCGCACCCTCCCCTGACCGGCCCGGCCCATGATCTCGGTCCCGCGCGCGGGACCGCGGTGCGCGCGCGACGTGCTGCGCGCGGGGAGCGGTTCCGCGCGCGAGCCTGTGCTCACGGGCGGGGGGTGGCGGTCCAGGCGGTCCAGCGGACGGGGGTCAGGGCCAGCACCGGGCCCTCGGGTGGCCGGGCGGCGTAGGGGGCGTACCGGGCGGCCAGGGCCGCGACGGCGCGGGAGTGCAGGTCGCCGTCGTCGTGGATCGTCGCGGTGGCGTCCAGGCGCACCCACCACAGCTGTGACCAGTCGTCGTCGTAGTGGTCGGCGAGCAACGCGACGCGTGGGTCGGCCTCGACGTCGCGCAGCCGCGCGAGCCGGCGGTGCCGCTTGGGCTTGACGTCGTCGACGGCGGACACCACCAGCCCGTCGACGAGCGCGAAGGTGACCGGCACCAGGCGCGGGGTGCCGTCGGTGGCGCGGATCGTCGCGAGCCGCGCCACCCGCGCGCCGGTCAGCAGCGCGCGGGCAGCGGTCTCGTCGAGGGAGGGCACAGGTCTCAGGCCGCCGGGACGTCCACCCGGACGGCGAGCAGCCGCGCCAGGCGGGTGTCACGGCGCTCGTGCTCGGCGAACCCGGGGGCGGTGCAGAGGAACAGGGTGTGGCCGTCGTCGCCGCCGAGTGCGCAGGCGTAGGTGCCGACCTGGCCGGTGGAGACCTCGCCGTCGACCATCCCGCCGGGGCGGACCCGGATCGCCCGGTTGCCGATGGCGTCGGCGACCCAGATCGCACCCTCCGCGTCGGGGGCGGAGATGCCGTCCGGGGCGACGGTGAGCTCGGCGATGGCGTCGAACGGGTCCTCGGCGGCCGACGGCGGACCGAACAGCGCCCAGTCCCGGCGCGGGCCGAGCGTGCCGTCGTCGCCGACCGCGAAGGCGGACATCCGGTTGCCGAAGGTCTCGGCGACGACGAGGTCCCCACCGGACAGCGCGGGTCCGTTCGCGAAGTGCAGCGGCTCGCTCGCGACCGACACGCTCCCGTCCGGCGCGACGCGCAGCAGCGGCGCGGCGGCGCGCGGGGCGCCGTTCATCAGGTCGAAGCCGAAGCTGCCCACCCAGAGGCCGCCGCCGCCGTCGACGACCATGTCGTTCAGGATGTGCTCGGCGTGGCCGGACAGGTCGGCGTGGGTGGCGAGGGTGCCGTCGGTCTCGCGGCGCAGGATCCGCCGGTCGCGCATGGACACGATCAGCAGCCTGCCGTCGGGCAGCCAGCCCAGACCGGAGGGCTGCTGGGACACCTCGGCCTCGGTGCGCAGGTCCGACCCGTCGGCGCGGGCCGAGAGCACCCGGTGGGTGTAGAAGTCGCTGACCCAGATCCTCCCGTCGTGCCAGCGTGGGCCCTCGAGGAAGGACATGTCCGACAGCACCGTCGACAGCTCCGTCATGGCGATCAGTCTGGCCCCCCGGGAATCCGGGCGCCAGCGCGGTCGTTGACCGTGCAACAACCACCGACCGTGGAGGTCCCGATGCCCGCCGTCTCCGTCGCCGACGTCAGCACCCTGCCCCGTGTGCCCGTCCCCGGCCCGACCGACCTGGACCGGGGCGTCCGCAGCGTCACCACCGCTCCGCGCGGGTACGAGGGCGAGGGCTTCCCGGTCCGCCGCGCCTTCCAGGGGGTGGACCTGCGCGACCTCGACCCGTTCCTGCAC
>JAESFO010000783.1_pt1 | contig 13728 bp, 13 predicted proteins | sample 9269421 | NCBI WGS metagenome assembly JAESFO01 (sample SAMN14502839, study PRJNA617101) | algae metagenome | isolation source: Nostoc desertorum CM1-VF14 and co-occurring heterotrophs from rocky... | place: USA: Clark Mountains, San Bernardino, California | collected 2000-06-05 | reverse complement strand
GGTCGTCGACCGCCCAGGCCGCGTGCAGCGCCGCGGTCCGGGCCTGTTCGACGGCGACGAGCATGTCCGCGCACCGGTGCTTGACCGCCTGGAACGACCCGATGGGCCTGCCGAACTGCAGCCGCTCCTTCGCGTAGGCGACGGTCAGGTCGAGCAGCCGGCGGGCGATGCCGGCCTGTTCGGCGGCGAGCAGCGCCCCGGCGGTGCGGAAGGCGTGCCGCAGCGCGCCGTCGGCGTCCGCGCCGGTGGCGAGTACGGTGCCGGTCGCCCCGTCGAGGACGACCCGGGCGACCGGGCGGGTCACGTCGAACGAGCCGCACCGCTGCACCCGCGCCCCGTCGGCGCCGGAGTCGACCACGGCCAGGACCGGGCCCTCGGGCCCCGCGGCCGCGACGACCAGCACGTCCGCGGCGCCCGCGTCCGGGACGTGCTCCACCGTGCCGGTGAGCCGGTCGCCGTCGGCGGTGACACCGGCCGCGGAGGCGCCGTCGTAGGGCGTGATGAGCCGGGCGACCAGGGCCGCGGTGCGCGAGCCGTCGGCCAGCGCGGCGAGCAGCGCGTCGCGCCCGTCGCCCGCCGGGGCCGCGACCAGCGCCGGGACCGCGAGCGCGACGGTGCCGAGCAGCGGCCCGGTCACCAGCGCCGCACCCAGCTCCTCCGCCGCGACGGCCTGGTCCACACAGGTCCCGCCGGCGCCGCCGAGGTCCTCGGGCACCGCGAGGGACAGCGCGCCGAGCTCGGCGCCGAGCCGGGCCCACAGTGCCCGGTCGAACCCGTCGGTGGTGTCGACGAGCCGGCGCAGGGTGGCCTCGTCGTGCTGGCGCTCGGCGAAGCGGTGCAGCGCCGCGCGCAGCTCGCGCTGCTCGTCGGTGACGTCGAACTCCCGGAGCTCCTGCTCAGCCACGGGGGACCTCCTTCCAGGGGCGGTCGGAGTCAGACCGGGGCTCGCCGGGCAGGCCCAGCACGCGTTCGCCGAGGATGTTGCGCATGACCTCCGAGGTACCGCCCTCGATGGTGTTCGCGCGCGAGCGCAGGAAGCGCTGCTGCACCGTGGAGTTCGGGTCGGTGTGCACCCGCCCGCGGTCCATCGTCCAGTCGTCGTAGAGCAGCGCGTCCGGGCCGAGCAGGTCCATGCAGAACTCGTAGACGTCCTGGTTCAGCTCGGCGCCGACCAGCTTGGACACCGACCCCTCCGGACCGGGCTGTCCGGCGCTCGCGGTGCGCCGCGCGCGGGCCAGGGTGAGGCGGTGGGTCTCGGCGCGGGTCCACAGTGCCGCGAGCCGGTCGCGCAGCACCGGGGTGTGCCGGTCGGGGTGGGCCCGCCACAGGCCGAGGGCCTCGCCGATGACGCCGCTGCCGCGCCGCCCGGTGACCCCGCCGATGGCGGTGCGCTCGTTCATCAGGGTGGTGATCGCGACCTTCCAGCCGGCGCCGACCTCGCCGAGCCGGTGCGCGTCGAGGACCCGGGCGTCGTGCAGGTGGACCTCGTTGAACTCGGCCTGCCCGGTCATCTGCCGCAGCGGGCGGACGTCGACGCCCGGCTGGGTCATGTCGATCACGAAGTAGGTCAGGCCGCGGTGCTTGGGCTGCTCGGGGTCGGTGCGGGCGACGAGCATCCCCCACCGCGCGACGTGGGCCAGGGTCGTCCAGACCTTCTGCCCGTTGACGACCCACTCGTCACCGTCACGGACCGCGGAGGTGGCCAGGCCCGCGACGTCGGAGCCGGCGCCGGGCTCGCTGAACAGCTGGCACCAGATCTCCTCGCCGGTGGCCATCGGCCGGAGCCAGGCCCCGACCTGGTCACGGTCCTGGCCGTACTCGACCACGGTCGGCGCGCCCATGCCGTAGCCGATCGGGTTGACCGCGAACATCCGCTCGCCGCCGGCGTCGGTGACGATCTGGTCGACCACCGGCTGGAGCCCGCGGGACAGCCCGAGGCCGCCGAGCCCCTCGGGGTGGTGCACCCAGGCGAGCCCGGCGTCGTAGAGGGCGCCGAACAGCTCCTCGCGCGGCACCGACAGCGGGTCGTGGGCCTCGACCACCTCCCGGGCGGCCTGTGCCACGCGGGCCGCGTCGGATGCCGGTCGGGTCGTGGTGGGCGAGCTCATCGCACCTCCGGAAGGTGGGCCTGACGGTCGTCGTCGACGTCGCTCCGAACCTAGCCGTCATCAGTTTCGGGGACCACGGTTAACGGTTCCTGGTCCGTGCGCGACATCAGGTTCGTCCGTCCGACGCAGTCCGAACCGCAGGAGCAACGATGCCCGCCACCACCGCCGCCACCCACCGTCCCGCGGCCCCCGTCCTCGACGGGACCGCGCTGCCGGGCTGGGTGCTGCTGCTGATCACCGCCGGGCTGGCCGCCGCCGTCGTCGTGATCATGGTGCTGTCCTACAGCGGGCTGGCCTGACCCATACTCGGGAGTGATGCCCCCACTCCCCGACCTGCCGGTCCGCGCCGTCCTCGACGAGCTGCGGGCGGCGCTGGACGACCGCGGCGGCGCCGTGCTCGTCGCCCCGCCCGGTACCGGCAAGACCACCCTCGTCCCGCTCGCCCTGGCCGGGCTCGACGGCTCCGGCCCGGCACCCGGGGGCACGGTGCTGGTCGCCGAGCCGCGCCGGGTCGCCGCCCGCGCCGCCGCGGCCCGGATGTCGTCGCTGCTGGGGACCGAGGTCGGTGGGCCGGTCGGCTACCGCGTCCGCGGCGACGCCCGGACCGGGCCGGGCACCCGGGTCGAGGTCGTCACCTCCGGCCTGCTGCTGCGCCGCCTCGCCGGGGACCCGGAGCTGGCCGGGGTGTCCACCGTCGTCCTCGACGAGGTGCACGAGCGTCACCTCGACGCCGACCTGCTGCTCACCCTGCTGCTCGACGCCCGCGACGGGCTGCGGCCCGACCTGCGGCTGCTCGCCACCTCCGCGACCCTCGACGCGGCCCGCCCCGCCGTGCTGCTGGGCGACGACGACCGGCCTGCGCCGGTGCTGGAGGTCGCCGCCCGCAGCTACGACGTCGCCGTCGCCCACGTCCCGCCCGCCCGGGCCGGTCGCGGCGGGAGCGAGCGGATCGAGAACACCGTCGCCCGGACGTGCGTGCGGGCGCTCGAGCACGGCAGCGTGCTGGCGTTCCTGCCGGGCGTCGCGGAGATCGGGCGGACCGCGTCGGCGCTGCGCGAGCTGGGACCCGACGCCGACGTCCTCGCCCTGCACGGCAGGCTGCCCGCCGCGGAGCAGGACGCGGCGCTGCGCGACGGGCCGCGGCGCCGGATCGTGCTCGCCACCGCCGTCGCCGAGTCCAGTCTGACCGTGCCCGGTGTCCGGGCCGTCGTCGACTCCGGGCTCGTCCGGGTCCCGCACACCGACCACCGGCGCGGACTGTCCGGCCTCGTGACGCGGCGGGTCTCGCGCGCGGTCGCGACCCAGCGCGCGGGCCGCGCCGGCCGGGAGGCACCCGGCGTCGCCTACCGCTGCTGGCCCGAGGGCGAGGTCCTCGCCGACGCCCCGGACCCCGAGATCCGCACCGCCGACCTCACCGCGCTCGCGCTGGACCTCGCCGTCTGGGGCACCCCCGACGGCAGCGGTCTGCGCTGGTGGGACGCCCCGCCGCCCGGTCCGCTGGCCGCCGGACGGACGGTGCTGACCGCACTCGGCGCGATCGACACGCGAGGCGCGGTCACCGACCGGGGGCGGCGGATCTCCGCGCTGGGCCTGCACCCGCGCCTCGCCAGGGCCCTGCTCGACGGCGTCGCCGCCGGTGGGGACCCGCGGGAGGTCGCCGGGATCGTCGCCGTCCTCGACGACGACACCCTCGCCGGTCCCGCCGACGACCTGACCGCCGCACTGACCCGGCTGCGCTCCGGCGACGCCCCCGGCGCCGGGCGGTGGCGTGGGGACCGGGACCGCCTGACCGGTGCACTGCGCCGCGCCCGCGCCTCGTCGCCCGCCTCCTCCTCGGTCGCCGCCTCGCCGACCGCCACCGTGTCGCCGGGCACCTCGCCGGGAGCCGGGGCGCACTCCGGCCCGGCCGCCGCGGCCCCGGGCCCTGCGCGCGAACGGGCCGGGCGCGCCGCGGGGGCTCCGGACGCCGAGCTCGTCGCGCTGGTCACCGGGCTCGCCTACCCCGAGCGGCTCGCCCGGCGCCGCGACGCCGCGGCCGGGGTGTTCCTCATGACCGGTGGCACCGCCGTCGAGGTCCCGCCCGGCCCGCTGCGCGACGCCGAGTGGCTGGCCGTCGCCGTCGCCGACCGGCGCCCCGGGCAGACCCACGGCCGGGTCCGCCTCGCCGCGACCACCGACGCCGCGACCGCGCTGCGGGCCGCCGCGCCGCTGCGGGTCACCGGCTCGGAGGCCGTCTGGAGCGACGGCGACGTCCGCGCCCGCACCGTCGACCGGCTCGGCGCGATCGTGCTGTCGGAGAAGCCCGACCGCTCCCCCGACCCCGGCGCCGTCCGCGACGCGCTCGTCGCCGGGCTGCGTGCCGAGGGCACCGGGCTGCTGCGCTGGACGGCGGGGGCGGTCTCCCTGCGCGAGCGGTCGGGCTTCCTGCACCGGGTGCTGGGCGCACCGTGGCCCGACGTGTCCGAGGAGGCGCTGCTCGACTCGGCCGCCGATCCCGCCGGGTGGCTGGCCGGTCCGCTCGCCACCGCCCGGCGCCGCTCCGACCTGGCCCGGGTCGACGCCGGCCCCGCGCTGCGCCGCCACGTCGCCGCGTCCGTGGGCGGGCTCGCCGGGCGGATCGACGAGCTGGCCCCGGAGCGGCTCACCGTCCCCACCGGGTCCCGGATCGCGCTGGACTACTCCGGCGCGGCCCCGGCCCTGCCGGTGAAGGTCCAGGAGGTGTTCGGGTGGACCGGCTCCCCGGCCGTCGCCGACGGGCGGGTCCCGGTGGTGCTGCACCTGCTCTCCCCCGCCGGGCGTCCGACGGCGGTCACCGCGGACCTGGACTCGTTCTGGGACAACGCCTATCCACAGGTCCGGGCCGAGCTCCGCGGGCGCTACCCCAAGCACGCCTGGCCCGAGGACCCGCGGACCGCGACACCGGGACGGGGCACCGGGCGCCGGCGGTGAGACCCGCGCCCCGCCCGGCGACCGGGTCCAGCCGGCCCGACGGTTCGCCGAGATGCAGCTCAGCGGGAATTGTGGATCTCCACAGCCCGCTGGGCTGCATCTCGACGAGCGCGGGCGCGTCCGGACCGCGCTCCGTGGGGCGTGGGGCGTGGGGCGCAGACGGGCCGCTCAGCGGACCTGGTCGGCGAACACCACGACGTTGTCGACGTAGCTGCGGGCCGACCGGTCGAACACCCCACCGCAGGTGATCAGTCGCAGGCCCGCGTGGTCGAGATCGCCGTAGACCTCGGCGGTCGGGAACTCCGCCTTCGGGAAGCGCCCGACCCGGTGCACGGCGAACACCACCGACGTCCCGTCGGCGCGGTCGACGCGGATCTCGTCGCCGGGTTCGAGGGTATCCAGGTCGGCGAAGGCGCCGGGCAGCCCCTTCCAGTCGACGTGCGCGGTGAGCACGGCGGGGCCGATCTCGCCCGGGGTCGGTGCGCCGGTGTACCAGCCGACCGTGCCCGCATCCGCGGGGACCTCCATCGACCGGTCCGCGGCCAGCCCCATCGGCCGGGGCACGGTGTCGAGCCCGAGCCGGTCGACCCGCAGCCGGACCGGCTCGGACCGCACCAGCGGCGCGGGCCCCGGCGGCAGCAACGCCCCCGGCGCGGGCGCCGGAGCGGGCACCGGGACGGAGGCGACGGCCGTCGCCCCGGGCTCGGGTGCGCCCGCAGGGTCGGCGAGCAGCAGCGCGGCGGTGAGGACACCGACCGGCGCCAGCACCCGCGTCACCCGGCGCAGCGCACCGGCCCGTCGCCGCGCCCGTCGCCCGCGGTCCGGGCTCCCGCGCCGCACCGTCCCGGCCCGGTCCCCGGCCACCGTTCCGCGCCCGGCGTGGTCCCCGGCCACCGTTCCGCGCCCGGCCCGGTCCCCGGCCACGGGGCCGCGCCCGGCCCGGTCCCCGGCCACGGGGCCGCGCCCGGCCCGCGCACCGGACGGTGCGGCGGGTCCGGGCACCGGGAGGACGGGACCGGGCACGGTGCCGGGGTCAGCCGCGGCGACCGGCGGCGACGCGCCGCACCGCGACCGCGCCGATGCCACCGGCGGCGACGGCACCGAGCGCCAGCGGCAGCACGTCGGCCGGGCCGCCACCGGCCTCGACGCCACCGACCGGCGTCGCGGTGACCTGGGTGGAGTCGTCGGAGGCGGCCTCGACCGTGGCCGGGGACGCCGCGCTGCCGTAGTCGTGGTCCTCGCAGGCCACGCCGTTGTCGTTCGCGTCGAGGTTCTCGGGGTCGCCCGGGGTCAGGGCCGCCTGGGCGTTGGCCTGGCTGGCGAAGTCCTTGCAGTCGCGGTCCTGGGCGAAGGCCGTACCGGCGAGCGGGAGGGCGGCCGCGGTCGCGAGGAGCACGGCAGCGGACAGGGAGCGGAGGCGCATCGGGGGTGTCCTTCCGGGGAACGTGGGGGGAGCCACGCAGGTAGCAGCGATCCCGACGTGTCAGTCGTTACACCCGATCGTGAATGGGTCCGAACGGACTTGAACCGGCTCCGCCGGGCGGCGGAAGGTGGTCCGGTGAACGCTCTTCCCACCCCCGACGACGTCCGTGCCGCGGCAGCGATCCTGCGCGGCCACGCCCACCGCACCCCCGTCCTCACCTCCCGGCTCACCGACGCCGAACTCGGCGCGCAGGTGTTCGTGAAGGCGGAGAACCTCCAGCGCACCGGGAGCTTCAAGTTCCGTGGGGCGTTCCACACGCTGTCCCGGCTGTCCGCGGCACAGCGGCGGGCGGGGGTCGTCGCGTTCTCCTCGGGCAACCACGCCCAGGCCGTGGCGCTGGCCGCGCAGCAGCTGGAGGTCCCCGCGACGATCGTGATGCCGCACGACGCCCCGGCCTCGAAGCTCGCCGCCACCCGCGGCTACGGCGCCGAGGTCGTCGCCTACGACCGCTACGCCGAGGACCGCGCGGCCATCGCGACCGCGCTGTCGGAGGAGCGTGGGCTCACCCTCGTCCCGCCCTACGACCACCCGCACGTCATCGCCGGGCAGGGCACCGCGGTGCTGGAGCTGCTGGAGGACCACGGCCCGCTCGACGCGCTGTTCGTCTGCCTCGGCGGGGGCGGGCTGCTCTCCGGATCACTGCTCGCGACGCAGGCCCTGTCCCCCGACGCCCAGGTGTACGGCGTCGAGCCCGAGGCCGGCGACGACGGCCTGCAGTCCTTGCGCGCCGGGCACGTCGTGCGCATCCCGCAGCCCCGCACGCTCGCCGACGGCGCCGCCACCACCCACCTCGGCGACCACACGTTCCCGGTGATCGCGCGGCTCGTCACCGACATCGTGACCGTGCCCGACACCGCCCTGGTCGAGTCGATGGCGTTGTTCGCGGCGCGCTACAAGGTGCTCGTCGAGCCGACCGGGGCGCTGGCCTTCGCGGGCGTGCGGGCCGCCGTCGCCGCGGACCCGCAGCGGTGGGCCGGGACGCGGATCGGCGTCACGATCTCCGGCGGCAACGTCGACCTGGACCGCTTCGCCGCCCTCGTCACCGGCTGAGCGTCCCGCGGGCCCCCGCCCCGTCGACGGCGGCACCGGGTTCGGCCGGCGGCGCTGCCGTGCCCCCGCGCCCGCGGGACGGGCCCGCGCCGTGGGCGACATGGCGCGCACGCCGTGCAGCGGGCCCGCGTCCGGACAGCCCGGGCGGGGGCCTGTCGTGGCGCAGGGACCTCAGCGCCGGTCGTGCTGCAGCGCGTCCTCGGCGATCACGGCCTCGGTCGGCAGCCCGGGCACCTCCCGGACGGCCTCCTCGGCGTCGGCGCGCTCGTGCGACGGACCGGGCTGCTCGGCCTCGGCGTCGGCGGCGTCCAGGTCGCGGCGGATCGTCGCCAGCAGCACCGCCCCCGCCAGCACGACGACCGCGGCGATCAGGAACGGCACCGACGCCCCGACGGCCGCCGCCATCAGGCCCGCCGCGAACGGGGCCAGCCCGCCGCCGATGAAGCGGACGAACCCGTAGGTGGCCGACGCGGTCGGGCGGGGCACCGGCGAGATCGACATGACCGCCGTCGTCACCAGGGTGTTGTTGACGCCGACCACGATGCCGGACAGGACCACCGCGACGATCACCACGGCGGGGACGTCGTCGAACAGCCCGATGGCCGCGAGCAGCACCGCGATGCCGACGAGCGCGCCGTAGAGGGTGCGGGCGGTGCCGAACCGCTCCTTGAGCCAGGGCGCACCGAACACGGCGAAGACCGCGACGAGCACACCCCAGCCGAAGAACACCCCGCCGAGCGAGATCGGGTCGAGCCCGCCCATCAGGAACGGTGCGTAGCCGAGCAGGGTGAAGAAGCCCCAGTTGTAGAGCAGCCCGACCCCGCTGGTGGTGGCGAGCGCGCGGTGGCGCAGGGCGGCCAGTGGTTCGGAGAGCCGCGCCTTGTGGGTCGGGACCGGCGTCGGTTCCAGCAGCACGACGGTCGCGACGAGCGCGATCAGCATCAGCACCGAGACGCCGAAGAACGGGCCACGCCAGGAGACGGTGCCGAGCAGCCCGCCGAGCAGCGGACCGGTGGCGATGCCCACGCCGAGCGCGGTCTCGTAGAGCACGATCGCACCGGCGAAGCCGCCCGAGGCCGAGCCGACGATCACCGCGAGCGAGGTCGCGATGAACAGTGCGTTGCCCAGGCCCCAGCCGGCCCGGAAGCCGACGATGCCCCAGATCCCCGACGATGCCCCGGCCAGCGCCGCGAACACCACGATCAGCGCGAGGCCGGTGATGAGGGTCCTCTTCGCGCCGATCCGGGACGACACCCAGCCGGTCGCCAGCATCGCGATCGCGGTCACGACGAGGTAGCTGGTGAACAGCAGCTCGACCTCGGCGTGCGTGGCGTGCAGCTGCCCGGACAGCGACGGCAGGATCGGGTCGACCAGCCCGATGCCCATGAACGAGATGACGCAGGCGAAGGCCACCGCCCAGACGGCCTTGGGCTGGCGGAACGGGCTGGGGGCGTGCGCTGCACCGGATGTTCGGGACATGTCATCGCCTTTCCCCGGGAACGGACCCCGGAGAGATCATGGACGTAACGGACCTGTCGAACATTGCATCACGCAACACATGTCATGAGCAATGCGAACGACCGTGATCGTGCCCATGTTCCGCTACGGTCGGGGCCCCGACGTCGAGGAGGCCCCGTGCCGCACACCGCCGCCGAGGCCGACCGCCTCGCCCGGCAGGCCGCGTTCCTGGGCGCACTCGCCGCGATCGGCGCCCTGCTCCTGGCCGTGCTCGGCTGGGCCGGTGGCGCGGTCGCGATGTGGATGGGTGTCACGGCCCGCCGCCGCGGCGCGGGGCGCACCGCCGTCGTCGCGATCGCGCTCGGCGCGCTCGGCCTGGTCGCCGGCGTCGGGAACGCCCTGCTGGGCGCCTATCTGTTCCGCTGACCGGTCCGCAGCACCGGCTTGCCCGGGGCCCGGTCCGGTGACTCCAGGTGCGCGTGTGCGGCGGCGACGGCCGCGACGCCGTCGTCCAGGTCGAAGACCCGCTCCACCAGCGGGATGAGCGTGCCCGCGGCGAGCCCGGCGCGGGCGAACGCCTCGGCGCGGGCCAGCACCGCCGCGTCGCCGGTGACCTCGCGGACGTGGAAGCGGCGCAGCCACACCGGCGCGTACCCGGCCGCGGGCAGCGGTGTCGGCTCCCCGGACAGTCCGCCGTGGACGATCACCGCGCCGCCCGGGGCGCAGGCCCGCACCAGCCGGGCGACGCCGGGACCGCCCTCGGCGTCGAGGACCAGGTCGGCGCCGCCGCCGAGCGCGGACCGCAGCGTCTCGGCGTCGGGCGTGCCGGTCAGCACCTCGGCGGCCCCGGCGGAGCGCAGGACCGTGGCGTGCCGGTCGTCGGGCACGACGGCGACGGCGTGCACCCCGAGGTGCCGCGCGACCTGCAGCGCCGCGGCCCCGATGCTGTTCGCCGCGGCCGTGACGACGAGCCGGTCCCCCTCCCGCAGCCGGACGGCGTGGCGGGTCATGCCCCACACGGTCAGCAGCGGCATCCACAGCGCGGCGGCGCCGTCGTCGTCGAGACCGGGCGGGCGGGCCAGCAGCGACCGGACCGGTACGACGGCCTCGTCGGCGTAGACCGGGTGCTCGTTCTGCGACGACGCCGGGATCACGCACACCTCGTCGCCGGGCGCCCAGCCCGTCACCCCCGGACCGGTCCCGAGCACGGTGCCCGAGCACTCGCTGCCCAGGCCCGCGGGGAGCACCGGGGCGTCGAGGTAGGTGCCGCGGCGGAAGTTGACCTCGGAGCGGTTGAGCCCCACCGCGTGCACCCGGATCCGCACCTCCCCCGGGCCCGGGGCGCGCAGCGGCAGCCGCTCGATCCGCAGCACCTCCGGGCCGCCCGTGGCGTGGAAGCGGACGGTGCGCACGAGCGGGGACGTCACGACGGACCAGCCTAGGTCCGTGGCGGCCGGTAGGGCACGATGAGCACCGTTGCGCGGGGAAAGGACAGGGATGCGGCGGCGGGTCGAGGTCGGGCTGGAACGGATCACGTTCTTCAGCGACGGGGTGTTCGCCATCGCGATCACGCTGCTGGTGCTGCCGCTGACCGACGCCGAGTTCGGCCCGGGCCCGGTCGCCCCGCAGCTGGTGGAGCTGCTGCCGCGGATGCTCACCTTCGCGCTGAGCTTCGCGGTGATCGGGCGGTACTGGACGGTGCACCACCAGCTGTTCGCCCGCTTCGACCGCGCCGACAACCGGATGACGACGCTCAACCTCGGCTACCTGTTCGGCATCGCGTTCCTGCCGTTCCCGACGTCGCTGCTCGGCGGGCACGGCGACAGCACCGCGGCCGTCGTGCTCTATGCGGCCACCCTGGTCGTCATCGGCTCGTTCTCCGCCGCGATGTGGGCCTACGGCTCCTACCGCGGCCGCCTCACCCGCGCCGACGTGACCCCGGACGAGGCCCGCCACACGCTGGTCAACGGGCTGGCGCCGGTGGTGTCGTTCCTGCCGTCGCTGGTGATCGCCCCGCTGAGCCCGACCTGGGCGATGCTGTCCTGGCTGCTCACCATCCCGGTCTCCGCCGTCGCGGAGCGGCTGTTTCCCGAGCACCGCGCGGCGCGGGCCCGCGCGCAGGGGGGCACGCCGGACACCGCGTGAGGCTCAGACCTCGTTGCTGATCTCGACGAGGTTCCCGTCCGGATCGCGCAGGTAGACGCTGAGCAGCGGCCCCCGGGCCCCGGTCCGCTCGACCGGCCCCTGCTCGACGGCCACGCCGGCCTCGGCCAGCTCGCGCCGGACCTGCTCGATCGGGTCGAGGGTGATCAGGCACAGGTCGGCGCTGCCCGGAGTGGGCCGCTCGGCCTTCGGCTCGAACTCCCGCCCCGCCTCGTGCAGGTTGATCTTGCTGGGGCCGAAGGCGAGTGCGCGGCGCCCGCCGCCGAACTCGACGGCCTCCATCCCGAGCACCCGGGTGTAGAACGCGACGGTGGCGTCGACGTCGGCGACGGTCAGCACGAGGTGGTCGAGGTGGTCGATGCGCATGCCCGCGATGCTGGCAGCCGGGCCACCCGGACGCAGATCCTCCTGTGGGTGACCGCCACCGCCCCGGACCGTGAGCGGGCACCGGACGTCGACACCCACACGGACCAACCGGGCGGGTCGCTACCGGCGAACGGGCGTTCGTGAATCACCCTTGTACCTGGCCGTGCAGCCGAGTGGAGAGGGACGAGGACGCACGTGGACGACGAGCTGACGACCGACGGGGAGACCCCGCCCGCGGACACCGCGAGCACCCCGGCGCCCGAACCGCCGAAGCGGAGGCGGGGCAGGCCACCGGGCTCGACGGCCCGCACCACCCGGGTCGTGACCATGACCCTGACCGTCAGCGGTTCCGCCGACGGCGACTGGCAGGCCGAGCTGAAGCAGGGCACCACGTGGGTGGCCCGCGGCCTGCCGGTGACGGCGTCGGCGGTGTCCGCGGCGGCTGCGGCGCTGCACGCCGACCTGTCCGGTCCGGTCGACGAGCTCATCGAGGGCGCCCGGTCGGCGAAGGCCGCGCGGGTGGCGGAGCTGGAGGCCGAGCTGGAGCAGGCCCGCAAGGACCTGGCCGAGCTGGAGCAGTGACCGCGCCGGGGGTGACCGGCGCGGTGGCTCAGCCGAGCAGCGGCCCCAGTGTCGTGGCGTGCTCGCGCAGCAGGGTGACCAGCTCGGGGTCCGGGTCGGCGACCCGGGTCGCCGGGCCGGACAGCGCGAGACCCGCGACGAGCGCCCCGTCCGCGGGCGAACGGACCGGTACGGCCAGGCACCCGCGGTCCGGGCGCAGCTGACCGGTCTGGGTGGCCAGGCCGTCGCGGCGGACGGCGTCGAGGACGGCGTCGAGCGCGTCCGGGTCGGTGACGGTGCGGTCGGTGACCGGGCGCAGGTCGCGGACCAGGGCCCGCCAGTCGGGCTGCTCGGCGAGCAGCAGCCTGCCCAGCGCGGAGGCCTGGGGCAGCCGGGCGAGCAGGTCGGCGTCGCTGGGCGGGTGGTCCGGGTCCGGGTCGAGGACCTGCAGCCGGGCGCCGTCGAAGATCGCCAGGTGCACCCCCCAACGGACCCGGCCGCGCAGGTGGTCGACGACGGTGCGCGCGGCGGTCGGCAGCCGCGGGACCGCGACCGGGGACAGCCGCGCGGCACGGCGCCCGAGCGCGAAGCCGCGCAGGTCGGGCAGCCGGACCAGGTACTCCTCGCCGACGAGCAGGTTCAGCACCCGGTAGGTGGTCGCCGGGGGCAGCCGCAGCGCCGTCGAGATCTCCTTGGCGGTGACCCCGGGTCCGGCCGCGACGACCTCCTCGAGCACCGCGAGCGCGGTCCGCACGGCCCGTGGCTGGCGTCCGCTGATCGGCGCCGGGTCGACCGTCACCGGGCCCGCCCCCAGACGTCGGAGGCGACGGTCTCGTCGTAGACGCCCAGGTCGTGCAGCCGCCCGCGGCGGCGCAGCACGACGGCCCACACCGCACCGGCCGCGAGCGCCACGGCGAGCGCGATCCCGGTGGCCGGGGCGGCGACGACGAACGCGACCAGGGCCGCGACCAGCGACGGGACGGCCACCACCGCGGTCGCGACCGCGGCCGGGGTGAGCTCACCGATGCGACGCAGGAACGCCGGCGCGGCCAGGCAGACCAGCGCGTAGCCGACGAGGAACCCGACCGTCGCGACGCCGAGCAGCGCGGCGAGCACCGTCCCGACCGGCACGCCCAGCGCGACCGGGAGGGCGACCGCGAGCGTCGCCGCGGGTGCCCCGAGCCCGACGGCGACGTGCGGGGTGCGGAACCGGCGGTGGGTGCGCCCCAGCGGGCGGGGTACGACGCCGTCGCGGGCCAGGGCGAACAGCACCCGCGACAGCGCAGTGGTCGTCGCGACGGCGCAGGCGAGGAAAGACAGGACGAGGGCGGCGTCGAGCAGCGGGGGGATCCAGGACCAGCCGCGCGCGACGGCGAGGACCTGCACCGGCTGGGTCTGCCCGGCGAGCCCGCCCGGGACGGCGGCGAACCCGGCGACCTGCACCGCGGCCGCGAAGACGTAGAGCACCGCGGTCACCGCCGCGGTCGCCATGACCGCTCGCGGCACCGACCGGAACGGGCGCCGGGCCTCGGCCCCGAGCGAGGTCGCCACCTCGAACCCGATGAACGCCGCGAGCGCGGGCACCACGCC
>JAESFO010000782.1_pt1 | contig 13744 bp, 15 predicted proteins | sample 9269421 | NCBI WGS metagenome assembly JAESFO01 (sample SAMN14502839, study PRJNA617101) | algae metagenome | isolation source: Nostoc desertorum CM1-VF14 and co-occurring heterotrophs from rocky... | place: USA: Clark Mountains, San Bernardino, California | collected 2000-06-05 | reverse complement strand
CTTTTTTTTAACCTATACACTTCATTTTTAAACACGCTAACCGTTACGCACTTACCGGCACCTTAGCTTTCTTTCCTATATTTTTTTGAGCACGTACCAGCTGTGCTTCACTGTATCGTTTTACCCGACTTTATATACGCGATTCTATTATCCTTTTTTAAATACAACTTATATGAAATCTGTTTTTCCTGTTGATGAGCCTCCCTCCAGGCTAACCCTTACTTACACCACGTTGATTGTACTATTATTTTTGGCCGCCTGTCAATATAAAAAAGAAACACACATAACAACAGCTCAGGCGGTTCAAGACCCAACCATCTTATCCAAAACTGATGTCATTGCCTGCAGTATTCCACCAAAGAAATCTTCTAAAAGGAAAAAGATCTATCTGACATTTGACGATGGTCCCAATAAAGGAACGCGCACGGTGCTTGATATTATGAAAGAAGAACAGATACCCGCGACATTCTTCCTGGTTGGAGAACATGCTATTGGCAGCACCGAACAAAAAGAGTTAATGGATAGCTTAAGAAGTCTTCAAACCATCGAACTATGTAATCATAGCTATTCACATGCCCATAATAAGTTCGACAAATTCTATATGCGTCCCGATTCCGTACTGGCTGATTTTGATAAAGCACGTGCCATACTTCAGCTTAATTGTATGACGGCCCGCACACCCGGACGCAATATCTGGCGCATCGATAGTATTAGCGGCACAGACCTCAAGAGCAGCAAAGCCGCCGCTGATACCTTACAGAAATATGGCTACAAATTAGTAGGATGGGACATGGAATGGCATTTTGAACCTAAAACGATGCAACTAACTAAAACGGCAACAGAATTAAAAATGCAGATCGACAGCCTTTTTATGCGGAATAAAGTAAAACAGGAAAATCACCTGGTAATATTAGCGCATGACCAGGCTTACCGAAGCCCATCCAATATTGAAGAGCTGCAAAAGCTGGTTCGCAATTTAAAGCAGGATGACAATTACGAACTGGAGCTGATTAAGAATTATCCCGGCTTAAGCAAAAACTAGTGATGTCTGTAAACGGTACCGGTCAATCTTAATATTCCCATACTTTATCCTTCGTGAACTCATAGCAAATAAATACCTTAGCGGCATGCGGTATCCTATATTTCTTTTGCTAACCTTGTTGTTTATTAACCTGGTGTCGGCGCAAAACAATACGTCTTTCAATATCATAAGTACTTCTAAAGTATATGACATGCCCAGTACGAAGGGAAAAGCTATTGGCGTATATGCCAGAGGTGGCATAGCCACAGAGTTAAAGAAATTTAATAATGGCTGGAGTGAAATATTAGTAGAGAATGGAGAGAAAGCTTATATCCCCTCCCGGTTCCTGGCTTCAACCCTCAATGCAAAAGATAACTATGAAAAAGACCCCGATGATTTTGTTTTACCCGGCGAACCCGGTGCTGAATATGGCAGTCCTCATTTATTTATTACTGCTGCAAGCGTTAAAGCGAGAGCCATCTTTGGTAAAAACAAACCCATTGTTAAAGTATACCGAACCAATGAACCTGTGGGTGTAGCTTACTTACCCTACGATGAGAATAAGCTTGTCAGGATTGGGGGAAATGGTTATGCTTATAACCGATCGGGTTGGCTTTTTACGCAAAGGAAATTTCTGGGGCGCAAACTTGATTTTCGCAATACGGTACATGAATATAACCAGCTATCTAAAACAGATACTATAAAACGAAAAACACTGGCTGAAAGAATTTATGAAATGAGCTGGCGGGAAAATAAAAGTAATAACCTCGAGGGGATACAGCTATTTCGCAATTACCAGAAAGATGCAGGCAATAATCAATTGTATCAACAACTGGCCTTTGATGAGTTTCTGCTGAAAGCCACGCAGGATGCGGGCAAAGAGAATACATCTGCTTTTGACGATTCTCCTGTAAGGTTCACTATTTCAGGCAAAATGCTTCCCGTACATTTTTCTGAGAAGGATATATTAGACATCCCGCTTTCCCGGAAGATCATCACCAATGGCACCGGCTATCCGGAGTGTGGTGTTGAAGTGACTAAAGAATATGCTTTTGATCATTTTAAAGTATTTCATAGTCAAACCGAAAAACTCACCTATATACCTGAGATCCGGTTTAGTAAAAAAGAGATAGCCATCTCCATTGCCGGATTTACCATCGACGGGGAAACCACGGAAGAAGCGTTCCTTAAAAAGCTGGGCAAATATGTTCACTACGACTGGTTGGAAAAGCCGCATGTATACTATATCAGCGGAGACGGAGATGTATTAGCATTAACGTTTAAAAATGGCAAGCCGGTACTCTATGAATATTGGTTTTATTGTTAAGAGCAAAACTACGCTACAAGACCTGGTCTTTTTACTGTTAGACTTTAATTACAACAGTTTTAAAGTTATCCGGATAATTGCCGATACCATAAACTGCAAACTCATGGCTTTCTACTACAAGATTCTGCACATTTCCAATAATACAACATCCGTTCTTCTTGCGGTTATATTGATAACTAAAATTAATCGTCTGAGCCTTCAATTTTATTGAGATGTTATTGCTCCCCTCCTTCGAATGATCTTCAAACATTATTGCCGTTTTCAGACTATCAATTCCCATACGGTTTGCTACAAACAGCGGTTCACTATCGTTATTGATAACCCGTATACCGGTAGTATAAATCCCCTTATTAAGTATCAGATCCGCTCCTGTTGTTTTATCGATTAGTTTTATGGCAAAATAGCCGTCGCCAGGTATACAATTGACAGCGGGACAATTGAGGGATTCCTGTTCGTCAAGTCGTGGATTACAACACCAGATTACAAGGGATAAGCAGCAAAAAACAATGGTTTTCATAAAATTCCTTTTCTGGATAGGACGGTGTAAGACGCAAGTACGCAACAATCTCAACACGGCAGGAACGCGTGTCTTCAAGCGTTTTCTTACAATAACTGATTCGTCTGTTTCACTACTCCCATTACAAATGTGCTTTGTACATGTCCCACATTCTCTACCTGGCTGAGTTTGTTTACATGAAAGTCGTAATAGGTTTCCATGTCTTCTGTCAATACTTTCAATAGAAAATCAAATTCGCCTGAGATACTGTAGCACTCCAACACCTCGTGCATAGCCAAAATCGATTTGATAAATTTAGAGCCCGCGATCTTATTATGTTCCCTTAACGATACATGGCAAATCACCATTAGCTTCTTTCCAAGCTTTGCTGCATCCAGAATGGTGGTGTAGTGCGAGATGATGCCCGAATGCTCCAGCCGTTTTACCCTTTCGTGTACCGGCGTGGTGCTTAAATGCACGGCGTCAGCAATTTCTTTTACCGTTACCCGCCCGTTTTGCTGCAACATTCTAAGTATCTCCAGGTCCTTGGCATCCAGCGTCACCGGCAAACCAGTTGGTTTTTCTTTTGTATATTTATTTACCGCCATAAAACAGCATTTTATGCTACCAAAGATAGTTTATAAATCATTTTATCCTTAAATATTAATTTCAACCTATTGTTTTATCCTGTAAACTAACTTTGCACTTCCTGTTCATGGTGTGTTACAGACCAACTATGAACTTTATCATCTCAAATTATAAACAATATATATGTCTACAGTTACAAAAACTCAGATTGACTTCGACCTGAAATACAAGGTTGCTGACATTTCGCTGGCTGAATGGGGCCGTAAAGAAATTCGCCTTGCTGAAGCTGAAATGCCCGGCCTGATGAGCATCCGCAGCGAATACGCAGCGGCTCAGCCTTTAAAAGGCGCGCGTATCGCGGGCTGTCTGCACATGACTATTCAAACTGCCGTTTTGATTGAAACGCTGATAGCATTAGGTGCCGAAGTAAAATGGAGTTCCTGCAATATCTTCTCTACACAAGATCATGCTGCTGCTGCTATTGCTGCTGCAGGTATTGGTGTGTTTGCCTGGAAAGGTCAAACCCAGGCGGAAGCCGACTGGTGTATTGAGCAAACATTGTTCTTTGGTAGTGCCGACCGTCCTTTGAACATGATTTTAGATGATGGTGGTGATCTGACCAATATGGTCCTGGACACTTACCCTGAACTGGTACAGCACGTAAAAGGTATCAGTGAAGAAACTACTACAGGTGTTCACCGTTTATACGAGCGCGTTGCAAAAGGCACTTTACCGGTTCCTTCTATCAACGTTAACGATTCTGTTACCAAATCCAAGTTCGATAACAAATACGGCTGTAAAGAGTCTCTGGTTGATTCTATCCGTCGCGCTACTGACGTAATGCTGGCTGGTAAAATTGCGGTTGTAGGTGGTTACGGCGATGTAGGTAAAGGTTCTGCTGCTTCATTAGCAGGCGCCGGCTGCCGTGTTATTGTAACTGAAATTGATCCTATTTGTGCTTTGCAGGCTGCCATGGATGGCTTTGAAGTAAAGAAAATGATTGATGCTGTAAAAGAAGCTGATATCATTGTAACTGCTTCAGGCTGCCGTGACCTGATCACCGGGGAGCATTTTAAAGCAATGAAAGATAAAGCTATCGTTTGTAATATTGGGCACTTTGATATTGAAATTGATGTTGCCTGGTTAAACGATAATTATGGTAATACCAAAGACACGATCAAACCACAGGTTGATATTTACAATGTTGATGGCAAAGACATCATTTTACTGGCTGAAGGCCGCCTGGTAAACCTGGGTTGCGCTACAGGTCACCCCAGCTTTGTAATGAGTAACTCTTTCACTAACCAGACTTTGGCTCAAATTGAATTGTGGACTAACCACGATAAGTATGAGAACAATGTATACGTACTGCCTAAGCACCTGGATGAGAAAGTTGCCCGTTTACACCTGGCTAAAATTGGTGTGGAACTGGACATCCTAACCGATAAACAGGCTTCCTACTTAGGTATTCCTGTTGAAGGACCATTCAAACCTGAATTATACAGGTATTAATTAAGAGCCAAATTTAATATAACTAAGCCGCCTTGTGTAGGGCGGCTTTTTTTGTGTGCCCTGATGCAACCAGCTGTATTCAACATTCGTCCCCAATAGAAATTGTTACCGTGAAAACACTATGCCAAACGACTATACCTATTTTTTTGGTTTTCTTAATCAGCTCCTGCTCCCCCAATCAACAAATTAATAAACGAACTGCTCAATTACATAATACTTTATTGGGAAAGTGGGAAGTAAACAAGCGCTCACCTAAACCCGGTAATAACCTGGTTCGACCAAGACAATTATTAAAAGGCTCCATCGTTTTCTATCCTGACAACCGGTTTATGTATAAAAACAAATATGGGCGATATACAGGAACTTGGAACATTATAACTAATTCCAATTGGCCGGCAGCCTCAAGCGAAGGTGAACACATTAACCTGCCATATGGCGTTCATAAACTATCTCTTTCGTTTGATGACGGTATGCCGGTAATTCAATCGGATGTAACAATGGAGATGATGTATGCAAGAAAAAATAAAATGAAATTTACCGATTACATTAGTGTGAATAAATTTAAAAGGTAAGTATTGTGCGCACTTGATAAGTTAATACATATACATATCATTAGTTTTTCAGTTGAAACTAAAACAGTAAAATTGCGGCAAAAGTTTCCTTTTTTACCCATGCGCCATTTTATTCTTCCCATTCGCAATTCCCTTATTCATTCAGGCATACGTTAACATCAAATTAAATATTTAGTTAAATTATTAATAATTTTATATAACGACGCAACCTGCTTTATTTCAAAAGATTAAATAGCACCATTTTTGTTATTGTATTGTTATTCTAATAAAATTCTAATCTGCAAGTTTTAAAAAAACGGCGGCTATTTTGTAATTTTGCACAACAGATGAAGTTGCGTTATCTATATATCATTGCCTGTTTCCTTTTATCGGTATTTGTATCGAAAGAGGTGATAGCAGATGTTCGTCTCATTCATGCTGAACAGAAAGAGGTCTGCGATAATTGCGAATCGAGGAGCAGCGAAAAAAGCGCTGAAGAAAGAGGATTCGAGCAGGAGCAGAAATTGCTTGCTATTACCCCCTCCCTTCCCTTACCTGTGGTAAGTATGCTGTTCGATAAAATAGTCTATAAAGCTCCCTATATACCTGCCATTGAACTCGGAATCGTAGTTCCGCCACCTAAAATGGCATAAGCTCTCCTTTACATGTCATTACCGATATAATGATATTTCTTCGCAGCATTTCATGTTGCCAATTACCTGATTTATTAAAACATGTACAGCCACTTATAAGGGCCTTGTACTCCTATATATTAACTACAATAAAACCTATAGTCATGAAAAAAGTAATTATTGCATTTGCGGCCATTTTATTCTCAGCGTCTGCGGCTTTCGCCCAGGTAACCGATCCTCAAAAAGTAATTAAGCTGGGTTCTAATGCGCATTTTATAAATGAATTAAATCTGGAACAGGGTAAAGAATATGGATTCCTGGCTAAAGACCTTCAGGAGATGTATCCATCGTTGGTAAAAGAAAAAAGAATAAGCGAGCGCTTTGGTAAAAATGCCTATCGAACCAAAGTCATCAAAGTAATAGATGAAAAAGCATTGATACCGGCGATGGTAGCTTCTATCAAAAAACAAAATGTTGAGCTCAAAGATTTGAAGCAAAAAATGATTACGATAGAAAGCAAGATGTAGTTCGCGCAAATATCAGATCTTTTAAAAAGGCTGCCGCAGGGCGGCCTTTTCTTTGCCTGCAACTTTTTTAAAAAACCGAGCGTCAAGTAATTAAAAATGATCCTTTTATGAGAGCCCTATTATTTTTACTCCTCCCCCTGGTAATGTTTGGTTGCACCAAAAACAAATTAGCAAAGTTTAATACCCGTATCGTAGGCAGCTGGCAGCTGGTTGAGATCAACACCTTCGGATTGGGTAGCAGCAATATTGTTTTCAATGGCGGAAGCTTTACTTTTAACAGCGACAATACAGCGAGGTATTATGATCGTAACAACAACTCTTATAACGGTACCTGGTACATAGATGCCTATGTATATACAGACGACGACGGCGATTCTGAAACTGACTTCATATTAAGTGTAGATGTAAAAGATGGCAGCAAAATGAAATTTGACCGCTTTGAAATTCCCCGTTTTGGCAATTCGAACAGATTTAAAGCTAAAGTAAGAAACGGGTTGAATGTGGTTACCTATGTGTTTGAACGCAGGTAAACTTAAAGGGTTAATACAATGGAGCCTGCTGCCTGGAACCGTTGAGTGTAACCGGGCACAGATACCGGTTGTAATTTTACTACGGGGGGTAAATTTAAAGCCGCTTTTTTATATTTCTTAGCAGAAGCATTTAAGAATATTGAAGTAAGGCCCGATCCAACAGCCACTACTCCGAAACCAAATCCTGCGATACCTTCTTCCAGTCCTGAAAATATCTTATCGGGGTTGCTCCTGCTTCTATTAGCAGCCAACAGGAAAAATACGCCACTGGTAACTGCTGATCCGATAGCTACATACGTAAGGGTGCGGGCAGCTTTCAACTTTCGCTGGGACTTCTTAGCATAGGTTTCATATAGGGATAAAGTACCGGGCAGTGTATCGGTTGTAAGCTTTTGCGCGAGCAATGGAATACAAAAGATACAGGCAAGAATGGTTAGTATGACGTGTCTCATAATAAGTCAATTTGCTTATAAATATACAGCTTTACCTATCGCCACAATCTTCCTTTCTCCGGGTGTCGATCAGATACTGGATCTTCCAGCCCGTTGCCAATCGTACCAGCTGAAAGGAATTAACCCCACAATGGCTGAATTTGCCTTTGTAATAAAACGAATAAGGAGTCCATACACTGGCTAACGCCCCGTCGATCTGAACAGACTCCAACTTTATCCTTTCGTCTGCATTTCCTTTCGCTTCTTTACTTAAAAATGCAGCAAAGTCATTTACCTGGTCTGTGCGCACTTTAACTGTACCAGATGGCGATATTATTATAGTCTGCAGTATAGCACTATCTGTAAAACAGGTTTTAAGTTGGTTTGCATCTGCGTTACGCATGGCGTCGAAAAGATTACTGATCACTGCAATCACGGAATCACGGCTGCCCTGTGCTTTTATTAAACAACAATTCAATATAAATAGTATTAAAAACCAGTATTTCATCACTTATTTTGTTAAAGATCTGTCGTAAAAGGTACAATTGGCATCAAATTCTCGTCTAACAAAAGACGTTGTATTTTATGCAATTTTCGATATCTATTAATCTTTATTAAAAATACGAAGATGAAAAATTTATTACATACAGGCTCCCTTTTTATGTTGATGGTGCTTGCTTTTTCGTCCTGTGCCTCGCAGAAAACAGCTAAAGGCTCCGGGGAGGACTATGCAGCGCTGATCGATAGCCGCAGGTTCACCTTTGAAGCACGAACCGTTATTCCTACTGAAGATAGCCGGTTTAATCCCCGGTTTATGTTTCCCAACGGCAATAATCTCTACCAGCTTGGTTCAGGCTACGAGGTGAAGATTACCCCTGATTCTGTAATCGCCTACCTGCCTTTCTTTGGCCGGTCGTTTACCGCCCCCGTTGATCCTACAAAAGGAGGCATCCAGTTTACTTCTACCGACTTTGACTACCAGCAATCGATAAAGAAAAAGAATTACCAGATCACTATTACGCCTAAAGACAACCGTGATATCAGGAGCCTGTTTCTTACTATTACGCCTTCGGGCTACGCATACGTGCAGGTGTCGAGCATGAATAAAACGCCCATTGCTTTTAATGGCATTATTGAAAAAGATCAATAAATGAGTATTTTATAAACACCTGTTAGTAAATCTGGCGGCCTCCATCCGCCCCGTAAAAATAAAAGGTTGTAAATTTGCCGGATGGTTGATTTAGATAAAAAGCAGGTTCGCATTGCGGTTTTGGATTTGAATGCAGGATATCCCAACCAGGGAATGCGGTGTATTAACGAGATCGTGCACAGATGGGCGGAAGAAAAAAGCCACTCGATTATCTACGATGTTTTTGATGTAAGGGTAAAGAATGAGTTACCCGACCTCTCTTATGATGTTTATATCTCAAGCGGAGGACCAGGTGATCCGCTGAGTACCCGGTTCGACGACTGGGATATTAACTGGAATCGTTGGTTCAGCGATGTTTTGCGCTGGAACGACAATCCATCTACCACGGCAAAAAAGTTTGTTTTTTTAATTTGCCATTCGTTTCAAATGGCCAGCCGCCACTTTAATGCGGGCTTGATCTGCAAGCGTAAATCAACATCCTTTGGCGTATTCCCTATGCATGTAATGCCCGAAGCCGTCGGAGATCCTGTATTCAGGAACTTAAAGAATCCTTTCTTTGGCGTCGATAGCCGCGATTTTCAACTGATACAGCCCAATCTGGATCTGTTGCATGATATGGGCGCTTATATTACCTGTATCGAAAAAGAACGTCCGCATGTACCCTATGAGCGGGCTGTTATGGGTATCCGTTTCAGTGAGTATATTTTTGGCACCCAGTTTCACCCGGAAGCGGATGCTGCCGGTATGAGCCGGCATTTTCAAAATGAAGAAAAGCGCGAGATGGTGATCAAGAATCACGGAGAAGCCAAATTAACGAGCATGCTGGAGCATCTGGAAGACCCGGATAAAATTCACTGGACCAACAAAAACCTGATCCCTAATTTTTTAAATGAGGCTTACAGCCATTTGATGGTGGAAGAATTGGTGGAAGCGTAGATAGCTTCTGTTATTTATATCTCAGGTTTTCTTTAAAGGCTTCGCTTTCCATTTGCGAGCCAGTTCCTTTTGAGCATGCGCCAATTCAATACGATAATATAGCCAACGCATTTCAGCGGGGCTCCAGGCTTTCAAATTGCGTTCCTGCGTAATCCGTGTTTTGTTTAATGCCGGGAGTACTTTTTGCAATTCCGGCCAGCCAGACAGTACTTTAATCAGGTTATAACGTACCATCTCTCTCAGAAAATTCTCAGGCATTTTTTTAATCTCAGTACTTAGCTCGCTCCATCGTCTTTCAGCAAGGGTCTGTTCCCAACTCAGCTTTTTGTCTATTGCTTTTTCCTGTTCCTGTAGCAAAGAATTTAATTTTGATGACCTTTTAACGGAGCCGGTTGAGAGTTGTATCCACAGCTGCACTATACGGGTTTCCAACAGTGAGGCTTTGGGGGGAAGATTGCGTTTCCCTACTTCATATAAACTCAACAGGCTCCGGGATACTCCTATTAACTGGGCCATACGGGTTACAGACAATCCCATGTCTTTTCGGCATGCATTCATAGCGGGCGTTTTACAGTATTAACAATACTTCAAAATTACACCGCATCATTACAAATTGTAACGGTTAGCATGTTAAAATAAAAAGTGTTACAAAATTTTGTAACGGTTTTCACATCAGAACTAAAATCCGTTACAGTTTCGGCAACAATTTCCATCACAACGCCCTGTCCCCGTCTGACTTTTAACCCATTTTTTCGAAAATCGCTCCGGTTATCTTTGATCAATCCTTTGGCAGGATATGAAATGTAAAACTGCTCTGATCCGGGAGTGGATTTATATACAACAAATGATTATGGTTCCAATGTACAATAGCAGACCGGGAAACGGATGCAGGGCCACAATCCACTAAATCAAGCCGGCGTTCAGTAGGAAACGTTTCAATTCAAAATAGGTTATTACTGTGATTTCAAAACTAAACAACAACCTCAATCGGTTACCCAAAACTGGTTTGCTTTTAAAAATAAAAAACTAAAAAACTCCCGTTAAACCGGGAGTTTTTTAATTATTCCTAAGAAAGTATTTAACTAATATTTCTAATGAAATAGGTACTAGAAGTCAACAAATTCGTTTTCATAATTGGCTAACCAATTGGTTCCTTCAAAAGACCAGGAATCCTGAACCGGAACTCTTAGCCAATAAAAAGCAGTTCGTGCTACACTTCCACTGGTTTGCAATTGCACCACTTTGCCAGCCGGAACTCCTGTTGTTGGGGCGCTACATGGGAATAATGGGACAATGCTCCACTGATAATTGTTTTCCAAAATAAAATCTTTGTTAACGGCGCCGGGTGCCTGGTTCTTTAAACGGCCGCCGGTACCTTCATTTGCAGGAAAGTAGCCGATTAAGCTGGCATATTTAGGATGCTTAGTTATATCCTGCAGACAAACATTGGCAGCTATTTCCGCTGCTGTTAGGCCTGTACTAAAGAACCGTATATCAGCCACGTTCATAGCAACGTGTGATGTTAGCGCGTCACCGGCATTTCCTTGCGACCATCCTATAATCCAGGGGCGGGGAGAGGTAATGGCGCCATATGCATTAATGTCTGTTTGCTCAATCATTTTTCCGTCAAAATAACGCTTCAACCAACGACGACTGACACTGTCAATGATGACTAAGGACAAAGTATGCCAGGTTTCATCAAATGCTGATCCACCTGCAGGCATGGCAGTCTGAAGCCTGACATTGCCACTGGCACCTCTGAACTGCGTAGACCAATTGCCACCATTTCTAAAATATGCTATGCCGGGATCAGTAGCATCTAACATATTACCAACTGCCGGTCCTTTCTTACTTACGAATAACGGAAAACTGCCGGATGCAGAGCCTTTCATCTTCATTTCAAGCGTAAATTGACCTACTCCGGGATTGTAAGCATTAGGATCGGCCATTACAGCCCTCACCCCCCCGGATTGACCTCCGGAAAAGCGGGTCCCGTAAAAAGCTCCAATTGTCGTAAACTCAAGAGGTTTAAACTTTTCATTGTAAAAAAGCTGAAAAGCCTGTGTTTCAGCGCCTGAAGATCCACCGTAGCTAGAGCCAACACCCCCATGTGTACTAACAACAATAACCAGCCATTCTTCTTTTTTATTGTATTCGGGACGAGCTTTTAAAGCCGTCATAATCTCTCCGATATATCCATCTACTTTTGTGATGGCATCTTTATACGCGGCATTTCCCTGGTTAAATCCACCTGCTTTACCAGCAATAGAAGGACTATTAAAGTGTAGTGTAATAAACTCAGGATTACGTGTTTTAATTCTTGTTAACGCAGAATCTTTTACGCCCTGGTCGCCAGTTGTGATAACCGGATCCTGAATCTCCGGCACAACTCTCTCTACAAGCGTATTCCAGGAAGAAATAAAACTGGTTCGCATATTGCCTTTTGCAGCCGAAGAAAGAATATAAGAGAATATTGACGGATAGTTGGGAGGAACACCTGCATGAGAATCACTGCCTTCAACAGGTGTGTATATGAAAGTACTATCCATGATTTTGTGTTTACCATAGGAGACCCCCGATACAAGCGATTTCCAGGAAGTAGCATCAGTACTTATCTCATCAGACGCGCCATCCCACTGAAATTTAGCATGAGCTAACATGCCCGTTAAAGTAGCCGGCGCAATCGCCTTTACTTCGCTGCTTACAGCACCGTCGATCCCGATTAAAAGGACCCTGCGACTTGTTAAGGTATTGGACGTATCCAGATCATCTTCAAAATAAGGCGGGGGATCTGCATATTTTTTGCAGGAGGTAAAGCCTCCCGCTACCAACAACAAGGATACAACAGGGATCAGCAGTTTATTATATTTTAGAATAGCTTTCATTTCTTTTTTTTTCATATTAAGGATACAAAACATTGATCTCGGAAAGCGCAGCAGAACTTCCGTTGCTGTTGCCTGTTGGGATAGTATATCTGAAGAACCTGCAGGTTACATTACCGGACAATACAAAATTCTGAGCGCCCTGAACGTTTACAGTGGTGATCACATTATCATTCGTTGCTGCAAAAGTTACAGGAGACCAGTTATTTCCATCGGTACTAGTTTCCACCCAAATAGTTCGGGGTATAGTAGTTACCCCTGTTCCGCTTTGGCGTAACCCTACTACGAAACCACGTAAAGCTGATGACCTGCCCATGTCAACAGTAATAGTGAATGGTGGCGCAGTTGGTCCTGTACCGGTACCATAATTACTATGCCAGTAAGTAGTAAAATTATTATCAAAAGCATTTGCGATACCGCCGTTGCTGCCTTCCTGAGTAGAAAAAGAATTGGTTGAAGGCGTCCAGATACTGCGGGGATCCAGGACACCATCTCCCCCCACTTGGGTGATCGGATTATACTCCCATATTTTTTGTGCCATTAATGGATATTTCAGACTAACCCTTGTGGCCAGGTTTGAGCTTACCGCTATACCCCACTGCCTGAAAAAAGGCAACCAATCTCTTTGGGTATAATCACAAATGGCTTCGTAAAAAAAATCTCTTTTTTGCTGGTCGCTGGTAGATTCACGTACAGCCCGTCTGGCTCTTCTATATAAATAAGGCATAAAATCCCATCCCCATGGCTGGCCCACATAACCCCAGTTTGCTGGTATTTTATTAAATATCTGGAGAAAAGGTGCCAGGCGTGCAAAGGGATCATTTATTGCCGCATCTGAACCATCAAAATTCCTGGTACCAGGGGCTGTGGTAGCCCATGCTACTGCAGGCGTTATTTTGCCAGCCAGGTCATCAACCGGGAAAGTGTGCTTGGCCGGGTAAACACCCAATCTTTTTGAGTTTTTGAATATAAACAGGTTGTTCGTGGTTTCACTCAGGGAACTCCAACTCCAATATTTTCCCTGCTGATTATTATGGCCTATTTCGTGGAAAGTACCCCAGCTGGCTGCATTCTTCAAATAATCATGATCAGTAAATTCATCAAACCAACCATAACCATACTGGGCTCTGAACGGATAACCGGATACACCGCCGGCACCCG
>JAESFO010000781.1_pt1 | contig 13747 bp, 11 predicted proteins | sample 9269421 | NCBI WGS metagenome assembly JAESFO01 (sample SAMN14502839, study PRJNA617101) | algae metagenome | isolation source: Nostoc desertorum CM1-VF14 and co-occurring heterotrophs from rocky... | place: USA: Clark Mountains, San Bernardino, California | collected 2000-06-05 | reverse complement strand
TGCACCGCCTGGGACACCCAGGTGTTGAGCGAGACGCCCTGGGACTGGGCGGCACGCTCGGCCTGGGCCTTGATCTGCTCGACGATGCGCAGGGTGACCCGGCTGATGTCTCCGGCGTCACCGGAGAACGGCGAGCCACCGGAGGCCGGGCCACCGGAGCCGCCGCCGCCGAACGGGAAGCCGCCGAACGGCGAGGTCCCCTCGCTCGCCGGGGCCGGGTCCGGGGTGGCGGAGTGTCCCGGCTCCGGGTCGCCCCCGGACACCGACACGCGCACCTCCCGGCCGTGCAGGCGGACCTCGACCGAGCGGTCGCCGAGCGCGGCGGTCGCCTCCGAGGCCAGGTCGGAGAGGGCGTTCATGATCGCGAGCCGGGCGGCGGGCTCGATCGCGGAGCCGAGCAGAGCCGCCGTGCGGCGGGTCTGCTCGTCGCCCGCGGCCGCCGCGGCGGCGAGGTCGTCGCGCAGCTGCGCGACATACGGCGTGAGGTCCATGACACCACTATGGCGTCACTCCTGACATCACGCCACTCGTTCGTGGCGTCGGTGGCGACGTCGCAGCGCACCGGGGGTGCCGCGGCCGCCACCGTCGGTGCGGGCGCGGGGCCCGGCGGGTGCCGGAGACGCCGGTCGTTACCCTCGCGGCATGCCGGAGACCGCGCCGAAGACCGTCCCGCTGACCGTGCAGCTCGTCGCGAAGACCGAGTTCACCCCGCCCGCGGACGTCCCGTGGTCCACCGACGCCGACGGCGGCCAGGCGCTGGCGGAGTTCGCCGGCCGCGCCTGCTACCAGTCGTGGACCAAGCCGAACCCGCGCACCGCGACCAACGCCGGCTACATCGCCCACATCCTCGAGGTCGGGCATCTCTCGGTCCTCGAGCACGGCTCGGTCAGCTTCTACCTGACCGGCATCTCGCGCTCCCTGACCCACGAGCTGATCCGGCACCGCCACTTCTCCTACTCCCAGCTCTCGCAGCGCTACGTCCCCGAGCGTGACGCCGCGATGGTGGAGCCCGACGTCATCGCCCAGGACCCGGAGCTGCACGAGCTGTTCCTGCAGGCCTCTGCCGACGCGCTCACGTCCTACGAGAAGCTCCTCGAGGGTCTGGAGGCGCGCTTCGCCGACGTGCCGAACGGCACGCTGCGGCGCAAGCAGGCCCGCCAGGCCGCGCGGTCGGTGCTGCCGAACGCCACCGAGACCAAGATCGTCGTCACCGGGAACTACCGGGCGTGGCGGCACTTCATCGCGATGCGCGCCTCCGAGGCCGCCGACGTCGAGATCCGCAACCTCGCCGTCGAGTGCCTGCGCCAGCTGCAGGTCGAGGTGCCGAACGTGTTCGCGGACTTCCAGATCCAGACCCTCGCCGACGGCACCGAGATCGCCTCCAGCCCACTGGTGGCCGAGGGCTGAGCGAGGCTCACCGAGCGGGTACCGGCGCCGAGCACCGGCTCAGGCCAGGACGGCGTGCACCCGTCGTCGCAGGTCCGGTAGGTCCCGCACGACGAACCCGCGTCCCTCCTTCTCCAGCAGGCCCTCCGCGACCAGCCGGGACAGCTCACGGCTGGTCGTGACCCGGGTGAGCCCCACGAGCAGTCCCAGCTCGTCGACGGCGGGGCGGATCGACAGCCGGGCCACCTCGTCGAGCGCGATCTCGCCGTAGGCCTCCACCAGGTGGCCGAGCAGCAGGATGATCCGCTCGCGGGCGGGCAGCCCCTCGATGAGCACGTGCAGCTGCATGACCCGCTGCTTGTAGGCGATCCGTCGGGTGATCTCCAGCAGCAGTTCCGGCTCGTCGCGGGCGGCGGTCAGCAACGCGTCGCGGGTCACCGAGACGATCTCCGACGGCCGGGTGCAGACCGAGGCGAGGTGGCGCGGCCGTCCGTCGACGCAGGCCGCCTCGCCGAGGCTGGCGCCGGGCTCGGCGTAGGCCAGGGAGCGTTCCGAGCCGTCGGGCCGGTGCAGGTAGATCCGCACCCGCCCGGACACGACGAGGTGGAACCGCGACGACAGCTGGCCCTGGGTGTAGACGTGCTCGCCGCGGGCGTAGTGGCGGGGGCTGCCCAGCTGCGCGATCCGCGAGGTCAGCGACGTCCACGGGGCGGTCAGGAACGGCGAGACCGGGTGGTCGTCGAGATCGGGGGCGGGCAGGGCGCGTACGGAGCCGTCGGACCGCCGCGCCGCGCCGCTGCTCATGGTCCCGCCTCCCGGCCGTCGCCGATGGTCCGTCCGGACGGTAGCGGGCTGGGGCGCCTGCGGGTAGGCGGGACGGCCCGGACGCCGAGGGGTGCGTCCGGGCCGTCGGGGTCCGGGGGTGCCGGCCGGCGGCCGCCGGCACCGGGTGGGTGCGGTGCCGCCCGCGCGGACGGGCCGCACCGGTGGCCGGTCAGGCGGCCGCGAGCTGTGCGTCCTGCTCGGCGAGGGAGTCCGCGTCGGTCTGCGGCAGGGCCAGCGTGCAGAGCAGGCTGATCAGCGAGACCGCCGAGAGCAGCAGGCCGATGCCGAGGCTGCCCAGCGTCGACGCGGCCAGCGCCGCGGCGAACAGCGGGACCACGCCGCCGCCGAAGACGCCGGCGAGGTTGTAGGCGATCCCGGCGCCGGTGTAGCGGAAGCGGGTCGGGAACAGCTCCGGCAGCTGGGCGCCGATCGGGCCGTAGGCGATGCCGACGACGCCGAGCACCAGCGACAGGCCGAGACCGAACGACCACACCGTGCCGATGTCGATGATCGGGAACGCGACGAGCCCGGCGACGACCGAGGCGATGTTGCCGCCGACGACCATCTTCCGGCGCCCGACCCGGTCGGACAGGATCGCCGAGGCGATCGTCGTCAGCGCGAAGACGATGCCGCCGACGATGCCCATGGCCAGCACCGACGGCCGCGGCAGCTGCAGCTGCTGGGTGCCGTAGCTGGTCAGGTAGGTGACGCCGATGTAGAAGAAGGCGAAGACCGCGGTCGTCGAGCCGGCGCCGAGGAACACCGCGGCCGGACGGCTGGTGAAGACCTCGGTGATCGGGAGCTTCGTCGAGACCGGGCCGCTGTTCTTGAAGCCCGCGGTCTCCTCCAGCGCGAGCCGCACGTAGAGCCCGACGGCCACGAGCAGCACCGACCCGATGAACGGGATGCGCCAGCCCCAGGCCAGGAACGCCTCGTTGCTCATGGTCAGCGCGGTGACCAGGAAGGTCGCCGATGCCAGCGCGAACGCGACCGACGGGCCCAGCTGCGGGAACAGGGCGTACTTGCCCCGCGCCTTGGTCGGCGCGTTCTCCGCGGTCAGCAGCGTGGCACCGGCCCACTCGCCGCCGACGGCGAGGCCCTGCAGGATGCGCAGCACCACGAGCAGGATCGGCGCGAGGACGCCGATCGTGCCGGTGGTGGGCAGCAGGCCGATGGCCAGCGTCGAGAAGCCCATCAGCAGCAGCGTGGTGACCAGCGTGCCCTTGCGGCCGAGCCGGTCGCCGAAGTGGCCGAACAGGACCGACCCGAACGGGCGCGCGACGAACGCGACGCCGAAGGTGGCCAGGGCGAGCGCGGTACCGGCCGCCGCCCCGAGCTCGGGGAAGAAGACCTTGTTGAACACCAGGGCCGCGGCGGTGCCGTAGATGAAGAAGTCGTAGAACTCGATGACCGTGCCGGTCATGCTCGCGAGCGCGATCCGGCGCATCGACCGCGGCGGCTGCGTGGTGGCAGCGTTCGTCACGTGTGTTCTCCCCGTCGAGAAGCGTGTAGTGGGACGGACCGGAGTATCCGGACACGGACAGGTGAGATCTGTATCACCGGCTACAGATGGCCTGCGTTCCGTCAGCCGTTTGTCGACCGTTCGTCGCGCGGTGCGGCCCGGGGCGGGCCGGACTAGGTTGGGGGCGGTGAGCCTCGCCACCGCCGAACGTGCCGCCCTGTGTGCCGAATTCGAACGCTCGGGCCCCGACCGCCCGACGTTGTGCGAGGGGTGGAACGCCCGGGACCTGCTCACCCACCTGCTGGTGCGGGAGCGGCAGCCGTGGAACGCCGCGGGGATCGTGGTGCCCGCCCTGTCGGGCATGACCGACAAGGCGATGGACGGCTACGCGTCCGCGGCCTGGCCGAACATGATCGACGACCTGCGCAAGGGCCCGCCCGCGTGGTCGCCGTTCAAGGTCGGCAAGGTCGACGAGATCGCCAACGGCGCCGAGTTCTTCGTCCACCACGAGGATCTGCGCCGCGGGGAGCCCGGCTGGGAGCCCCGCCCGTCCGACCCGGAGCGCGACGGACAGCTGTGGAACCTGCTGCACACCCAGGCCAAGCTGCTGTTCCGGCGCAGCCCGGTCGGCGTGGTCCTGGCCCGCCCGGAGGGTGCGACCCAGGTCGTCGCGACCGGTTTCGGCGTGGTCACGGTGACCGGCGAGCCCGCCGAGCTCGTGCTGCACGCCTTCGGCCGGGACGCCGCGCGGGTCGAGGTGACCGGTCTGCCCGCCGACGTGGAGGCCTACCGCGGCGCCCCGTCCGGGATGTGACCGGGATCCGTCGGCCCCGGGCGGTACCGTCACCAGTCATGAGCACCGGTCCCGAGCCCGCCCCCGGCGGGCAGCAGCACCCGCCGCGCCGACCGTTCGGCGAGGTGCTGACCGCGATGGTCACGCCGTTCGACGCCGACGGCGAGCTGGACCTGGCGAAGGCCGAGGAGCTGGCGAACCACCTGGTCGATCTCGGTAACGACGGGCTGGTCGTCAACGGCACGACCGGTGAGGGACCGACGACGTCGGACATCGAGAAGTCGGAGCTGATCCGCGCCGTCGTGTCGGCGGTGGGGGACCGGGCGACGATCGTCGCCGGGGCGGGCACCTACGACACCGCGCACTCGATCGAGCTGGCCCGCAGCGCGGAGCGCGCCGGTGCGCACGGACTGCTCGTGGTGACGCCGTACTACTCGCGGCCGCCGCAGGAGGGCCTGCTCGCCCACTTCACCGCCGTCGCCGACGCGGGCGACCTGCCGGTGATGCTCTACGACATCCCGCCGCGCAGCGTGATCGGCATCGATGTCGACACCTTCCAGCGCCTGGCGCAGAACCCGCGCATCGTCGCGGTGAAGGACGCACGCAACGACCTGCGGGTCGGCACCGAGGTGCTCGCCACGACCACGCTGGCCTACTACTCCGGCGACGACCCGGTGAACCTGCCGTGGCTCTCGGTCGGGGCGGTCGGTTTCGTCAGCGTGATCGGCCACGTCGTCGCCGACCGGCTGCGCGCCATGATCGACGCCTACCACGCCGGTGAACACCAGCGGGCCCGTGCGCTGCACTACGCGATGCTCCCGGTGATCCGCGGGATGGGCCGGGTCGGCGGCGCGGTGTTCGCCAAGACGGCACTGCGGCTGCGCGGCATCGACGTCGGCGACACCCGGCTGCCGCTGCCGCCCGCCACCGAGGACCAGGTCGCGGCGATCGCCGGCGACCTCGCCGTCGCCGGGGTGGCGCTGGACCCGCAGGCCCGCCCGAACGCCCCCGCCTACCAGCCCGGCCACGGCGCCCTGGGCGGACGCACCGCAGCCGACGTCGGCGCCGAGGTCGCATACCACCGCACCTGAGCAGGTGCGCCGGCTCCGCACCCGAGCGGGCCCCGAGAACACGAACCAGAGAACACGAACCCATGTGAGGCACGAACCCCTGTGAGTCCCCAGCGCAACGACCGACGCAACCGGCCCGGCCGGACGCTCTCCGCGCCGCCGGAGAACATCGAGCGCCCGGAGCTCCCGGACGCCCCGCCACCCGCCCTCGCACGGGGCGGCCTGCGCGTCTACGCGCTCGGCGGCATCGGCGAGGTCGGTCGCAACATGACCGTCTTCGAGTACGAGGGCCGGCTGCTCGTCGTCGACTGCGGCGTGCTGTTCCCGTCCGACTCCGAGCCGGGCATCGACCTGATCCTGCCCGACTTCCGGACCCTCGAGGGCCGCCTCGACGACATCGACGCGCTCGTGCTGACCCATGGCCACGAGGACCACATCGGTGCCGTGCCGTGGCTGCTGCGCATGCGCCCGGACATCCCCGTCGTCGGGTCCCGGTTCACGCTCGCCCTGGTCGCGGCCAAGTGCAAGGAACACCGCCTGACCCCGCACCTGCAGGAGATCAAGGAGGGCGACCGGGTGTCCCACGGCGGGTGGGACTGCGAGTACTTCGCGGTCAACCACTCGATCCCCGACGCCGTCGCCGTCGCGATCCGCACGCCCGCCGGGCTGCTGCTGCACACCGGTGACATCAAGCTCGACCAGCTCCCGCTCGACGGGCGGCTCACCGACCTGGGCGGGTTCTCCCGGCTGGGCGAGGAGGGCGTCGACCTGTTCCTGGTCGACTCCACCAACGCCGAGGTGCCGGGCTTCGTCACCCCCGAGGCCGACATCGGGCCGGTCATCTCCGACCTGGTCCGCCGGGCGCCGTCGCGGATCATCCTGGCCTGCTTCGCCAGCCACGTGCACCGCGTCCAGCAGGTGCTCGACGCCGCGCAGGCGCACGGCCGCAAGGTGTGCCTGACCGGGCGCTCGATGGTCCGCAACATGGGCCTGGCCGACGACCACTCGCTGCTGAACATCCCCGACGGGCTGCTCGTCGACATCGACGAGGCGATGCGCCTGCCCGACGAGAAGCTCGTGCTCGTCTCCACCGGATCGCAGGGTGAGCCGCTCGCCGCGCTGTCCCGGATGGCGCGCGGGGACCACCGCAGCATCACGATCCGCCCGGACGACACGATCATCCTGGCCAGCTCGCTGATCCCGGGCAACGAGACCGCCGTGTTCGGCGTGATCAACGGGCTGACCCGGCTCGGCGCGACAGTCGTGCACCAGGGCAACGCCAAGGTGCACGTCTCCGGGCACGCCCCGGCCGGCGAGCTGCTGTTCCTCTACAACGCGGTGCGCCCGTCGAACGTCATGCCCGTGCACGGGGAGTGGCGCCACCTGCGGGCCAACGCCGCGCTCGCGCGTCGCACGGGGGTACCCGAGGAGTCGGTGGTCATCGCGGAGAACGGCGTGGTCGTGGACCTCGTCGACGGCCGCGCGGCGATCACCGGCCGGGTCGAGGTCGGGCAGGTCTACGTCGACGGGCTGTCGGTCGGTGACGTGGGCGAGACCACTCTCGGTGACCGTATCGCGCTCGGCGAGGGCGGCTTCATCGCGATCAACGTGGCGATCGACCACAAGACCGGCCGTGCGCTGTCGCGTCCGACGCTCTCCGGACGCGGGTTCTCCGACGACCCGAAGGCTCTCGACGCCGCCCAGTCGCTGGTCGAGGACGAGCTGTCCCGGCTGGAGAACGAGGGCGTCACCGACCCGCACCGGATCGCCCAGGGCGTGCGGCGCGTCGTCGGCCGCTGGGTGTCGGACACCTACCGCCGCCGCCCCATGATCGTCCCCACGGTCATCGCCGTCTGAGTGTGTGGAGGGGTCGTCGACCCCTCCACACCCGCGTCGGTCCCCGGTTCGATCACCGAACCGGGCTACCGTGTGTGACATGGCGGGACGCACGGGTACGGGCAGGACCACCACGACTGCGGCCGCGGGCCGCGGCTCGGGGCGGTCCGGCTCGCGCGCGTCCACCGCCCGCAAGCGCCCGTCGGCAGGCCGCAGGCCGCCGGCCCGGCGCCAGGGCCCGGACCTGGTCGACCGCGGGATCGACGCGGTCGGCCGCGGCGTGGCGAAGACCGTCCGCGCCTCCGGGCGCGCGGTCGGGCGCACCCGCGAGATCGACCCCGCGCACCGCCGTGACGGTATCGGCTTCGGCATGCTCGTGCTCGCCGTCATCGCCGCCGCCGGGCTGTGGTGGCAGGCGGGCGGCTCGGTCGGCTACTGGTTCACCTTCCTGGTGCAGGCGGTGATGGGCCAGGCCGGCGTCGCGCTGCCGGCGATCCTGCTGGGTATCGGCATCGTGCTGGTCACCACCGAGGGGCACCCGGAGGCCCGGCCGCGGATCGTGACCGGCAGCCTGCTGCTCGCCCTCGGCGTGCTCGGGTTGGTGCACCTGGGTGCCGGAGCACCCGCCGAGCCCGACGCCTGGCGCGCCGCGGGCGGCGCGCTCGGCTACGTCGCGGGGACCCCACTGAAGGCCGGGCTCAGCCTGTGGACGGCCGTACCCGTTCTCGTCCTCCTGACGCTGTACTCGGTCCTGCTGGTCACCGGCATCCCGGTGCGGGAGCTGCCGGATCGTTTCCGCAGGCTCACCGGGCAGCTGCCGCCCGAGCAGGACGACGAGGAGGACACCGGTGCGGGCCGCCCGCGCACGGTGGCCGACGCCGTCGCCGAGCGGGACGGGCAGGCCGGGGACGCCGAGGAGGCTCCGAAGAAGCGGCGCCCGGCGCGGCGCAGGCAGGGGGCCGCGGAGGCCGATGCGTTCCGGACGGAGGACGGCGAGCACGCCCCGGCCCCGGTGGACCCGTCGCTGCCCGGCGTCCCGGACGAGGAGGTGCCCGCCGCCGTCCCCGCCGCGGCCGCACGGCCGGCGACGAAGCCGCGCAAGCCCGTCGTCGAGACGCCGCAGGTCGCGGACGAGCCGCTCGAGGGGGAGCAGCTCTCGATGGCGATCCGCGAGCCGCAGTCCGACACCGAGTACATCCTGCCGCCGGCGGACACCCTGGAGGCCGGGCCGCCGCCGAAGTCCCGCAGCTCCGCCAACGACGCGATGATCGAGGCGATCACCGGGGTCCTCGACCAGTTCAACGTCGACGCCCAGGTTACGGGCTTCACCCGTGGCCCGACGGTCACCCGCTACGAGATCGAGCTCGGCCCGGCGGTGAAGGTCGAGAAGATCACCCAGCTGCAGCGCAATCTCGCCTACGCCGTCGCCAACGACAACGTGCGGCTGCTCGCGCCGATCCCCGGCAAGTCCGCGGTCGGCATCGAGGTCCCCAACACCGACCGCGAGATGGTCCGCCTCGGCGACGTGCTGCGCTCGGGCAACGCCCGCGCCGAGCAGCACCCGATGGGGATCGGGCTGGGCAAGGACATCGAGGGCCACTACCTCGTCGCGAACCTGGCGAAGATGCCGCACCTGCTGGTCGCGGGCTCCACCGGTTCCGGTAAGTCCAGCTTCGTCAACTCGATGCTGGTGTCGCTGCTGACGCGGGCCACGCCGGACGAGGTCCGGATGATCCTCATCGACCCGAAGATGGTCGAGCTGACGCCCTACGAGGGCATCCCGCACCTGATCACGCCCATCATCACCCAGCCGAAGAAGGCCGCCGCGGCGCTGGCCTGGCTGGTGGAGGAGATGGAGCAGCGCTATCAGGACATGCAGGCCAACCGGGTCCGCCACGTCGACGACTTCAACCGCAAGGTCCGCACCGGGGAGATCACCGCCCCGCCCGGGTCCGAGCGGGTGTACCGGCCCTACCCGTACATCATGTGCATCGTCGACGAGCTCGCCGACCTCATGATGACCGCGCCGCGCGACGTCGAGGACGCGATCGTCCGGATCACACAGAAGGCGCGTGCGGCCGGGATCCACCTGATCCTGGCGACCCAGCGGCCGTCGGTGGACGTCGTCACCGGTCTGATCAAGACCAACGTCCCGAGCCGGCTGGCTTTCGCGACGTCGTCGCTGACCGACTCGCGGGTCATCCTCGACCAGCCGGGCGCGGAGAAGCTGATCGGCATGGGCGACGCGCTCTACCTGCCGATGGGCGCCGGCAAGCCGGTCCGCATGCAGGGCGCCTTCGTCGACGACGACGAGATCTCCAAGGTCGTCGCGTTCACCAAGGAGCAGGCCGAGCCCAGCTACACCGAGGGCGTCACCGCGCAGAAGGCCGGCGAGAAGAAGGAGATCGACGCCGACATCGGTGACGACCTCGACCTGCTGCTGCAGGCCACCGAGCTGATCGTCAGCTCGCAGTTCGGGTCGACCTCGATGCTGCAGCGCAAGTTGCGGGTCGGGTTCGCGAAGGCGGGCCGGCTGATGGACCTGCTCGAGACCCGCAACATCGTCGGCCCCTCGGAGGGCTCGAAGGCCCGCGACGTGCTGGTCAAGCCGGACGAGCTGGAGGGTGCTCTCCTCCTGATCCGCGGCGGCGGGACCGCCGACGGCGGCGAGATCGCCGACGACGACGAGTGACGCCGCGGGTGACGGCCGCGGGGCGGTGATGATCCCGACACCGTCGGTGATCGACTTTTCGGGCCGACGGGTTAACGGAACGGTCACGTTCGTGCCAGAGTGACCAGGGGTCGCCGGCCGGCGACCGCACGTCGTGCTGCCCGTCGTCGCCGGGCAGGGGAGGTTCTGGCTGGTGTTCTGGAGGAAGAAGGACCGTCGTCGCCCGGCGCGGGGCACCACCGACCGGCACGCGCTCGTCCCGATTCCGCTGACCGGCGGCGTGCTGTCCGGCCAGGTCCGCGACCAGCAGGGCGGTGCCCTGGCCGGTACCGAGGTGTCCGTGATGGACCCCGCCGACCGGCGTGCGGTGTACGTCGAGACCGACCCGTTCGGCCGGTTCGCCGCGTCGCTGATGCCCGGCCGGTACCGGGTGCGCGTCGAGGCGGGCGGCTACCAGCAGGTCACCGACGTCGTCGAGGTGTCCTGGGGCGAGCACGCCGACATGGGCCACATCGTCCTCGGCGAGGACCCGGCGCTGCGCCCGCCGCGCCCCGGCGTCTTCGTGATCGACGGCGACCACAGCTCGGTGCGCTTCGTCGCCCGGCACATCGGCATGTCCAAGGTGTACGGCCGGTTCAACCGGTTCCAGGGCCAGATCCGGATCGCCGAGCCGTTCGAGGAGTCCTCGGTCGACGTCGTGATCGACGCGGCGAGTGTCGACACCAACGTCCCCGCCCGGGACACCCACCTGCGCTCGGCCGACTTCCTCGACGTCGAGCGCTTCCCCGAGCTCCGTTTCTCCAGCGTGCGCTTCGTCGCGCACGGCGGGAACCGGTGGACCGTGGACGGCGACCTCACGCTGCACGGCCTCACCAGCGACGTCTCGCTGGACACCACGTTCCTGGGCGCCGCGGAGTGGAACGGTGACCGGGTCGGCGCGATCGCCACCACCCAGCTGCACCGCGAGCACTACACGCTCAACTGGCAGCAGACCATCGCCAAGGGCCTGCCCGTGGTCGGGTCGACGATCCAGATCCAGCTCGACGTGCAGGCGATCCGGCAGTCCTGACCTCCGGTGCTCGGTACCCCGGGAGCGTGAGGGCCGTCGCGGCGGTCGCGGCCCGGTGCTCGGCGAGCCCGGGAGCGGCCGCGGCGACGGATCGGGGACCCGCCTTACGACCTGCTGCGGATCCTCGACACCGGGATCGCCCGGTTCCTCGACGGGATCAGCTGAACCCCTGCTGCCGCCACGCCTCGTAGACGGCGACGGCGGCGGCGTTGGCCAGGTTCAGCGAGCGGTTCGACGACCGCATGGGCAGTGCCACCGTGCCCGTCACCCAGTCCGCGCCCGCCACCTCCGGCGGCAGCCCGGTCGACTCGCGGCCGAACAGCAGCACGTCCTCGTCGGAATAGGCGACGTCGGTGTAGCGGACCGGCGCGCCCGGCACGAACGCGAACACCCGTGCCCCCGCGGCGCGCACCCAGCCGGCGAACGCGGCCGTGTCGTCGTGCACGACGACCTCGGCGAGGTCGGCGTAGTCGAGCCCGGCCCGGCGCACCGAGCGCTCGTCGAGGGAGAAGCCGAGCGGCCGGACCAGGTGCAGCTCGGCGCCGGTGTTCGCGGCGAGCCGGATCGCGTTGCCGGTGTTGGGCGGTATCTCCGGGGTGTGCAGGGCGAGGCGGACCACGCGCTACTCGTACCAGGTGCCCCCGCTCCAGTGGTTGCCGTCCGGGTCGGCGACTGCGAACACGCGGCTGCCGTCGTCGGCGTCGAAGGGCGCGTGCACGACGGTGGCACCGGCCGCGACGGCGCGGGCGAACAGGGCGTCCGGGTCGTCGCAGACGAGGTGGACGGCCGCGCCGCCGGGTGGGCGGCACCCGTCGTGGGCGGGGCCGAGCAGCACGGCGGCGGGGGCACCGGTGGACCCGGTGCGCACCAGCTCGGCGTGGACGATCGCGCCGTCGTCGCCGGTGTGGACGGCGCGCTCGGTGAAGTCCGGTGCCGAGGTCAGGAACGTGACCAGGACGCGCGGGCCGGGGCTGGACAGACTGGGCCAGAGGCCGGGCCGGTCGCTCATGGGGGCGAGGGTGCCGGGGACGGGCGCCGCGGTCGTGGACGAATCGGAGCCGCCGGCCGGACCCGCTCGGCCCGCCAGGTGAGCGCGGTGGTGCCCGCGAGGTCGCGGAAGTCGCGGGCCAGGTGCTGCTGGTCGGCGTAGCCGCAGATCGCGGCCAGCTCGGCGAGCGGGGGAGCCGACGGGCGGCGCAGCAGCGTGCACGTCCGCTCGAACCGGAGGACCCGTGCCGCGGCCTTCGTCGCGAGCCCGGTCTCGCGGCGTAGCCGCTCACCGAGGTGGCGCTGCGACCAGCCGACCTCCCCGGCGACGTCCGCGACGCGCGCGGTCCCGCCGCTGCGGGCCAGCAGCTCCCAGGCGCGCACCACCTCCGGCGGCGGGTCGCCCGGACGGTCCTGGGCCTCGGCGACGGCGCACAGTGCGGTGTCGAGCAGTGCGCAGCGCCCCGCCCACCCCGGCTCGGCGCGCAGCCGGTCCAGCAGGGTGTCCAGGCCGGGGAGGAGCAGTGCGAGGTCGACCACGTCGCCGGCCAGCTCGCCGGCGGGCAGCCCGAGCAGCGTGCGGGCGCCGCGCCAGGTCATCTCCAGCTGCATCCCGGCCTGCCGGGTGCCGGTCGCGAGCACCGCGGGTGCAGCGTGCAGGCCGGCAGCCGAGGCGGTGAACCGGCCCGGGCCGCGTCGCGGATCCGGGGCGGCGAGCAGGTCGACCGCACCGTCCAGGCAGAGCACGACGGTCAGGTGGGCGCTCGACACGCCCTGGTGCGTCCCCGCCGGGCCCGCGGGGGAGGACCAGCACCAGATCCCGGACACGAGCGGGCGCAGACGGGCGGAGGTACGCCAGCGGCGGGCCCCGTCGGACATGCGGGCCAGGGTAGCGCCGCCGGGACGGGGCGGCCGGGAGTCCGGAACGGACGGTCGTCGGCGACGCCGGGACGCGCCCGCGCCGCCAGGTGTTCCGTGGTCGTTCGTCGAACGGTCGACGGGGTCCACCGGGGGTGCCCGGCGATCCTGAGAACGGCCGCGGGGCCGAAAAGTGAGCGGTTGTCGCACCCGGCCGTCCGCCGTAGCGGACAGGGCCCTTCACGGAATGGATCTTAGAGCGGTCGTCGCCCAATCGCTCCGTTCGGACGAAACATTTCCTTAATCGATCCCACGTCCATTCGATCACCGTGGTGATCGAATGGTCACCGGATGGGCAAGATCGGAATTGCACGATCTTCCGATCCGTATTCGTCGGGGGAGGCAGATCGGTTCGTGGTGTGTCATGGTTCCGATTCAGGGTGGGGAACGCGGGGCGTTCCGGAGTGCTGTCCGGTAATCGCTCAATGGAGAGGGACGGGGTCATGAGCAACGCCTCCAAGATCGGAATGGCCGTCGTCGGCGGCTATGTGTTGGGAAGAACGAAGAAGGCCAAGCTGGCGATCATGCTCGGGGGTGCGCTCGCCGGGCGGAAACTGAATCTGACGCCTGCCGGAATCGTGTCGCAGGCGTCGAAGGTGGTGGCGGGGTCGCCGGAGCTGACCCGGCTGTCCGACGCCGTGCGTGGCCGGCTGTTCGAGGCGGGTAAACAGGCCGCGGTGTCCGCGGCCGGCAACCGGCTCGAGGCGCTGACCAGCTCGCTCGTCGAGCG
>JAESFO010000780.1_pt1 | contig 13793 bp, 13 predicted proteins | sample 9269421 | NCBI WGS metagenome assembly JAESFO01 (sample SAMN14502839, study PRJNA617101) | algae metagenome | isolation source: Nostoc desertorum CM1-VF14 and co-occurring heterotrophs from rocky... | place: USA: Clark Mountains, San Bernardino, California | collected 2000-06-05 | reverse complement strand
GACGGTGGGGTCCTACCGCCACGACCCCTGAGGAGATCATCCGTGAGCACTGCGACCCCGGTCCGGCCGGGACGGGACCGCGCCGGCGCGGCGCCCGTCCCGGCCCCGCCCGCCGCCCCGCCCGCCGCCCCGCCCGCCGCCCCGCCCGCCGTCCCGCCGGGGCGGGTGGCCCGCCTGCTGCGTGGCCCGGCCGGTGACCCGGGCTGGGCGCGGCCGGGGCTGCTCGTCCTGCTCGCCGGGACGGCGTTGCTGTACCTGTGGGACCTGTCGGCCTCGGGCTATGCCAACGACTTCTACGCCGCCGCGGTGCAGGCCGGGACGCAGTCGTGGAAGGCATGGCTGTTCGGGTCGCTGGATTCCGGGAACGCGATCACCGTCGACAAGCCGCCCGCGGCGCTGTGGGTGATGACGGCGTCGGCGCGGCTGTTCGGGTTCTCCTCGTGGAGCCTGCTCGTGCCGCAGGCGCTGATGGGTGTGGGCGCGGTGGCCCTGCTGCACGCGACGGTGCGGCGGTGGGCCGGGCCCGCCGCGGGGCTGCTCGCGGGTGCGGTGCTGGCGCTGACCCCGGCGGCGGTGCTGATGTTCCGGTTCGACAACCCGGACGCGCTGCTGACGCTGCTGCTGGTCGTCGCGGCCTGGGCCGGCTCGCGCGCCGTCGACGCCGCCTCGGTACGGGCGTCCACCTGGTGGCTGGTCGCGGCCGGGGCGGCGGTCGGGTTCGCGTTCCTCACGAAGATGGGGCAGGCGCTGCTGGTCGTCCCGGCGCTCGGGCTGGTGTACCTGGTCGCCGGCTCGCCGCGGCTGCGGACCCGGATCGTGCAGATGGGCGCCGCGGTGGCGGGGATGGTCGTCTCTGCGGGGTGGTTCATCGCGCTGGTGGAGCTGTGGCCCGCGTCCGACCGCCCCTACATCGGCGGGTCGACGACGAACTCGCTGCTCGAGCTCGCGCTGGGCTACAACGGCCTCGGCCGGCTGCTCGGCGGCACCGGCAACGGTGGCGGTCCCGGCGGGGGAAGCGGTGGTGGCAACACCGGTTTCGGCGGCTCGGCCGGTCCGTTGCGGCTGTTCACCGGTGAGCTCGCCTACGAGATCTCCTGGCTGCTGCCTGCCGCGCTGATCCTCCTCGTTGCCGGGCTGTGGGTCACCCGGCGGGCGCCGCGGACCGACCGGACCCGCGCGGCGCTGCTGCTGTGGGGTGGCTGGACGCTCGTCACGGCGGCCGTGTTCTCGATGATGAGCGGCACGATGCACCCGTACTACACGGTGGCGCTGGCCCCGGGGCTCGCCGGAGTGGTGGCCGTCGGCGGGGCGGCGCTGTGGCGGGAGCGGGGTGCCCGGTGGGCGCGGATCGTCGCCGCGACGACGGTGCTCGTCACCGGTGGCTGGGCGGTCGCGCTGCTGGTGGTGAGCGCGGAGTCCTTCTCCTGGCTGTCCCGGCCGGTCGGGGCGGTCACGGTGGTCGCGGCGGGGCTGATGCTCGCGCCCGGCCGGGGGCGAGTGGTGGTGCGGTCCGGTCTGGTCGCGGTGCTGGTGGCGGGGATGCTCGGGACCGGGGTGTACGCGGTGGCGACGGCGTCGACCGGGCACACCGGCAGCATTCCCTCGGTCGGGACGGTGTCGAGCTCGTTCGGCACGTCGTCCGGTTCGTCCGGCGGCCTCGGTCGCGGCCCCGGCGCGGGCGGTCCGGATGCGTCCCCGGCCTCAGACACCGCCGCCCCGGGCAACGACGGTGGGCCGGGCGCGGCCGACGAAGTGGGTGGGTCCGGTGGTGTCGACGGAATCTCGGGCACCGTGCCGGACGGTGGGGGTTCCGGTAGCGCGACCTCGGCGGAGCTGACCTCACTGCTCGCCGCGACGCGGTCCTTGTCGGGGACGACCTGGTCGGCCGCGGTCGCCACCTCCCAGACCGCCGCCTCCCTGGAGCTGTCCAGCGGCACCGCGGTCATGTCGACCGGCGGGTGGAGCGGCAGCGACTCCGCCGTCACCCTCGCCGAGTTCCGGTCCGACGTGGAGCAGGGCCGGATCGCCTACTACGTAGCGGGCGGCCAGGGCGGTGGGCCCGGCGGCCCCGGTGGCCAGAGCGACTCGACGAGCAGCCGGATCGCGACCTGGGTCGCCGAGCACTACACGGCGACGACCGTCGGTGGTCAGACCGTCTACGACCTGTCCGCCCCGACCTCCTGACCCGCTCGTCACCACCGCGCGCACCCCACCGGATCGGTGGGGTGCGCGCGGCGTTCCGCCGCGGAACTGCCCGGGCGAGGGGCTGTAGCACGCCCGGGCAGTTCCCGGCCGAGCCCGGCCCGATGCAGCCTGGCCCGATGCAGCCCGGCCCGACGCAGCCCGGCCCGCCGCAGCCCGGCGTGCACGTCGGTGCTGCGACGGGCCGGTGGTCGGCGTCGAGTCAGGTCGGTGCGCGCGGTGGTGGTGCGGTCGGCAGGGGTGGTTCCGGACCGCAGTACCTGTGTCCGGTCGGTGTCACGGTGACCACGATGCCGTCCGGAGCGCGGAAGATCCGCCAGCCGGGTTGTTCGCGGACGTGGTTGTGGAACTCGCACACCCCGCGTCCATTGTCGAGCTCGGTGCGTCCGCCGTCGGCGTCGCGGTGGATGTGGTCGAGGTGGCGGACGGGTGCGTCGCAGTAGGGCTCGGTGCACCGGTTCTCCGCACGGGCTCTGACGAGGGTGGCGAGGAGTCCGGTGAAGGTGCGCTGTCGGGAGTCGCCGCCGATGACGATGCCGTGGTCGGTGAGCAGGCGGCGCAGGGACTTCGTCCCTTCTGGGGTGGCGAGCAGGTCGGCGGGGACGGGGCCGAGGCCGGGGATCTCTGCGGGCAGCGGGGACTGCGGGTCGAGCAGGGCCTGGGCCGGGACGGTGACCTGCACCTCCAGGTTCACCGCGGTGGCGGTGGTCTGTCCGGTGACGCGTTCGACGAGGGTGTCGGCGAGGACCTGTCCGCGGGTGCGGGTCAGCGGCGCGGGGTCGACCTGGACCTCGACGAAGGCCTTCTGCAGCGCGGCGAGGCAGGCGGCGCCCTGTTCGACCGGGACGTAGGCGGTGAGGTAGCTCATCGCGTCCGGCGCGGGTCGCAGGGTGACCCGGCGTTCGGCCTTGGCGGCGTGGACGCGGGCGCGGAAGCGCTCCGGGGCGATCTCGGCGACGAGCCGGCGGGTCATGGCGCGGAGCCGTCCGATGCCGTACCGGGTCAGGTCGTGCACGGCGAGGCGGGCATCGACCTGTCTGCGCCGGCGCGCATCGAGGTCACGGCATTCGACGGCGATCGCGGAGACCTTCGCGGCGCTGAGCTCACCGGCGATGTGCAGGTCCCGGACACGCCCGAACCCGGCGTACAGGTCCCGGGCGTTCGCCACCCGGGTGCGGGCCTCGGCCGTGGAGACGCGGCAGGCGAGCTGGACCTGCGCGACCACACTGCGATGGAGCCCGTCGGCGTCGGCGCGGTCGTCGGTGAGCCTGTTCTCGACGTGTGCCTGGGCGAACGCCCGGATGCGCGTCGCCTGGAGCGCGGCGAGGGACGACTGCAGGGACTCGATCTGCCGGATCTGGTCGATCAGGTCGGCCTCGGAGAGCACGGTGGTGTCGTCGCCGACGACCTGGTCGACCAGGAGGCGGAGCAGGGTCAGGTCACCCGACGTGAACCCGCCGCCCGGCACGCCGGTGGCGTGGGCGGGTGGTTCCTGGGTCGCGGTCACACCGTCGAGGATACTCGAACAGGTGTTCGATGACTAGTTTCCGTTCGCGATCGCGAATCCGTGGCCTGCGGTGATGCGGACCGCTCGCGACGATGCCTCGTGGTGTGGTGGCTGCGCGCCGAAGGGGACAACGGGATGCCGACCGGCTGCACCGCGAGGTGGCTCGAGAGGGACGGCCGCACCATGTGCCCGTCGTGACGGCGTGGCTGCCACCGGCAGGAGGTGGCGAGGACGGATCGCAGACGGTCCCCGGGGGCGTCGTCACCGAAGACCGGTCATCGGGTGACGTGCCATCGGCTGCTACCCGGACGACGCGACCCGGGACCGCGGCGCCCGACAGGGCCCTCAGCCCCACTTCTCCCGCACCGAGGTGAACACCTTCTGCCCGTACGAGAACTCCACGACGTTCCCGTCCGGATCGGTCAGCGCGCAGATGTACCCCACCGGCCCCGGCATCTGCCGCGGCTCCCAGTGCAGGCACCCCGCGTCCCGGGCCCGGTCGGCGGCGGCGTCGACGTCGTCGCGGGTCGGCACCTCGATCCCCAGGTGGGCGAAGGGGCGCAGCAGCCCCAGCTCGCCACCCTGCTCGGCGTCGAACGACACCAGGACCAGCACCATCGGTGTCTCCACCTGACCGGCGTTGGACAGCCAGGCGCTCCGCCCGGCGTCGTCGGAGAAGCGTTCGACGACGGTGAGGGGTGTCATCGTCGTGTAGAAGTCGATGGCGGCGTCGAGGTCGCCGGTGGGCAGCGCGACGTGGGTCCACCGCGCCTCGGTCAGCTGTGCGTCGGTCACGGGGATTCTCTACCCGACGACGCCGCGGTCGTGCAGCCCACCGATGGTGCGCTCGTCGAGACCGAGGACGTCGGCGAGTACCTCGTCGGTCTCCCGGCCCAGCTCGGGGGCGGCACCGGGATCACCGTGGTCGGCGTCCCACCGGATCGGCGAGCGCGCGGTGATACCGGTGGCGCCACCGGGCAGCGCCAGATCGGCGAGCAGCGGGTGCCCTCCGGCGCGGTGCTCGGCGACGACGTGGGTCATCCCCTGGTAGCGGCCCCACAGCACGCGGGCCCGGTTCAGCTCGGACTCCACGGTCGCCGAGTCGCGCGCGGCGAACCACGGCCGCAGCACCGCCGCGATCGTCTCGCGCAGCCGGTAGCGCTCGGTCTCCGAGGTCAGGTCGGCGTCGAGGGCGGGCTCCAGTGCGGCGAACACGTCACCGGTCCCGGTGACCGACACCAGCGCGGTCCACTGCGCCGGGGTCAGCGCGACGACCATCACCCGGTTCCCGTCGGAGCAGGCGAAGTCGACGCCGAAGCTGCCGTAGACGTGGTTGCCGTGCCGGGGCCGCTCGTGCCCGCGCTCGTCGGCCTCGGAGAGCCAGCCCAGGTTGGCGACGCCGGCCAGCGCCACGTCGGACAGCGCGATCTCGGAGTACACCCCGGCGCCGGTGCGGGAGCGCTGGTACACCCCGGCGAGCACGGCAGTCGCGACCGACATGCCGGTGACCAGGTCCCACGCGGGCAGTACGTGGTTGACCGGGGCCGCGCCCTCCTCGCTACCGGTGATCTGCGGGATCCCGACCTCGGCGTTGACGGTGTAGTCGACGGCGGGACGGCCGTCCGGGTAGCCCTGCACGCGCACGTGCACCAGGTCCGGTCGACGCGCGACGAGCGCGTCGTTGGCCATCCAGCGGCGGCCCACGACGTTGTCGACGAGGACACCGCGGTCCGGGCCCGGGGCCGTCGCCAGGCCCAGGACGAGCTCGCGGCCCTCGTCGGAGCGCAGGTCGATGCTGATCGACCGCTTGCCCTTGTTCAGCGAGGCCCAGTAGTAGGAGTCGCCGGTGCCGTGCCCGGCGGCGGGCCAGCGACCGTGGTCGGGGCCGCCCCCGAGCGGGTCGATGCGGATCACCGAGGCCCCGAGCTGCGCGAGCGTCATGCCACCGGTGGGACCGGCGACGAAACTCGCGCACTCGACGACGTGCAGACCGGACAGCGGACGCGACATGGCGACCATCCTGCCCGGCGATGCGGCCGGACGGATCAGAGGTGTTCGATCAGCCGCTGACGGGCGAGGCGCTCGACCATCTCGGGGAGCGCTGCGGCGGAGACGACGTCGAGGTCGCGGCGGGAGCCGCGCACGACGTGGTCGACGAGGTCGGGGGAGAAACGGCCGGCGAACTCGGCGGTGAGCCGGTCGACGGCGCCCCGGACGGTGGGGTCGGTGACGGGTGGGTGGACGGAGGCCTGCACAGGAATGGTCGTTTCGGTCGAGGTGGTGTCCGGTACGCGGCGGGGTGCCGCGCCGCGCGGGATCGCGCGGTGCCGGTACGGGGTCGGTGGCACCGGCCGTGGCCGGGGCGCCGGGTGGGCGCCTCCCGGGGACGGTCCGGGCGGTTCGTCGCGGCCGGCGTGTCACCGGGCGCGATCGACTGGCATCACCGTATCGGACATACGGGCTGCGCGTCGACCGATTACGCGGGTCCCGGCTGATCGCGGTCGAGGTGGACCTCGCGGTCCGGCTCGACCGCGGCGACCCCGGTGACCGTCCGCAGGGCGTCCGGGTCGTCGCACGTCCCGACGACCACCCCGACCCCCGTGAGCACCTTCTCCACCTGCAGCCCGGCGGCCGCGCAGGCCCGCGCGACGTCGTCGGCGACGTGCCCGTCGGCCACCGACACCAGCAGCCTCCCGGTCGTGCTCATCGGCCCGGGGCCCGGACGAGGCCCGCGCCGACGTCGCCCGAGGGCAGCGGCAGCCGCTGGGCGGCCTGCGTGAGCTGGGTCCACAGGTCGCGCCCGCGGGCGCCGGTGCGCTGCGACCACAGCGCCGCGATCCCGGAGACGTGCGGGGTGGCCATCGAGGTGCCCGAGATCGTGTTGGTGCGCTGGGGCATCGGCCACGACGAGTAGACGTCCACACCGGGACCGGCGATGTCGATCTGCCCGCCCTCGACCGCGGAGCTCGCCGCGGAGAAGTCGGCGATGGCCAGCGCGGCGTCCACCGCGGCGACCGCCATGATCGACGGGCTGTTCGCCGGGACGCCGACGAAGCCGACGTTCCCGGTCGAGCGCTCGGCGTTGTTGCCGGCCGCGGCGACGATCAGGGTGCCCGCGTCGAGCGCGCGCCGCCCGGCGTTCTCGTAGGCGGCGGAGACCTCGTCGAGGTCCGCGCCCAGCGACATCGAGACGACCTGCGCGCCGGAGGAGATCGCCCACTCGATGCCCTCGAGGATGCCGGCGTCGGTGCCGGATCCGTCGTCACCGAGCACCTTGCCGACCAGGATCCTCGCCTCGTGGGCGATGCCGTAGCGGCGTCCCGAACCGGGGGCGAGCGGCCCGCAGGAGGTGCCGATGCAGTGCGTGCCGTGCCCCTGCACGTCGGCGACCTCCTGGCCGTCGACGAACGAGCGCGACTCGATCTGCCGCCCGGCGAAGTCGGGGTGGCCGAGGTCGAGGCCGGTGTCGAGGACGGCGACGGTGATTCCGGCGCCGGTCTCGGCGGCGACGTCCGCGCCGGTGGCCTGCAGCCCCCAGGTGACCTGGTCGTTGTCGGCGAACCGGGCCGCGACGGGCGCGTCGGCGGTCTCCGAGGCGGCGGCGCGCTCGGCCAGGAAGCCCGCCGCGTCGGCGAACCCGCGCAGGTAGTCGGCGCTCAGCCCGGGCCGGGACAGGGCGCGCAGCACGCGTTCGGGCTCCACCGACAGCACCCGGCGGTCGGCCCGCACGGTGCGCAGCCGGGCCGGGTCCAGCTCGGCGACGGCGACGCCCAGCCGGGCGAACAGCGTCGGGTGGACCCCCGGGGTGTCGTCGCGGCTGCTGGTCACCTCGGACAGGCCGGTCAGCTCCGCCACCGCCGAGCGTGCCGTGTCGTGGTCGGCCAGCAGCTCGTCGCTGAGCACCAGCAGGTACCGGCCGGTCAGCGTGCCTGCGGTCCGGCCCGGGACGGCCGCGTGCGGGTCCACCATGTCGCCTCCGTCGATCGACTCGTGACCACCCATCGTGCCCCAGTGATCGCGCTCCGGCACGGCCTGCGGGCGAACGGGTGATGACGGCTCAGTGCCGCTGCCCGACCGTGTCCGCCAGCAGCGCCTCGGCGACCACGTGCAGCTTCCGGTTCGTCTCGTGCGAGAGCCGGCGCAGCAGGGTGAACGCCTCGTCGGCGGAGCAGCCGCGCTGGGCCATGAGGGCCCCCTTCGCCTGCTCGATGCTGACGTGCCGGGCGAAGCGGGCCCGCAGATGACTGTTCTCGGTGTCCAGGGCGCGGGCCAGCGCCGCGGCGGCGAGGTCGCTGCCCTCGGCGCCGGGGCTGATCAACCCGGTGACGTCCTCGATGTGGTGCAGCACCCCGATGACCCGCCCGTCCGGGGCGACCAGCGGGGAGTTCACCGTGACCCACACCCGTTCGACGAAGCCGGGCGTGCCCGTCGCCGCGGGCACGTCGTGACGCTGCACCGGCAGGTGGTCGCGCAGCCCGAGGCGCAGCACCCGCGACAGCGACGCCGTCAGCCTCGCGACGCCGTCGGCGCCGGGCCGGTGCGGGTCGTCCGGCAGCGCAGCCGTCAGCGGCCTGCCGACCAGCTCGCCGGGCGCGCGCAGGGTCGCCGCACAGAAGGCCGCGTTCGCCCCCACGACCGTGAGCTCCCGGTCGACGACCAGGTACGGGGAGCGCGTGGCACGGAACGCGGGATCGTCGCAGCAGGCGCGCAGGATCTGCGCGTCCGAGGACCCGGAAAACATCTCGACCTCCGCCGCGCCGGAACGCGACGGTTCGGCGGGTGCCGCGGCGAGCGGCACCGGAGACCTGGCCCGGCGCGTCCGGCAGATGATGTCTGCGGAAACGGTTCCCGGGGCGGACCCCGGGATGCCGGGCCGGTTGCTTGACCCTGCGTGCTCGCGTCCGGAACCTGACGGTTCGCGGACGTCGGGAAGAACGTTAGGACAGTGCGTCACGCCTGCTGACAGCGGGTGTCCGATTACTCCGGACGCCGCGTTCGCGACCCCCGGATGCAGTGACCGGATAGTCCAATCCATATCCGGAGTTACGGTAGGGTCGCGTCGACCCCACCCCGGAAGCCCCCAGGAGCAACGATGCTCGGTCTGATGCAGGACCGTCCCCTGACGCTGCCGCACGTCTTCCACCGTGCCGAGCAGTACTTCGGACACAAGGAGATCGTCACCGCCACCCCGGCGGGGACGGTCCGCACCACCACGGTCGCCGAGTGGGCCGTACGCACCCGCCGGCTGGCCACCGTGCTCGACACCCTCGGTGTCTCCGCCGACGGCCGGGTCGGGACGTTCTGCTGGAACACCGACCGGCACCTGGAGCTGTACCTGGCGGTGCCGTGCACCGGCCGGGTCCTGCACACGCTCAACCTGCGGTTGTTCCCCGACCAGCTCGTCTACGTGGCCGACCACGCCGAGGACGAGGTCGTGTTCGTCGAGCGCTCCCTGCTCGGCCTGTTCTGGCCGCACGTGGACCGGATGACCACGGTGCGCCACGTCGTCGTCATCGACGACGGCGCGCCGACCGAGATCCCCGACGACCCGCGCATCCGGCTCTACGAGGAGCTCCTGGCCGCGGCCGAGCCGTTCGCGGGCCGGTTCGTCGTCTCCGACGAGAACACCGCCGCCGCCATGTGCTACACCTCCGGCACCACCGGCAACCCCAAGGGCGTCGTCTACTCGCACCGCTCGACGCTGCTGCACTCGCTCGCGACCCTGTTCGCCGACGGCGTCGGGCTCTGCGAGCGCGACGTGGTCCTGCCGGTCGTCCCGATGTTCCACGCCAACGCCTGGGGCCTGCCCTACGGCTGCCTGCTCGCCGGCACCTCGCTGGTGCTGCCCGGGCCCGGCATGACCCCGGACGCGGTCCTGACGCTGATCCAGGACCACGGGTCACCGTCGCCGCGGGCGTCCCGACGATCTGGATGGGCCTGCTGCCCAAGCTCGGCGAGTACGACTGCTCGTCGCTGCGGGTCCTGCTCTGCGGCGGCTCGGCGGTGCCGAAGTCGATGTCGGAGGGCTTCCGCACCGCGATCGGCCTGCCGGTCCTGCAGGGATGGGGGATGACCGAGACCTCGCCGGTGGCGACCCTGGGCGTGCTGCGCTCCCAGCACGACGACCTGTCCGACGACGACAAGGCCACCGTGCGCGCCCTGCAGGGCCCCCCGGTCCCGCTCGTCGACCTGCGCATCGCCGACCCCGAGACCGGTGCCGAGCAGCCCTGGGACGGCACCACCAGCGGTGAGGTGCAGGTGGCGGGCCCGTGGATCGCCTCGGAGTACTACCGCGGCGAGGGCGGCGGCACGCAGTTCACCTCCGACGGCTGGCTGCGCACCGGCGACGTCGCCGTCGTCGACGGCTCGGGCTACGTCAAGCTCGTCGACCGCACCAAGGACCTGGTCAAGTCCGGTGGTGAGTGGATCAGCTCGGTGGAGCTGGAGAACGAGATCATGGCGCACCCGAAGGTCGCCGAGGCCGCGGTCATCGCGATCCCGCACGAGCGCTGGGTGGAGCGCCCGATGGCCTGCGTCGTGGTGAAGGACGGCGAGACCCTCACCGCCGACGAGCTCCTCGCCTTCCTGACCGACCGGGTCGCCAAGTGGTGGCTCCCCGATGCCGTCGAGTTCATCGACGAGGTGCCCAAGACGAGCGTCGGCAAGTTCTCCAAGAAGACCCTGCGGGAGAAGTTCGAGGGCTACTCGCTGAGCTGAGCGGCCGCCTCGCGGTCCGTGGTCCCGGTGCGTGGCGCCGGGACCACCGCCGCGCCGCCCTGCTCGGGGATGACACCGTCCGGGACGGCCGCGGCGGCCCCGGCGAGCAGGTCGAGGCAGTGCACCTCGCCGCACCCGTCGCCGACGACCACCGTCCCGCCCCCCACCGCGACCGCGGTCAGCGGCGCGTCCAGCGGCACCCGGCCGAGCGCCGTCGCCGAGGTCAGGTCCCACAGCACCGCCGTGCCGTCCGAGCCCGCGGTCACCGCGCGGCACCGGCCCGCACCGGCGGCCGCGGTCAGGTGCGCCGCGTCGGCGCGCACCGTCGTCACCGCGGCCGACCCGGCCCGCCAGACGTGCACCCGGCCGTCGGCGTCGCAGACCACGCCGTGGCAGCCGTCGTCGTCGACGGCGACGGCGGTGACCAGCCCGGCCGGCAGCGCCACCGTGACCACCTCCGCCGCGGCGGGCCGCCAGCAGGCCAGCAGGCCGTCCGCGGCGAGCAGCACCGTCGCCCCGCCGGGGGTCGGCGCGGCCACCCGCGGTGCCGACGGCAGCCGGGTGGTGCGGAAGGCCCGCCCGCTGCGCGCGTCGCGCACGGCGACCGTGCCGTCCGTCTCACCGGTCACCACCAGCGCGCCCCGCCCGGCCAGCACACGGCCGGGCAGCGACACCGCGCCGGCCCGCACCCCGGTCGTCGCGTAGCGCTCCTCGACGGTCGCGGTCCCGGTGACGGCGAACAGCCTCGTCCCGGACGGGTCGAACCACAGCGGGCCCGCGCCGGCCGGGACGCTCCAGCGACGCGCGCCGGTGGCCGGATCGTGCGCGAGCAGCCCGTCGGAGCGCCGACCGGCCGAGACGACCAGGCCCGTGCTCGCGGCGACCGCACCGACCGCGGGGGAGACCCCGGTGTGCCCGCCGGCACCCGGCCGGGCCCGTGCCGGATCCCAGACCAGGACGCGGCCGTGGTCGTCCCCGGTCGCGACGACGGTGCCCGCGGCGTCGGCGGTGACCGCCCGCACCGCGGCGCCGTGCCCGGCGAGCTCGGCGACCGGGCCGGGTCCGGTGGTCGGGACGAGCTGCACGGTCCCGTCCACCCGCCCGACGACGACCCGGCCCTCACCGGCGCACGCGGCCGCGGTGACCGCGACCCCGTCGCCGGGGACGTCGAGCCGCACCGCGTCCTGCGGCACCCCGTCGACCAGCGCGAACACGTGCAGCGCACCGTCGGCGGTGGCCGCGAGCAGCTGCCCCGCCGCCGGCACCACCACGGCGACCACGGCGGGCCCGCCCTCCAGCAGTCCCAGCGGGGCCCCGGTCGCCGGGTCCCAGGACCGCAGCGTGCCGTCCACCCCGCCGGACACGACGGTGCCCTGGCCGGTCGCGGTCAGCGCGGTCACCGGGCCGGCGTGGCCGCGGGCGACCGAGACGGCCGCGCCGCTGGTCACGTCCCACACCCGCACCGCGCCGTCGGCGCCGCCCGCGACCACCCGGGTCGGGGCGGTCCCGGTCACCGCGAGCGCGGTCACCGGGCCGGGCCGCCCGGCCAGGGTCGTCACCTCGGCGCCGCGGGCCGGGCCGTCGGTGGCCAGCACCCGCACCACGGGGTCGACACCGGCGAGGGCGACCAGGCCGCCGTCGGGGGACAGGGCGACCGTCCGGGCGTGGACCGCGGAGGCCGGGGGCCGCGGACCGCCGGGCCCGGCGAGCGGGTCCGGGACCGCGTGTCCGGTCCCGGCGTCCCAGGCACCGCTCTCACCGGAGGCGTCGAGCGACAGCAGCAGGCCGTCCGGTCCGGCGAGCAGCGCGACGACCGCGTCGCCGTGACCCTCCAGGACCCGGCTCAGCGCCGCCGACGGTGGCCGGGTGCGCCAGCGGGTGGTCAGCGCGGGGACGCCCTGGGCGGTGAGCCGGGCCCGGGCTGCCCCGGCCAGCGCGGCCTCCCCGGCCAGGACGGCCCCGGCGAGCAGGTGTTGGGCGACCGGCGCGGTGCCGGAGCGGCGCAGGTGGTGCGCCTCGAGGTCCAGGACGCGGCGCAGCGCCTCGGGTGTCACCCCGTCCGGCGCGACGCCCGGGTGCTCCCCGTGTGGCGGTTCGCCGGCGGCGATGCGCCGTTCCAGCCCGTCCCAGAACGTCTCGACGGCCATGCGTGTGAGCCCTCCCCGGGGTCGCGTTCGGTTACCTGTCGTGGCCCCGCGCCCCATCGTTAACGTGGGAGGGGGTGTCGCCACCCGAACCGGCGGTGACCGGCGGCGAGCCCTCGGCGACCGGCGCGCGGCCCGTGGGTGTCGGGAGCAGGGGCTACCGTCCGTCCCGTGCCCGCCACCACTCGTGCCGTCCTCTCGCTCGCCGAGATCGCGGTGTTCGCGCCGCTGGTCGTCGCGCGTCGCACCGCCCGGATGCTCACCTCGGGCTTCCCGCCCCCGGCGCGTGAGGTCCGCGAGTTCCACCGGATGTGGGCCGAGAAGGTCGACGGGTTCTCCCGGGCCGCGGTCGTCCTGGTCACCTCGAAGCCGGGGCCGGAGACCCTCGGGCGGGCGCTGGAGCCGATCCGCACCCGGGTGCGGGCCAACGCCCGCCGTCTAGGCTGACCGCCCGGCGAGCACTCGGGGGTGCGGTGTGACGGAGGGGACGGCGGTCCGGCGCGGACGGCGGCCGATGAGCGACCGTCGCCGCACCCTGCAGCGCCTGGAGATCTCCCGGGCCGCGATCCGGCTGTTCCGCGAGCACGGCGTCGCCGCGACCGGCGGGGAGCAGATCGCCGAGGCGGTCGGGCTGTCGGCGCGCACGTTCTGGCGCTGGTTCCGCACGAAGGAGAGCTGCGTCGAGCCGGTGCTGAGCCTGGCCACCGACGCGTTCACCGCGAGCCTGACCCGCTGGCCCGCGGGCGTCGGGCTGACCGAGCATCTCGCCGGGGACTACGCCGAGCACCCCGACGCGGGCCCGGACGACTTCGACCTCGTGCTCGCCGTGATCCGGATGAGCCGCGACGAGCCCGCGCTGCGCGCGATCTGGCTCGTCGTGCAGGAGCGGGCGGAACCGGTGCTCGCCGGGATCCTCGCCGGCCGGTTCGGCCGCGCCGCGGGCGACGTCGCCGTGCGGGTGCAGGCCGCGGCGCTCAACGGGGCGCTGCGGGTCGCGACCGAGGACATCGCCGCCGCCACCGCCGGCGGGCGCCGCCCGCCGGCCACGCAGCTGCGCGAGCGCCTCTCGGCGGCCGTCGACGCCGCGACCCACGGCGTCGACGGCGAGCGGGCGGCCGGTCAGGGACCGACCCGCAGCACGTAGCCCGCGCCGTTGACCGCGACGAGCACGGAGCCGTCGTCGGCCGCGGCGATCCCGGCGAACGGGGCGGGCCGGGCGGCCG
>JAESFO010000779.1_pt1 | contig 13818 bp, 19 predicted proteins | sample 9269421 | NCBI WGS metagenome assembly JAESFO01 (sample SAMN14502839, study PRJNA617101) | algae metagenome | isolation source: Nostoc desertorum CM1-VF14 and co-occurring heterotrophs from rocky... | place: USA: Clark Mountains, San Bernardino, California | collected 2000-06-05 | reverse complement strand
GCCGAAATGGGCGGTCACGATGCCGAAGCGGTCGGTCACGATGAGCCGAAACGGAAGGTCGGTCACGATGGCCGGAATGACCGGTCACGTTGCCGAAATCGGTGGTCACGTTCGGCCGAAATACGCACCTGTAAGAGCTGCCCTTCGTGAACTTGCGATCCAACCTGTTAGCCGGTTCCACAAACTTCTACGGAAAACGGTGACCTTTGTCACGATTTTCTCTAGATAATGAGTGCAGCTTTCGAACTAGTCCTAGATATGTCCGTTTTTCAATCGTGCAGCTGTACTCCCAACCACCTATACCGCATCGAACGTCGTCCCTGGATGCGTCTGCTTCCTTGGCGGCGGCTGTACCAATGCGCGAATTGCAAAAAGCTGCAGCTCCGATCCGAGGATGAGGTCACTCGTGCCCAGGCCGAGTTCGCGTCACGATCGCTCCAGAAGAACTCCTCTCGTCAGGCGAAACCCGGGTGAGAGGCGGCGCCAACTGCACATCGGCGAGTCATGGGCTCTCAGGCGGAGGACGCCGGCCAAGTAGTGGCGGCTCCCCCACGCGCTCGACTGCCGATTGACAGACTTTGGCAGGCAAGCGTCGCCCGCCAGCGCGCCCTTGGCGCCTAGGTTCTGTCGACCAGTGTGATCCCTGACAAGATTTTGAACACCAGCGTGTCTAACCGCGAGCGCCGCAGCTTGTTGACGACCGCTGGCCTACTGCATCCTGGTTGGCGCGGCAGGCTCACTAGGTGGCCGCGGGGGCCAACGATGCTTCGTGAAAATTCGCGGCATACGTTTCCGCCACAGGGGTGGCCGAGCTTCCGGGTAGTCGAACCTGGCCAGTTCTTCCCGCCCCTTCTGCGTGACCGCCAGTACCTGGGCAGCCAGACCGTCACCCGAAAGCGTGAGCGGATTGGAGGGCGCAGGGATCAGCGCCACAACGAGTCCGGCCGCCCTGAGGATCCGTACTTGATCGATGTCTTCGGTTCGATAGAACGAGACCGGCAGGCGCGAACTCGCGATCTGCCGCAGCAAGTTCATGGTCATAGAAACCTCCTTTTCGGTTGACCAAAACTTCGACGGTGATCAATCTAGGAGCGGCTGCGGAAACTTTCAAAACCCAGTTGCCCAGAAGGTCCCAATCGAGCGTTGCCCCCAAAAAAGAGCCCGGCACCCGGCCGGGCTGAGGTTTACAGCAAGGTGCTACGGCAGGAGCCGCAGCGTGGGAAATGTAGGACTTGCGCCTTTTGAGACGTGTCGGACAAGTTTCACTTTTCGTGCTAAGCGGACTGACCTGCTCTACATGAAAAGACGTAGAACAGGTCTTTAAAATTCCAGCATGCCTCTTTCCAAAAGAAGAGCCATCGCTATAGTTGCCTGGGAGGCTGCCTGCGAGCGGCTCCGGGTGGCGCTCACCCCTCCTGCTGGGTATCCAATACCGACAGGAGCGGACATCGAGGCCGCGTTCACGAACGCGGCCGAGCGGCTGCACACACTTCGAGCTCTCACGACGACGCCGGACGAGTGAGCAGCCAGCCCAAAGAGGTTAGGCCGGGGGTACGCGTAACGCGTCGCGGAGTTTGCCTACCAGGTTGAGCCGGAGTGTTGATTTGGGGGTGCGGACGAAAACTTGGACTACCAGGAGGTAGCTCATGTATTCCTACGAAGATCGGATTCGAGCCGTTGAGCTCTACATCAAGCTTGGCAAACGCGTCAGACCGACCATCCGCCAGCTTGGTTATCCAACCAAGAATTCTCTGAAGGGCTGGTACAACGAATACCAGCAAAAGCTCGACTTGCCGGCGGGCTATGCGGGCCGAGCAGCCAAGTTCTCGAATGCGCAGAAAGCGGCAGCGATCGAACACTATCTCGCTCACGACCGCTGCATTGCGGCCACCATGAGGGCACTGGGCTACCCCTGCAGAGGGACGCTCACCGCCTGGATTCGCGAGGCCCTTCCTGAGGCCAGAAGGCCTGTCGCCGGCAGTACGGGGCGACGAAGGTATTCCGGGGAGCTGATGCAAGCGGGCGTCATGGAACTCTGCACGCGCGAGGTAAGTGCTCAGGCAGTCGCCGACAAGCTCGGCGTGTGCCGGCCAACGCTGTACAACTGGAAGAATCAACTTCTGGGACGTGAGGCACCCGCATCCATGAAACGCACCAATCAAATGCCGTCGTCGCAAGAGCGCGACGAACTCGAGCGCCAGGTGGAGTCGCTGCGCCGCGAAGTCGGGCAACTGCGCCTCGAGCAGGACCTCTTGAACAAGGCCAACGAACTGTTAAAAAAAGGCCTGGGCGTCGACCTGCAGCTCCTGTCCAACCGGGAGAAGACACTGCTGATTGATGCCCTCAGGGAGCACTATGGCCTGCCAGAGCTCCTTGCACAGTTGGATCTTGCGCGTAGTTCGTACTTCTATCATCGGGCCCGCGCAGTGGTGGGCGACAAGTACCAGGAGGTGCGGCAATCCATAACCGAGATCTTTGAGTCGAACCACCGCTGCTATGGCTACCGCAGGCTGCAGGCTTCGCTCACGAGGCAGGACGTCACGATCTCCGAGAAGGTCGTGCAGCGGTTGATGAAGCAGCAAAGCCTGGTTGTTCCAAGGCCCAGGAAGCGCAGATATGCGTCATACCTCGGCGAGATCAGCCCAGCGCCCGAGAATCTCATCAACCGCGACTTTCAGGCCGCAGTCCCCAATGAGAAATGGCTCACGGACATCACGGAGTTCCAGATCCCGGCCGGCAAGGTGTACCTCTCGCCCATCATCGACTGCTTCGATGGAATGGGCGTCAGCTGGACCATTGGGACCAGTCCGGACGCCGAGTTGGTCAACACCATGCTGGATGCAGCCATCGAGACGGTCGCGGACACCGCCGATCGGCCTGTGGTCCACTCCGATCGCGGCTGCCACTACCGTTGGCCAGGTTGGCTATCAAGAATGAGCGACGCGAACTTCACGCGCTCGATGTCTCGCAAGGCATGCTCGCCTGATAACGCCGCCTGCGAGGGCTTCTTCGGTCGGCTGAAGAACGAGCTGTTCTACCCTCGAGACTGGAAGAACGCCACCATCGAGCAGTTCGTCGAGGCCGTCGACTCGTACATCCGCTGGTACAACGAGAAGCGGATCAAGATCTCTCTTGGCTCTCTCAGCCCCATCGAATACAGAGAGAGTCTTGGACTTGCGGCATAAACCAGTCCAAGTTTTTATCCGCACCCCCGCCAGGGGTGGAAGCCGACGCAGCAATGGTCGGCTGGAGGGCTGTTTTCCATTGCCAAGCCGAGGGCTCGGCCGGTAGCGCGAGGCGTGATCGCGCTGAGGGCAGCGGACGACTCGGCTCGCTATGATTTGCGCAAAGTGGAGCCACGGATGTATTTGATCGAGAGGCCAGCGATGCGCAAGCTCTTGACTGTCGAAGACTCCTTTCAGATCTCCGGACGCGGGTTGGTCGTAGTTCCTTGCCCGAAAATTGACAAGTACGCGGAGCCAGAGGCGCCTCAGGTCGAACTGCGATGCCCGACGGTAAAGTCTCCACGACGACGCTCAGGATCGAGCGTGCATTTTTCTCTCCACCACTTCTTGAGCCTCGCTGGACATGCGTCCTTCCGAGCGCATCGAAGGCGGACGTTCCAGCCGGCACCCAAATCTGGGCTTCAAAGCTATTTCGGCCGGCTTCTGGTGCCGGAGTAAGCGTCTAAGCTGGAGGAATGCAATGCACTCATTTCGACCCGTCCGAGCGATCTATTGTCCGATCTGCGCCTTTGAATGCAGGCAGCAGATGCGGCACGAGGTGGTCTACCCGAACTGCCTTTTTAGCCCGCAGTTGCAGGGGGCGCTTCGAGCGGCGGTTTACGGCGTAGACCCGCCTAGCAGACCGCCACGCGATCAGGGCCTCGGTGCATGGCTTTGGTGCCCAAGTTGCACGGCCGAGCTTGATGACTACGACGAAGTTGGGCGCTTCTTGCGATGCCCAGCATGCGCCTTGCATCTTCGCAGTGTGAGTCTCACGGAACTGATTGAAGCAAAGGCCCAATATCGAGACCGCAACCCGGCCGACGATTGGCGGCTGTAAGTATTTGTCGAATTGCGATCAATGATAGTGCAGCGTTGAGGCGCCACTTTTCGATGAAGAGGCGGGCCGACCGGGAGGGTTTGGCGATTGGGGACGCTCTCCTACATACATCCCCGCTTAGTGGCGTACGGTCGGGTTATCAGATCTGAAGGCGGCCAACTCCGTGCACTGAGCCGCGCGAGCGAATACCTCATCAGGTCCTTGATAGGGCACCGAAGTGGGGTAGGAGCCGTGAAAAACACGCCAACCTATAGCGCCTGGGCGCGAGCCGAGCGCGCCGCGACAGAGGCGGAGCGCGTCGCCGCTCGAGCCGTCGCAAATCGTGGAGCCACCGCAGCAGCCGTTGAGACTGAAGTCGCCGCCAGTTTGCGCGCGGAGGCCCACGGCCGGTTCACGGAAATGATGGAAGAGTCCGAGCGCCTCGCAGGCCGGACCGCCGGCCCGCGCCCTCAAGGCCCAGGCTCATGAACGCGAGTGGCACGCGGCGGCCACTGCGCGTGCCCCAGATCTCCCGACCCGATTGGCTTATGAGGTGCCACCCATGAGACGAAAAGCATTAAGCGAACGCCAGCAGCGCGTGCTGGCCACCATGCGTTTTCTCAGTTCCATTGCTGAGGAAACGTACCCGCTCGAGTACACCGGCCAAGATGAGGTTGAGCGCCTACTTGGCCTCGAAGCTGCCGGCCTTCTCAGGGTCAGCTTCGATCCGTTGGTGCGCGAGCGTTCGGGCGACATCCGAATCCCTCGCGCGGTGGTTTTGGGCGTAACGCAAGAGGGGATTGCGACCCTCATGCGCACGGAACGAGAAACGCCGGGGATCCTCTCTCGTCCGAACGAAAGGCCGGTCAAACGGCGCATTCGGAAAGTTGTACCGGCCTCTCCGTTGTGAGGCTTGGCGGCACCCGATGCTTAGGCGCGTGCGCCGCTGATGATCTCGTCTTCGCCGAGATGAACTGGATAGGCAGCCGGACCTCGGGCGATGAAACGACTCCCTTAGAAGGCCACGGTGTTGGTAAGACCGATCCGCCTGCGAAGTCGTCTGACCGCGATCAGTTCTGAGCTTTGCTGAAGCCGGGCGTCCGCATGTCACCTAAGGCTTTCCGGCCGACCGGCGTGATCGCGGTAACGGTCGCCGTCTGCGCACTGCTGCGCCGGAGAGCGCCCTGGTCGTCAGGGTCGAACTGAGCTTCGACCAGCCCGGCGAACACCAGCTTCGAAAGAAGGCGAAGTTCTCCGCCGTCCGTGATCACGCAGGGGACTGAGCGCTTGGCAATTAGCGAAAGAATTTGGAGGGCCATCGGAGACGTCGGCATGGAGTTTCGACGGGGCAAAAGTGTCGAACGGTCTCCGGCTCAACCTTGTAGGCAAATTCCGCGAAGCTTCTTAACCTACCCCTGGGCCTTGGTGCTATGGGCTGGCCGCCTACTCGTCCGTCGTCGTGAGGGCGCGAAGCGTGTGCAGCCGCTCGGCCGCATTCGTGAAGGCCGCCTCTAGTTCTTCGGGTGAAGGTACTGGATGGCCGGGCGGGGGGATGAGCACCTTGCGTAGTCGCTCGCATGCAGCCTCCCAGGCGAGCAAAGCGATGGCCCTTCTCTTGGACAGAGGCATGCCGGAATCTTAGAGACCTGTTCTATGTCTTTTCACATGGGGTGGTCGTGCCTTTCGAAGAAAAAATCAAACTTGTCTGACATGGCGGAAATCGCTAGAACCCTACATTCCTGACGCTACGGCATCCGCCGTGGCACCTTGCTGTAAACCTCAGCCCGGCGCCAGCGCCGGGCTCTTTTTTGAGAGTTCTTGTCGAGTCTTAAGAAGCTCTTGAAATCTTGCCGAGCGGCTCCTAGATTGATCACCGTCGAAGTTTTGGTCAACCGAAAAGGAGGCTTCTATGACCATGAACTTGCTGCGGCAGATCGCGAGTTCCCGCCTGCCGGTCTCGTTCTATCGAACCGAAGACATTGATCAAGTCCGGATCCTCAGGGCGGCAGGACTCGTTGTGGCGCTGATCCCTGCGCCCTCCAATCCGCTCACGCTTTCGGGTGACGGTCTGGCTGCCCAGGTACTGGCGGTCACGCAAAAGGGCCGGGAAAAACTGGCCAGGTTCGACTACCCGGAAGCTCGGCCGCCCCTGTGGCGGAAACGTATGCCGCGAATTTTCACGAAGCATCGCTGGCCCCCGCGGCCACCTAGTGAGCCGGCCGCGCCACCCAGGATGCAGTAGATCAGCGGTGGTCAACAAGCCGCGGCGCTCGCGGTTGGAGGCGCAGATGTTCAAAAGCTGGTCATGGATGGCACTGCGCGACAAATCCTAATCGCCAAGGGCGTGCTGGCGGGCAAGCGTCGCCCGCCAGTGTTTGCCGATCGGCGTTTGAGCGCATGGCGCAGCCAACACCACACGGGCGGCGTTCTCCGCCTGCGAGCCGATGACTCGCTGGTGTGCGGTTGTCACCGCCTCTCACCCGGGTTTGGCCTGACGAGGGGAGTTCTTCTGGAGTGATCGTGACGCGAACTCGACCTGGGCGCGAGTGACCTCATCCTCAGCTCGCAACTGCAGCTTCTTGCAATTCGCGCATTGGTACAGCCGCAGCCAAGGGAGCAGACGCATCCAGGGACGACGTTCGACGCGGTATAGGTGGTTGGGAGTACAGCTGCACGATTGAAAAACGGAAATGTCTAGGCTAGTGCAGTGCGCCACTCTGTTCAGTACTTATCCCACAGTGGCTGTGTGAGCAGCCTTGGCTCTTGTCACCTTGGCCAGGATGTCGGACGCGCGTGCGGTCCAGATGAACGGCTTGGGATCGATGTTGTGATGAGCGACGTAAAGGTCGATCGCCAACTCCAGTTCCGCCACGCTGGTGAAGCTGTCGCGCCGAATGCGCTTGTCGGTAATGTCGCGGAAGAAGCGCTCGACCATGTTCAGCCACGATGCGCTGGTGGGGGTGAAGTGCATGACGAATCGTGGATGTCTGTCCAACCACTTCTGCACGTCGGGGTGGCTGTGTGTGGCGTAGTTGTCCACGATCAGATGCAAGCTCAGGTGCTTGGGCGTACGCCGCTCGATGAGCCGCAGGAACTTGAGCCACTCGCTGTGGCGATGCCGCGGCTGGCACATCGAGATCACACGACCATCCAGCGTGTTGAGCGCTGCAAACAGCGTGGTCGTGCCATGGCGCTTGTAATCGTGGGTGGCGGTGCCAGCGCGCCCACGCTTCATCGGGAGGCCCGGCTGTGTGCGGTTCAAGGCCTGGATCTGACTTTTCTCGTCGCAACTGAGGACCAGAGCATGTTCGGGCGGATTCAAGTACAGACCCACCACATCCAGCAACTTGTCCTCGAAGCGCGGATCGCGCGAGAGCTTGAACGTGCGGCTCAGGTGCGGCTTCAGACCGTTGCTGTGCCAGACGCGACGGATGGTTGTGGCACCCAGGCCCAGATGCTCGCCCAGCGTGCGGGTGTTCCAGTGGGTGGCGTTGATCGGCCTGTCATGCAGCGTGGCATGCACGATGCGCGACTCCACTTCGGCCGTGACCGTCGCAGGACGACCCGTGCGCGGCGCGTCCTTGCGAAGCGCATCGATGCCGCCGTCCAGAAAGCGTTGACGCCACAGCGCTACCTGACGGCGATCAAGGCCGGCCTACGCAGCGACGTCTTTGTTCTGCAGACCCTGGGCGGCCAGCAGGACCACGAGCGCGCGCTGCTGAAGCCGAGCCTCCACGCGCCGGCGTTTGGCCAACAAACGAAGCTCGCACTCGGTGTCCTGGCTCAGTTCAATCGTCTTGGCAACCCGCATCGCTCCAACCTCCTGGGCAGTCGGAGTATGTCGGGCCCAATAAGTTCTATAACTTCACGCGCACTGCACTAGCTTGAAAGTTGCACTCATTATTTCGAGGAAACGGTGACAAAGGTCACCGTTTTCCGTGGCAAATTTTGAGCTAACTAACAGTTTCGGCCTCGTTTGCACGCGGGGCTACTCCTACGGTCTAGGAACTAATGTTTGCCCTTACGGAGCCTGTTGGTTTCGGCTCCGCGCCTGCAGACCCTAGTCCTACAGTCCGTTTCGCGACTCCGAAGTCACATCGCAGGTCCGCAGTGCAACTTGGAGGAATAGCATGCCGATGTATTTACTTCGTCGGATCGAGGGCACCGCGCTGCCGCTCGTAATTCGCAGCGAGAGGGACGTTCATAGCGCGATCATTTTGGCGGCCGCGGCAATGATCAAAGCGCATCTGCCGCCTGTTGAGGACACGAGCGCGCGCCCGGCAGTGGTGTTTCGAATCACGGACGCTGGGCGGCGGGCATTGGGCGAGGCTGGTTCTGTCGACGGGGCGGAGCATGGTTAGTTCGCCTTTCCCCTCGGCGGAGGAGCCGTCCGCTAGGCCGGAACTTCTGAGAAACCTTACCCGTGAGTTCGACCTTGCCATCCAGACTGGCGACACCGGCCGCGTAAAGCGCCCTGTCCGAGCGGTCTTCCGGGCCGCGTACCGCAATGAGGTGGACACCTGGTTGCTCACCCCAGGAGAGCGGGCTAGGACAGACAAGGACCTGATGCTGCAGTATTTGCTCGAGCTGCGCGATCTCTCGTATGAGGATGAGCCGCAGATGTGCGTCGCTGATGTCGTGGAGGACCGACGAGCAGCCGCGATGATCGCCGCGGTCTTTCTCAGGAATCTGGTTGAGTAGAGCCGAGCGGAAGAGACCAGAACATGCAGCCCCTCCGCCACCTAGCCGTCACCGTATTCCAGTCCGCAGAGAAGGCCTACCGCTGGCGTGTGGCGGAGCTCAACGCCCGACGGGAAGTGGTTCACAGTCGACGAGCAGCAGGGCTCCGAGAAGAACTACAGCGCGGCCATGGTGGCTGGCCTGGTGCAACTGCAAAGACGAGTCGAGGACCTAGCCGTCGGGCCGCGCGAGGAGGATCCGGACGCGCCGCCGCCCAAGCGGAAGGGCGGACTGTTCGGCTTCGGGTTCGGAGTGCCACGAGCGTAAAAAAGCCTGCACAGGGCAGTCCGAAACTGTCCAGACGGTGTCAATAGCTCCGCAGATTTTCGTCCAACGTCGGCATAGAACACAGCGCAAAGCCGGGCCCCCGGCTGCTAGGCCGGCGCAATCACGCAGCACGCTGGCGGCTCGTTGCGATTGGAGGCGCCGATGGTGCTGTCTGCCCTACGCGTAGCAATCGCGCTCAAGCTCCGGATAGCTTTTTTTGCCTCTTGAATCTCTGTGCTGAATCGCTATGTCACTCACCGGAAGCGCTGGAGACGCCTCCGGCGTTCCGTTCAACACTTGAATGGAGGTTTTTCGCCATGTACCGATCCCTTTTTCCTCGTGACGTTTTCGCGGAGATGGATCGCCTGCAGCGCGACGTGCAGCAGGCCTTCGATCTGTCACCCACCATTCGCGGCTTCGCCCGCAACGGGTTTCCTGCCCTCAATGTCGGCGGCACGCCCAAGACCATCGAGATCTACGCCTTCTCGCCGGGCGTTGATCCTGCCACGCTCGAAGTCAATCTGGAACGTGGTTTGCTGACCATCGCAGGCGAGCGCAAGAGCCCGCTGCCCGATGCGCAGGCCAAAGCGGCCGTGCACATCAACGAGCGCTTCGATGGACGCTTCCGCCGCGTGCTGACGCTGCCCGATGATGCCGACCCGGAAGCGGTCGATGCAAAACTGCGCGATGGCGTGTTGCACATCACCGTGCAGCGCCGCGCCTCTGCACAGCCGCGCCGCATCGCCATCCAGTAACCCCACAGGTCGCCAGCTGAGAAAGGAGATATGCCATGTCGAACGATGTCCGAACCACCCACAGCAACGCCGCGCGTGGCGGCCCTGCCTCGCAGGATCGGTCGCACTACAGCGACGCGGCGCTAACGCCTCCCGTGGACGTGGTCGAGGATGCAAACGGCATCACCCTCTACGCGGATCTGCCCGGCGTGAGTCGCGATAAGCTGAACCTGCATGTCGAAGCTGACACGCTGACGATCGAGGCCGAAACCGATCTGGCCGTGCCGGACGGCCTGACTTCTCACCATACCGAAGTCGGCCTGGCAAGGTTCCGACGTGTCTTCACGTTGAGTAAGGAACTGGATACCGAGAAAGTGTCGGCGGAACTCGCACAGGGCGTGCTGAAGCTTCGTATTCCGAAGGCCGAGCATGCGCAGCCGCGGCGCATCGACGTGCAGGTCGCATAACCGGCCGCAAGGCTGTAGCCGAACGCAGTGCGATGACTGCGTTCGGCTACCGTCGCTGACTCAATCCAAGAACTTTCTAAGTCTGTTCTCCAATGCCGCCCATTTTATCGTGCACCTCGCCGCCGTATCGTGCCGCCACGATAGCGCGCCCGACGGCAACCCGCGGCGTGGCGCCCTCCAGCCAGGGGCCACGGCCTTCCGGTAGGCGACCACCAGGCTTGCCGACGACGATCGCGCACCACTGCCAATTTTTTCCGGGCATCGGTGCCACGTGGATCGCTTCGCGCTCGAGCAAGCGATCGAAGCCTGGCCAGTCCGCGAGGTAGTCCACGGTTGGCTCGCCCAAAGCTTTTGCGATCCAGGCGTTCAAGGCCGCGCCTGCAAGGTCCGCAGTCTTCACGGGTGGAGGCGGTCTTTCGCGGAGTGCTGGATCTTGCGCCACCCCCATGGAGCAACCGCCTGCTTGTCGCTCCAGAGGCCAACGCGTTTGGCTCGGGCCTCCTGCTCGGCAAACTCGTACTGGCCCCGCTCCTGCGCTGTCTGCTCTCGTGCGTAGTCGCGATACCACCAAGCCAGACCCAGGGTGATCATGGCCAGGCCGGCGTCGAGCGTGGCTGGGCCGCGCGGTGCAGAGGCCGGCGCAACGTGCACGCGGCACACGCTGCGGCCGTACCGGTCGACCTTGCGGCAGTCGAGCTCGACGCGCTTCATGTAGGCAAGGTCGGACATCGCCTGCTTCGCGCGCTCGCCGAAGGGCTGGCGCTTTTCCGGCGCGTCGATGCCGTTGAAGCGCACCTTCACCTGCTCGTAGCTGCCCGCGGTGCCGCACCGCGCGGTGATGGTGTCGCCGTCGCTGACGCCCACTACTAGGCACGCTCGAACGCCCGCCGTAGCCATCACGGGGAACGCGAGCGCGGCTGCAAGCAAAAGGCGAGCGATCACAGCAGGGAGATCTCACTACCGTCAGCCGCCACCATGACCCCGGGCGTGCCGTCCGAAACCTCGATAGGCACGCCCATGTGGGTGCGGAAGTCTTCCTTGGTGGAGCCGCAAAGCTTCAGCACACGGACGTACTCCTCATGCTGCGTCGACGTCAGCACGAATTTCTGTGGGTAGGAGTTGGCATGAGCTTTCCAGTGAGCCGACAGCTTCTCGGTCATTGAGAGATAGAGGGAGGGCATACGTAGAATGACTTTGAGGAAGCTCACCGAGCTTCAATAGATTTCTTGCCCGTCGGAGGAGCTGGCATGCCAATGGATTTTTGGCGTCGCATCAAGGACGCGGGGTTTCCGCTCGCGCTTCATGACGAAGCCGATATTCGAAACGCGATCATTCTCGAGGCCGCCGAACTGATCGAAGCCCAACTACCGGCCGTCGACGCCTCGTTGACCGATGCCAAGGCCATCATTTTCCGGATCACGCCGCAGGGAAGAGCCGCCATATCCAAGGCAGAGCCGAGGTAGCGCTCGTCAGCCCGTGCTCGAGCGGCGAACCTCGACCGGCCCGATTCCGTCATAGATCGTCGCTCCATCCTTCAGCGATGTGACCGTCCACCGCGGGCCGGGCGTGACCTTGTAGTCGCCCGGAGCGAAGGGTAGGTCGCGCTCCTCCCGCACCTGGCTGCTGTACCAGGCAGGGACGAGGAGAACTGATGTTTCGGAAGCGAAAAAATCGGACAGAGCCATCGTCAAGCGGCTCGAAGCCGTTGGTCGGGAATGGCTGGATTCTAGGCCAAAAGCTGTATAAAAATACAGTATGCCTGCCGCCGCTTCCGAATCCGATGAACCGCCCCAGCGGCCCATTCCGAGCAGCACTCGGGGAGGCGGGCCGAGCGAACCGCCCCCGTTCGCCGAGTTGCATTGCCGCTCAAACTTCACCTTCTTGGTCGGTGCTTCGCAACCTGAAGAGCTCGTCCGCCGGGCCGCCGCCAAGTTCTACACCGCGCTGGCGCTCACCGATGAATGCACCCTGTCGGGCGTGGTCCGCGCGCACCTCGAGGCGCGGGAATGCGGGCTGCACTTCATCGTCGGCAGCGAGATTCACTTCACGACGGCCAACGGGTCCCCGTTCGCGCGTCTGGTGCTGCTGGCCCAGGACCGACGCGGCTACGGCAACCTCAGCGAGCTGATCACCATCGCGCGCCGCCGCGCGGAGAAGGGCAGCTACATCGCGCATGTGGGGGACATAGAAGGCAAGGTGTCGCGCGCACCGCACCTCGCCGGCATGCCGGGCTGCATCGCGCTGCTGCTGCCGTACCGCACCGGCACGCTCGAGAGCATCTTCGCGCAGTGCATGTGGCTCAAGACCTGGTTCCCGGACCGCGCTTGGGTCGCCGGCCCGAACGCATTCGAGATCGACGAGGACCTTCACTGCTGGTACATCGAGGAGGCCGCCGCGCGCGCCGGCCTGCGGATCGTGGCGACCACCGACACCCTCATGCATGCCAAGGGCCGCAAGCGCCTGCAGGACGTGGTCACGGCGATCCGCTTGAACAAGCCGGTGCAGGACTGTGGTTTCAGCCTCCGGCCCAACGCCGAGCAGTACCTGCGCGCGCGCAACGTGCTCGCCGAAGACTTCCCGCACGTCTGGTTGCGCGAAACCGTGGAGGTGGCGCGTCGCTGCACCTTCAGTCTCGAGGAGCTGCGCTACGAGTACCCCGAAGAGATAGTCCCGCCTGGGGAAACCGCGGCGTCGCATCTGCGCAAGCTCACCTATGCCGGCGCGGCCGACCGCTTTCCGCAGGACCTGCCCGACAAGGTGCGCGCGCAGATCGAGCACGAGCTCACCATCATCGGCCAGCTCCAGTACGAGGCCTACTTCCTCACCGTCGAGGACGTCGTGCGCTTCGCGCGAGCAGAACATCCTCCGCCAGGGGCGCAGATCGTGCCGCCAACTCGGCCGCCTGCGACTGCCTGGACGTCTCCGAGATTGACCCGGCGCGCAAGAGCGTACTGTTTGTTGCGGGTTGAAGTTGCTGCGCACTGATCAAAGTTGCTGTACCCGCCATGTTCAAGGTTCGTGCGACTTCAGGTGATGCGTCCCGAACGAAGTCGCTCCACGACGCTTCATCGGAGCCTTACCGGACTGGGGATTGCTGGAGGGGTCCTTTCTTGTCTTATCCTCGCGTCCTCGGGAGGGCCAACAACAGCCCATGGACTTTATCAAGGACTCTCCATTCCCGCGAGCACTGCAGGAGAGGGAGACATTCGCAACGCGATCGTGCTCCAGGCCGTCGGCCTCCTCGAAGCCCAGCTTCCTCCGCCTGGAGTTGCACTGTCTGATGCGCGGTCATCGTTCGCATCACGCCCGAAGGCCGCGCTCTGGCGCTAAATACCCCTCGACCGGCGGTACTTGAAGGTCGGGGCGAACGTCATCACTTAATCGCCAGAGTTCACACTTGGCCCCATAGGCTCATCTCGCATTGAATCGACGCGGCTATTGTGGAGTGCTTCCCGTATCCGAGGACACCAAGTCACCCTTGGTTTAAGGAATATTTCGCGCGCCTGAACTCTCGGGGCGAGCGGTACTTCAGTGCGCTATGGGGATGATGCTCGTTGTAGTGCTCG